>Ga0163163_10000098_pt1 | contig 91630 bp, 70 predicted proteins | sample S65metaG_FD_119766 | JGI IMG/M metagenome (GOLD analysis project Ga0163163, IMG submission 119766) | Switchgrass rhizosphere microbial communities from Kellogg Biological Station, Michigan, USA - S6-5 metaG | ecosystem: Host-associated > Plants > Roots > Rhizosphere > Soil | place: USA...
CAGAGACAAATCTAATCAGCCCTCTTAAGAGCGTCGAAACCTCCATGCACCCGAACAGTCGCCAAAAAAACTAAATGAATAGTATTGGTTTCTGTCTTCTGATTGTCATTCGCACAATATATGTTATATTCAATTGATGTGAGGCTCGAAATGGCGGAATTCCCAATCGCGCCTTATTTATGAACTGCCCTTTTATACACGTTTATATACGCCGCCGCCGTGCGGTCCCATGAAAAATCGGCGGACATCGCGTTAATCCGGAACTGATGGAACAATTCTGGTTCGGCGTATAACGTGAGAGCTTTTCGGACAGCTTTGGAAAGTGCCTGGGTGGAGTAATCGTGAAATTTTATTCCGTTAGCTTTTTCGGCATCCTCACGCACGTCAATGACGGTATCGTCCAGGCCGCCCGTAGCGCGCACGATAGGAATCGTTCCATAACGAAGGCTGTACATTTGGTTGAGGCCGCAAGGCTCGAAGCGCGAAGGCATCACAAAGAAATCGGCGCCAGCTTCAATGCGGTGAGAGAGAGCCTCGTCATATCCGCCACGCATCGCGAATTGAGATGGAAATCGATTGGTAAAAGCGGCAAACTTCGCTTCACAGTCTGGCGTGCCATTGCCGAGGAGAACAAACTGGAGTTTGTGTTGCATCATTTCCGGCACAGCAGCCATCATAATATCCACACCTTTTTGTTCAACGAGCCGCCCGATGCTACCAAAGAAAGGGATACTCGGATCTGCCGGCAACCCGAGTTCCATTTGCAAAAGCTCCTTGTTCCTGGCTTTTCCTGTGAAATCAGCGGCTGAATAACTTTGGATATAAGGATCGGTCAAGGGATTCCAAATCTCGTAATCCGAGCCGTTCAAAATACCGAATAGTGCGTTTTGACGAGTTCGCAGTAATCCGTCCAGGCCGCAACCCAGTTCGGGCGTCAAGATTTCACGAGAGTATCGAGGACTGACAGTGGTAAGCACATCCGAAAAAACCAGGCCGGCTTTTAAACAACTCATTCGTCCATAAAACTCAACACCATCGACGTTGAAATATTCCCAGGGCAGATTGGCTAATGGATACTGGCCTGAGGGAAACAATCCTTGGTACGCGAGATTGTGAATCGTCAGACAAACGCCTGGGAAACTGCCCTGCCCTGCGGTCTTTGCTTGATGGCGCAGGAACAATGCCGCCAGCCCGGTTTGCCAGTCATTCAGATGCACCATCTCGGGTGACCAAGGCAAATGACATGCCAGATATGCGACTGCTTTCGAAAAGAAAATGAAACGCTCGGCATTGTCGGGGTAATCGACGCCGTTGTACCCGTACAGTTCAGGTCGATCATAAAATCTTGGGACATCCACGAAATAGATCGTGAGATTTGGTGAGGGATTCAGCGTGTAAATTTTTGCGGAAACGGATTGAGGCCCGAGAGGCAATTCCAGCGGAAGCTCCAAAGGGTTAAGCTGGGGAAAATTCTCTCGAACGACGGCATACAAAGGTGTGACCAAGCCAACCTGATGACCAGCGCGGGCGAGTGTTTTAGCCAAGGCTCCCACCATATCGGCCAAGCCCCCGGTTTTTGAGTAAGGGTGAACTTCGCTGCTGGCGAGAAGGATTCTCATTAAATGGTCAGTCACCAGTTAAGGCATCGCCTCGACACCCTTCGTCCTCGTCCTCGAAGGCTCTTTGTTTTCGATTCTCGCAAGAAATCGATTACGAGGACGAGGATGAGAACGAGGACCAGGAGGAGGACGATCCTTATCCATTTCAAAGGTAATGCTGGCTCCCGCTAAAGCGCAGATCATACGGTGATCCGCTCGGCTTTTAAGTAAGGTTGCAAAGCTGCGGGTATGGCGACACTTCCATCAGGTTGTTGGCCACATTCAACCAAGGCAACGAACAACCGCGCCAGCGCAGTTCCGCTGCCATTCAAGATGTGAGGAAACTTGTTTTCGCCCGTTGCAGTCTTAAAACGCAAATTCATCCGCCGTGCCTGGAAATCTTCACAATTCGACACACTTGAAACTTCCAGATAACTCCCCTGCCCTGGCGCCCAGATTTCGATATCATAGGTCTTGGCGCTGGGGAATCCCATATCACCGGTGCACAGAAGCACGACCCTGTAATGAAGTCCAAGCAACTGTAGAACGCGCTCGGCATCGGCGAGCATCTTTTCGTGCTCTGGGTAACCCTGTTCCGGTTTAACAATTTTGATCAGCTCGACCTTGTCGAATTGATGCACCCGAATAAGGCCTCGAGTTCCTACACCGGCAGCTCCGGCTTCCCCGCGAAAGCAAGGTGTGTAGGCGCAGTAATAAATCGGCAGTTGGCGTTCGCTGAGCAGTTCCTCCCGGTGAATATTGGCAACGGGCGTCTCGGCGGTGGGAATCAGGTAAAGCTTGCCTAAAGTGCTAGCGTCCAGTCCTTCCTGAAGGCCGTAATATTGATCGGCAAACTTTGGAAATTGCCCTACTCCTTCGAGGCACTGCGGTCCAACAACAAAAGGGGGAGAGACTTCGGTGTATCCATGTTCCCGGTGCAAATCGAGCATGAATTGAATCAGGGCCCGTTCCAGCCTGGCTCCCCAATTCGTGTAAAGAACAAAGCCACTTCCGGAAAGCTTGGCCGCCCGCTCAAAATCGACCAGCTTCAAGCGTTCGCAGATTTCAACGTGCGACTTTGGCTCGAAACTGAAGTTTGGCTTTTCGCCATGGATGCGAACAACGGGATTATCTTCCGCGCTCTTCCCGACAGGAACCGATTCATGTGGAAGGTTGGGTAATCTTAGCAGGAAGTTTTTGCGCGCCGTTTCCAATTCCCCAGCCTGTTTATCCAGCAATGTGATTTGGTCGCCCAGATCCCGCGTTTCCTTTTTCTTTTCCTCGGCTTCCGTGGCTTTTTTCTGGCCTATCAGCGCACCAATTTCCTTGGCGGCACGATTCTTTTGGGCTTTGAGGGACTCTACCTGGGTGAGAGTTTTGCGCAATTGCTCATCCAGCCGCAGGACCTCATTGAGATGTGCGTCGTCCCCTGCCCCGCGCCTGGCGAGACGGCTGCGTACTAAATCCGGCTGATCGCGGATTAATTTAAGGTCAAGCACGGGGCGCATTATAGGTGTGACCTCAGTGCTCGCAAGGCGGGATTCACAAACCGGGGAAGGAAAAGGGATTGCGGTTGCTGTGTCTGCATAAAAAGAATTGGGCCGGAGACTGTTTTTTTTGTCAACCTGATTGACCCGTTTACGGCTGCGCACCAGGATTGGCAAATGACAAGCCGCCTTCTTCGCGAATGCATTCGGGCATGAACCTGAGCTGTATGTTCCCCATCTCTCAGGGAGAAGCACGGTCAAACCCCGTAGGGGGTGGCCCGTTTATAGATCGACGTTGCTCCTGAATACTTCTTTCTTTTTGTTTTTCGGCGGCGAGATCGAAACAATTTAGAGTGTGACAATCACGTTGGATGACGGGACATCCAGTGCTGCGTCAATCCAGGTTCGCGCCGCCGAAAAACAAAAAGAGAAACAGATGGTCTTTTCGAGCTATAAACGGGTCACCCCTACGGGGTTTGCCTCTCCTGATTCGTGTCGTTAGATTCATGGAGAGCCTCCTTTCACTTTTGCGCACGCATTGGGACCATGAACCACGTGACCTGGGAGCGCCTCCTTTCACTTTTGCGCATGCATTGGGACCATGAACCACGTGACCTGAGAGTGCCGGCATCCCTGCCGGCGTGTTTTCTCAGTCGGTCGAATGGCCGGCAGGGATGCGGCGCTCCCAGACGGTTCATGGATAAATGGGGGGTCGTGACGTGTGACCTCTGAAGAGCCGTTGTATCGAAGCTCAAAACAGGACGAAGCACTGTGAGCACATGAGCGATGGATGTCACCACACCAAAGGCGCGTCTTTGCTCCAAGATAAATCGCAACTCCGCGACAACCAACGATCTACTCCATGACTGTTTTAGGGATGAGCAACCTTGTCGAATTTAAGCACAACAAAGGAGCCGCATTGAACACGCCCACACCTGTAAACAGCTCATATGGCACGTCTTCTGCTGATTCTTGGAGGTCTTGAAAGCGATTGTGTCCGATCGGTTTGCAGTTTGTGCGTCATGGCTGCTCGCAGCCAGTGCTGCTATAGCCGTTCTTTTTCCACCCGAAAGTACCCCTTCCCCCGTCGCCTCCGCCGCCGGAACTCCGGACCATTGGCCGAATAGTTCCCAAATAGTTTTGGATTCGAAGCGTGCGACATTACTCATGTTCGTTCACCCCGAATGCTATTGTACGCGAGCCAGCATGGCTGAGTTAAAGAAGCTTTTGACGCGGTACCCTGACAGAATCGCTGCCCATATTCTGAGTATTAAGACTGGAGAAATGTCTGATTCTCAGACTCGGGCAGATGGTTTAGAGAGCTTAATACCTTTACCTGCTACCGCCCTGCTTGGCGACAATGAGGGAAACGAGGCTCGCCTGTTCGGCGCAAAGAATTCAGGTTTTGTCGCTTTTTACGGCCCTAACGGTCATCTTTTATTTAAAGGTGGAATTACGCCAACTCGAGGGCACAAAGGGGAAAATCCGGGAGCCAACGCTATTATCGCTCTGTTGAACGGACGCAACCCGCCATCCAATCAGGCTCCGGTTAATGGCTGCTCCCTGGCGGATCAAAGTAAGCCTTGCCTTCAAACCACAGCTTTGCTCTCAAAGTAGTGAGCAACGACCCTAAGCGCAGTTCAACGCGGAGCTTCTGAGAGGTCAAACCGGCCCCTGGTCTTCAGCGCGGTTTGCAATGCTTCTTTGACGGCGTCGAGCCGTGCAGGCAGTTCGATGGGCTGATTGGCGTGGCGGCACGGGAAATCCAACTCGCGTTGATGGTATTTGACCTTCATTTCAACAAACTTCAACCCATGCGCTGTGGATATCACAACGACGCGCTCCGACTTATCGATTTTACCGGCCTTGAGTAGTTTGATTAGCACGGCCAAAGCAACACCGGTGTGAGGACAATTAAACATTCCTGTGCGATCGCCCAACGCCGCCGCGTCTGCAAGCTCTTCCTCGGTCGCTTGCTCGACGATACCTTTGAAAAGTCTAAGCGTGCGCACCGCTTTTTGAAAACTCACCGGGTTGCCGATTTGGATCGCGCTGGCGAGGGTCTTTTGGGCTTGCATCGGTTCAAAGGTTTCGAAGTTGCGCAGGTAAGAACGGTAAAGTGGATTGGCGCGCTCTGCCTGGGCGACGACTATCCGCGGAAGCTTTGTGATCAACCCCAGCTCTTTCATCATTTGCAAGCCCGCGCCCAGGGCGGAGACGTTCCCCAGGTTCCCACCAGGAATGATGATCACGTCAGGAGCTTGCCAATCGAATTGCTGAGCAATTTCGATCCCGACGGTTTTCTGGCCTTCCACGCGCAAAGAATTCATGGAGTTAGCCAGATAGATGGACTCATCCTTGGTGATTTGCTGGACCAGTCGCATGCAACCGTCAAAATCTGTATCGAGGTACAAGACTAGCGCGTCATTGGCTATGGGTTGCACTAACTGGGCAGTCGAGATTTTGCCTCGAGGCAAAAGCACAATGGATTGAATTCCCGCAGCAGCGCAATAAGTGGCGAGGGCGGCAGAGGTATCGCCGGTGGAAGCGCAAGCCACCGCTTTGATTGGGGCGCCCTCGGAGATCATTTGTTTGACCTGCGAGACAAGGACGGTCATGCCCAGATCTTTAAACGACCCGCTGTGAGTATTGCCGCACAGCTTGATCCATAGTTCATCCACGCCAATGACCTTGCCGAATCGTTCAGCCCAAAAGAGATTTGTGCCACCTTCGTAGAGAGAGACCACGTTTTCATTGGCAATTTCGGGCAGAATCCATTCCTTCTTTCCCCAAACGCCAGAACCGTAGGGCCAAAGGTTGCTTTTATAACGATCATCAAAAAGCTTGGTCCAGTATTTGGCGTCCCGTTGTGCCAATGCGTTTAGATCATGCCGGACCTCTAACAGCGATTCGCATTGTTCGCATTGGTACACGATCCGGTTTAACGGGTAGGTGGTACCGCACTCCGGGTTGATGCATTGAAACCAGGCTCGATATGACATTTTTAGGTCGTTGCAATGGCAACGAGAGGTGATCATGCCATTCCTGCGGGTATTTTCAAGTAAAGCGAGTGGAAAGAGTCCGTGTACGCCCGTCCCGGGCGCAGCAACTTGCCTAAGGGACAAGCGCGTTGGAATTCGCTAGCCACTACCAGTCGAACATTGCTGCGCCCGGGGACGGGCGCGCTCCGGTATTTGGAGCCGCCGATTGACTTGGCGAGATTCCATTTATAATCTTTCGCCTGATGAAATTATTGCAGGATTCGCTTCTGGAACTTATCCGGCGCACCTCGACTGAAATACCGGAGGACGTCCACAAGGCCATCGTTGATTCGCTCGAACGTGAGAAGAAAGGCACCATCGCGGCGAGCGCGATGAAGATCATCGATCAGAATATTGCCATAGCAAAAAATAAGTCCCAACCTATATGCCAGGATACCGGCAGTATTATCTTTTATGTGGACTGCCCGATGAATTTTGATCAACTCGCTTTCGAAGATGCCGCCCGAAATGCAGTCAAGCTGGCAACCAGCAAAGGGTACCTGCGGCAGAATTCGGTCGATTCGATTACTGGCAAGAACGATGGAACCAATCTCGGTCCCGGTTCACCTACCATTCATTTTCATCAACATCGGTCTCCCGAGGTGAACGTCCGACTGGTGCTCAAAGGTGGAGGATGCGAAAATGTGGGAGCGCAATACTCGCTCCCATCCGAAAAGCTCCAGGCGAACCGCGACCTGGATGGCTGCCGCAAAGTGATCCTCGACGCGGTGCTGCAGGCCCAGGGCAAAGGATGCGGACCTGGAATTCTCGGGGTCTGCATCGGTGGCGACCGTGCAACAGGATATGAATTCTCCAAACAACAACTTCTGCGTAAACTCGACGACAGCAACGAACACGAAGAACTCAATCGCCTCGAACGCGACATCGTCGATACGGCCAATCAATTAGGCATCGGTCCGATGGGCTTTGGCGGAAAGACCACTCTCCTAGGCACCAAGATCGGGGTCCTGAACCGCCTGCCCGCCTCGTACTTTGTCAGCGTCAGCTACATGTGTTGGGCGTATCGGCGGCAAGGAGTCGCACTCCAACAGGATGGCGCGATACAAAAATGGTTGTATTAGACCCGAATCGAAAGACATGATCCCGCTTAACACCCCAATTTCCGAAGAAACGATTCGCTCGTTAAAAGTCGGCGATGAAGTCGAGATCACCGGCACTCTGTTTACCGGTCGTGATGCTGTTCACAAATATCTTCACGAGGGTGGAAAGCTTCCGCCCGGAGTGGATTTGAAAGGCGGGATTCTGTATCATTGCGGTCCGGTGGTTATCAAGGACGAGCAACAGAATTGGAAGTGTGTTGCAGCGGGCCCCACGACCTCCATTCGTGAAGAACCCTATCAATGGCAGGTGATCAGGGATTTTGGGTTGCGCGGAGTGATCGGTAAAGGAGGTATGGGCGATAAAACGCTGGCAGCATGCAAGCAACATGGCTGTGTTTACCTGCACGCTATCGGAGGGGCCGCGCAGGTCCTGGCTGAAACCATCAAACGTGTTCGCAACGTATATATGATGGAAGAATTTGGCGCGCCTGAGGCGATTTGGGAATTTGAAGTGGTGGGATTTCCCTCGGTTGTGACCATGGATGCGCACGGCAACTCACTTCACAAAGAGGTATTCGCGGCGAGCCAGGCTGAATTGGCCAAGCACCTGTAAACCTACCGGTCGATCAGCTCGATTCTCTGCTGATGTCTTCCGCCCTCGAAAGGCGTTTCAAGCCAGATCTTCACGATGTTAAAGGCGGTTTCGATGCTGATCATGCGTTGTCCGAGCGAGATCATATTGGCATCGTTGTGCTGGCGGCCCAGACGCGCGGATTCTTCATTCCAGCATACAGCGCATCGAATGCCTTTGACGCGGTTAGCAACGATGGCTTCACCGTTCCCCGAACCTCCAAGAACAATGCCGCGTTCAAACTCGCGGCGCGCCACCGCTTCGGCTACAGGTCTGATAAAAACAGGGTAATCCACGGATTCCTCTGAGTGCGTGCCAAAATCGGTCACGGGATGGCCGAGGCTCTCAAGAAAGCCACGGATTTTTTCCTTATACTGATACCCGGCGTGATCAGAACCAATCGCAATTTTCATGGCAATGCTGCGGCTGAAAGTGGCACGAAACCTTTTTTCCCGCCAGCACGGATATTATCTGGCGACTCTTCCCAGCTCGGACAAATATCGGATTAGATCTCGGAATTCCGCCGGAGTCAGCAGATCGGCCAGGCCGGAGGGCATCACCGAGCCGCTCTGCTTTTTTTCAGCAATTCTATCACGAGGAACGCGAACTTCCCGCTTCTGCAGAATATCGCGTAAGACTACTTCATCGGAAGTTTCTCGTTGTAGGTAACCCTGGTAATCGTCGCCCTCTTTTGTGGTGATGGAGATGGCCATGTAGCCTTCTTTGATTTCCTTTTGCGGCTCCAAAATGGCGCCAATAATGAAATCAACCGGATGGGCAGTGCCAATCGCGCTCAGATCCGGGCCAATACTGCCGCCTTGACCGTTTACAGTATGGCACGCAATGCAGCCGAGTTGAGGCCGGTGGAAGATTTCTGCGCCCTGTCGAGCGTCCCCCGATTGGCTGACCTCGTGAGTGAGCTCCTGGACGCCTTCGGGCGTTAATTTAGATTGCTGAACTTGATACCCAGCGGCCGATTCGAAGGCGCGCAACAAAACAGGATTCTGCCGGCCTGTCGCATTGATCAATTCGAGTGCTGTTCGAGCAACCTCGCGAGCCGGAGGCTTTGCGGCGAGAGCGGTTGCCAATGCGTCGGGAGCCCCGCGGCGTTGGAGAAAGATTGTTAAAAGATTTGTCACGTATTGACGTGGTGTATTCGTGGCGAAAACGTCCGAAGCAACCGCAGTTGCGCGCGGTAGATCAATCGAGGCATATCCTGCAGCCGCCGCGACTCGTCGGCCCGTGGGCTGGGACACGCGCGCGAGTTCGTCCAAATGTTTGCGCGCTTCCGTTTCACCGAAGGCGGCCAGTGCGGTGCCTCCTGCAATTTGCAATTCGATGTCCTCTGGGGTGCTTGATGTTGCGGAAAGGGCCGCACTCATTAGGCTGGAAATGTTCCATCGAGCTGCCAGATGGAGCACGGCGATCCGAAGCTCACGATTGGCCTTCTCATCCCATAAACCGAGCAAAGCCAATTCCAGATCTCTGTCGGCCTTAATGTTTCGGTTTGGATTGAAGGCAAGGGTTTCCAGAACACGGGCGTGTTGGGTTGCATCGTGAATACCAGCCTCGTCGGAAAAATTCTTTTTGTCTAACAGACGAGCGAAATCGCTCGCATCGCCCACTTCAGCGAGTAGATGAAACAAAGCTTCACGTTGCCCAGCCGGCAATTTCGAGGCGCGCAGAAACTGGCGCAGCGCATTGAGAGTGTCCGGAGTTCTATCGGACCTAATCAACAGCCCAAGCCTGGATGATTTGTCCGCGAGATTTAGTTTGCCCTGGCGAAATTCCGGCAACCAGTAAGATTTCAGCGCAAAAACGGCCTGATTGAGAGCATAATCTAAAAACTTATCCGTTGGATAATCCGATGCTATGGCCGCTACTTCCATTGCTTCGGCTGTGGGAATGTAAGTGCAGGCAACGATTGCGTGAAGACGGACGCGCGGGTGTTCGTCCGCCACCAGGCGGCGTAGCATTCCCAACGGATCCTGTAACCGAGCAGACCACGCTCCAATTGTGCCGGCCGCGTAAGCGCGAGCATTGGGGTCCTTGGCTGTAACCAGATGCGAAAGCAATTCCGGCGCGATAACTTCATGGCTCTGGTAAACACCAAGCGCTTCCACTAACGCGTGTTCGGAAATACCAGGTTGCGCAGTCCACTTTTTTAGCTCCTCCGTGACTTCCGAGGTTGTGCGCTCGGCAAGAGCTCGTTTTGCAAAGCGCCTGGTCCAACGATCGGTAGATTTTAAATAGTCTAACAGAGTGGTTGTTGAAACTCCCTCCAGCATGGGTGGTTTTGTCAGCGGCCGGCCCTTGGCAGTAACGCGCCAAATTCGGCCATGACTTTTGTCGCGGTCCGGATGGCGGAAGCTCGCCTGATAATGGCCAATGATCGGATTGTACCAATCACAAATGTAGAGCGCTCCGTCAGGCCCGAACTTGACGTCCACGGGCCGAAAGCTTCGGTTGCTGGATTTCAAGAGCGGAGGCATGTCTTCGAGGCTAAAGCCGGCGCCATCCTCAATAATCTTAAGCACCCAAATGGCATTATTGATGTAGCCGCCCTGGATGAGCGCACCCTGCCAGGCAGCGGGAAAATGCGCGGTACCAACAATGTCGCCACCACTGGATTTGCGCCCGTTGCCATTCTTCCAAATGATCGAGGGCGGCTCATCGCGATGATTCACCACCAGACCTGGCACAGGATAGATCGCGGAACTGTTATTGCCGGCAATCACGATCGGCTCACCCCAATCTGTGAAAACGAATCCCCACGGATTTTGCGGTTCATGTTGGGAACCATAAAATCCTTCCAGTCGTTGGAGACGAGGGCGCAATCGCCACAATCCAGCTTGGTCGAGCCGAACCAGTCCCCAGGGTGTTTCGACGGTGGAATGAATGTGCAGCCCCTGGCTCATCCACAACTCACCGCCCGGGCCCCATAGGAAAGAATTGATGTTTTGATGATTATCCCCTGTGCCGAAACCTTGCATGAACACACGCCGCTCATCGGCCTTGACATCACCGTCTGTGTCTTTCAGAAAAAGCAGCTCGGTTCCATGTCCGACGTAAGCTCCACCATCGCCAACTTCCAGCCCGGTAGGAATCATTAGGCCATCAGCAAAAACCGTGGTTTTGTCACAAATCCCATCCCCGTTGGTATCTTCCAAAATAAGAACCGTGTCATTTGGTGTTTGGCCAGGTTGGAGTTGAGGATAGACCGTGCTGCCGATCACCCATATCCGGCCGCGCGGATCAAAACGAATCTGGATTGGCTTCACCACCCCGTCCTTTTCGGAAGCAAATAGTCTGATTTCGAAACCGTCTGCGATTTCAAAAGACCCAAGCTCAGTATCGCTTTCATTGGTGGCAGGAGCTTGAGCAATCAGCTCCCCCAGGGATATCACGTAAGCGAAAACCAAAAAGGTGCAAACTCGCTGGGACATTCTTAAACCTGGAGTATGCGGATACATCGTTATTTGAGGTAACCGGGTTCAACTTGTACTGTGCCCAGGCCTTTCTTCATAGCTTAGATTTTTGACCTGAAACGACACTAGGTGAAGCGGGGCTTTACCCCTTAAGGAGTGGCAAAGTTGATCACCACCCTTTTCCTGAGCTCGGTTGCAACAACCATTCTCCTACGGGGCAGTGAGCCGAAAATATTGCTCTGGGCTGATGATAGAATTGGTGTATGGACTAATCGCCCCGGGAATATTGGTGAAGGCGCCAGTGATAACAGGAGCGGTTTGCAAATTGAAAGCTGCGTTCGTCCAGGTCAGCACGAGGTTATCAGCCACCTTCTGAAAAACGAGGTAAGGTTGCACACTCGAAGAGTACTTGACGGTGGCATAATCGGACCCGCTACCGTTACCAACGGAATCACCCGTCACGAAAATGTTTCCGAAATTGTCCACCGCCAAGGCAACGCCATTATCGTCGAGGTGGGCTGGTCCGTCGTAGCGGTTGCTCCATAGCAAAACTCCGGCGCCTGAATATGCCACGGTGGCATAATCAGTGTGGCCAGTAAGGCCCAGTGATAATCCAGTAGCAATGACGTTGCCGCTGCTGTCCGTCCCGATAGCTCGGCCCATGTCGGAAGAGTTTAACGGGCCGTTGTAGCGGTTCGTCCACAACCGTTCGCCAGTGCTGGAATACGCAACTATCCCGTAATCGTAATCACTGCCATTTCCGGCTGACCCACCTATCACGAATACATTCCCGTTGCTATCAAGGGTCATGGCATAAGGAAAGTCAGCGCCATTGCCCAGTCCATTGTAGCGATTGGTCCACAGCGGCATGCCAACACTGGAGTAACTGACGGTCGCATAATCGTAGTTGTAATAGTTGTTATTATTCGTTACCTGAGTCGTCACCAGGAGGTTGCCATTGCTTGCCCAGGTAAGGCCGATGCCGCCAAAGCCGATAGCGAAGTTGGTCCACAATGGTAAGCCGTCCGTCGAATAAGCCAGGGTGACGCAATCATAGGCGGTGCCGTTCCACGAGCCTCCCGTCACATATACATTGCCATTACTATCCACCACGACCAAATTTGCAAGGTCATCACTATTAGCCGCACCGTTAAAACGCTTTGTCCATTGCGGTACTCCGCTGGCTGAATATTTAATGGTGGCATAGTCGTAACTGGTGCCGGCGCCCCGCGAGTATCCAGTTACGATCACATTATCGTCATGGTCCACGACGACAGATGAGGCGAGATCAATACCGTTCCCTGGGCCGTTATAGCGGTTGGTCCAGAGAGCCGATCCTGCGCTCGAGTACGCCACGGTCGCGTAATCGGAATTGTCCACGATCAAAGCCCCTGTAACCATGACATTTCCATTACTACCCACTGCCATGGCATAGGCCATGGCGGAACTGTTTAATTCGCCATACCGGTTTGTCCAAAGGGGCACCCCTGAGTTTGAATACTTGATAGTGGCAAAGGCGTACGCGCTCCCGCTGCCAGAACCGACCGAATAGCCTGTGACGAACACGTTGCCGCTGCTGTCCACTTTTATCGCTGTCGCCTTGTCCTCACCATTACCAGGTCCATTGTAGCGGTTCGTCCATAAAGGCACGCCACCCTGTGCCTGCACCGGAAGCCGCGAAGCCGCCAGGCACGCGAGTACAAGCGTAGCAATGATTATCAACGGGTTTTTTAACGGGTTCACTTTAAGCTAGTTTCATTCGACTTATGGATAAGTCAACAAGCCAGGTATGAACGAGTGCAATAATATTTGGAGAGTGCCCGTCCCGGGCACAGCAATGTTCGATCGGTAGTGGTTAGCGAACTCGGAAGCGCATTTCCATTAGGCAAGTTGCTGCGCCCGAACGAACCGCGAGCGGTTCCGCCTGGAGCCAACTCAAGGTAGGTTCTTCGGATGCCTTTTGCCCGTAAGCATATGCTGGCGGTACACTTGCTATTCTGCATAAACCGAGTTTCATTATCGAATATGCAATCCTGTAATTATTCGAAATTACGGATCTGCACGAATCTTTTTGTTTTCTTCAATTCGTTACTCCAGGTTTTGCATGCCTCGGGCCAAACTTTTTCGCTCAACGATGTTATCACCCTGAAATGCAAAGCGAACAACGCCTATGCTACGGTACAAACTGAAAACTCCCTGAATCTTGCTGCCAATCGCGCGGCCGCGGGCGTGCTGCAGCAATTCACCGTTCGGGATGGAAGCGGAGGCAGCTACGCCCTTCAGGCTCGCGTGAATGGACGGTATGTTGCGGCGGAGAATTCTGGCGCTGCTCCCCTGGTTGCAAATCGGACAGCTATCGGTCCGTGGGAGCAATTTGATTTCGAGGATCAAGCGGATGGTTCCTACGCTTTGCGGGCCCGTGTTAATGATCTGTACGTGACTGCCTCGCAAGGAGACTTGATAGCAAATCAAAGCGGAGTGAATGGGGATTGGGAAAAGTTTATTATCCAAACCAATGTGCCAGTCAGTGCGATTCGCTGGCGAATAGTCAGGCCTCAATATTCTCCGGGCGAAATCATTGTTGCCGCTTGCACTCCTCAAGAGTACGGAGCGAAAGGCGACGGAGTCACTGACGACACTGCAGCCTTTCAGGATGCCCTAGGCACTGTAGCTGTGCTCGGCGGGGGTGTAGTTTTTGTGCCTGCGGCAAATTACGCTTTTCAGGGTACGCTTAATGTTCCTGACGGAGTAACTTTACACGGGGATTGGGAGGATTGGACCACGAACTCTTTCGGAGCCCGTGGTACTATCTTTAAAGTGTTTGGCGGGCGTGGTCAATCCAATGGCGAGCCGTTCATTTTCCTGCGCGGTTCAACCGCGCTCAAAGGAGTGACTATTTGGTACCCGGAACAAAACCCTTCGAACATTGTCGCCTACCCCTTTTGCATTGGAGAATATGGTGATAATGCGTTGCAGAACGTGATCCTGGTCAACCCTTATCAAGGGATACAAGTGACGCCGCCCAGTGGCGGGGCCAAGCACATCTTTTCCACGCTGATCGGCACACCCTTGTACAAGGGCCTGGACCTGGACATGATCGCAGACATCAGCCATCTCGAAGACCTGCGTTTCAATCCGGATGTTTGGGCTGCTTCCAAACTGCCTGGAGCGCCTGCGCCAGGGGGGCCTCATGCCACATGGATCCGCGCCAATGGGACGGGCATTCGCATCCTGCGAATTGATGGCGAGATCGGGATGGATACACACATCAGTGGTTACAAGATTGGGCTGGAGGCAAATCGCAGCACCAACGGCCCCAGTGGCGCCAGTTTTTATTCAGGATCGATCAGCAACTGCGGAACAGCTTTGCTGGCACCGTCAATGGCCGGACAAACCGGCTTGATGTTCACCAAGTTCAATTTTCAAGGGGACAGTTGTGTGAACTCCCAACCTGTGAATGACGCTTCCTATATCCAATTCCATAGTTGTCAGTTTACGGCGGGAAACGGGTATGCGGGGATTTTGGGAGGTGATTGGCCTTCGCGAAATCAGTTTCAAAACTGCACGATCAATGGACGGCTGCAGCTCAACAAGGGCGTTTATTCAATCGTAAATTCCACATTGAACGCCAGCAACGGTCAGTATCACGTTTTAATGAGCGCTGATTCCTCCGATCGTACGGCGCTTGTCGGATGCAACTTCAACCCGGTCCGATCCATTTACAACCCAGGCAGCACCTATCGCGTTCTCCTCGATGGACGCAGGGCAATCCCAAACGACATGCCTGAGGTGAGCTGGCAAAGGATCAAACAGGATTATCTTTCGCGCCAACCCACGAGGACCAATTTGTATGTCGCGACTGAGGCGCCATGGAATGCCAAAGGCGACGGCACAACCGACGACACGGTAGCCATTCAAAGCTCCCTGAACGCCGCCGGTGCTAGCGGAGGCGGAATTGTGTTTCTACCGGGAGGCAAATACAAGCTGCTGGGCTCGCTCGATATCCCGAGCCATGTAGAATTGCGAGGAACGTATGAAATGCGGCATCGGACCTGGCCAGGACAGGATGGGAAGGCCAAAGGTACGATACTTCAACCTTACGCAAATCAGGGCCAGAGTTCTGGTCCTCCGGCCGTGGCCCTGGAAGCCAATAGTGGATTGGTTGGAGTAACCTTCAGCTACGAAGCTCAGTCCCCTTCGAACCTTACCCCCTATCCGGCGACAATCCAAGGTCGCGGCGCCAACGTTTACATCATCGGTGTCGTGTCGCCGAATTCCTGGTATTATGTCGATCTCGACACATTCACCTGCACGAACCACTTCGTTTATATGGTCGATGGCTTTGCCATGCGAAAGGGCTTTGTTGTCGGAAACGGTTCCTCAGGTACGATTGTGGATTGTCACGCCAATTGGACCTATTGGATTGACAATTACGACTCGGAAAGTTGTCTTGGGTACGCGACGCCTGAAGTGATAGACGATGTACAATCGTACATCGAACATAATAACGAGGCGTACATCCTGGGAGACTGCTCCGAATTACTCGTGAAGAATTTTTGGATTTTCACACGAGTTTTCACTCGTTACATCGCCCAGAATGGGCGTGGACCATCCGCAACGTGCTTGTCACATATGTGCGATGTGGCCGTTGAAGGTTTCCGTTTCGAAGCCGCAGCGGCTTGCAATGTTGATCTCATTAACCCTTTTATGGCTGTCTTCACTCACTATGGTGATTTAAATCCGACTGGAATCAGCAGCACGAGTAACTTTCTGGGCCTGGCACGTTTTTATAACGCATCGCTTTTCGCCCAACCCGCGTGGGACATTATCGTGGGCGGAGGAGATATCCGGTTCGAACTGCTTCATATGTTCGATCACAGCATCAACGGCGCTCGGGTCGATGGGGGGACACTTCATTTGGTTAATAAAAGTTCCTGGATTGCTTATGACCAGACATTCCCTGTTTATCAGATCACTTTTGGCACAAACGCAGGAACACCGGGCAAAGTCTCGGAAATTATCGGCTGTTCAGCATCCAGTGGCGTCCAGTACAGCAACATGAATCCTGCCAATGTAGTGCAAGCCTGGATCGACTTTCCTTTGCTAAGCCTTCCGGCAACGACGTCATACGAGTTGGCATCGCCGCGATTGTTAGCAAGCCAAAATGCGGACGGTAGCCGTAGACTGGCGTGGCCCGGGAATCTCGGTTACTTCGATCTTTATCAAAGCGCAGATTTATCGTCGTCCTGGTTCCGAAGCACAAATACGCAGGTCTATTCGGGCAATCAGTGGACGTTAACGCTGCCGGGTTTGGACAATAGCGCATTTTTTCGGCTGAGGACGCGATAGGTTTCAGAGAGCAGCGTTTCGTTATCGCGTGCGACTGGTCCTTTCGGAGACAGCCGCGATCCTTATTTGGCTTTCCTCAATTCAGCAATAAGAACATTCTCGATCGCGTGATGTGAGATCATGTGACGTGGGGCGATTTCATCTATTTCCAGGCGAAAGCTCCCCTGCCCTGTTTCTTTGACGGCTGCCTGAACTTGGTTTTCATATTGGCGCAACGCGTCGGCGTATTCCAATCCCGCGGCCTGTGGGTCATGTTGTGCCTGGCCGAAGCAACAGTCATCTTTGCGAACAAGGATTTGAATCTGTTTTCGCCCAGTGCCACTCGCGCCCAGCACATACAAATCGGGATAGCCGGCCAGACGATAGAACGACGGCTCATATTGTTCGCGGTCTCCGACTGAGCCGCGGGTTCGCAAGTACAGCGGAATGGTTCCCGCGACAGGAAAGCTGTAGCGTATCGTGGGATCAATGGCCGCGTAGAGCGTGGTTGTCCAACCACCCCCGGAAAGACCGGTCATATGAAAAACCCTATAACGAGGAAAGTAATCGGAACGAGACCGCTTTTTGAGGTAATTCAACCCAAGGGCGGTCGGTTCAAGAAAAAATTTAATCGGACTGCCGGTGATGTTTGTTTCGAACATGGCGTCGTGCTTTCCTGAACAATCTCCTGGACGCATGTGTGGCATGAACACGCCAAGGACGCCATAACCTTCGCGCAATAAAGCATCAATCGTGCGTTGCAAACCGTATCCAACATCCTGCGGTGAAGGATCATCATCGAGGGTGCAAGCGTGGCCATGATGGACGACCACAAGTTGTTGATTGGGGTGCTCCGGGATAAAGTGGTAAGCGAGTCCCTGCAACCCTGGAGCCAAGTCCATTCGCAATTCATCCACGCGAACAAGATTATGGAGTTGTTTGACGGGAGAAGTCACATTGGTAACGACAGCATCAGGGAGGCGTCGCTCAGGAAAGCCTGTTTCGCCCCAGAGGTACTGAATCAAAGCTTGTCTTCTTGCGGCCGCGTCACGGGAAGAATGAATTGTAATTGAGCGATCGTTGATGAGCTCGGCCGCTTCTATTTGCAGCAAGCAACAAAAAAATATCACCAGGGCGAGCAACCAACGATGGAGAGATTTCATGGGGAGTATCATAATGATCGTGAGCTTGGCGGCGAGTTTCAAATTCGGGATCTTGTGCCACCGATGCGCCATGCTCACGAGGTTTGCGTCAAGCGTTCTCAAGCTCTTCTAAATCGAATCACGAAATTAGACTAGCTCCTACAGTTAACGCGACGGGGACTGCTAGAAAGGTTCCTGCACATTTTTGCTGTGCCAATTTCCAGAAAAGTGTTATAGAAAGGGCGATTCACATGATGACGCAAAATGAGAGCTCCACCAGGGAGCGGAGCTTAAATTCATCAGGGTTTACATTGATTGAATTACTTGTCGTCATCGCCATCATCGCCATCCTGGCGAGCATGCTATTGCCGGCGCTGGCCAGGGCAAAACAAAAAGCCATCCAAACCCAATGTCTCAACAACATGAAGCAACTTGGTTTTGGAGTGATGATGTACGCCGGGGAGAACAGGGAAGTTTTTCCTTATTGCAAGAGTTGGGGCAAAGCGTGGGGATTGGACCACGCGCTGGGAACCGAATACCTGGATACTTTACTGAATCCTTACCTGGGCAAAAACACTGGGACCAACACGTCTACCGGGCTTGCCACCAAACAAACCGTGACCGCAAATATCCGAGCGTGTCCCGCCGGATTGCGAGCGAATTTCAACGATCCTGGATATCAGCAGATGATCAAGGACAACGATTATGTGACGTATGTTTGGAATCATATTTACTTGACAAAAGGTGGCGCGTACGAAGTTAACCGACCGGTAAGCGGACGCAAAACCAGCGATGTGAAGAACAGTTCTTCCGCTGTGCTTGTTTGGGAAATGCCTTACCATACGATGTGGGGAAACCCTCATGGTAAAGGTTTCAACTTGGTGTTTGCCGATACCCATGCAGCCTTCGAAAGACGAAATATGAAAGAGTTGGATTGGTGGGCTTACCATAGCCGCCGTGGGTGGGAAGATAATGATCCGACGGGAATACCTTAAGTGAGCGAAAGCTCAATTAACGCGGCTTTTGATTCGAATGCCTGAAGGCAAAGCGGCGTCGTGGAGATTGTCTCAAAACTTTGAGTAAATCTTCTGATTTCGATCAAGAGGAGCATGATTCAAGCGATAGCGCCTGACTACGGACAGCAATTTCTTCTACGGATGAACACTTCACAGTTTATTAGACCACCGAGCTTTGCTTGGCGCATCGGAGGGAACGGAGAGGTTTAACCACGGATGGATGAAGACAGTTTTTGGAATGGCGCCGATAGGCGTGATCCTCCGACTTGCATTCTCTGATTCTCAAACTCGGTTCAGGCCTATTTAGCCTTCACGTCGTAGCAGAACAGCACATCCTGGTCGCGGACATACAGTTTGCCATTGGCAAGGATCGGGTGTGTCCAGGCAGGTTGTTTCGTGCGCTCGGGCTGCTCGAAGCGACCGCGCTCAAGGTATTCTTTACGGTTGGGCTCAATGAGTAGCATCGCGCCAACCTCAGTTCGGTAGTAAATCCGACCGTCGCCGAAGACAACAGAACCTTTGCTTACCCGGCGTTTGTCCGAATCACGTTCGTTCCAGAGAACGTCGCCGGTCTTGAAGTCGAGACAAACCAGATAGCCGCCGCTATTGCCGCCGTTGGAGCCGTAAAGGCAGCCGTCGATAATCAACATGCCGCCGTGGTGATTTTCCATATTTTTAGAAAACCACACTTCGTCGGCTTTGATGCCGCCGTTCCCATCCTTGCTCAGCTTCACCAACCCACCGCCAGCACCGTAGGCCGAGGCGGCGAACACCTGACCATCGTGATAGAGCGGGCTAGAACAGTTGATGCTGGACTTGTTGGCAGGCCGGTCATACCGCCAGAGCAATTTCCCGTCGGAGGCCGCGACTCCGACCAGTGCCTTCGAGGTGAACTGTACGTATTGGCGCTGACCCTCAAAATCGATTGCAATAGCTGAAGAATATGACGCTCCCGAATCCCTGAAGCCGGGGCGCCCGCCACCGCCTCCTCCGCCTGGACGCTCGGAATCGCCGCCGGAAGGCTCAGGCACCTCGGTCTTCCAGATCAGCTCGCCGGTCGACTTGTTCAGGGCAACTATGGTCGCATCCTTGCCACCGGGAGTGCAGACCACCTTGTCGCCGTCAACGAGCGGCGATTCGTTGTATCGCCAGGTGGGAAGACGCCCGCCAAAATCCTTCGTCAGACTACGTCGCCAGATGATCGCGCCGTCTTTAGCCTGCAAGCACGCCAGGTCGCCGCTCAAGCCGAGGACGTAGAGCCGTTCTCCATCCACCGTCGGTGTGCACCCGGTTCCTTCTTTTCCTTGTGGCATTCCCTCGGTCAAAGCCGGTCCGAGTCGCGTCGCCCAGAGTTCCTTGCCTTCCATCTCAGACAAGGACCAAACAAATTCATCGGCGCCACGATTGCTCATGCCGTAAATCCGCTCGGCAGCAATGGAGGGCCCGCCGTAGCCGCTGCCGATTCCCTTGATCTTCCAGGCCAGGGGCGGGCCGTCTTTTGGCCATTGCTGGAGTAACCCCCGTTCCTTGGACATGGCGTTCCGATCGGGTCCCAGCCATTGCGGCCAATCAAAGCTCGCTGCGAAAAGCGCATGTTGCGCGCAGATCATCATTGCGACGATATAAGCTAAGAATCGAGAGTGCATATGGATGAGCAATTTGGTTATTTTGGCGGTTAGAGGCAAGGACCTTTCAGATTTTGGGTTCTCACTTTGTTATCGTGCGGAGGAGAATCGCACGGTTTCGATGAGTTCGGATCGCAGGCATGTCCTTCGCCACATCTGTCCATCGTGGTCTAAAGATGCCAAGAATACGGGATTCGATGTTTTGGGGTGGCTGAAGCTTACCACCTGCTAAAGTGGCCCCCTGATGAAGCGGGCTGGTGAGAGCGAGAGTCTGGAACCTCTGTGCAGCAGAGGAGAGCAACGCGGAAAAAGACCTGAAGCAACTGCCGTTGCAGAAACATGAGCGAGGCGATGCGTTATCTCGAACCGAGTGAGAGCTTTACGGGAAAGACTTCAAAGTCCAAACTCCAAGCTCCAGGGAGCAGGGAAAAATACGGATGGGCTCTTTCGTCGTTTAAGACTTTACATATTCAGCAGATTCGAAGTAAAAAGTGCGCGAGGTGCAGGATTTGTCTGAAGGACCGCTCCTGGAGGCGCTGGAACTCGTGAGCGGACACGACCGTAAAGAGCCTGCAGTTCAAACCCCCGCTTCGAGTTGTGCCCAGCAGCCTGCTCCCACGCCAAAATGAGTAATAGGTTTGGACACGTCACAGTCAAAGCAGCCGCATACCACGCGTTGTGTCTCGCCGTGGCATACCACGCTTGTGCGCAGGCCGTGTGCTCCAATATCGTGCAAAATACGTTAGACAGCGGGCCGGGCTCGTTACGCGCCGCGATCGCCCATGCCAGCGACGGGGACGCGATCACCTTTTGCCCCAGCGTCACAGGTACGATACTGTTGACCAGCGGCGAATTGCTCATCACAAACGGCGTCACGATCCTCGGCCCTGGCGCGAGCGTGCTGGCGGTAAGTGGCAATTATCCCAACCGCGTGTTCCACGTGCAGCATGCTTCCAACGTCGTGATCGCCAACCTCACTATCGCTAATGGCAAGGCTGCCGGCAGCGTCCCCATTGGCGGCGGTATCTGGAACGACAGGTCGGACCTGACGGTGAGCAACTGCACGATTAGCGGCAACAACGCCGTCAATGGCGGCGGCATTTTCAATGACGGTGAACCTCCTGGGGGAGGTGCCACGCTCATAGTCCTCAACGACACCTTTGTCGGCAACTCAGCCACTCTTGCGGGCGGCATCTTCAATGACGGCTCGGGGGGCGGCAGCGCAAGGTTGGTGGTCGCGAATAGTACCCTCAGCGACAACTCGGCGAAGTCCGGCGGTGGCGGCATCTTCAATGGCACCCAGTTCGGGGGTAGTGCGCTGCTCGTGATTATCAACAGCACCGTCAGCCATAGGTCCGGTAGCGGCATTTTGAACTACACCTTCAACGGAGGCAGCTCTACAGTGGAAATCGGCAGCACTATCTTCGACGGCGGCGCTCTGGGGACCAGCATCATTAACTACTTCGGCGGCGTGGTCACCTCTCTCGGCTATAATCTAAGCCGCGACTATGGTAACGGTTTCCTGAGCGCCACTGGCGACCGGTTTCTCATCGACCCGATGCTCGGACCTTTGCAGTTCAATGGCGGACAGACGCCGACACACGCGCTGTCTTGCGGCAGCCCGGCGGTTAACGCCGGCACAAATTTCCTGGGCTTGGCAGCCGACCAGCGCGGCGACAGTTTTGCGCGCACCTTCGGCGCGGCCACAGACGTCGGCGCCTTTGAATTCCAGCAGATCTGCAATAGGCCTCCTGTGGCCCAATGTAGTAACGTGACGGTGCCTGCGGGCGCGAACTGTGCAGCCAGCGCTTCGATTGACATCGGTTCATACGACCCCGACGTCGGGGACTCAATCACCAACCGGGTCCAGACTCCTCCCGGCCCGTACGGCCTTGGCAGCACCTTGGTCACGCTAACGGTGACCGACACCTATGGCGCGGCCAACTCGTGCAACGCCCTCGTCACCGTCGTGGACACCACGCCACCGACGGTTAATTGTCCCGATAATATTGTAGCCACAAACGACCCCGGCAAATGCTCGGCGATGGTCAACTACACGGTCACGGCAACAGATAATTGTGGGGGCGTGGCGAACATCACCGAAGACTTCCCGAGCGGCGCGACTTACCCCAAAGGCATCAGCATCGTCCATGTGACAGCCGTGGATAACGCCGGTAACACCAATGGGTGCAGTTTCACGGTCACGGTGCTGGATCGAGAGCCGCCCGAGGTAGCTTGCTCGCCCGCGCCAAATCCCTCAGGCAAGATCTCGGTGCCAAGCAACAATCGCGACGCGGGAGTGAACCCGGACGGTTACTATCAGTTGTTCGCGAAGGACAATTGCGATTCCAATCCGAGAATTTATGTCAATGACACCGGTAGCACATTCGTGGCTGGGCCGTTTGCCAACGGCGACATCGTCCGAGTGAAACGCGCGGGCGGCGCACCTTTCTCGACTCTCGGCATCGCGCCCGTCGTGGCGTTGATCAGCCTTAAAGGCAACGGCCTCAGCGTTGCATTGGACTCTGATGGAAACATGACGCCGGACTCAGCAGGTTGCATCGTGCATGTTACGATCAAGTAGCTGTAACTTGGCAAGCCCGGCGAGGTGGCGATCAATTGTTGCGGTCGGGAGGTTAGGGGGTTTGTTGCGGTCGTTCGGCACGTGCCTTTTCGGGCGATGCGATTTCTTTCCCGGCACAGGGAAGTACTCGTTTGCTTCGCTTGTCCAAGGTCGCGCGGGCCTGGCGTGCGCCGACCTATTCGGTAGTGCGTTGGGCTTATCGAAGTGGAGTTCTAGTCTATTTTCGCGAAGAGCCGTGGAAATGTGTCAGGCACAAGGCGCGCGATATCTTCGAGCTGGCCGAGCGAGAGGAGTTGGAATGGCCGAGGAAGATCGAGGAAATAACACGGGCGGCGCATGGCGAGCACGGCGGCTAACAATCGTCCCGTGTAACAAGGCTCTGTACGCTCTTTACAGCGACAGCCGCATTCTGGAGAATTCCTGAAAGTGCGGGGCTCGTCCTGGACTGCTCGAAGGATGAGGCGCTGAGTGAAGGCAAAGCTTTGGAGCCGATCAGGACAGGCAGATTGGAGGCCGCGTGAAAAGAGAAAGCTGAAATGCTGAAAGCTTAAAACTGAAATTTTATAAAAAGAAAACGAAGGGAACGAAGGATTAACAAGAGGAACTGTTTTTCACCTAATCGCGATGGTAAGCCGGGCCGGGAACAGAACCGTTACCGAGTAGCTCGCGCCCCCTAAAAAGTGTCGGGGACTGCTGGCGGAGTAGAAGGACTGGTGTCCGTTGTGGACCCATCAGCGCGCAGCTCATTGCTGCTTTCCAGTTAGAGTTGGTGCCGGTGGTGGGACTCGAACCCACACGGCTGTTTAAGGCCCCAGGATTTTAAGTCCTGTGCGTCTGCCATTTCGCCACACCGGCAACCATTCTTCAACCGATTGCGTTAACCTTCGCAAAAGCGATAAGCAGATGCAAGTAAAGCGCTGCGGCCCTGTTCGATCAGAGTGGCGTTGCAGCCTGGATCAGAGGTTTGCGAAGCATTCCACGAGCCGAAGGACGGCAATGTGAAGCTGGACGGCGAGAACGTCGTCAAGTTTCCGAAGCTGCCGGAATTCCAGCAAGTCACGGTCAAAGTGCTGCGCTGGGAAGAACGGGATAAGCGTCTCGTCATCAAGGACGGGGAATTGGTGGCATGAAACAAAGGGCAAACGGGGCGGGCTGACCACAGGGAGCGCGGGCGTCCTGCCCCTTAACCTTGTTTAATAGTCTAATAACTGTCCCGGTAGAAACGAGTCGAGCGTGTAGGCGGAATTTGCTCGATGCTGGATAAAGAGGTTACGGCAATCAAATTTTGCTATTAATAAGCGACTTGGATTCAAAACTAGATTGGTTCAATATACGAACAGCGGTGATTATGACGGCAATCGACAGGTCGGAAGTATGGAATCAGAAACGATGACGATCTTCACCCGCATGAAAACGCCCGCCATCCTTCTGATGCTCGTAGTTCAGCATTGCTGCATCGCTGCAACGGAGACCAACTTTGTCTCTGTTGGGGAGTGGTCGAACCCCGTCAGCGATTCTTATGGCTACAGGTTGCGCGGTCGTTTGCTGCTTTGCCAAGTACCCTGGCGTGGTCCGGCAAGCACTCCGGATATCGGTGTTTACTTGGAGTTGGAGGAAATCTCCGATTTCTCAGTCGCGCCAGTTCAAGTGCTTTGTGATTTGTCGCCCGCGAAGCACTCCGACGGTTTGCTATGCGAGTTGCGATACACAGATGGGCGACCCGTTGCCGAAGGAGGCATTTATAGCGGTGGAGTGCCGGGGTCATGTTGGATTACGCTGCCAGCCTATTCGAGCATCCGATTGAAGGTTAGCGGTGGGACAGCGAAGGCAACGCAAGATTGGATACAAATCACTCTTAGTCGCCAATCATGGGCGTTTCCATCGAAGAACACCAACGATTGCTTCTTATCCGGGACCTTCACCGTGAATCCTCCGGCAGAACTTGTTACCCCTTACACGCCGTCGAATTATCACGTCTGGAAAGGAACACTTACGTTGCCGGCTGTGAGGATTCCCGTTAAGAGATTGAAGGAGTAATAATCGCCAAGCCCGAAGGATTGCGGGAAAAAGATACCGTTTAAAATTCGATATAAGCGACTTTGATTGAGTGCCGTGATAGTTGATTAAGATTTAGTCAAGGTCCAATACGATGCACGACAAGAAACTCACAAGATGGCTCATACTGCTAATCGTGTGGATAGCTGTCGGGGGAATCAAAGGCCTTGGGGCATTAGGCGCGACCGAGAAGACATGGAGGCCATATATGGCAGACTATCCTTCATTGAGGATTGCTGTGATGGTTTTTCAGTTTCTTACAGGTGCGGGCATAGTAGCCTGGTTTTATGCTGTGTGGGTCGTGTATCAGAGACAGCCGGGCTCTCTAAGAAGAGTTCAGATGAGCCTGGCCCTGGGAGCATTGCTGCGAGTTGCTGGTTGTTGGAGCATCATGCTGCTCGGCGGTATGCCCACTTCAGCAACACGACGACTCGTGCCACAAAATCTCCTCGTTACCTTTGTTATAATCGTCTTTACGTCTGCGTGGTACTCTTACTTAGCTCGTTCAGAAAGAGTCAGAGAAATCTATGCTGACTAACAAACCACCCGGCGATTTCCGGACGGCAAGGTAGGTCTAAAATTCGATATAGACGACTTTGATTGAGTGCCGTGATAATTCGATGGTGGTTTTTGAAGTCGCTTCTTCTTCCTGCTTTAACAAGCCTGGGAAACTTAGGATACGGTCCGTCAAAATGACAGACGCCAGGCTCAAGATGTTGGCGGGCGGAAGAGGCTTGAAAGGTGGACTTGCCATTGCCGGTTAAGAAATGTTAACAGACCCAAGTGGCAATGTCTCAACACAACTCCCCCCTCCTGGTCCGCGCGGTTAAGCTTCTGGCGCAGATGGGTGAGGAATTGGCTTTCGTCGAGGCGGGTCAGGACACAGGTCTTTTGCCGATCAACAGCCTGGTCATGGACTTCGAAGAACTCCCCCGCCAGGATGCACCGGCAGTTTTCGCAACGGGCCTGGCTGCGATCCGAGCGTTGCTGGACCAAATCCTGGACGGACCGGGAAAATTCACAAACGAAACCGTCCGATTCTTTAACGATTGGCATGCGTGGATGAGTTCCGTACTCACGGCGTGGGATCGGGGCGGAGAAATGCCCGCAACTCCGGCAACCTGGAACGAGGTCACCGGCGATGCGTTCAAGACTCCAGTCACACACCCGGGCGTGGCTCCATCCAAAGCACCGTCTCCGCAACCGGCAACAGACGAGCCGGCGATCCGACTGAACCTGGCGGACGATTCCGAGCTGCTTCGCGAATATCACGGCGAATCCCAGGAATTGCTGCAGAACATCGAGCAAGGTGTCCTGGTATTGGAGGAGAACCCCGCTGATGCCGACACCATCAATTCCATCTTTCGCGCCTTCCACACGTTGAAAGGCGGCGCCGGTCTTCTTCACCTGGACGCACTGCGGGACCTGGCACACGACTTGGAGTCGCTTCTCGATGGGGTGCGCCGCTCGGAGCGGAGCATCACTTCGGAGATCATTGACCTTATTCTCGCCGGCGGCGACGCGCTCAAGCACTTCAATCGCGAAATCGGCGACCAACTCCAGGGCGTGACGCCCGGCGCTCCGATTATCGTGCCAACCCGGCATCTCCGGCAACGCGTGCGAGCCATCCTGGCTGGAGAACCTTCGCCCGCCCCCCCTACCCCACCGCCAACGCCGTTGAAGGCGCCCGAGTTGACCGCGCCGGGAACCACGGCGCACCCGCTGGCTGCAGCTATGGCGGAGACTGCTCCGCAACACGCGGCAACTGGAAAGTCCGCCGTCAAAATCGGCATTGAGTCCTCGACGAAGGCAGAAAGCGCGACGGGATTCGTGAAACTCGATACCCGGAAGCTGGACACTCTGGTGGACCTGGTGGGGGAACTCGTCATCGCCCAATCTATGGTCGTCCAGGACCCAGAGGTCCAGGGGTCGTCCAGTCGCCATCTGGCGCGCACCTTGCGTCAACTCGGCCGTATCACCACGGAACTGCAACGGACCGCCATGTCACTGCGCATGGTGCCGATCCGACGGACGTTTCAGAAGATGACGCGCCTCGTGCGCGACCTCGCCGCGCAGCAGGACAAACAGGTGCAGCTTATCGCGGAAGGCGAAGAGACCGAGCTGGATCGCAACATCGTTGAGGAGTTAAGCGACCCGCTCGTCCACATGATCCGCAACTCGGTTGACCACGGCATCGAACTGCCCGCGGCGCGCGTCTCCCAGGGAAAACCGGCGCACGGCACAATTCGTCTTTCCGCCTCCCATCAACGCGGTGGCATCGTCATTGCGATCCGGGATGACGGCAAAGGTCTGGACCGTGACCGCATCCTGGCCAAGGCGCGTGAACGCGGCCTGATTAAGCCGGACGCCACGCTGACCGAGGAGGAGAGCTTCGCCCTGATCTTCGCGCCCGGTTTTTCCACCGCCGAAAAAATCACGGATGTTTCCGGTCGGGGGGTGGGCTTGGACGTCGTCCGGCGCAACATCGAGAAGCTGCGCGGAAAAATCGAAATCCAATCCGTCGCCGGCCAGGGCACCACCTTCACCATCGTGCTGCCGCTAACCCTTGCCATCATTGACGCGATGCTTGTCGGGGTGGGCGAAGACCGGTACATCATCCCGACTTTGTCGGTGCGGGAATCGTTTCGTCCACGACCTGGTATGGTTTCTACCGTGCATGAACGCGGCGAAGTCGTCAGCGTGCGCGGGCGATTGACGCCGCTCCTGCGCTTGGGACAGCATCTCGGGACTCCGTACCGGGCGGTTGACCCGACGGAAGGGATCATCGTCGTAGTTGAGTCTGGCGACGCCGCTCGCGGCCTCCTGGTGGATGAACTGCTCGGCAAGCAGGAGGTGGTTATCAAGAATCTCGGGGAGACGTTCCGGAAACAGAACCTCTTGGCTGGCGCAGCGATCCTGGGTGATGGCCGGGTCGGGTTGATCCTGGATGTGGATACGCTCGTGAATTGCCAACAAATCAAGAATTAGGCACCTTGCGAATGCCATTTGAAACCCCATGACACCGGAAGCCTCCTCCACTCCTATAGCCGCCGCGAAACCGGGACGGTACCTGACTTTTAAGCTGGGCCGCGAGTCCTACGGGTTGCCGGTGCTCGGCGTGCGCGAGATCATTCGCCTGTGTCCCATCACGCCGGTCCCCCGGATGCCGGAATACATTAAGGGCGTCATTAACCTCAGGGGCAAGGTCATTCCGATTCTGGATCTTCGGGCTAAATTCCAGCTTACCAGCGAAGGCTACGGCGAACGTGCCTGCATTGTCGTGGTGCAGGTTGGCGCCGCGCCCGCCATGGTCGTGCTGATGGGAGCCATCGTGGACTCCGTCGAGGAGGTGGTCAATCTGAGCGAAGCGGAACTGGAGCCCACCCCGGATTTTGGAGGTTCGCCGAACACGGACTACATTCTCGGCATGGCCACCGTGCAAGGCGGCGTCACGACACTGCTCGACCTGGATAAGGTCTTCCTCAAGGAAGGCCTGCTGACTCTTGTTCCCTCCTCAATACCGAAACCTTCAAACCACACTGTATGAACTCCTGGACCATCTCTCGTCGGATCATGTTGGGTTTCGCCGCCATGGTGCTGATTTCGGCCGTGCTTGGCGCCATCGCTTTGTGGCGGTTGGATGATGTCAGCCGGTCCGTGACCCGGATGGCAGACAATACTCTGCCCGCCATCCTCAATCTGCGAGAATGCGCCAGTAGAACGCGCGACAACATCTTCACCATCCTGCAATACAGCCAGGCGGAATCGGCGGACCAGCGCAAGGTCATCGCGGAACGCATCGCCGAGAACGGGAAGCGTGTTGACGAGTTGTTCAAACAATACGAGCCGCTGATACTGGACTCCGAAGGTCGTCGGCTCTTTGAGGAGGCAAAACGGACCCGCGCAGCTTTCATAGCCTCCCGCGCCACGTATCTCGAATTGGCTCGGGATGGCAATGCGGAAGATCACAAGAAGCTGCTATCGGACAAAGTCATCCCGACTTACGAAGCGACAGTCGACGCGATCAGTGCCCTGATTGATCACAAGGAGAACCAGGGAATCGTCGCGGCCAAGACTGGCAAGGCGGCTGCCCAATCTGGTGTCTGGCTCATTGGCCTGACGCTGACGGCAGCGCTGGTGGTGGCCTGCCTTCTGACCTGGCAAATCGTGCGCTCGACTAACCGAGTGCTTCGCGACATCGCCACCAATCTCGACCAGGGTGCCACGCAAACCGCCTCCGCCGCGGGTCAGGTGTCGGCGGCGAGCCAAAGTCTGTCGTCCGGCGCCAGCGAACAGGCAGCTTCCGTGGAGGAAACCAGTGCCTCATTGGAGGAGATATCGAGCATGATCCGCTCAACCGCCGACAACGCGGAAAAGGCCAAGGCCCTGGCGGGCGAAGCCCATGCCGTGGCCCAGGCCGGTTCCGGCACCATGGTCGAAATGACCAAGGCGATGGCAGCCATCGACAGCTCCAGCGCCGAGGTCGCCAAGATCGTCAAGAACATTGATGAGATCGCCTTCCAAACGAACATCCTGGCGCTGAACGCCGCGGTGGAAGCGGCGCGTGCCGGTGAGGCGGGCGCTGGCTTTGCGGTGGTGGCAGACGAAGTTCGCTCGCTCGCCCAGCGCAGCGCCGCCGCTGCGAAGGAAACGGCAAATAAGATTGAGGCCGCGATTGCCAGCAGTCGCAATGGCTCCCTCAGTTGCGCCAAGGTTGGAGAATCGCTCACGCAGATCGCTACCAAAGTGTCGTCCACCGACGCGTTGGTGGCGGAAATTGCCACGGCCGCCCGCGAACAAGCCCAGGGGATCGAACAGATCAATACCGCGATCACCCAGATGGATCAGGTGACTCAGAGCAATTCGGCCAGCGCGGAGGAAAGCGCCAGCGCAGCCGAGGAACTCGATGCACAGGCGTCGTCGCTCAAGGATATGGTCGGTCAGCTTCGCCTGCTCCTGGGCGGGGTGGTCACCGAGACGACTCCCCGTCCCTCCTCAGCGCCAGCTCTCGCCTCGCGTATTACCGTATTCAGTAGCCACCCCGCCCCGCGGCCGCGCCCTCAGCCTCACAAGTCCCTTGGCCCGGGCCAGCGCAAGGCCATCCCCATGCCCGGCGATGCTAAACCCGTCGCTGACCTAGATGACGACAACTTCAAGAACTTCTGAGCCTACAGCGGGCGGAGTCAGGCTCCCGCGAATGCACGCGTCGTTCACGGCCACGCTGTCGACCGAGGCCTACCGGACCCTGGTGGATTTGGTCTACCAGCACAGCCGGATCTGCCTCGGTCCGGACAAGCAGCCCATGCTGGCCAACCGGCTACGCAAGCGCCTGCGGGCGCTCGGGCTCGTTTCCTATGACGACTACTGCGCCGTGCTCCGATCTGGGAAAGGCCCGGACGAAATCCAGCAGTTGGTGGATCTTATTTCCACGAACCATACGCGGTTCTTCCGCGAGCCGGAGCATTTCACGTTTCTCACGGGGCGGATTCTTCCGGAGTTACTTCCGCGGATCACCGCCAAAGGTTCCTCGCTTCGGGTTTGGTCCGCAGCCGGATCGTCAGGCGAGGAACCTTACTCGTTGGCGATCATGCTGGCGGAGTTTTTCCGCCAGACTGTTTTGGTGGACTGGCGGGTGGAGGCTTCGGATATCTCACTTCGCATGCTTGCTGAAGCGGAACGGGGCATTTACCCGCTGGATCCCCGCCACGCCTTGCCGCCAGAGTTATTGAAACGTTACTTCCAACGCGGCGTGGACGCCCGGAACGGGACCTGCAGGGTGAAGGCCGATCTGCGGAAGCGCGTGCGGTTTCAGCGCATCAACCTGTTCCAGGCCGAATACCCGGTGCCTCGGGAACAGCATGTGATCTTCTGCCGCAACGTCATGATCTATTTCGATCCAGCGTCGCGCGCTACTCTGGTGCAAAAATTGACCCGGCAACTGGCTCCCGGCGGCTTCCTGGTGATCGGGCATTCGGAGAGTCTGATGGGGATCCGGCACGATTTGAAAACCGTTCGCCAAAGTGTTTTCCGCAAGCCATGAGCGCCAGACGCAAGATCCGCGTTCTGATTGTGGACGACTCCGCCGTCGCCCGCCGTTCCATCCGTGATGCCCTTGCTCAGGATTCTGAGATTGAAGTCGTGGACGTGGCCTGCGACGCCTATGTGGCACGCGAGAAGATTCTCAAGCTTCAGCCGGATGTCATCACGCTGGACCTTGAAATGCCGCGGATGGACGGGTTGACCTTTCTTCGGATTCTCAACGAACACCATCCGATGCCAGTGGTTGTGGTTAGCGCCCTGACTCCGCAGGGATCGGCCAAGGCTATGGAAGCACTGGCCGCCGGGGCGGTGGATGTGCTGGCCAAACCGAATGGCAGCCAAACCCTGGGCGAGGTGGCCCATCAACTTGCATATCACGTCAAGGCGGCTGCCCGCGCTCGTCTCCGACCGCATCGCCAGGAAGGCAGTATCACGGCGCCACCGCCGGGTTCGGAATCCATACCGCCAGGTGAGTTTTCCTCACGCCGCGTAATCCTGATTGGAGCTTCGACAGGTGGTGTGGAAGCGCTGCGCTTTCTTCTGCCACAGTTGCCTCCCGGTCTTCCACCTATCGCGGTGGTTCAGCACATCCCGCCCACTTTCTCGCGGATCATGGCCGAGCATTTGAATAAATTGTGCCGATTTGAAGTTCGCGAAGCGTGCGAGGGCGACGAGCTGCATCGCGGCCTGTGTCTGGTGGCGCCCGGTGATTTTCATATGGCCTTGGTCCGCCACGGGCCCGGCTACCGGGTCCGGCTGACGCAGTCACCGCCGGTCCACCACTGCCGTCCCGCAGTGGACGTGCTTTTCCGTTCCGCCGCCGAGCACGCTGGTGCGCAGGCGGTGGCCGCACTGCTGACCGGTATGGGGACCGATGGCGCTCGCGGGATGCAGGCGCTTCGCATCGCCGGGGCGCGAACTCTCGCTGAACACGAGGATAGCTGTGTGGTTTACGGCATGCCACAAGCGGCTATCAACCTGGGGGTCGTGGATCATGTGGCGACGCTTGAAGAAATGCCCCAGGCCATTCTCCAAGCACTTGCCCAACCGGTTCGCGCATGACTCCAAGAATTCTCAACGTGGACGACAGTAAGACGATCCGGTTGTCGCTGGCCCGCCTTTTTGCCCGGTTTGCTTGCGAGTGGCGGGAAGCCATCAATGGAGAGGAGGGCTTGGCCGCGGCGCTCCAGGAGAGCCCCGATCTCATCCTCTCGGACTGGAACATGCCGGTTATGGACGGCATTACCATGGTGCGCAGAATGCGCGAAAACCCCACGCTCAAACGGACACCTGTCATCATGCTGACCACGCAGTCAGGCCCGGAATATATCGCCACCGCAGCGCGCTTGGGAGTGCGGGACTACGTGATCAAACCCTTTCGCGAGGAGGAACTGCTGGCTAAGGTCGGCCGGATCATCCCGTTGATTCCGCGAACCGACCCATGAATCTTACTATGAACGAGAAAAACCCTAATCCCAAACTGGCCGACGTCTCCTCATCAGCTTCCGGGGGCGGACCGTCGCAGCAGGCGGCCATACTGGTGGTGGACGACAGCCGCACCATGCGGCTCGGGCTGATACGTGCCCTCAACGCCCTGGGTTTTCGCAACATCTCCGAAGCAGCCAACGGGAAGCAAGCGCTCGAACTGGTACTGACGAAGCCCTTCGACCTGATGTTGCTCGACATCGAAATGCCAGAGATGAACGGCATGGAAGTGCTCGTCGCCGTTAAGGCCAATCGGGACTTGAGCGAGTTGCCGGTCATCGTGATCTCGGCCTCCGAGCAAATGGAAAGCGCCGTGCAATGTATCGAGTCGGGCGCCGAAGATTTTCTTCCCAAGCCTTTTAATCCCATCCTGCTGCGTGCACGCGTCACCACCTCTCTGGAAAAGAAGCGGCTGCGCGACCTGGAACGGCAGCAATTGGCCAGCGAGTTGCGGGTTGCCCGCGAGATTCAGATGGGGATGTTACCGCATGACTTTGCCGGCCTTGAGCACGCCTATGGCGTCAGGTTCGGAGCTGTCCTCGAACCGGCGCGCGAGGTCGGCGGTGATCTCTACGGCGTATGTGCTGCCGGGCCGGAACGATTGGTCGTTTTTCTCGGTGACGTTTCAGGCAAGGGAATTCCCGCTTCGATGTTCATGGTGCGGGCGATCAGTCTCGCGCGCCTGCTCGCCCGGGACATCGCCGAACCAGAACGCATTCTCGCGCGCCTCAACGACGAACTGGCCATCGACAATCCTTCCGGTATGTTCGTAACGTTTTTGTGCGCGATGTTCGAGCCGAAGTCGGGCCGGCTGATGATCGCCAATGGCGGGCATTGTCGTCCGGTATTGTTACCCGCCGTCGGCGCACCGCATTGGACGGTGAAAAATCTGGGCACGGCGCTGGGCTTCGAGCCAGGCCTTGAATTCGAGCGAACCGAGTTAACACTTCATGCCGGCGATACGTTGATTCTTTACTCCGATGGCGTGAGTGAAGCATTTAATCCCCAGGACGAATGCTACGGCAACGAGCGGCTGCTGTCGGAAGCGAGCGGATTTGCCGGTCAATCTGCGCCCGCGATTACCGCCGGCTTGCTCCAGAAAGTTCGCGCGTTCGCGGGCAGTGCGCCGCAATCGGACGACATCGCAATCATGGCGCTCAAAGTAAACGGGAAAGAGTCGCCCACATGACCTTGGAACTGCACGCCACACCCGCAGAAGTCATGCGCGGCGTGGAAACGCTTCAAGATTTTGCCCGGGCGCAGGGCTTGCCGGAGAAGACCATCTTCGGCTTAGCACTCGCATTGGAAGAATGTGGCAGCAACATCGTCAATCATGCTTTGCAACGTGATCCGCAGAAACAGTTTCAAGTCGTCATCGAGCACACGAACCAGGCGTTTGTCATCGAACTTCGCGATGGCGGCCCGGAGTTTGATCCTACTGCGGCGACCGACCGCAAGCCGCAGGCTGAAGACAACGACTTGCCCGGTGGCTGGGGCATTCAGCTTGTCCGCCGTTACACGGATGAGATCCACTACGGGCGAGACGGAAATGAAAACGTCCTGCGCCTGATCAAACGCATTAATCTATCCGCTGACCAAAATAAACTGACAAACAAACCAAAATCATCAACCGACCATTGATATGCCCCTGTCCATTGAAATCCAAAATAACTCTGATCCGCGTCATGCAGGCGCGGTTACCATCAAACTCATCGGCAGCCTCGACACCGAGACAGCACCGGAGCTGGAGCGCCAGATGACCTTGTGCCTCGCCGGACCGGTCAACGATCTGGTGTTCGACCTGGCCGGGCTCAAATTCGTCAGCAGTGCGGGATTGCGCCTGTTCCAAGTGGCGCGCAAACAAATGGTGGCGCGCGGCGGCGGCCGCGCGTCGTTCATCAATATGCAACCCCAAGTTGAGGAGGTTTTCACCATCATTCAGTCACTGCCGGGCATTGGTGTGTTCAAAGACCTGGAGGCGTTGGATCGTTACCTGGCCACACGACCACGTCCGAACCTCTGGCCAGGCACGCAGAAATAGACGCACAACATCAGTCCAGACGATTCGGAACCCCTGGGGAGGTAACTCTTCAACAATTGCATTACCTTCGCAAAGAGAATGGGAAGAAAAGGGGGTTCCAGCTCCCAATTGTTATTCCGTCTGGCGTCTTTGCCGCCACTTGGAACAGGTAAAGCCAAAGAGTTTTACCACGGATAAGACCGGAGAACACGGATAAGATACGAAAACTTCAAATTTTTTACTGCAATAGCTCATGCGGTTTTATGGATGAAGACCTATGGTAAATCTCTTCTGTCTTATCCGCGTTCTCCGGTTTTATCCGTGGTAAAAATCTCTTGCCTGTCGTTCCTTGTTCGGTCGGCAGCAAGTGAGCTGCGACCAATTTGAATCCTGCGTCGTAGCACTTTTCTCCTTTCCAATTCGCCCGGGTTGCTCTTTCATTCGCGACGAATTATGAAGATTGTTCTGGCATATTCCGGCGGGCTTGACACCTCAGTGATCCTTTCCTGGCTTAAGGAAAAGTATGATGCCGAAATCATCGCTTTCTGCGCTGATATCGGGCAGGAGGAGGAGCTCAAAGGTCTTGAAGCCAAAGCCCGGAAGACTGGCGCATCCAAATGTCACATCGTGAATCTCCAGGAAGAATTTGCTCGCGATTTTATCTTCCCGATGATTCAGGCGGGTGCGGTGTATGAGAGTCAATATTTTCTGGGAACGAGCATTGCGCGGCCGTTAATCGCCAAGGGGATGATAGAAATTGCACGCCGTGAGAAGGCAAATGCTCTGGGCCATGGTGCAACGGGCAAAGGTAACGACCAGGTCCGGTTCGAGCTTACGGCCGCCGCACTGGCTCCCGATTTGGATGTCATCGCTCCCTGGCGTGACTCGCGCTTTCGCGACGAGTTTCCTGGCCGCGCGGAGATGATTACTTACTGCGAACAAAAGAAAATTCCAGTCCAGGCTTCTGCCAAGAAGCCATACTCGATGGATCGGAACCTTCTTCACATCTCATTCGAAGCAGGCATTTTAGAGGATCCCTGGATGGACGCCTTTGCGCCGGCAAATAAGGATATGTTCAAATTGAGCGTTGATCCCCAGGATGCGCCGAATAAACCGGAATATGTGCTGCTGGATTTCGAGCGCGGAAATTGCATTGCTGTGAATGGCAAGCGGCTCAATCCGCTTGGGGTAATGAAAACCCTGAACAAACTTGGAGGCAAACATGGAGTGGGTCGTGTGGACATGGTTGAGAACCGCTATGTCGGAATGAAATCGCGAGGCGTCTATGAAACACCCGGCGGCGCGATCCTGCACTTCGCTCATCGACAGATGGAAACGCTCACCATGGACCGGGAAGTTATGCATTTGCGCGATTCTCTAATCCCCCGTTATGCGGAGTTGGTGTACTACGGATATTGGTTCGCTCCCGAAAGGCTCGCATTGCAGGCTTTTGTCAATGAGAGCCAAAAAAACATTACCGGAACGGTGCGGGTGAAACTTTACAAAGGCAATATCATGGTCGCCGGGCGCAAATCTCCTGTGAGCCTATACAATCCTGCGATTGCAACCATGGAAGCCGACCCAACCAAAGCTTATAACCAGGACGATGCGACGGGCTTTATTCGGCTCAATGGCCTGCGGCTTAAGGTGGCCGCGAAAGTATTACAAAAAGGTCGCTCGCGTTAATACGAGCCACAGGTCGTGCCAGAAGAATAGAATGCATGAACATTGTCGTTCTTGACGGGTTCACCTTGAATCCAGGCGACTTGAGCTGGGATGAGCTTGCATCTCTCGGTAGCTGTCAAATTTACGAGCGCACTGCTCCCGCGGACCTGATTTCCCGAGCGGTTAATGCTGAAATTATTTTAACCAATAAAGCAGAGCTTAAGCGCCAGCACATTGAATCGCTTCCTGCTCTGAAATATATCGGCGTGACCGCCACAGGAACAAATATTGTAGATGTGATTGCGGCGCGTGAACGAAAAATTTCCGTAGCCAATGTACCCGCTTACGGGACCAAATCCGTGGCCCAGACCACAATAGCACTGCTGCTCGAATTGACGCAGCACACCGGTCACCATTCTCAGACCGTGCATGACAGTCGATGGGTCCGCAATCTGGATTGGTGTTATTGGGATAAGCCGCTGATCGAGTTGGACGGGCTGGTCCTTGGTATCGTGGGCTATGGCCGGATCGGAGAGGCGGTGGGAGCTTTGGCCAGCGCGTTCGGAATGAAAGTTCTGGCCCACTCACGAAGCGCAAAAGCGGAAAAAGGCTCAGTCACCTTTGTTGATCTCGAGACGCTCTTTCGGACCAGTGACGTTGTGAGTCTGCATTGCCCCTTGACCCCGGAAACCAGTGGATTAATAAACAAAGAAAGATTATCGTGGTTTAAGCCAAGTGCTTTTCTGATCAACACCAGCCGCGGACCGCTCGTTGACGAGCAAGCGCTTGCCGATGCACTCAATTCCGGAGGGCTCGCTGGGGCCGCGTTGGATGTGCTTTCAAACGAACCGCCTCGGGCCGATAACCCTTTGTTAAAAGCTGCGAATTGCATTATCACGCCTCATTTGGCCTGGGCAACGCGTGCGGCGAGGGCTCGTTTGATGAACGTTGCCATTGAAAATGTGCGCGCGTTTTTGTCCGGCAAACCACAAAATCTTGTTTCTTAAACGGCTTATTTGGCTGGGAAAGGGGCAGAAGAAACAAAGGCTATTGACAAGGTCAACTGGGGTCCTTACACTATTTTTATTCGGGTAGCAGTACGTTTCTTCAGCGGGGTTCCCCACCCCCACCTCCTTGGCGTCTGCTGCCCGGATTTTTTATTTTTTTTGGGTTGTTTATTGACTGACTGCGAATCATTCCTTAGTTTCTCGTGCTCCATGCGGGGGCGTAGCTCAATTGGTTAGAGCGCTGCCCTGTCACGGCAGAGGTTACGGGTTCGAGCCCCGCCGCTCCCGCCAGTCTTCGTTCGGAGCGCAGGCGGAGAACGAAGAGTGCCGCGCCGAAGCCGCTTTTGAGGCGCAGGCGGGCTCGATTCAATAGGATGCAACGCCCCGAACTACGACTCGGCAAGCCAGTCTTCGTCATCGCTCGGATGTCGAACGTGGTTTGAATGTCGTAAAGCACGGGCTAAGGTGGTAACCAAGAAGTAACACTCGCCAAGTTACTTGTTGCGTTGGGGTAAACGCGAACACGGACGACTCGGCAAGCCAGTTCAGAATGGATTTTTGCTACGTCTATATTCTGCAAAGTATCGGTTCCTCGGAGCATTTTTATGTCGGTCTCACCGACAACCTTCGTGATCGCCTTAAACGCCACAATGCAGGCGAATTGATCCACACTTCAAAATTTCGCCCATGGCGGATTAAGACCGCTATTGCATTCACAGATCGAGAGCGCGCTGCAGCTTTTGAACGCTATCTCAAATCCTCCTCAGGCCGAGCCTTCGCAAAAAAGCGATTGTAGTCTTCGTTCGGAGCGCAGCGGAGAACGAAGAGTGCCGCGCCGAAGCCTGCTTTTGAGGCGTAGGTGGATGATTACCTAGTCATCGCCGCTGAACCCAGCATCGCTGTTGCCGGCGACGAAATTATTTATTCGGGTACGTCGCTCGGGCTCATCTCCGCGTCAGCCGCCACCACAATGGCCGCCACAAAGGCTCGCCAGCTCTGCGAATCTTGCCGGGATTTTTCATGGCGTTAAGCAGTGCACGAAGCCCATTCTTTCCCTTATTCACATTCGGTTCTCGGCGATACGTCCCACTGAGATTACTGCAGAAGTCGCTGATAGCCGCCTCGGTGACCCGCTCCGAGACCAAAAGGTCGTTGTCAAAAGCGTCGTGAAAATGGAAGATCAAAGCCTTACCTTCGTATCCTTTAATGTGGTCCAACAACTCGTATAGAGGCAGTTGCTCTGCCAACTCACACAGTCGGCTTACAAATTGTGGCGCGAGGACGACATGAAAGCATTCAGGAACCGGAAAAGTTGTATCACGAGCCACCGCCACCGGGTCGGACACTTTATAGTACTCATACAATGCGGCGATGTCCCGAGTAACTGAACAGCCCTCAAAATACACAACACCATTCGGAGGAAGCAGCAAAGGCAAGTTCTGAAAGAATCGAACTGGGTCTTTGATGCCAGAGACAACCCAGCGAAATTGGGTGTCGAGTTGAAGCCCAGTCTCACCTGCGGCAACCATCTTTTTGAGGTTGGCTTTCAACTGCTCTCGCTCAGAGTTGGTCTTGCTCATGAGGACAAACCTGATGGTGCAATGCCCTTCCGATCCTATGTAGGCCAGAGCAGCCCGCCCCATCGTGGCTGAGTCTGAAGACTATTCTCGATCTGGTGCCATCTTTTCCAAATGTTATTGCACATGTCCATCTACAAACGCGCGAGCTTGCCAAGAACAGCGGCGTCGAGGCGTTACTTCACCTCAGACGCCGCTGCTGGTGGGTTCCCCTTGAACACCTCACCGAACCTCCTGTAAACTTTGCCAGAGCGAGACCTTTCTCGATAGCCAGGCGCACAATGTCGTCATCACTCAAATAAGTTTTTTTGGCTAACGGCCGTATGCGTTTTCGCAGGTTTTTCGGAACCCGTAACGGCATTACTACCATGTGAGATTCTTCGGATTTGGCGCTCATGATTCTCAATGGTATACTGCTAGTATACGCCTGTCAACAGAAAAGTTGATTTATTTTTTTAACGTGGGACAATCGAATCGTGAAGAGAACGCCCATCGATTTCAGCAAACCAATTCCGGTCCGGCTCCCCCCAGAATTATTAGGGCGGGTTGAATCCCTGGCGAACCGATTGGGCGAGCCACGAAGCACCGTCATGCGCATGGCTATGCGCATCGGGATTGAATCACTCGAGAAAGCAGTCCTGGTAGAACCTTCAAAAAAACTGGCCGGCCTGGTTTATTCGTCCGGCTCCCTCCCCCCTGGGCAGCTCAACGAGGACAAACCAAAAAGGAGGATGTAAGTCACATTCCTGCGGGCGGGCGCCTCGGCGACGCGCCCCTCTCCGCAGAGTTTGCTCGTGTAATTTAACGAGGAAATGCCGAGTCTGGTTCACGAGCCCTTATTTGGCGTACTGTTCGATCTTTTCACCGAGCATTTTGGCGGCGTCGGTAGGTTCGACTTTCTTGCCTACAAGGATTTCCTTCATCGTGAGTTCCCTGTCATAATAATCCTCGTTGTCGCCCGAATCGGGGAAGAAGCCGCCTGTCTCGAGAGACGCCCCTCCATAAAGTCCCTTCGTATCGCTATAAACCAAAACCGGGGTCTGATCGGTCTTCAGGTTGGCTTGGTCGCCGGCGCTCTTCGGTCCCGCCGTGGCCCGCACATCCACGCCGATTTTTAAGTTCGGTTCGGTCAGGACCTTGAGTCCATTGCTGTTCATCAGCACGAGAATCATGTCCGCCCGTTGACCACCGGCCTGGAAACCGAAGCTGCCTTCTCCTGCTTTGAGGAAGCCGATCGGGCCCCATTTCCCCGTGGTTTTGTCTTTGACTATGGCTACGCCGTGACCGCCAGCTACGCCGACGATAAATCCGGCCTTGTAGGTGCGCATGATGATCAAACCCTCGGCCTTGCGCAGAATTTCGGCGGGCACGGCGTTCTCCGAGTCCTTCTGGACTTTTTCGAAGTAATCAGTAAGGTCGCGGACACGCGCGTCGAGCTTGTTCTTTGATGCAGCCAGGGCCGGCATCGCAATGCTGGCCGCCAGGATCGCGGCGAAGAACGCCTTCAAGTTTCGATTTGTCGAATTCTTCATATGTACTCCTCTTGGTTTTGTCTTTTTGGTTTGTGCATCATCAGACCGACGAGAAGTTCTGAACTCCTCAGAGATCCCCAGAGACTCATAACATCAAGTCAGCAAGATAAGTGCTGATTTCTTTGTTCTTTATTTACTGATTTGTTCCTTGTGGGTCCCTTGAGCTGCTTCCACTGCGTCGGCCACGGTGGTAAAGCGGTCGACCGCACCGAATTTAGCCTCTTCCCCGACAGCCCGCAACCGTTCGCGCACCGAGGCGCGCGCCTCCACGGCCTGCACCCGGATGCCGGCCGTGGTGAGTTCATCCGCCAGACCTCCAAGCATATGGGCGCTGTGCAGATCCACAAGCGGTGCAGCCGAAAGGTCCAGCACCACCAGCCTGGGCAAGGTCTTTTCGGCGCGCACGCGATTCATAATCGTGTCGCGCACGTGATCCATGTTGAAATAAACCAGCCCTGACTCAGGCCTGAAGATAAGCACGCCGGGAATTAGTTCATTGTCCGGATGGCGTTCGCGGTCGGAGAAGCGCCGAGTACCTGGGATTCGACCGAGAAAAGCCACATGGGGCCTGGAAGCCCGACGCAAAAGCTGAACGAGTGAAATGACGGCCCCGATCATGACCCCGCGGAGCAGGCCCGAGCTGAGTACTCCCAAGATGGCAGCGATTGCCACCACAAACTCGGGCCGGTCGCCCCGCCAGAGCTCTTTGAGTGTCGATACGTTGAACAGACCTGCCACGGCCACCAGGACAACCGCCGCGAGGACAGGTTTCGGCAACGCATGTAACAGATCCGCGAAAAAAAGCACGACGACCAAAAGGATTCCGGTCGAGAAGAGGCCTGAAAGCGGCGTGCGCGCACCGCCGTCTTCATTTACGAGCGATTGTGACATTCCACCGCTCACGGGTAAACCGTATCCAAATCCTGCTCCCAGGTTGGATGCTGCGAGGGCCAGAAATTCCTGATTGGCATCAAGTCGCCCGCCGTGTTTGGCCGCGAACATGCGTCCAATGGCAGCCGTCTCTACCGCGCCTAACAAAAAACATGCGAAGGCAAGCGGAAGCAGTTCATTCAGATCCTTCCAATGGATCGCTGGCAGGCCGATCGGCGGCAACCCTTTTGGAACTTCTCCAAGCAGTGCCACTCCGCGAGACTCGAGGGAAAGCATGGACGAAGCGACAATGCCGGCGACTACTACAAATAAGGCGACCGGCTTGTTCTTCAGAAAGAATTTCCCGAGCACTAACACTGCGAGGGCAATTGAGCCGATGGCCAGCGAGGCAGAATTGGTCTCGTTCAAGTGCTTAAGGAAGTAACCTATGTTTCCCCAGAAATCGCCGTGCGAACCATGAATACCGAACAGCTTTGGTAATTGTGTGCTGGCAAGACAAAGGGCCACGCCGCACTTGAACCCGGTCATTACGCTTTCCGAAATGAAGTTCACGATGCTGCCGGCCTTCACCAGCCAGGCGACAAACGCAATGACCGCCACCAACATCGCCAAACCCGCCGCCAGCGCTCCAAAACGTGCTATGTCGCCCCCTGCAATCTCGCCAAGGGATGTGCCGATTAGCAGCGAGATCGCGGAAGTAACCGTAACGACAGTATGCCGGGAGCTGCAAAACAACCAGAAAAGCAACCCGCCAAACAGGCAGGCATAAAGCCCGGCCTGAGGTGGCAGGTTTGCCAGTGAAGCGTCACCCAGGCTGGCCGGGAGGAGATAAGCGGCAAGTGTGATGCTGGCGACGATGTCGCCACGCAACGAGCCGGAAGAGTAGGATCGCAGCCAGGTCAGGGCTGGAACGGGAGGATTCATGTCTTCTACTCACCGGATAGTTTCCAGCTCGAATCTGGATCGTAGGCCTTCATCTTCCGCACGATCCTGCTCGTTCCCTGGCCCAGGTCTTTTTGATAGACCTGCCCTTGCTGATTGACGATGAAAGTCATCACCCCCGAATCGCCGTACTCAACCGGCCAGGCGACCAACGCGAACCCGCCGATCATGTGGCCATTGATGACGTAGTTGTACTTGCCGCCTGGCGCGTGCTTCCCCTGGCGAGTCAGAATTTTGAAATAGTACCCGTGGAAAGGTCCGCGCTGGACTTCGTTCTCTTCGTCTCGGAGCTCCGGGCTGTAGCCTTCAGCTTGCGCGTAAGCGACCATCGGACCCAAGGGGCTCAGTTCTCCTTCAAGGATCGGCGGCCAGTAAAGGCCATCCTGTTTCCCAGGGGAACTCACAAGTCTTTGTGCGTATTCTAAAACCTCGTCGTCATCATGGTCGATGCTGGCGTATTCGCGTTGTGCATCCACATAGGCGCGCACGGTTGCAAGTGTCGAGAGCTCATTCTTGCCCACGCGCCGGGTCAGAAGTTCATCCTTCCCAGCGTCGGTGTCGAAAAACCAACCCTCGTCCTTTTTCACCAAAGGAACGGGGAAGGGCCACAAATCCTCACCTAGCTCGAGAACGACGAGTGAGTCCGAAACATGCACTAAATGATTTGTCTGAGCGAGGGCGGAGCTAAACGTCTTTAGTTCATTGGTCGCCTGAACTCGATCTGGATTTATTAGATCCTCCGCGGCAGGCCCCAAGACGACTCTAAGCGCATTGCTATCGGCTGCAGCCGTGGCGAGTCGGAGCGCATCAATGGCTTCTCCAGGATTCGAGAAGCTCTTTCCTGTGACAGCCCCGCTCGTCGCGCCAGGCAAACCAAACGCCAGGACCAGTACCAGGATCGCCTGAGGGAAGAAAAGCGAGTTCCGTTTAGAATCGCCCTCGTATGAATGGGTTGATGCGCTGCGCATATTCAATCGAGAAAATGGTTGGGTTACAAGGTATGTGTTCATCGGCGGCCTCCACCTCCTCCTCCGCCTCGGCCCCCGCCGCCGCTGAATCCGCCGCCACCCCGGCTGGACGAACCTCGAGAACTGCTCGCCCGGGTGCTACTGCCGCCGCCACTCCTGTTGAACGCGCTACTGCTGCCGCCCGAAGAAGATCGGTTGCTATACGAACTCCTGCCGGAGGATTGTGACGTCGACGGCCGCGACGAGGCTGAGCTGTTACGCGTCGAAGGTCGTGCCCCAACGTTACCGGTAGATGGCCTGGAGCCAACGTTACCCGTCGAAGGTCGGGACCCGACGTTTCCGGTCGAGGGCCTTGCTCCTCCAGCACCACTAGAACCCCAGCCTCGCGCTTCTCGGGAGCTTGGGCCGGCTCCGCTCTGTTTCATCCGATTTTGGTCCGGTTTCCATTGCTGTCTACCAGATCCACCCCTGTTGCCGGTATTCGAAGCTCGGTCTCTGGTTTGTGCACGATCCGTGTTCCGATTCCTGTCGCTATTACGGTTAACGTTCCTATTGCTATCGATATCAATGTCCACGTGGCCACCACCCCAATTGCAGTGGCTCCAAGCTGCGCCCCATGCCATACCCCAGGCGAAACCCACGCCGAATGAAACCAGGGGGGCCGCGTAGGCATAATACGGATACCACGGATAATAGATCGACGGCGGATAGCTGGGAACATAAACGACTGATGGATTTGCGGGAGCTACCTCGATGATCTCTTTTGTCACGTTGACTACCTCCGTGACATTTGTTTGCTGCACGACAATGTTTGTGACGGTGACGATTTGTTGAGGTGTCGTTTTGAGGTTCCCCGCTTTTTGAGCCTTGGACCGCAGGTCCTGGATTGTATCCATCAGCTCCTTTTGCTGATTAACGAACGCCTGGCCCAGTTCTATGGTCCATGCCAAATCCGCATCCAATTTGGTGATCAACTCCGGGAACTTTGCAACAGCCTTCACGTTCTCATCCCAGGATTGCGCGTCGACTTTTGGGATATTGTTCGTGTCCTTCACGAATCGGGCTGCCTGCACGATCTCGAGCGGGTAAGCGGAGGCAGGCAGGATGACCGCGATGAGTTGGTCGGGGTGCAGGGCGATGGGCATCACGAGCTTTTCCAATTCGGCGGCGCTCTTCTTGGGCGCGGCGGAAGGGGGCGGCGCCGGCTGGACTGCACCTGGGGCCTGAGTCTGCGCGTTTGTGGGAGTTTCTGCCGCTTCAACGTGCAAAACCAAGATTGAGCCGAACAGAATACGCAGGCAATAAACAGGGATTGTTTTCACAAGATCTTTCGTACTCATTACGATAGTCCTCTTACTAATCCGGGGATAATTTCCAAGTCGAATCTGGATCATAGGCCTTCATCTTTTCCACCATCCTGCTCGTTGTCGTTCCCAAATCCTTCTGATAGACTCGGCCTTGTTGATTCACGATGAAAGTCATCACTCCTGAATCACCGTATTCAACCGGCCACGCTACCATCGCAAATCCGCCAATCATATTTCCGTTGATGATATAATCGTAAGCACCTCCGGGCGCATGCTTCCCCTGGCGAGTGAGTATTTTGAAAAAGTACCCGTGGAACGGCTGCGGGCCGCTGGGCGAGTTAGATGCTTTCTTAAGCCGATAACCTTCGACTCGCGCATCCGCAGCCAGTGGTCCGAGTGGGCTCATTTCGCCATTCAACTCAACCGGCCAGTAGAGTCCGTCGGTTTTGCCCGGCGAACTGGCCATTTTTTGGGCGTATTCCAGCACCCCGTCTCCATCCCGGTCTTTACTCGCGTACTCGCGTTGCGCCTCCACATAGGCGCGCATGACCGCCAGAACACTCAGTTCGTTGCGGCCAATACGTCGGTTCACAATTTCCTCGCGCCCGGCTGCGGCATCGAAGGACCAGCCGTCACCTTGCTTCACGATAGGAATTGGAAACGGCCACAGATCGTTACCCACTTCCAGGATCAGATTGGTATCTGAAATACGCACCAGATGGTTGGTCGCGATAAGGGCAGCGCTGAACTTCTCCAGATCATTCTCGGCCTGGACTCGGTCAGGGTTTTGTAAATCGGTGAGGGTTCCAAAGATCACGCCTAGGGCGTTGGTATCCTTTGCCGTTACCGCGTTTCGCAGGGCAGCCACTGCTTGTTCAGGATTTGAATAGATTTTGCCCGCCGGGGCGGCATGCGTCGTGCCCGTCAAGCCAAGCGCCAGGACCAGAAGCAGAAGCCTCCAGGGAAAAAGGAGAAAACGCGGTTCAGAATCATCCGCGATCGAATAGGTTCTTGCAGTTATCATATTTAACAAAAAAGATGGTTTTGCTAGCAGGTTTGATTTCATCGGCGGCCTCCTCCGCCTCCTCCTCCTCCGCCTCGGCCACCGCCACCGCCAGAACTGCCACGGCTCGACGCACCGCGAGCGCTCGAGGAACGCGCGCTACTTCCGCTTCCGCCGCTGAACGCGCTGCTCCCGGAGGAAGAACGGCTGCTTGCCGAAGGTGAGGATGCTCGACCGGAGGATTGGGAAGTTGAAGGACGCGCGCCCGCACCGGCGCCAGAAGAACCCCGCGCTCCAGCGCTGCTGGTGGACGGCCGCGCCGCGTTGTCGGGTCGCGCTCCCGCATTGCCAGTGGATGGTCGAGAACCTGCGTTCCCGGTAGAGGGCCTTGCCCCACTGGAACCATAACCTCGGGCTTCTCGCGAGGCCCCAGACGCGCTGGCGCCGCTCTGCTTCATCCGACTTTGGTCTGGCTTCCATTTCTGTGATCCGGCGCTGGTACCCGAGGCGCGGTTGCCGCTTCTCGACGTGTCGCGATTAACGTTCCGATTAGAGTTACGGTTGACATTCCTATCTATATCAACGTCCACGTCTCCGTGCCCCCAATTGCAGTTATTGGCCAGGGCCGCTCCCCATGCCATGCCTACACCAAAACTGACCAATGGGGCAATAGGGTTGTAAACATATCCCGGAGGCGGATAATAGACCGCGGGCGGATAGGTAGGCACATAGACGACTTCCGGATTCGAAGGCTGCACCTGAACGATCTGTTTAGTTACATTGACCACCTCTGTTACGTTGGTCTGCAACACCACGATGTTCGTCACCGTGACGATTTGTTGCGAGCTGCTTTGAAGGGTCCCTGCCTTTTGCGCCTTGGAGCGTAAGTCCTGGATTGTGTCCATCAGCTCCTTAGGTTGGTCAAGAAACGCCTGGCCCAGATCCATGGTCCAGGGCAGGTCCGCATCCATTTTTGCGATCATATCCGGAAATTTCGCGAGCTCCTTCACGTTGTCATCCCAGGGTTGCTCATCCACTTTCGGAATGTTGTTCGTATCTTTGACGAATCGGGCGGCCTGTACGATCTCCAGCGGGTATACGGAGGCGGGCAGGATGATCGCAATTAACGGGTCAGGGTGCAAGGCGATGGGCATCACGAGCTTTTCCAACTCGGCGGCGCTCTTCTTGGCCGGGGCGGAAGGGGGCGGCGCCGGTTCGGCTGCAGCCGCAGGCTGAGGAGCACTAGCCGCGGCCTCGGCCGCGCGAAACTGCCAGCCGAATATCGGACTGAGTAGAGTGGCAAGGAGACATATTCGTTTCATAAATTTGTTGAATGGACACGGCCAGGCCGGCAGAAAGCGGCGGCCCAACGCAAGAGATTTTGCCGGCGAGCTCGGCGATCGAGCGCGTTAAGCCCCCGGGACAGCATTGCGCTCGTAAATCTCATAAACGTAATCTTCTCCGAGCAGACTCGGACTGCCGTTTGCCGAGATACACAGTCTTGTGATATCCTCGCTCCTCGGCCTCGTTTTGCTCATCCGAAATCCAAAACATCGCTTCCTCAAAATTAGTAAAGCTACGCACTTGCCATCCGTGCATGGAAGTAATCCAGGAAAACAGGCGGGCTCGCCCGTGAGGATCTCGAGAGTAGAGTAATGCCAGGCGATGCCTTTTGGAGAATCCAAGGGCGTGGAAAGTATTGACCAGGGCAATCAGGTCGCTTCGCGTCAATCTTGGTTGAGGCAGAGGATGCAGTTCTCTGAGATCCAGCATGGCCCGCTCGACTTTTCGCTTGCGACACGCCCGCGCTATTTTGGCCAATGCAAGTTTGCTGGTTTCTAGGTCAAAATCGCCTTCGGCATTCACACGGACGAACTCGCCGGCGCGAATAAGTTGTAATTCCAGTGGCATTGTGCCTCCAGGGCTATCGAGTAGTTGTGTATCTGGGTCCATGCAAGCTTGGACAACGCTTGTTCATAGGAGGTTGTCGGTCGGCGCCTCGCGCCGCAAGTCTTCAATCAAGGCTATCCCTTTTGTTTCAGAGACAAAATCGAACGAGATTTCGGGACGTTTACGTGATAGCTCTACAGCCGCGAGGATTCGCCAGAATGAGTCCGAACGAATGTGGCGTTCAAACTCAACTTCCGAATCCCACCTTTCCATAAACAAAATGGAATTTTCGAAATCATCCTCTTCGTAGATCCCGCAGCTCTGACAATGCGGTTGGGCTTGGGTAGGGCCCTGCACCGAACGCAGGATGCCCAGCACTTGACGGCGTTCGTCACGTGATGGGAAGATGCGTATTGTCGAAATGACCACACTACTTTCTTTGCGGGAATCGTGCCATTTGCTCAATGCTTCGTAGGCTGCCATTTAATGCGCTCAGCTTCACGCTATTAGGTAAACAAGGCAGGACCGTTCCAAGCTCAAATGAACGCTTGGGCGAAGTTGAAATCTCGCCCTTGGGTCGGCATGCCGTCCCGTCTGGCTGGCGCAGGGATTTTCAATTCAGAGCTGGTCACGCTGGCGGCGTGTGGGAACTCTCAACTTTTCCATGCGCGAATAGAGCGTCGAAGGTTTTAGCCCTAATAGGCTCGCCGCGCCGCCTGGACCCTTGATTCGCCAATGAGTCACTTCAAGTGTTCTGAGGATGTGTTCCCGTTCAGTTTCTCCGAGGGTCATAATCCCTACAGGGGTATGGAGTGCATCTCCGAGGGGAGGAATCCTCAAAACCTCCCCGCGGCTGATGATGACGCTGTGCTCCATAATGTTTTTGAGTTCCCGAACGTTTCCTGGCCATGAGTACTGTTGCAAAGCCTCCATAGTCTTTGCTGGTATCTTACTAATCTTCCTGCCCATGCGCGTGCAGAACTCTTCAATAAAGGCCCAAACCAATACAGGGATATCTTCAATCCGCTCGCGTAAGGGTGGAAGATGGATGGGAAAAACATTCAGACGGTAGAATAGATCCTCTCGAAAGCGCCCCTTGCGCATGTCTTCTGCCAAATCACGGTTAGTAGCGGCAATTACCCGGACATCGACCTTGAACGATTTTGGACTTCCGAGCCGCTCGAAATACCCTTCCTGAAGGACCCGTAGCAATTTGGCTTGCACCTCTGAAGACAGTTCACCGACTTCATCCAGGAAGATCGTCGACCCATTGGCGAGCTCAAATCGCCCGACTTGGCGGGTCAGGGAGCCGGTGTAAGCCCCTTTTTCTCTTCCGAAGAGTTCGCTCTCAACAAGGGTGGGCGGGAGAGCAGCGCAATTGACTTTCACCATCTCTCGATGCTTGCGTGAGCTAAGCTGCTGGATCAACTCGGCAATGAGCTCCTTGCCCGTACCGGTTTCACCCAGGAGAAGGACGGACGAGTTAGTTGGGGCCACTTGTTGGACCAAGTGCATAACCTCTCGCATGGCTGCGCTCTCCCGAATGATGCCCTGTTGCCTCTCCAATCTCTTGTTCTGAACGTAATCGCCTTGGTTTTGGTTCCAGTCCTCGATGTGGGCAGGCACATGGTGGGCAGAGGGTTCGGCCTTTTTCCGCTGAGCGATTTCCTCCAAGAGAGCCTTTTCTACCTGCTTGAGCTGCTCCAGTTCCTGTCGCAGCGTTTCGTTGGCCTTCACGAGCTCGGCTGTGCGCTCCCGGACCCGTTGTTCCAGCACGTTGTCGAAATCTGGTAAAGGCTCGGTCATTCGTCGTCTTTCAGAGGCCATCAGTAACTGGCCGCTTGGGCGCATTATCCTGGTTCTTTACATGTGTGCCGTCAGGCGTTGGGACAATTTGCACCGCCAAAGGACGCGGGGAATCAAGATGGAGGTCGCGTTGCGGGAAAGCGATGAGGATCCCATTTTCGGCAAAGGCGCCCGCTATCATCTGACGCAAATCGCTCCCCACCTGCGCTGCGTTCGCTCGGATCACATCCACCCAATAGCGCAACTCGAACGTGAGCGCGCTGTCGCCAAAGTTGGTAAAGAGCACCTGCGGCTTGGGTTCTTTCTCCACGACACCATGTTTCTCAGCCACTTCATTTAAGACTTGGATGACTCGCCGCGTGTCTGAGCCGTAAGCGGCACCCACGATGACCGAGAACCGCACCTTCCGGTTGGAATAGGTCCAGTTGGAAACGTTATTTTCCAAAAACGAGCTGTTCGGGATCAGAGTTTCGGTGCCGTCCCATAATTGCAGCACGGAAGAGCGAAGGCCGATCTCTGTTACTGTGCCGCGCTGTCCACCGGCCTCCAATATATCGCCAACGCGGAAAGGGCGCTCGAAAAGCAGAATGAGGCCGCTAACGAAGTTCTTAAGCAGCGTCTGCATACCGAATCCCAAACCGATGGCCAGCGCCCCTCCTGCAAAGGCGAAAACCGTCAGCGGGATTTTGACCGAGACCAGGCTCAATACCACCAGGCAGCCCACGATAAAGGCCCGGAGCCAGCGAAAAATCAAGTTAGCCTGGTTCGCTTCGATTTTGAGACGTCGAATGATGGTGGTTTGCAGCAGACGCAAGACGACGCGTGTCGTGGCCAGGCCCACCCCCAGGATGAGAACGGCCATAATGATCTTTCCGCAGGTGACGCTGCGTCGCCCGGTGATTTTCTGGCCTTCCACCAACACCGTATCCTCGGCACTGAATAATTCCAGGTTCCAGAGCCTCTGCGCAAAGGAGCGCGCATCGGAGAACACATTTTGCACCCGGGCAAAGAAGGGCAACTTTCCTTCAGCACTGTGCAACTCTTCTCCCCACCGTTGGGTGAGGCGCTGCGCCTGACCCAGGCGCCGCACGACCCTCAATTGCATTTGATCGCGTTCACGCAAGGAGGCAAGACTTTCGCGAGCCAATGTTCGGAGGTCGGAATCCGCCGCGAGATTCCTGAGGCGCGTTTCTTGAAGTTCAATTTGGCTGGAAAATGCGTCGAATTGCTGTTGTTGGTAATCCTTCCACAGGTTCAAGCGTCGCGTGAAAGTTTCGAGGCGCCGCCGGGAATCCCGCAGCGCGTCCACGTTGCGGCTGGCATTAACCAGAAACCTACTTTCCCACATTGTCCTCTCGACGTTTTCACATTCCAGTATCAGGCGCAACATTCGAACTGTCACATGAGCTGTTTCCAACTGAGTCTCACGCACCGAGACCTGTTCCGAGGCCCGGGGCGTTGCGGACGATGCTTCGTCCCGGCTCGACTGAATGCGTCGCAATCCTTCGCGCGCGGCTTCCAGAGCGCGGAGAGCGTTTGTTGCCTTGGGCTCGGCCTGGGCAAGTTCGCCCTCCAACTGCTGACGATCGCTCTCGATCCGGGCCAGGATCTCGGTCAGATCGCTCTGGGTAAACTTTGTGCTCGCGCTGGCCATGACCAACTGGCGGTGGAGGAGGTCAAGTTGAATGCGGCTTTGGGCGACTGCTTCCTCGCGGAGTCGCCGTTCCAGATCGAGCACTCCCACGCTAACGACGGCCACCTTGCTTCGGACTCTTTCCAGTTCGCGTTGCCAGGAGTCCCTGGCAAAATTAGCGGGCTCCGCTGCCGCCTCCAGTTGCTCGTTCAGTTGGCGAATTTTTTCTTCGGCATTGTTCAGCATGGCTCGATTCTCTCCGATGAGTTGGTCAATCGAGCGCACGGCCTGTTCGTTGCTGCTGACTTTGAGTTGTTCCTCTTGAATCTCCTCCCGAAGTCGATCGGACAGAAGGATGGAATAAGGCGGTGGCTCCTCGAACTTGGTCCAGTTTTGCGCTTCGCGAAGCAGAGCCGCGTGGCGGGCTTTGGTGGCTTCCAATTCCGCGGCGTTGCTCACCTGTTGTTCCAACAGCCACGCCAACCGATGATACAAGGCGCGTCGCGTGCCCACTTCATGGAGCGGAACACCCGCCGGGACATTGGTCAGCGCTCCCTCTCCAAGGGCTGCATCCGCGGCAAGATAAGCGCGCGCTTCGGCCAGTTTGTCCTCGAGACCCATGACCGCAGTGACGGGAGCCGGAACGGGGCTGTTGGATAGTTCGGCGGGAACGACCCGGCTCGAGTTCGTTCGAGGTAAAAGGCCGGGAACCTGTCCGGTTCCACGTGCGTCCCCAAGCAACCACAGGCCGCAGAGAAGAAGTGTAGCCCGGCCCGAATGATCAGTGAGCGGATGCAAGGCTCTCTTGGCCAATGCCAAGTCCCTGCCTATCCGCCACCGATGCATCTTGTTTCTCTTCAGCATCAGCAAAAGTTCTTTTGATTGTGGCCTGCAATCTTTCCTCCCAGTGTCTCAGCGCCACGTGACGCTCGTCCGGCAAAACCACCAGGAGATTTTTGATCAGCGCCTTCATGCGCCGCATCACCTGCACGCTGGTGGCGCCACAAAACCGAATTTCGTCGAGACCGAGTCGCAGAAAATCATCCCACGTCGGAAAAGGCATCGTCAGTCTGAGCTCGCCCTGTCCGTCGTGGTAGCGCCCAATCTCCAGGGGGCGCCGGCCCAACCTGAGAAGCAGGTCCTCGATATGATCGAGAGCTTGAACTGCAGTAGTTGGATCATTGATCGCTGGAGAGAGTGCTTTAATGGCAATGTCCACTATCAGGCGAATAGCGTACTTGGGATCCTGCTCGAAAGTGCGTTCCCCGCCGATTTGGAGGGTGCCCTTGAGCGCGTGTTCATCCAGTTTTTCGCTGGTATCATATACTCGAAGCAGCGGTGTCAATTCCAACACGGTATCGCCCACTGCCGCAGTGATTTCGATAAGTGCGTCGGACTGTTCAGCCAATTTTACGAGTTCTGTCACGTTGACGGCTTGGATTACCTGTGGACGCCCGATATGAGTCAAGGTCTGCTTGACGCTCATTCTGCGAGGCTTCGGTGTTTCGGAATTGGGCGAGCGCGATTCCATGGCGGGATACAACTCATTAATAGCCGTCGTTCCCTGGTCGTTGATAAAGATCAGCATGCGGTTGACCTGCAACAATCTCATCCGTTCGATGAGAGCGATGAACATTCCCATGCTGGCCAGAAGCAGCAAAAATACAAGATAACTGCTGATCATAGGCACCTTTCCCAAGTCACTGCGGTCGACCCAGGCCAACAGTATCAGAGAGTAGAGAAAGGTCGAAATGAACATTCCCAGGGAATGCGAGACTACCGGATCACGTGCTACCCAAAGCACCAATCGCGGGGAGTAAGTCGTGGCGCTGAACTGAACCATCACAAAAGCCAGTGAAAAGACGATACCGGTCAGGGCGATCATACCCGAGGAAACTGAGGAACATATTGCCATGGCAGCCCCCGCGCTGATCGTCGATACAAGGTTGGGAAATAAATGATGTTCCACTCGCGGAATGGCCATGCCCACGGCCAGCGTCACTATTACGTACGTGAGCGGGATGGTCCAGGTCGTCAGCTTTATTCTTTGTTGGCGTGTTGACATTACTCATGCCCTCTGGTTGGAAACTCTTTCGAAGTGGTGGGCCTCAATCCGAATGACCAAAATCGAATGACTTGAAAAGCTCGCGACAGGTTTGCCAGGAGAAGTTTTTCGGGCGACTTTTGCAACGGTTTTAACTCGATTGTTCGCGAACGATTTCGAACCGTTGCTTTCGGGTAAATCGCGTCGCCGGTTGGCTGAGGAGCTCCGGTCCAAGCCGGAGCTCCTCAGGTCCATAAATTCTTATCTAAGTACGTGCTGATTATTCCTCAAGTGGCCTCGCTGGAGAGAGCTGTTTCCATCTTCTTCATTTCCTTCAAAGCGCTCTTGATGGCATTTGAGACAAACTGGTAATTCCAGTTTGCGCTTCGCACCACGCTCTTCATGCCCTTAACGCCGCCCGGAGTGACATCTTGCGACAAAGCCTTTTCAATATCGGCTAAGTCCGAGAGGAAGGGCCGGAATTTATCGCGGGCGGTCACCATGGCAGCTTCAACTTTGTCGTAACTGCGGGAAGCGGAATCCAGCCGCTTCTGAGCCTTCTTCTGCAGGGACGGGTTGTTAATGCCTTTAACTGTATTCTGCCAGTCCGCGAAATAAGTTTCTTTGTCCTTGGTCATTCTTTCGACCTGTTCACTGGTGACTTTGGCGGCATTTTGCGTTTTTGGAATTTCCTGGCGAAAGGCTTGATAAGCCGGAGCGAGATCGCCTTTTTTCTGACTCGTGAGCGCGTTAAGAGCCGCCAGAGTGGATTCGAGTTGCGCGACCGTGTTCTCCGCTTCTCTGTGAGCCTGATTGATACGGGCCGCGAGCTGTTCCTGGCCTGCCGGTGCGGCATAGGCCAGTAAGGTTGCGCATCCTAATGTGATTAGTATTTTCTTTTTCATTTTGTTTTGCTGTTTGTTTTTTTGGTGTTTAGTTCTTGTTTAGTTCTTCACGGACTGACCTACATATTGTTTCTAGATCCGCACGGGAAGCAAAATGAGACGTTCGGCGGCGAACAGGAACGCGGCCAGACCGAGTCCCAGGACCGCCCGCCTGATCCAGACGATATCAAATTTCGCAGCCGTACCGCCACAAAATAAAGCACACGCCAGCAGTACGGTGATGAGCACATAACTTCGGGAGGTGCGTCCGGCGTTGCCCGCTTCCTCCCATAGGGTCTGACTCTCGTTCTCCGCGCGCCGCGCCTCGGCCAGCAGACTCGGCTGATACAGATTGGTTACAAACGGGTGCGGTGGCGCGTCTGGGTTCTCGAATGGCCGGGTAGCCATCCAGGCGGTAAAGGCTGTTTTGGCTTCACTGCGAAAACGCTCGGCGTAAAAGCGCGCCAGGGGTTCATTGGAGATCGACCTTGCATTAATATGCTGGCTGAACAGCAGCACATCCAGAAGCGCCATTTGGTAGGACTGCAGTTGGGCGGTGATTGCGATGCGGCTGGACGCAGCGGACAAATTCGTCATCCGTTGCGAGATGCCGCCCCAGACTGCCGCCTGATAGGAACACCACGCGGTACCCACGGTGGCGAGCGAAAGCAGTAGCAGGGCCACCGGCTCGAAAAGGCGGTGCCTTTCTCCAGCCTTCCCCGTGGTCCTGCCGTCCGGCCTGGGCTCAACGGAAGAGTTTGCCATTAGATCAACGCCAACAATTTTCAGTACCGCTCGGACACAAACTTTCTTCCCTTCAGTGTTGCCTGGTCGTCATAGGCCCTCTTTTTCGAGCGGCTCGGTAAAGTCACTTTGTCTCGCGGCACCTTTTTATAGCTTATCAGGTCCAGGATGTGTCGAATGCAGTTCAGCCGCGCGCGCTTTTTGTCATCCGATCGCAGGATGTGCCAGGGCGCCCATTTGGTGTCCGTCGCGTCCAGCATTTTGTCGCGGGCGCGTGAATAATCGAACCACTTGCTGCGTGAGGGAAGATCCATCGGGCTGAGTTTCCACTGGCGCAGCGGATCATCCATTCGCGCCTCAAAACGCCGCTTCTGTTCCTTGTCACTGACCTCGAGCCAGACTTTGATCAGTTGGATGCCGCCGCCAACGATGTATCTCTCCATTTCCGGACATAGTTCCAGGAAGCGCTTGTGCTGTTCGGGAGTGCAAAACCCCATCACGTGCTCCACCCCGGCGCGGTTGTACCAACTGCGATCGAAGATCACGATTTCTCCCGCTGCTGGAAAATGCTGCATGTAACGCTGGAGATACATTTGCGATTTTTCGCGGTCCGACGGGGCGGGTAGCGCCACGACGCGAAATACGCGGGGACTGACCCGTTCCGTCAAGGCCCGGATTGTGCCGCCTTTACCTGCTGCATCACGGCCTTCGAAAACAATGATCACCCGCAGTCCTTTGTGTTTGACCCATTCCTGAAGCTTGCAGAGTTCGCCTTGTAGTTGGCGGAGCTTCTTCTCGTATTTTTTGGCCTTCAGCTTTTTTGCCGTCGATTTTTTGGAAGGGTCGTTGCCGCTTTGATCATTTTCCCTGGTGTCATTCAATCTCGGTTTGCCCGCCGTCGAGGATCTCGAAGGATCAAGATCCACCTGCTGAGTCGTGCTTATTTGTTTCATAGATAATAATTAGATGTGTCCAAACTCGAAAAGATCGCTGGCTCAATCGAACAATGAATAGACCATGCCCAACTGAACCCGCCAGTGGTTGCCGCTATCGGTTCCATCCCGAACCTCCTGAATGCCGTAAAGTCCCTCCAGCCCAACGCTTAGCCGCTTGCGAAGCTGCCATATGATATTGGCGCTGGCGTACTGGCTGGTGTGATAGAAGGTTGCCGACTGGCCCGACGTGTTGTCGACGTTTACGTAGCCGTAGGTCAGAGTAGAACGGAATATCTCATTCCAGCGATGTGTATAGCCGACCATCCCGCTCCAATAAGGCAGCGCCTTTAAGTCACCCGTGGAGGTGAACGCTGCATCGCTATTCGCGAAGCCCGCGTCGTTACCCTGACCGCCTACTCCTTCACCATAGACGCCGAGCAGTTGCACGGAGTCCTTCAGCGTCAAGTCGATCCCGGCGCTGAGGTTCACGCCCCAGCCGAATACATGTTGGACGTGGCCGGTATCATCTTTGGCGCCTAGATCACGAAATAAGGTGCTGAATTGCAGGTGCCCTCGTTCGGCCACTTCGTACCGTGTATTAAAACCCAGATCCGGTATTCTGGTGATCTGGGAAGCACTACTATTACCGCCGGAGTCCAGGTCCGTAAAGATATCAGGCTTTTCAACCCCGAACGTAGTGTTCCAGTTGTCGTTCCAGGCGAAGGTGTATTGTGCCACCGGACGTCGGGAGAAGATGACCGAGTTGGGACCTTCGTAATCCACCGTGTCGGGCCAAACGTCCGGATCTTCCCAGACGCCGTAAGTGAAGCCCGCTTTAAATCCGTAAAATTGCCCGTAAATATGCTGAACGCGATATTTCATGTCTCCAGTGTCCGAACCCGACCCGAAAAAATCGTTCTGGTAGTAGAACCGGAAATTACCGCCAAGTTCCGGCGCGCGCACATCCAAACGTAGTTGCGTGGCATTAGCGTTCACATGGAATTGCTCGCCACCTCCGTAATCGGAATCGCCTTTCAGCGGAAAACTCGCCGGCACAAACCGATTCTGATTACCCGCGTTCTTATTATCCGAGGTCATGTCGAGGTGTGGCTTGGCGTTGAATTTTATCAGTACGGGTGTGTTTGGCACCGGGATGAACCCCTGGAACTTCGGATCCAGTGTGTAGTCCTTCGGACGTGAAGCGGCCTCCTGCTGATCGTTCAACGCGCCACGAAAGGTAATTGGGCTTTGTGTCGCAACGGATTGGCCCGCCGCAACTTTTTCCATCGTTTGAATCGACGGAGAAGTCGCCTCCAACCGGTTGGTAATAACGGTGGTAGTAATTACCGGTGTCGCCGCCTTGTTTTTCTCCATCTCGGCAATGCGCGCGTTCTGCGCCTCGATAGTCTTCTGCATCTGCTCAACCATCGCTTTGAGCTGCTTAAACTCTTCCGCAGTTTGCGCCCGCACCGCAGGTGCCGTTAGCAGCCCTGCCAGTAATACGGTTGCGCTGCCAAGCCGATATCTACGGAACTCTTTTTTCTTTCCTCCAGAGAGAGGGCAGGAGATCGGTGCCCGGCTGGAAGCGGGTGTTCTTTGTTCGCAGAAATGCTCTATTTCGTTACTCCAATCGATTTTTTGTTCTAATCCTGCTTTCATAGTAATAGTTACTGGTTTCTTGGTTCTCCTGAGTTTGATCGCGCGACCTTCGCAGGGCGTCGATAAGTCCGAGGAATTCGGGTCTGGGGTATGGTCATGAATTTCTTAAGTTTTCATCGTCGCCGGTCCCGTTTCTTTCAGGAAGAGCGTCAGTGCCAGAGCGAAGAGGATGCCGTAGAGTAGCGGCTGAAAGCCGGCTTGATATTGCTCCAGGCCGGTCTTGCCGCTGGCTTCGGAAACCCGGACGAGTCGGGCGCCGAACATCGGCCCCAGCAGCGCGCTGAAGGTGAAATTGAGGAAGTTGATCACGCCGGTGGCCGAGCCGCCTAACTCGGGTGGGTTGGCCTCCTTAATAACGGTGTAGGGCAGCATCGCCGCGCCCGAAGCGATCCCCATCAGGATGCCTACCAGCGGACCGCGGAGGATTGCCGGGTCGCCAAAGAGAACCCAGGCAAACAGGCCCAACAACATCACCGTTCCGCCAATAATGACCGGCTTGCGACGGCCGATCCGATCCGAGATAAAGCCCTGCAACGGGCAGCCGATCATCCAGCCCAGTGGGACGGTAGCAGCCAACGTGACCGCGGATTCGTATTCCCGACCTCGCGCTTCCTGAAGAAAACGAACACCCCAGGTCATGCCAAAAATCGTTGTGGGAACAAACAGAAGACCGGAGATTAGTCCGCACAGTATCGATTGGGGATTCCGGAATACTTTTCCCAGTGGTATAACGAGGCTGGCCAACCCGCCCGCGCCGCTGTCAGGCCGCCCCGGGTCCTTCGGAAGAAACAAGAACAGGCAGACGCTTATCGCCAGCCCGACGAGCCCAGCATAAATCCAGAAGTTGCTCCAGAGCAATCCGTGCTTGATGAGCGGGCCCACCCCGAACTGTCCGGCTGAACCTCCGGCCATGCCAAACATCTGCGTCGCTCCGATGAAGGAGGCAGCTAGGGAAGTCGGAAAGTTCTTGGTCACCAGATACACGGCACCCACCAGCGCAAACACGCCACCAGCGCCTTGTAGAAATCGGCCAATTTTGGCGGCGGGCACGTTTCCTGTTCCGAACAGCAGCGCGCCGATACCGACCAACGCCGCACCAATCGGGATGACTTGTTTCGCGCCGAAACGATCAATAGCCGTGCCGGCAACGAGGCTGAAGGGCGAATACCCGTAGTAGAACAGCCCCACGATGGAAGCGATGCCAAGCGCATTTACACCAAACGCCTCGGACAGTTGCGGCATCATGACGCTAGGCGCGGACCGCAGCGCATACTGATAAAAGTAGTACACTGCCACCAGCAGCCAGGCCATCAAAGCCGCAACTGTGATTCGTTGTTTCATTCCGTTCGGACGATGAATCGTTTCAGCAAAGCACCAGGTTTGCTGCCAGTCCGCCTTCGCTGGTTCCCTTATACTTCAAACCCATATTCTTGCCGGTCCTTCAATTAGTTTTTTATTCTTGGAGGTGTCGGAATGAGCTTCGACCACGGGCAGCCCGTTTCTCACCCTTGCAGACCGTGAAAGTGCGGCAGTTATCGGCAGTCCTTGATCATTGCAAATCTTCATTTCAATATGCTTTGAGCCCTTTGGCGCGGAAACGGGCGACGACCTCCTCGATAACTGCTCGTGAAGGGGGTTGGGTGTCGCGCAGGCTGTAATCCATTCCCAGCTTTTCCCATTTGAAACGTCCGAGTTGATGGAAGGGCAAGACATCCACCCGTTCGATGTTGCCGAGTCCGCCGACGAACGTTGCGATTCGATCCACCTCGGCCAGGTCGTCCGTCCAGCCGGGGACCAGCACGAACCGTATCCACGCAGGTCTACGCCGAGCGGCCAACCTGCGGGCAAAGTCGAGCACAGTCTGATTGGGTTGTCCGGTAAGCCGCTGGTGAAGATCTGGCGAGAACGCTTTGATATCAAGCAGCACGAGATCCACCAACTCCAGATCCTCATCACTAAGTCTGTCTCCAAGAAAGCCATTCGTATCGAGTGCAGTGTGTACTCCCACTTTTTTAACTGCGGCGAAAACGTTCAGCACGAAACGGTGTTGAAGCAAGGGTTCCCCGCCGCTCAGCGTTAACCCGCCCTTCATGGTTGCCAGTCCGTGGCGGTATTGTTGAACCACTTCGACCGCGCGGGACAGCGTCACTGGCAATCCATTCGTCATTTTCCACGTGTCCGGGTTGTGGCAATAAACGCAACGAAACTGACACCCGCTTAACCACCCCACTACCCGCACACCCGGCCCATCCACAGTTGAGCCAGTGGTGAAGGAATGAACAAATCCTGGGTCGCCCTTCTCCAGGGCTGTACGGATGCCCGATTCGCCGACGCGTTCACCCAGTGAGACACGCAGGTCGTATTGGCTTGCAACCAGCGGAACTTCTGGATCGGAGATGTTGGTGCTCATGGTGATCAGGTGCTGCCGTGGAAGGTGTCGGATTGTTTCGATCTAAAGCCAACCCGGTGGAGGCGGTGATCCTCCAGCTTGTTTTGCGTAGTTTTCATTCACGCTGGTCAATGCTTCTCCGATTTAGCCTGCATTTCGCCCGCCGAACTCTCCCAACCGCCTCCAAGCGCCCGATAGAGCTGGACTACGGTGAGCAATTCGTTGCGCTGTGCCTGGGCAAGAGCAAGCTCGGCGCTGAACAACTCCTGTTCGTTATAGAGCACTTCCAGATAGCTGGTCACGCCGCCCTCATAACGGTCCCGAGCCGTAGCAGTAGCATCGCGGTGCGCTTGTGTGTTCACCTCCTGTTTTGCGCGAAACTCGCGGGTGCGCTGGTAAGCAATCAGACCATCGGAGACTTCTCTGAATGCGCTCTGGACGGTCCTTTGATAAGCGGCAACGGATTCCTGGAAATTGGCCTGGGTCAGTTTTAAGTTGCCTCGCAACCTCCCGCCCGTGAACAGCGGCATCGTAATCGCCGGTCCGAACTGCCAGGCTCGGGCTGGGGAACTGAAAAGGTCAGAAAGGGCCACGGTCTGGTACCCATAAAAACCTGTCAGAGTGAGTGTCGGATAAAAGGCTGCCTTGGCCTGGCCGATATCCGCATTAGCAGCCACTAGTTGCTGTTCCGCGGCCCGAAGATCGGGTCTGCGCTCGAGCAAGGAGGAAGGCAGACCTGGGGGCACTTCGGTTTGCACGCTCGTGGATAGGAGCGGATTGCCTCGCTGAATGCGCCCGGGATTCCGACCCAACAAAATACTTACCAGATTCTCCTGCTGTTCGATCCGTCGCGTGATGTCCACAATCGCGGCTTCCGCTGTATATACGAGAATTTTTGCCTGGTGCACGTCTTGTACTGAGGCGACCCCTCCTTGCTCACGGGAACTGGTGATTTCGAGCGAGTTGGTCCGTACTCCGTAGGTGTTTTCAGCAATTTGAAGCTCCAAGTCCAGTTCCAACAGTTCGAGATATGCCGTCGCGACGTCCGCTACCAGCGTCTGGCGCACTGCTCGCTGGGCCTCGACCGTCGCCAGCAAATTGGCACGAGCCGCTTCATTGGCCCGGCGAATTCGTCCCCAAAGATCCACCTCGTAACCGGGCATCGACACAAACACATCGCCATATCCCCGTTGTGGGTTGGCTCCCGAAGGAAAAGGTACGGATCCTTTTTCAGATGCACGGGTCGTGACGAGGTCGCCGCCCGCATTTACAGTTGGGAAGAATTGGGAGCGGGTGATACGTGCCGTAGCCTCTGCTTGCAATACTCGGGCCGCGGCAATTTTGATGTCCCAACTATTTGTCAAAGCTTCTGCCAAATAAGCGCGTAACTGGGGATCTTTATAGGTCTCCCACCATCCCAAATCAGCGAAGGTATTGGCTCCGGCGGGCGCGTTGCTATCCGACGCAGCCCGTCGAAAAGAATCGGGCGTGTTTACTACGGGTCGTTTGTAGTCTGGACCCACAGCACACCCAATCAGTAACAGTCCTGCTGCGCACGCACTCCCTCCGGCGGTAATGAGCGATTTCATCTTGGCGTTCATTAATGTGCCACGACCTCGTGAATCTCCCCCTTAGGGGGTGTAGCGGTGGCCGCCTCGGGTTTTCCTGGCTTCTTTCCCCGCTCCACAATTCGCTGCACGAATACATAGCAAACCGGGATGATGAATAACCCCACCGCGGTGGAGATGGTCATGCCGTACACAACGCCGGTTCCCATGGTGCTGCGCGCAGCCGCACCCGATCCGGTAGCTAGCATCAGTGGCACGCACCCGAGAATGAATGCGAACGATGTCATAAGGATCGGTCGTAAGCGCAGCTTCGATCCCTCCACGGCGGCATCCAGGATTTCCTTGCCCTCCTCGCGTCGCATCTTGGCGAACTCGACGATCAAAATAGCGTTTTTAGCCGCCAGTCCGATGAGCATGACCAGCCCTATTTGCGCATATACATTCAGGTCAAAGTTCCGGACCAGCATGCCGACCAACGTCCCCAAAATAACGGTTGGAGTGGCCAGCAACACCGCAAAAGGCAGACCCCAACTTTCGTACTGCGCCGCCAGGAGCAGAAAAACAAAAAGCACCGCCATGCCAAAGATAACCGGCGCTTGCCCCTCGGACTTCTTTTCCTGCAGCGTCAAGCCCGACCATTCATACCCGGTCTCGTTGGGCATGGTTTTCATGACCTCCTCGATGGCCTTAATGGCCTGCCCGGAACTGTAGCCCGGGGCGGCTGAACCCATGATTTCCGCGGCGTTGTACAGGTTGAAGCGAGTGACCACGTTCGGTCCGGACATTTTGCTGATGGTCACCAAAGTACTTAACGGCACCATCTGGCCTCCGTTGTTGCGGACGTAAAATTGGCCGATGTCGTCCGGCTTGCTGGTGAAATGTGGCTCAGCCTGGAGAAAGACTTTGTAAACGCGGCCAAATCGGACGAAGTCATTTACGTAAAGTCCGCTCAGGTAAGTCTGCAGCGTTGCAAAAATGCTGTCCACTGGCACGCTGAGCGTCCGGGCCTTCTCGCGGTCCAGTTCGACTTTCACCTGGGGCGTGGCGGGATTGAAGGTGGTGCTCAGGCGGCCAATTTCCGGTCGTTTAGCCACCGCCTCCGTCAGTTGTTTGACGTAAGCCGCCAATTGCGCAATGGTGCCCCCCGATCGGTCCTGCATTTGCATGCTGAAGCCCGAAACGTTGCCGTAGCCCGGGAGAGGCGGCGGACCAAAAGCAAACGCGCGCGCGCCAGGGATAGCTGCGAATTTTTTAGTCCACTCGCGGGCCAAAGCACTGGCATGCAGTTCGGGCGATTTGCGCTCCTCCCAGGGTTTGAGACCGACAAACATCAGGGCAGCGTTTGGAAAATTCAGCGAGTTGAGGATGTTCATGCCGGCGACACCCACTGCGGATCGGACCCCTTCGGTATTACCGACAATGGTCTCAACCTGTTTGAGGACTGCGTCAGTTCGTTGGAGCGACGCCCCTTCGGGTAACTCGACGGCCACGAACAAATACCCTTTGTCCTCGTCGGGAATGAAGCCGCCGGGAACGAATTTTCCGATTACCCAGATACCCCCGACCACGGCGACCAGCAGGAGCATCGAGAACGTCGCTTTGCGGGCCAGTCCGCCAACGATGTTTCCGTAACGGGTGCTGAGCCAATCGAAAGTGCGGTTAAACAACTTAAAGAACTTCGCGATTGGGCCGCGACCCGGCGTCGGTTTTTTGAGCATCAGGGCGCACAAGGCGGGACTGAGGGTCAGTGCATTAATAACCGAGAAAACTACAGCTACCGCGATCGTGAGAGCAAATTGCTTGTAAAGCTGGCCCGTCACACCGCTCATTCCGGCAACGGGAACGAATACGGCGCACAGCACGAGCCCAATGGCCACCACAGGTCCCGACACTTCCTTCATCGCCAGTTTGGTCGCCTCAATTGGCTCTTTGCCATGTTCCAGGTGGTGCTGAACCGCCTCGACCACTACGATGGCGTCGTCCACCACGATGCCGATGGCCAACACCAGGCCGAACATGGTCAATACGTTGACGCTGAACCCGAGCACCGGGAACATAATGAACGCACCCAGCAGCGACACCGGCACCGTGCACATGGGAATAATGGTGGCACGGAAGCTTTGAAGGAAGACGTACACCACAATGAGAACGAGAATCACCGCCTCGAATAGCGTGTGAACAATTTCATCCATGGAGGCTTTAATGGGTAATGTGGTATCCAGCGTAATATCGTAAATCATGTCTGCGGGGAACCTGGCCTTGGCTGAATCCAGGATCTTTTTGACATTGTCCGAGGTTTCGATCGCGTTCGCTCCGGGAGCGAGGTAAATGCCGATGGCGCCCGCCGGTGACTTGTTTAGACGCGCGCGCAAGTCGTAAGTCTGCGCGCCCAATTCCACGCGGCCAATATCTTTGATCTTCACCTGCGAGCCATCCGGGTTGGAGCGCACGATGATTTCCTCGAACTCCTTGGGATCCTTCAGCAAGCCCAGCGCGCGGACGTTGAATTGGCTCTCCTGTCCGGGCGGGGCGGGCTCGGCGCCGATGCGCCCGGCGGGAGATTGAGCGTTCTGTTCCTTGAGCGCGTTGGACACATCGCTGGGCGTCACCGCCAGGGAAGCCATCCTGTCTGGCCTCAACCATATACGCATGGAATAGTCCTGCGCCGTGAAATTCTTCACGTCGCCAACGCCGCGTACGCGTTTGATGGCGTCAACCAGGTTGATGTCGCAATAGTTGCCTAAAAAAACCGCATCGTAGGTGCCTTTGGGCGAAGAGAGCGCCACGACCATCAGGATATCCGGGCTGGAGCGGTTGACCACCACGCCCTCCTTTTTCACCGCGTCCGGCAACTGCGCCTCAGCCTGGCCCACCCTGTTTTGCGCGTTCACCTGCATGATATCGACATCGGTGCCCACATCGAAATACACATTCAACGTGAGCTTGCCGTCATTGGCATTGAAGGACTGCATGTAGAGGAGCTTGTCGACACCATTCACTTTCGATTCGATGGGTGTCGCCACGGATTCCATGACCGCCTCAGCTGCAGCGCCGCGGTAAGTCGTCGTGACCTGAATCATCGTGGGGCTCACGGGCGGATATTCGGAGATGGGCAGCTTCTTGAGAGTGACGAGTCCCACGATAACCGTCAGGATGGCGATGACCATCGCGACGATGGGGCGGCGGATGAAGAAGTCAGCCATAACGCTATTCCTTGGCGGGCGGAGCCGAAGCTGCAGGCGCAGTCTGGGCTAACTCTACTGAGGTCTTGGGCTGAACCGGCGCACCTTCCCGGACTTTTTGCAGCCCCTCAACTACGATACGCTCTCCCGATTTCAGTCCCTCCGTGATCAGTAGCCCGTCGCTGTACTGTCGTCCCACTTGGACTGCGCGCTGGGTCACTTTGTTGTCGGAACCCACGACCCAAACAAAATTCTTGCCTTGAAGCTCGGCTACACTTCGTTCCGGAATAATAATACTGCCTGGCCTAACCCCCAGGTCCACCCGAATTCGGGCAAACATCCCGGGACGAAGCACTTTGGTAGCATTTGGGAATTGGGCCCGTACCCGCATGGTCCCTGTTTTGACATCGACCGCTCGGTCAATGAACACAAATTTGCCAATGTCCGGATGAAGTGAACCATTCGCAAGCAGAAGGTTGACGGGGAGTTCCTGGACTTGCTTACCAGTACGGCGGGTCTCCTCTTGCGCGTGCAGGTATTCCACCTCACCGATATTGCAATAGAACCAGATCGGATCGAGCGTCGAAATCGTTGCGAGCAGCGTGGGTTGGCCTTTGCCTACCAGTTCACCCATCGAGACCTGCTTTGCGCCGATTAACCCGGTGACGGGAGCTCGAACCTCGCAGTAACCAAGATCCAGCGTCGCCGCATCCACGCGCGCCTGCGCGGTCAAAATAGAGGCTTTTCCCACATCCACCGACGCCAGCGCATTATCTAAATCCTGTTGCGGTACGGCACGCTTCTCGGCCAGGGGCTTGAGGCGAGCAACATCTTTGTCGTATTTATTCAACGCAGCCTTGGCTTCGGCCAATGCGCCATTGGCCGCCGCCAACCTCTCCTGGTAAGGTTTGTTGTCCAGCTTGAACAGGAGATCACCTTCCTTCACTTCGGTGCCTTCCGTGAAGGCCATTTTGTCCACGAAAGCCTCAACTCGGGCACGCACCTCGACGTTTTGCGGCGAATCAAGCTGCCCGATGAACTCGACCGTAGCAGGTGCGTTGGTCGTTACTATTTCCATCACTTGAACCACCGGCGGTGGTTGCGCCACAGGCGCTTTTTTTGAACAACCGAACAAACCCAACGAGCCCGCGCTCGCCAGCAGTGCCAGGAACAGTGGGCCGAAGGCTATCCGCCCTTGTGCAGCAGGGTTTGAGGATGGAAGTGGCTTAATGGTTGACATAGAGCTTTGCTGTTATTGGGGCATGCCGAACGAATCCCGGAGCGCGATCCTGATGGATCCGAACCGTCGGTTGGCGACGAAATAGGCCGACCGGGCTCCGGAGACTCGATGTGGTTCGCATCTAAATGGGTTCGTGAGTCGACAACACACGAATCAAGTAGTGGCTGGATTCGTGCCAATGGCGGAGGCCGAGTCTGGAGGGTGCCCTAGCCTGCTAATTATAAGGGTATTGGAGTTATGGTTCTGTCCACGAGAGTGGCAAAAGCGGAGCTGATGAAGGTTGAAACCCCGACCTAAAGTCGAGATTCCGTCCCACTGATCCGGTGCCTCATTTCGCCCGAGAAGTACGCAGAAGGTCATCGAATCCAGGCTGAGAATTGAACACGGCAAACGGTTTCGACCAGCAGCACTGCACCGGATTGGGTAGCTCATTCAGTTTGAGTTGCGGCTCGCTGGGATTCGCCTCGTAAGGCTTGTATCAACTCCATTCCCTTGCTGTGCGAGACAAAATGGAAAATGACCTCTGGTGCCCGGATGGAGAGCTCGATAGCTTCCAGGACACGACGATAAGCCGAAGATCGAATATGTTCGTAAAGGGCTTCCTCGGATTTCCATTGTTCTGCGTACAAGATGTGAGGGGAAGGATTGTCCCGCTCTTCTATGCAGGAACCGAGATGGTCTGTCGAGAGTTGCAAACGCGCTTGGATGCTGCGCAGCAATTCCACTGCTTCTTCTCGATGCTCAATCGGGACGAATAATTTCATGATCGAGAGAATCACATGGCCCTATACGCTGGAATTGTGCCAAGAAGTTTGCAAGGCTTCTGACTTTGAACCTAGTCGCTCATTGGGAACAGCTTAAGAAAAACACTGAAGCCAACAGCAGAGGAACCAGGAGTTTCAAAAGGGATGAGATTTCGGCTCAACGTCGGCAGGGCGTCCTTTATCTTCGACTTTTCTGCCCTCAACCTGTCTGAGTTAGCATGCCTTTTTAGAAGTGGCCTACATTTCCGTCCAGTGAACCGGGGACCAGGGCCGTTTTAGAATCCGGCGCCGAGGTGTTTGCTTCCTTGGCCAGACGAGTGGCCGTTCCCCATTCGGCGACGATCCTGTAGCCGACGGCCAGAAGCGTTGGGCCGAGGAACACTCCGATGAACCCGAACGCCATAGCTCCGCCCAGGACTCCAAAGAAAATCAATAGGAATGGCATGTCGCTTCCCTTGCTAATGAGAAACGGTTTGACGATGTGCTCGATGCTGTTCACACCCAGCCCCCAGATGATTAAGAAAATCCCCCAGCCCGTCGAACCCTGGTAAAAAAGCCAGATGGCTGCCGGGAGCCAAACCAATGCCGTGCCCATGAGCGGCAGGACGGAAACAAAAAAAGTGATCAAGGCCAACACTCCGGCGCCGGGAACACCTGCTATCAGAAACCCTACTCCCGCCAGGATCGCTTGCACCAACGCCGTGCCAAGGATGCCGTAGACCACGCCGCGAACGGTATTGCCGGCGATCATCAAAAGGTGTCCGCCCCGTTCACCCCCGATCCGGTCCACCGCCGCCGTCAACCGTTCGGCCAGGGACGAGCCATGCCGGAATAAGAAAATGGCAATCAGAATGCTCATTCCAACTTCCACCAGTCCGCCGCCTAACAACAGGCCAAGCTTGAGCAGCCACGAACTTACCGGTTCGATGAATCGCCGGGCGTTGGTCCAGAGCGTGCCTCCGTCGTTGGACAGGCTCTGCCAATAGTCCGCCGCCGATTTCCCCACAACGGGCACCTTAACCAACCACGCGGGAGGTGGGGGTGGCCCCTGTTCAAACGAGCGCCGTGCTGCTGCAGTCAGATCTTTGACGTTATCAGCCAGTGTAGCACCGACGATGATCAGAGGCACCAGGATGATCAGCACCATCCCCAGTCCCATCAGCCCCGCGGCTAGCGTGTGACGCTGGCCGAGCAACGCGGTCAGGCGACGGTACATCGGCCAACTTGAAAAGCAGAGAATTAATGCCCACAGTAATGCCGAAACGAACGGCCGCAGAACAAGTAGGCAGCCCAGCAGGAGCAAAACCAACACCACCCAGCCCATCGCCTGTTCTGCCTTCCCTCGTATTTGACTCGGCCCCATAAATCACCTGTCACTTCACAGATCAACACTGATCTTTCGGACTTCCCGACAGCTTACTCGCTCGGTGCTAACTTGCACCCCGCCCGGTGAACTCCCAATTTAGCCATCCTCGAATAAAGCGTGCTCGGCTTGATCTGAAGCCGGTTTGCGGCACCGTAAGGGCCTTTAACCCGCCAACCCGAATCCGCCAAGGTTTTTAGAATGTGCTCGCGCTCAACTTCCGCCAGCGAACTCGGGCGCATGGTGCTTTCCGGCAAGTCAGTCAGCTTTGGTAAAACCAGAGTTTCGTTCGAACTGAGAATTACGCCCCGTTCGATGATATTGCGCAGCTCGCGGATGTTACCTGGCCATGGATGCCGCTCCAAAGCTTCCACCAGCTTGCGTGGAATGCGGTTGATCTGTTTGTTCATTCGCGCAGAGAGTTCCTCCACAAAAGCCGAAACCAACAGCGGAATGTCTTCCATCCTTTCCCGCAAGGGCGGGACGTTAATGGGAAACACCCCCAGCCGATAGTACAGGTCTTCGCGAAAGCGGCCCTCACGGACTTCCTTAGCCAGGTCTCGGTTCGTGGCGGCAATGACCCGCAGATTGACTTTGCACGTTTTAGGATTGCCCAGACGTTGGAACTCACCCTCCTGAAGAATACGCAGCAATTTCCCCTGAACATCCTGTGAAAGCTCGCCAATTTCATCCAGGAAAATCGTCGAACCATCCGCCACCTCGAAACGTCCCACCTGGCTGGTCAAAGCCCCGGTGTACGCGCCTCGTTCCCGACCAAAGAGTTCACTCTCTATTAATGGCGCCGGCAGTGCCGCACAGTTGACCGTCACCATGGCCCGATCTTTCCGCGAACTGAGCCGGTGAATCGCTCGCGCAATCAATTCCTTGCCCGTGCCGGTTTCGCCCGTAATCAGAACGGTGCACTCCACTGGGGCGGCCTGTTCGACCTGCTGCAAAACTCGTTTAATGGCCGCGCTTCGCCCGATGATCTCCTTGTGCGGCTGGGATAATTTGATTTCCGCTCTTAAGTATTCGCTCTCCAACCGTAATTGATCCTTCAACTGCTTTATCTCCCACAAGCTCTTTTTTAGCTGATCCTCCCGGATGTTGCGCACAATTGTGTTGCCCAGAATCTGAGTCACTAATTTCAAACGGTCGACTAACTCCGTCGGCCAGGAACGTTCTGCTCGTTCCATCGAAAAGTGCATTGCCCCGAGAATCTTCCCATCCACAGAGAAAGGCATGACAGCGGCCGCTTCAGCTCCGAACCATCCCATTGCTTCTTTGTCCTCTTCCGCTTCGGGAGGAAGTTCTGAGGGACTTGAGAATAGGATTGTCCGGCCATCTCGCACCTGGGTGCTGATCCAGGGAAAGCATGACTTGAAATCACATTTGAAGCCTTCGCATAACCAAGGCGAATCTGTGCGAGAGGTTCTTTGGCCATCGGATCCCACAGTTGGGTGCGGGTAAAGGTATTCTAAAGCGAAACTCCCGGTTCCGGAGGCTTGCCAGAGCCCGGCACGGTCGATCTCAAGGAATTGACAGATTCGGCCAAACGCGGTTTCCAGCTCGTTCTCCAACTGGCCGCCTGCACAATTCGCGAATCGCGCCAGCACATCCATCAATAACGCGGTGAAGTCACCATGGCTTGGAGCATTGGCTGCTGTAAACGGATCTGCGCGTACCAGTCTTCTGGCTGAACTCTCCCGCAATTGCTCGGAATCTCGATCAGATTTGATCATCGTCTCGGTCGTGAATTCATTCGTTAGAACTGGTATCGGAATTGTCAGTTTTGGATTAATTAGGTTTAAGTTCATTTTCTCTCCTTTTATCAGCACAACTGTTCTTCAACCGCTGTTGAATTTGACGTTTGCTCCTTCAAACGCTTGGACCTGCGGTTATTGACACCGTCTCTAACAACTCTCGTGTCTAAGAAGTCAGGGGCGTACCCTGCTGAGCTGCACAATCGGCACAACGCCTTGCGCACCGATATTTTTTCGTCATCGAGGATGTTAATCATCAGGGTTCGACTGATCACCGAGCGTCGATACTGCCAAGAGTGGTGCCTACAGTATATTGGACCTTGGGCCAATGCCACCAACCTACCAACTCAGTGATTCATTTCGCCCGGGTTGTGGTGCGCCACACCCCTGGCTTTTGTCTGGTATGAAACGGAGTTGGACCTTGCCGAGGACGAATCCTGGTGGGCTCCCGACCAATTCCCGCCCGTTCTGCCAGGCGTGCCAACTCGGCTACTGATTTGACGCCCATCTTCTTCATTACTCGTGCGCGATGAACCTTGATGGTTTTCTCGACCGTGCCCAGGTCGGCAGCGATCTCTTTATTGAGTTGGCCTGAAACGACATGCTCGAGCACCTGGCGCTCGCGGCTTGTGAGCGTATCCAGGTTGCGGTTGATAGCATCGCCTTCGGCTCGGGCGGCACGAGCCTGGCGTCCCATTTTCGACGCTTCTCGCAGTGCATTAAAAAGGTCGGTGGCATTGACCGGTTTTGTCAGGAAATCCACGGCCCCCATTTTTATGGCCCTAACGGTGGTGGGGATATCGCCGCGGCCACTGAGGAAAATGATCGGCAAGTGGCTGTGGGATTGAATTAGCCACTGTTGCAATTCCGGACCGGTGACTCCTGGCATCGAAACGTCCAGCACCAGGCACCCGGGCGCATCGGGACAATAACGCTGCATGAAATCTTTAGCTGAAGTAAATGGAATGACCTCGTACCCCACCGAACGCAGGAGGCGTGAGAGCGCCCTCAAAATAGCGGGGTCATCGTCTACAAGATAAATTTGCCGCAATGGATCTTTCAAGCCGGATCCCTTCCTTTGGTCGGCAAAGCGAAGCAGGCTCTTGCGCCTCCGCCGTCGCTGTTTGAAAGCCAAATCTGCCCGCCGTGCGCGGAGACGATCGACCGGCAAATGGGCAGGCCCAGCCCCAACCCATTGGCTTTGGTTGTTCGGAATGGTTCGAAAGGTCGTTCGAGCATTTCTGCTGGAAAGCCAGGCCCAGTGTCGGTTATGGCCACTTTAACCCGCTCCGGATCCCATCGTTGAGTTTCAATCGTTAACTGGTGTTTGGACCTTGATTTGGTGTTCAAGGCATCGCAGGAATTCATTATCAAGTTCAGCATCAACTGCTGCAACTGCACGCGGTCTCCTCGCACTAACGGAAGACCTTTTGCCAAATGGGTGATTATCGAAATGTTGCGAGCCACTAATTCGCTGTGAACTAATGCCAGCACTCCTCGGGCAACCAGGTTGAGATCAAGCGGCAACATCTTCGCTTCGCCCTTCTTCAACATCGTGCGCATTCGGAAAATGACCTCCCCCGCCCGTCGGTCCGCCTCGATAATGTCTTCCAGGATTGAGCGTAATTCCTGTTGGTCCGCAGGCGTCCCTTTCAGGAATCGCTGCCCGGCCTGGGCGTTGCTCAGAATCGAGGTCAGCGGTTGGTTCAACTCGTGAGCCAAAGAGCCAGCAAGCTCTCCCAGCGTGGAAACCCGTCCCATATGCACCAATTCCTGGCGAGCGCATTGCGCCTCGGCCTCAGCATGCCTCCGCTCCGTGACATCGACGCATGATCCGATGTAGCCGGCAAAATTCTGTTGCGAATCGTGGCGAGGAACCCCATTGTCCAGCAGCCACCTGTATTGACCGTCTTTCCGACGCAAGCGGTATTCCATCGAGAACGGCCGTCGGGCAGCGAATGCTTCCTCGTAAACCCTCAGACATTCTTCCAGGTCATCAGGATGGACTCCCTCGGCCCAGCCATTACCCAGTTCCTGCTCCAGGCTTCGGCCCGTAAAATCCAGCCACGGTTGATTAAAGAAGGTGCACAACTTATCCGGGCCCGAAGCCCAAATCAACAGCGGCGCTGAGTTCGCCATCAACAGGAATCGCCCCTCGCTTTCCTTGACCCGCTCTTCGGCTTGTTTGCGATTGGTGATGTCCAAATGTGTGCCCACCATTCTAAGGGCGCGGCCGTTCGAATCTCTCTCGACAACCATCCCGCGGCTTAGAACCCAGCACCAGTCACCACTTTTCTTTCGCATCCGGAATTCGATGCAATACTCCTTGCCTTCTCGGACGTGTGCTCGCAAGGCCTGGTTGACCCGTTCAAGATCATCCGGATGAACCAGTGCCTGCCAGAAGGTGTAATCTTTTGATAATTCTTCCGGCGCGTAACCTAGCATCCCGGAATAGGGAGGGCTGAAAAAAGCGCGCCGACACTGAATGTCCCAGTCCCACACCCCTTCGCTGTTCGCTTCCAATACCAAACGCAGCCGCTCTTCGCTTTTTCGCAGCGCTTCCTCCGATAACTTGCGTTCTGTGATATCGATCAATGCTCCCATGAACATCTGTGCCTTGCGTTCAATGCAGCCTTCGCGCCGCCCGCGCGCGGCCAGCCATCGTACCGCGCCATCAATCATGACAATACGAAATTCGAATCCAACATCCTCGTTGGTCTTAAGCGCGTGCTCCACGGCCTGCACGACCTTGTCGCGATCCTCGGAATGGACCTTCCGAAAAAAGCTTTCTTTGGTCAATTCCTCGCCCGGCGCGTATTGCAACATTTCTCGCAATCGGGGCGAGGCCCAGACGTGGCCGGTCTGCATACGCAAGCTCCAGAGTCCCACGCCCGCAGCCTCAGTGGCCAGGCTCAGGCGTTCCTCGCTCTCGCGCAAGGTCTCATCCGCGCGTTTCCGTGCCAAAGCATTGGCGAACGTTCGCGCCAGCGACTCGAAGCACCGTAAATCCAGCGCCGACCATTGCCGCGGCTGGTCAACCATCGCAAAGGAGACGCACCCCAGCCAGATGCCTCCGGCTGATAAGGGCATGACCACACTGGAACGAGTGTCAAATCGACGAAACATCTCGCGGTCCAACGCCGCTTCCCTGGGGAGTTCATCAAGCTGCGAGAACACCACGGGCTCGCCCTTCTCCAGCTGTTGATACACCCAGGGGAAGAACGTTTTGACATCAATGCGCCAATAATTAGGATCGGTCTCGGTACGGACCCAATAAACTTCTGATCCAAGAGCGTCGTCTGTCCGCTTCTCTAACATTGTACTCAGCGGGTGTTCCTCGCTCTGATAAAAATGCGTCAGCACAAGAGTGTCTTGCCCCAGTCCGACTCGCTGGAAAACAGCCGAACGATCCAGGCCCAGCGTCTTGCAAAAATGTTGTTGAGCATTCTCCATCGCACCGGGGACTTCCTCGGCCGAAAAATTGATGAAATGGGCGGCAACCTCGGCCATGAGTGACTCATTTTGGAGCCGTTCTTCCAGGTCGGATTGGCGCCGCTTTAACCCAATCATCCCCGCGAACACATTCGCAAGCAACGTAAGCTGCTTCACCGTCTCCCTGGGCCACGCAGTTTCGCCACGATGATTAGTAAGTACCAGCACTCCCACGATCGTGCCACTGACACTTAGCGGCATCGAGATCAGGCTTTCTCCTCCGGAGGCTCTAAAAAAAGCCCTGTCCTTTGTGGTTTCCACAGGCAAATCCTCCCAGCTCGAAATTCGGACCATTTTCTTCGCAAGCGCCTGGCTATGGAGCCAGGGGACTTGTACGGGTTCACCCTGGGCGGAAAGCGGTTTGCACCCCGGCGCAGTCCAGGAGTGCGTAGGAATGGGTCGGTCCCGGTGGCCTCCCCATTGAATTAGAATTGCCTGATCAACGCCGAGAGACCTCGCTACACGACCGAGGGCATCCTCGATCTCTGAGTCAAAATAAGTGGCCGCCCCGTTCAGGCACTTTGCCATCATCTGAGAAGCGAATGCTTCGAAACTCGTTCCTTCGTTTAGCATGGGTTCTAAGCGGTTCATAGCACCGCTAGTTGGCGAAGAGAACGACCCACCAGGAATGCAGGAGCGTCAGGGCCTGAGAACGCCTCGTCGAACCAATTCGACTTATTTACTGCAATAATCCAATTCACTGTGTCAGCTAATCAAGGTCCTACATGATAGAAGGCTCCGGTGATCCCAGATTCGAACATCAAATTTGATACCGTCCGAACCTGCGTGCAAGTCAATTCTCGAAATAAGATATGCGCAAGCGGCTTGGCCCGAGCCGTTTGTAACACGCTCTTTTCGCAATTGGCGGGCCCAGATCTAAGTCGCATTACCGGCGTAATGAGGAATTCGGAGCATCAGGGTTTCCTGCTGAGCCTTGGCTTTCACTTCTAGACACGCGACAATTCGGGCCAACCGCCTGGCTTGCCGTTATCGAATCGGATTGAGATTTCCGAGTCTCGACAAGTCGATATCCCGACCAATGGGCGGAATTGTGACTTGGAGCAAACCTGTTTCCGAAACATTTTTGGAAGTAGAATCTCGCACCTAATGTACTGGAGTAAAATCTTTTACCTAAAACGTCATAAGTAGTCTTGCATGATGGCACAGCTTCTGCACTAACTGAGCGCGTGGCCATATCTCACACACTCTCGAAGGTGTTCCAAGCTATCATGCTTGTGGGATTAACCCTTTTTGCCTCGATTGGTGGGGGCGCCCAGCCATCTCCCTCTCAAGCAACCATCGCCAATCAGTCAGTAACCGAGGAGCTGAAATCTCTAGAGAAAGAGCACGCGATGCCTCAAAGCGCGGTCGAAATTGCCCGCCCCTTTGGTTTCCCGATTACCAACTCGATGTTAGTCACCTGGCTGGCCGCGATCGCTCTAATTGTTTTCGCTCAGGTTGCCACTCGGAAAATGGAAGAAATCCCTAAAGGGGCCCAAAATTTTTGGGAATGGCTTGTTGAAAGCCTGTCCGGGTTCCTCGAGGGAATCATTGGCCCGCAATTAGTACAACGCACGTTTTGGTACTTTGCCACCATTTTCATTTTCATTCTTTTTACCAACTGGGTGGGACTCATTCCGGGCGTAGGGACAATCGGCTGGGGGCATTCGTCTGCACATGGATTTAGTATTGACCAGCCTCTATTCCGCGGGGCCAACGCCGATCTAAATCTAACTTTCGCGATGGCGCTGATCTTTTTCGTCTTTTGGGGAGTCTGGGCTCTCCAGGAGGTTGGCCCGGTCGGATTTCTCAAGGAACTTTTCGCACCTAAAGGCGAAAGCACCGGGATTCTGAAGGTGTTGATGATCTTCATATTTTTCGCGGTCGGTTGTTTGGAAATTATCTCGATTCTCTTTCGTCCTGTCTCTCTGAGTTTTCGTCTTTATGGCAATATTTTTGCAGGCGAGAACATGCTCGAAGCGATGGCAAAGCTTGTGCCAGGTTGGCTCGGTTCAATCATCATCCCTATTCCATTCTATTTTATGGAACTTTTGGTCGGGATCGTTCAGGCGTTGGTTTTCATGTTGCTAACGGCAGTGTTCACTTTGCTGATTTGCCAACACGAAGAGGCTCCCGAAGCAGCGCACGCTTGAGTTCAACAATTTCAACGATTTGACCGTGTTCAATCGCGGGAATCGTTGAGGAAAGCAAAAAAAGGTAACATATATGTCGTTAATGCCCCTACTGGCAGAAGGAATCACGGGTAATATACACGTCGGCCTGGCGGCGCTCGGCGCGGCCATCGGCGTAGGGTTGATCGGCGCCAAGGCGTCGGAAGCGGTGGGACGCAATCCTGGCGCTGCTACCAAGGTCCTCGTGCAATCCATCCTGGCTATTGCCTTCGCTGAAGGAATCGTGTTTTTTGCGATCTTCCTGGCGACTAAAGCGTGGCCGTCTTAACCCTGGAAAATAGTTCAAGCCGGGCGTGAGATGACTATTTCACGCCCGGCCTAACCCAAGCAATTTATGTATCCAGTGATGTTAGCAAGTATGGTCGGGGATACGGCCAAGCAGTTTGGTGTCGATTGGCCTCATTTCATCGCCCAACTGGTCAGCTTTAGCATCGTGTGCTTCCTTCTTTACAAGTTCGCCTACAGCCGCGTTCTTGCCATGCTCGCCGACCGGCGCAAAACAATCACTGAGGGACTGGCCAATGCCAAAACAATTAAAGCCGAGCTGGCTCGCACCGAGGCCGATCGTGAGGTAGTGCTTGCCCAGGCCAATACTGAAGCGGCTGCCCTGGTCCAGGAAGCTCGTACCGTCGCCGCCCGCGTCAAGGAGCAGGAGACACAAAAGGCCATTGCTGCCGCTGAACAGATCATGGTCAAAGCGCGTGAAGCCGCGGCGAGAGAACATGAACGCATGTTAGCCGAACTTAAACGCGAAGTTGGCCGACTCGTCGTGCAAACCACTGCTACGGTCACAGGAAAAATTTTGACCCCCCAAGATCAGCAGCGACTCACTGATGAAACCACCCTGCAGATTAAGCCGGGATAAAACTCTGGAGCTAATTGGAAATGAAAGCTAGTAAACGAATCCGACGCGCAGCCAGGCAACTATTCCGGCTTTCACACACGGATGGCTTGTTCGATGAGAGTCGCGGACAACATTTGCTGCAACGCTTCCTTCGTGCAAAACCTCGGGGTTGCCTTCAGGTTCTTATCGAATTGAAACGGTTGCTGAAGCGCGAGCGCGCTCAACGGTCCGCTACAGTTGAAAGCGCCATGACATTGTCCGCCGAGGACACGACGCATGTTCGAACCAGATTGGAGCAGGTATATGGCCAAGGCTTGAACATCTCCTTCTCGCAAAACCCAGGGCTCATTGGCGGCATGCGGGTCACTGTGGGCAGCGATGTTTATGACGGCAGCGTTCAAGGCCGATTGAACGCGCTACAACAACGCTTTTCGTGAAAAACCGGCTGATAACAAACAAATTCGGCGGTAGGAAGGAAAACCTTCTTACTCCCGCGATGCCACGCAGCACCTTTGCACTCCCATGTTCCCAGCGAGATTGCCATTATGACTAACTTATTACAAACCTTGGAGGCGGAAATCGCGGGCCTCAAGACTGCCACTACGAAACAGAATGTCGGAATTGTTCGCGAGATCGGTGATGGCGTGGCCAAAATTGAAGGCCTGACACGGGCCAAACTCAACGAGATGCTTGACTTTGGCAATGGCATTACAGGCCTGGCTCTCAATCTCGAGGAATCCGAGGTAGGCGCCATTATCTTGGGCGACTACACGCAAATCGACGAGGGCGACGAGGTTCGTTGCACCGGCAAATTGCTCCAGGTGCCGGTCGGCAAAGGACTCCTTGGCCGCGTCGTGAATACCTTGGGCGAGCCTATCGACGGGAAGGGACCCGTCAAAAGCGATGTCGCTTATCCCGTCGAAAAAGTCGCGCCCGGTATTATTCGGCGACAATCCGTCAGTCAGCCAGTGCAAACTGGAATCATGCCAGTGGATGCGATGATTCCCATCGGGCGTGGCCAACGTGAGCTGATCATCGGGGATCGTTCCACGGGCAAGACGACGCTCTGCATCGACACGATCATTAATCAGGCTCGACTGAACGCGGCGGCCGAGAAAAGTGGCGATAAAGATTACCGGCCGCTCTATTCGATTTACGTCGCCATCGGCCAGAAGCAGTCGAACGTCGCCCAGGTCGTAACGGTGCTGGAGGAAGCGGGCGCAATGCCTTATACGATTGTTCTTTCGTCCCCTGCCTCGGACTCGGCCACTAACCAGTACCTGGCGCCCTTCGCCGGCGCGGCCATGGGCGAATGGTTTATGGATAACGGCATGGATGCACTCATCATCTTTGATGACCTGTCCAAGCATGCGGTCGCTTATCGCCAGGTCTCGCTCGTATTAAAGCGACCCTCCGGCAGAGAGGCTTATCCCGGCGATGTGTTTTACCTCCATAGCCGATTGCTCGAACGCTCGGCACGTGTCGGTGAAAAATATGGCAATGGTTCACTTACCGCCTTACCCATAATTGAAACTCAGGCGGGTGACGTTTCCGCTTACATTCCTACCAACGTTATCTCGATCACGGATGGGCAGATTTATTTGGAAACGGATCTCTTCTACCAGGGCATTCGGCCCGCTATCTCCGTCGGTCTCTCGGTTTCCCGCGTCGGTTCGGCCGCGCAAATCAAGGCGATGAAGCAAGTCGCTGGCCGTCTCAAGGGGGATCTCGCCCAATTCCGCGAACTGGCGGCCTTTGCCCAGTTCGGCTCGGACCTGGATGCCAAGACCCAGGCCCAAATTGATCGAGGCAAGCGCATCATGGAAGTCTTCAAGCAGCCCCAGTACAATCCTATTCCAGTGGAGGTGCAGGTAGTCGTGCTCTGGGCGGTTCAGAATGGTCATTTCGACAGTGTCCCCGTGGAACAGGTCAAGGCTTACCAGGCAAAGCTGACGGAGTTCCTGACTACGAGACAAGCTGAATTGCTCGCTAAAATTGCCAAGGAAAAAGCTTTGAGCGATGCGCTTAATGCCGAAGTAAAGGCCGCCGTCGAGGAATTCAAAAAGCGGAACCCGGTAGAGAAACCCCCATCCGAAAAACCTAAAGCCCAGGTCGAGCCTGCAAAGCCTAAGGAGTAAATGCACCGACCCACTATCATAGTTCCGACCTCCGGCTCCAACTTCGGCCTCAGGCTTCGGACTCCGGATTTCGGATTTCGGACTTTTTAAAAATGCCCAGCACACGCGACATACGCCGGCGAATCCGCTCGGTCAGCAGCACCGCCCAGATCACCAAAGCGATGCAAATGGTGGCCGCTTCCAAAATGCGCAAGGCGCAGGAAGCAGCTTTGGCGGGCCGCCCCTTCGCCGCTCTGCTCTATCAAATTCAACGCAGGGCCACAACTCAGTCGGTCGATTTTACCCATCCGTTGCTCGAGGTTCGGCCCGTCACCAAACGCGCTGTTATTGTCGTTGGCGCGGATAAAGGCTTGTGTGGCGCGCTCAACAGTAATCTCTTTCGCATGGTTACCCCCTTTGACCCCAAGACGACCGTGTTCATTACTGCCGGACGCCGCGCGTCGCAGTTCATCGCACGCACCCGTCGTACGCTTGTGGCCGATTTTGCCTATGGGGATGCTCCCCGATACTCCGAAGCCAGGGCGATTGCTGCCCTGGCCCGTGACATGTTTTTGAAAGGCGAGGTCGATGAAGTCAAGGTCGTGTCCACGCGCTTTGTTAATACGCTCACCCAAGTCCCGGTTGCCCTCGAATTCCTCCCCGTAGGCGCAGTCACCGGTATCAAGTATCCGGATGCACCGTCCGAAGAAGAGTTGGCCGCCAGTACGGAGGAAATGATGTTCGAGCCCAGCCCGGAAGCTTTTTTGGGCTATCTGCTTTCGCTGTATCTCAACGTTTTTATTTACCAGGTCTTGCTCAACGCCAAGGCCAGCGAACAAAGCGCTCGTATGGTTGCCATGAAGAATGCCACGGATAATGCCGAGGGGCTAATCCGCGATTTGAAACTCGAATATAACAAACTCCGCCAGGGCAACATCACAAAGGAACTGCTCGAAATCGTTGGCGGCCAGCTCGTGAACGCTTGAGTTGCCTTTCGGCCGCACACATCTAAATACAATTATGAATAAGGGTAAGATCGTTCAAGTCATCGGTCCGGTCGTCGACGTTGAGTTTCCCGACGAAGTCCCTGGTATCTACAACGCCTTGTCCGTCGAATATAAAGTCGAGGACCAGTCCGTTAAGCTGATCCTCGAAGTGCAGCAACACCTCGGCGATAACTGGGTTCGTACCATCTCCATGAGCGGCACCGAAGGGCTCGAGCGCGGCTTTGATGTCATTGATACGGGCCAGCCTATCTCCATGCCTGTGGGCGAATGCGTCATGGGGCGAGTCTTTGATGTTACCGGCAACCCGGTGGACGAGCGCGGCCCGGTGAAGGCCGAGAAGTATTATCCCATCCATCGCGCTGCGCCTACGTTCCTCGACCAATCGCCATCCCCCCAGGTGCTTCCGACTGGCATCAAAGTCATTGATCTAATCTGTCCCTTCCTTAAGGGTGGCAAGGTAGGCGCGTTTGGTGGCGCCGGCGTCGGAAAGACCGTCGTGATTATGGAGTTGATTAACAATATCGCCAAGCTTCATGGCGGCGTTTCGGTGTTTGCCGGTGTCGGCGAACGCACTCGCGAGGGAAACGATCTTTACAAGGAAATGTCAGAAGCCGGCGTCATTAAGCAGGACAACTTGAACGAATCCAAAATCGCCCTGGTTTATGGACAGATGAATGAACCACCCGGCGCCCGTTTGCGGGTTGCTCTGGCCGGTTTGGCTATTACCGAATACTTCCGCGATGAAAAGAACCAGGACGTGCTCCTGTTCATTGATAATATCTTTCGCTTTTCTCAGGCGGGTTCCGAAGTATCCGCCCTGCTCGGCCGAACGCCGAGCGCCGTCGGTTATCAACCCACGCTTGCCGCCGAAATGGGTGTCCTCCAGGAGCGCATCACTTCGACCAAGAAAGGGTCCATTACTTCCTTTCAGGCAGTGTACGTGCCGGCCGATGATCTAACCGATCCCGCGCCCGCCACTACCTTTGCCCACCTGGATGCTACCATTGTCCTCGAACGTTCCATCGCCGAATTGGGCATCTATCCCGCCGTCGATCCGCTCGCCTCGACCTCTCGCGCCCTGGCTCCTGAAATCGTCGGCGCGGAACATTATGAAGTCGCCCGAGGCGTTCAAAAAGTCCTTCAGCGCTTCAAAGACTTGCAGGACATTATCGCCATTCTCGGCATGGATGAGCTCTCACCCGAGGATAAACTCACGGTCTACCGTGCGCGCAAAATCCAGCGCTTTTTGAGCCAGCCTTTCAGCGTGGCCCAGGTTTTCACCGGCCACGAGGGCAAACAGGTGCCCGTCGCGGACACCGTTCGCGCCTTCAAGGAAATCCTCGATGGCAAACATGACGACGTCGCGGAAGGCAACTTCTACATGAAGGGCGGCATTGAAGAAATTCGGGATGCCTCCGATGCGGAATCTTCCAAAACAGAAAAGAACGCACCGGTGAAAAAATGAAATCCTGTCTAACCTCCCTGATGAATCACTCGACAATTAGATTAGTAGGGCTGCCACTAATGTTCTCGCACGTCTGAACTTCCATACTCGGCTTATGAGCAACACGCTTGAACTTCGCATCGTCACCCCGGAAAAAACGGCGTACTGTGAAAATGTTGAGATGGTCACCTTGCCGGGCGTTGAAGGCGAGATGGGCATTTATCCTCAACATGTCCCACTCGCCAGCCAAATGGTTCCCGGCGAAATCATCATCCGCAAGGATGGCCGCGACACTTTCATGGCTGTCGGCGAAGGTATCATTGAAGTCGGTGCCGATCATGTCGCCGTTCTGACAGACATGGCCATTGACGCTGAGCATATTGACGACGTTAAAGCCGAAGAAGCCCGCCAACGTGCCGAGGCTCGCCTGCAAGAGAAGCTTTCCGACGAAGAGGTCGCTTCGGTTAACTCCGCCCTCGCTCACTCCCTCGCCCAACTCCACGTCAAACGTCGCCGAAAGCCGTAAGGCAGCCGAGCAACTCTTTTGAAACAATGTCGCTCGAGGCAGACGCCAGTTAAAGCGTGCCGGTCGTTTGCGTGCCTGTTTTGCCGTCTGAGCCGCTGAGTGCAGCATTGAGAGTTCGGATGAATAGGTCGTCGCCGAATGGTTTGGACAATAATGCCACCGCGCCCGACGCCAATGCCTGGGTACGGACTACGACGTCATCATGCGCGGTCATGAAGATGACCGGAATTGCCCGGCGCGCACGGCGAAGACTGGCTTGCACTTCGATCCCGTCCATGCCGGGCATGTGAACGTCCAGCACTACGCAATCAGGTTGAAAGGAAGGGAGCGCTTCAAGTAGGTCAAGAAACTCCGCGCCGTTGACGTAAGTTTCCGCACTCATTCCCAGGCCGCGCACAAGGCGCTTGATCGCGCGACAAACGGACCCGTCATCATCGACGATGGCTATGAGTGGCTGCTTTATCTGTGGCAATTGGGTGGGCAACATCCCGAATCTTCCTTCAAGTGGCCTAATTGAACCTAGTCAAACATTGAAAAGGTCGCTATTGGACCTTAGTCCAACACAGGGTGCAGGACAGAATTCTTCAGGCAAACAGTCGAGCCTCCTGAACATCCCGCTTCAGGGTTTGGGAGGTATCTTCTCAAACCCCGGAGGGGTGGCCAGTTTATAGTCCTGGCGTCCTTCGAATGTTTCTTTCTTTTTGTTTTTCGGCGGCGCTATACAGACCACTCCTTGTGCACAAGCGAGGTTGAATGCCTTGGCTTTTAGGACATTCGATCCAGTTTCGCGCCGCCGAAAAACAAAAAGAACGATCACGGGGGTCTTTCTCGCTATAAACGGGCCACCCCTCTGGGGTTTGAGCCTCACCCGACTGGCCATGTTCAATTCCTCCCACCAAGCGCTGGAATAGGCCCTAAAGAGTGTCTTCCGGAAGTATATATGTTTGCTGAGAGGGCTATCCGTCTGATGGTTCGGGCTTATCCCTCAGCCACCCAAGGATCCGGTTGTGAAGTGAGGTTGACCTTGAGCAGGCGCCGGACAATGATGGTGTGGCTTCATGAAGAAACCCTCCACCAGGGCACCACAACGGGACGAAAGTCCCAGTGCGGCGGAGCGCTCTCTCAAAGATAATCCATCCATGTTTCAGCTCCTGTTCGAGCGAAGCGCGGATGCGATTTGGTTATTCGATCCGAAAGCAGGCGTGTTCGTAGATTGCAACCCAGCGGCCGTCGAACTGATGGGCGCTGGCACAAAGGAAAAGCTTTTAGGGGCACGGCCTGAGGACCTGTCGCCGGTATTTCAACCCGACGGCACGCCAAGCTGCGAAAAGTCGGCGGAGATCGTCGATCTGGTTGAAGAACGCGGCGGACATCGATTCGAATGGATGGCTCGGCGCTTCGATGGGTGCGAGATCCCGTTGGAAGTTTTATCCACGCCGATAGACGTGAATAGCCGGAGCCTGACCGTGGTGATTTCACGGGATATTAGCAGGCGCAAGCGCACTGAAGCTGCACTCCGCGAAAGCGAGCAGAAATTTCGACACCTTTTTGAAGCCAGTTCTGATGCCATTCAGATTCTCGATCCGCAGGAAAGAAGGGTTATCGACTGCAACACAGCCACATTGAAAATGGCTGGCGGAGGAGACAAGGAGTGGTTCCTGAGTCAGCCTTTGGATAGCTTCTCGCCCGAACACCAACCTGACGGAAGGACGTCGGGAGAAGCTGGGAAGGCTTGGGCCGAGAGCGCGCTTTTGCATGGTCCGCAGCGCTTTGAATGGCTCGCCTGCCGGCGCAACGGTGAGACATTTCCAGTTGAGGTGTTGCTGACGTCGATGCGCCTGGGCTCTCGCGAAGTGCTGGTTAGTGTCTCACGCGATATTTCTGAACGGAAGAAGACCGAGCGGGAATTGCAGCAGTTGAACCAGTCGTTGGAGATGCGCGTGGCTGAACGCGCGGACGAGTTGGCCACCAGCGAGGCCCAGCTCCGAGCCCTCGTGGAGCACGCTCCGGAAGCAATTGTGGTTTTTAACGGCGACGATGGACAATTTTTGTTCGGCAACGAGCACGCATGCCGTCTTTACGGAATTCCCATCGAAAAACTTGCCACGCTGACCCCGGCGGATGTCAGCCCTGAATTTCAACCGTGTGGCCGGCGCTCCAGCGAACTGGTGCGAGAAAAAATGGACGAAGCTCTGGCGGGGGGCACCCCGATTTTTGAGTGGATTCACCAGCAACCCGATGGCCGGCTCGTCCCGACTGAGGTTCGGTTGCTGCGGCTGCCAGCAGAGTGTGACAATCTCATCCGTGCCAGCATCATTGATAACACGGAGCGCAAACGCGCGGAGCAGGCGGTGCGCGAATCGGAAGAAAAGTTCCGGGCGCTTTTCGAAAGCTCCAGCCAGGGAGTGATCCTCCAGGATGAAAGCCGATTCCTTGAGGCGAATTCCGCCGCAGTGCGGATCATGGGCTGTCAGACTCCGGAGGAACTGGTGGGCAAACATCCGCGGGACACGTCGCCTCCATTCCAACCAAATGGGGAAAGCTCCGAGACTCTTGCGCGCAAGCATGTTCAAGAATGCATGGCCCATGGCAGCGCCCGTTTCGAATGGGTCAGTTGCACTCCGGAAGGCCGGGCCATACCGTTGGAGGTAACCTTGACGCGGATTCAATGGAGTGGACGCCATGTAATACAGGCGTTGCTGAACGATATCACCGAACGGAAGCAGGCCGAGCAAGCCTTGCAGGATGCGAATCGGGAGCTTCGCCGTGAAATCGAGCAACGCACGCGAGCTGAGGAATCGCTCAATGAGCGCGTCCGCACGTCCACTCTGACTACAGAAGTCGCGCTCGCCCTTAATGCAGGCACGGAATTACCAGCGATGCTCCAGCAATGCGCCAGTCTGGTGGTCCGCTACCTGGATGTGGCCTTCACACGTATCTGGACTCTCAATGAAGAGACGCAAACCCTGGAACTCCAAGCGAGTGCTGGTTTTTATACCCACTTGGATGGGCCCCACAGTCGCGTGGGTGTGGGCCAGTACAAAATCGGACGCATCGCCCTGGAGAAAAAACCTCATTTGAGCAATAGCGTGCCAACCGATCCACAGGTCAGCGATCCAGAGTGGGCCGTCCGCGAAGGGATGGTCGCGTTCGCGGGTTATCCATTGCTTCTGGAGGACCGGGTGTTGGGGGTGCTGGCGCTGTTCGCCCGAGGCCCACTCGCGGAGGGCGTTTTGAAAGCGCTGGCGTCCGTCGCGGACTCCATCGCCTTAGGTATTGAGCGCAAGCGCGCCCAGGTCGCGCTGGCGGAAAGCGAGGCCCGCTTCAGCGCCGCTTTCCAGGGCAGCCCGATTTTCATCGGCGTCTTGCGCATGAGCGATGGAAAGTTTGTGCTGGTCAACGACTCGTTTGTAAATTGGTCGGGATACCATCGCGACGAAATCCTGGGGCGAAGCACGCTCGAGCTAAGTGTATGGGAGCGCCAGGAGGATCGGGAATCCTTTTGGGCGGATTTGCGCGACCGAGGCTCAATCCGGGCACGTGAATGCAGCTTCCGCAATCGAAGTGGAAGGCTATCCACGATGCTGCTGTCCTCCGAAGTGATCCAACTGAACCGTGTCCCGCACATCCTGTCTCTTGCGCTGGATATTACCGAGCGGAAACAAACCGAGGCGGAATTGCTGGCCAGCGAAGCACGCTTGCGTGAGAGCGAAGCGCGTTTTAGCGCGGCATTTCATGCCAGTCCCATCATCACGGCCATTTTCCGGGTGAGCGATACCCGGATTGTGTTGGTGAACGATGCCTTCCTGAACTGGACAGGGTATAGCCGCGATGAAGTTTTGGGGCGCACCACAATCGAGTTGGGGTTGTGGGAAAGCCCGGCAAGGCGGGAACAATTCTGGGATGATGTCCGTCGTACAGGCACGGTCCGCGAGTGGGAATGCCACGCCCGTAATCGCATGGGGAAGGCAGCCACGATGCTCGCCTCAGGAGTGGTCATCGAAATCAACGGCGTGAATCATATGCTGACCATGATGGTTGACATCACTCAGCGCAAACAGGCAGAAGCTGAAATGCTGAAAGCGCTCGCCCGGGAAAAAGAATTGAGCCAACTTAAGGGCAACTTCGTTTCCATGGTATCACACGAATTCCGCACTCCGCTGGCCATCATCCAATCTTCCGCAGAATTGCTCCGCGAATTTTTTCACAAGATGCCACCGGCAGAGCAAGACGAACAACTCGAGTCGATTATCGGCAACACGCGCCGCATGGCCGTTATGATGGAAGAAATCCTGGTCCTCAGCCGCCTGGACGCGCGGAAATTGGATTTTCAACCTTCGGCGCTGGACCTGAATACCTTTTGTCGGCGTGTTGTAGATGAGGTCCTGTCGGCCACCAATCACCGATGCTCCATTGAACTTGCTTTGGGGTCGGCCTTGCCGCAGGCATATGCGGACGAACGTTTAATGGCGCATATCTTAACCAACCTTCTAAGCAATGCGGTTAAATATTCCGAGCCGGGAGCGTGCGTCGGGTTTGCGGTCAAACGCGATTGTGCTGAACTTCTCTGTGTTATTCGCGATGAAGGAATAGGGATTTCTGAGGACGATCAACAAAGGCTCTTTACCGCCTTTCATCGGGGCGCCAATGTTGGAAGCCGTGCCGGTACCGGCTTGGGCCTCCTTCTGGTAAAACGGTGCGTGGAACTGCACCACGGTATGGTGCAGATTGAAAGTAAAGTCGGACAGGGAACAACGGTTACGATCAGGTTGCCAGCTTTTGGAAAACCTCTGGCCCCCTAATTAGATTTCAAGCACATAACCAAAAGCAGCCAACGAAAAGTGATGCCGCAGCGCAGAGACTCATTAAGCCTCGATAGACCTTTGTGCTTGCCAGCGAACAACGCGAGGCAAGCGATCCCATCAGCCAGGAAAACGTGGCCATCGAGGCGATTGTCCCCAGGCAAAAAGCGAGCAGATAGGAGCCCGCCTGAAGGTGGGTCGGAAAAGCAAGTATCGGAAGCACACCTAGAAAGTGCGAGCTACCGGCAAGCCCATGCAAAAGGCCTATTGCAAAAGCGGCGTGTGTATGGTGCTGATGAGCGCCGATTTTCTCGTGGAGAACCTTGTGTCCATGAGCATGCAGATGCAAATGCCGGTCGCCCTCATGTTCATGCTCGTGGGCATGAATAGTAAAAGCTTTCCTCAAGGTCCACACGCCAATGGCAAAAAGGATCAGGCCGACCATCCTTTCGCCCCAGGATGAAAGCAAGTCCACCGGTAATAAATCCCGCAGCCAAAGGGACAACAAACCCACAAGACCGACACCCGCCGAATGGCCCAAGCCCCAGCGAGCTCCTGTCCGCCATTCTCCTCCCCCTTTGCTTCGCGCAGCCAGGGGCCCAATCGCCGCAAGATGGTCCGGTCCCGACCAGACATGAATCGTCCCTGCGAGAAATCCTGCGATACCTGCAATCATAATTCTGTGTAGCTTTCTTGAACACTAGAAGCTTCATCTGATGCTCGCAAAGGGCAAGAGGATAATCAAGGGTCGCCGGTTCGCGAGAACCCCAGGGTGATGGAGCGTAATGTTGCTGGTGCAGCATTCCAGCAGTCTGCAAATTGGAATTGAAGCGCCGTGCAAACCCAAGCAACGGTGCCGTTCCCTCCTCGCCTCAACATAATAGCCAGTCAAACGCCTGCTCGCCATGGGGTCCCCATCCTATTGTTCGACCGCCAGCTTAGTTCATTTTGTCCTGAACTGTGACGCTTCGTGCAGACCCAGTTCTATCGATTTAATGAAGCACAGATACGAGCATCTCTTGCTTCAGAGCCGAAAGTAAGTTACAAGCGCGAGTGAATCGGAAAAAGCGCAAGCGAACTCGATCAGAACAACCCAGCAATGAAATGGCGCGAGCAACAAATTATCAGGTATTCTCTGATCCTGTTTTCGCGAGTTCTGCTTTTGATCGCCATCGTAGCTACCAGTTGTGTCCGATTTCAGCCTAAGTCGATTTCTCCCTCTGCTACAGCGGCACGCCTGGAAGAGCGCTGGCTTACAAACGACGGACTGAAAATTTTTCTTCAGAGGCACCTCGGTCGGGATTTGCCTGCGTGGCCTCCAGCGTCCTGGGACTTTGAGATGTTGACACTGGCTGCCTTCTACTGGCATCCGAGTTTGGAAGTCGCTCGAGCACAATGGGCGGTTGCACGAGCTGGAGTAGAGACTGCCGGTCAGCGGCCAAACCCGACGTTGAATATTACTCCGGGCTACAACACGACCACGGCGATGCCCTCGCCCTGGTTGCCGTTGAGTTCTTTAGATGTCCCAATTGAAACAGCCGGAAAGCGGCGATACCGGCAGGCGCATGCCACGGGAGTTGCCGACGCGGCACGGTTGAATGTGATGACTATAGCCTGGCAGGTGCGCAGTTCTCTCCGATCTCACTTACTTGAGTATCACGCGGCCGACCAGCGCGAGGAATTCTTAAGACAGCAAATCGAACTCCAGGAGCAGATAGTTAAAGCCCTTGAACAGCAGGTGCAGGCAGGCGCGCTGGCTTCAACGGAGCTGTTCCCTATGCGCATCGGATTGATCAAGTTACGCCTGGACCTTGCTGAGGCTGAACGGTTGCATGGCGAAGCCCTGGCTCGTATGGCTGAGGACGTGGGGGTATCTCTCCTCGCCTTGAAAAACATCCCATTGACTCTGCAGATGCCCAATGACCAAGAGATTGCTGATTTAACCGTGGATAAATTCCGAACCGCAGCTCTTCAGAATCGAGCGGACATACTTGGCGCGCTGGCTGAGTACGCCGCCGCTCAATCTTCACTGCAACTCGAGATTGCCAAACAATACCCGGACATTCATCTGCAGCCCGGTTACCAATTCGATCAGGGCGACAATAAATGGTCGCTTGGACTACTTGTCGAGCTACCGATTCTAAACCAGAACCAGGGACCGATTGCGGAAGCCAAAGCCCGTCGCGAAGAATCAGCCGCGAAATTTATCGCGCTTCAGGCCAGGGTGCTTGCTGAAATCGATCGGGCGGCAGAAGCATTGCGTATCACTCAAAGAACAGTCGGGATGCTGCGCGCATTGGCCGGAGCACAAGCTCAGCGCCGGGATGCCATGGCCGCTCAATTCAAAGCCGGCGCAATCGATCAACTCGAGTTGCTCAATGCCGAATCGGAACTTGTCGCCGCTCAGTTAGTACAACTCGATGGTCAAATGAGGTTTCAGCAGGCCATTGGGACTATGGAGGACGCTTTGCAATTGAAGCTCAATCTGCCGTCCGTGATCTTTGAATCCTCCCGCTCGGATGAACATTAGTTTTTGCATGAAAACTGCTTTCTCTTTACTCCTTGTGTCCATCTTGCTTGCTTGCGGGTGCTCGCAAAAGAGCGGTGAGACCGCAACTCCAACTTCTCCCGAGAAGGTTCCTGAGTCACGGGTGAAACGCGATGCCGACGGGCATACCGTGGTCACATTGGATGCTGAAACCCAAAAGGTTTTAGGGCTGCAATTACTGGCGCTGACAGAGATCCAATTGCCGCAATCCATCAAGAGCTATGGACGTGTTCTGGATGGCGGACAGCTCGCAACACAGCTTGCCGAATTGACGGCCGCGGACGCCAGCAGCGAGGTGTCGAAAAAAGAACTGCAACGGTTGAAAACTTTGGCGGCACAGAATAATGCCTCTGAGCGCGCATTGCAGACAGCAGAAGCTGCCGCTGCCCGGGATCAGTCGCAAATTCAGACTTTGCGCGTCCGGCTCATTAGCGCCTGGGGCAAAACGATTATCGATCGTCCCGACTTGCCTGTTTTAGTCCAGTCATTAGCTTCGCTTTCGAATATTCTTGTGCAATTGAATTTAGCGGCGGGTGAGACGTTAACATCCCCGCCTGCTGGCGCGCGAATTTTACCGGCTCTCTCCACAAATTCCATAGCCGTAGACGCCCAGTTTGCAGGAAGTGTTCCAATGGTAGATCCACAATTGCAAGGACAGGCCTTCTTCTTCGTGGTCAGCTCCAATTCTTCGAATTTGCTTCCTGGGGCTGCGGTCACCGGCTACATCACGTATTCCGGAGAACCGCAAACCGGGGTGCTCTTGCCTCGCAATACCATCGTCCGATTCAATGGAATGACCTGGGTTTACCAGCAAACATCCGAGAAAGCCTTTGCCCGCATTGAGGTACAGCTTTTAGAACCTTTATCCGAGGGGTGGTTTGTTCCTAGGCCATTGAAAACTGGAGATAAGGTAGTCACCGTCGGAGCCCAATTGTTGTTGTCGGAGGAGCTGAAAGAGCAAGTGGGAGAATAATTGGAAAGGACGAAATGCGAATGAGGAAGGCCGAAATTTCCAGATGCTCAAGGCAATAGTCCAATTCTCGCTCCGGTATCGTGGCGTGGTGCTCGTGCTGGCATGCCTGGTTCTGGTCTACGGAGTTTATATTTCCCGCACCGCGGAGCTGGACGTATTCCCGAATTTTGTTCAACCCCAGGTTTCCATCCAAACCGAATGTCCCGGGCTGGCGCCCGAGCAAGTCGAACTGCTCGTGACCGTGCCGATTGAAACTATGATCAACGGACTCGGTGAAATGGAATCGTTGCGCTCCGAATCCATAGAAGGTCTCTCGATCATCACCGCTGTTTTCAAAGAGAACGCGGACGTTTTCCGAGCCAGACAATTGTTGGGTGAAATCCTCTCAGAAACGTCAGGAAGACTACCTGCCGGAGTTATGACGCCGCGCATGACTCCGCTGACTTCCTCGACCATGGACTTGCTTAAAATTGGTTTGATATCGGACAAGCTGACGCCCATGCAATTGCGTACCTTTGCCGATTGGACTCTTAAACCAAGACTGCTTTCCGTTCCAGGCGTCGCAAAGTGCAGCAGTTTCGGCGGCGAGGTCAGGCAATTTCAGATCCAGGTCATACCCGAGCGTCTTCTGGCCTACAATCTTGCACTGGCAGATGTTTTGGCTGCAGCCCGGGTCTCGACTGGTGTAAAGGGGGCGGGCTTTATCGAAACGAGCAACCAACGCATCACTTTACAAACAGAAGGCCAGGCCCGTACTCCGGAAGAACTTGGCGAAGTGGTAATTCTCCACACCAATGAGTTTAGCGTTCGAATCAAAGACCTCGCACGAGTGGTGGAAGGCTCTGAGCCAAAATCCGGAGACACCGTAATTCAAGGCCGTCCGGGCGTTCTTTTGACCATGTCCAGCCAGTATGGCGCCAACACCATGGACACAACCAAAGCATTAGAGAGAGCTCTGGCAGAAATGAAACCTGTCTTGGAAAAGCAAGGCATTCAATTGTACGACCGTCTGCATCGCCCGGCCACCTTCATCGAATCGGCCCTAAGTAACATACAGCATTCCATTGGACTCGGCGGATTTCTTGTGGCCATTGTGCTCCTGCTGTTGCTCGGAAGCTTGCGCACTGCATTAATCTCAATAACGGCTATTCCTCTTTCGCTGCTTCTGGCGGTGATTGTACTTCAGAAGTTTGGAATTACTCTCAATACGATCACGTTAGGCGGCCTGGCAATCGCGTTGGGAGAGGTTGTCGACGATTCGATTATCGACGTTGAGAATATCTACCGAAGATTGCGGGAGAAGTGGAAAGGGTCGAGCGTCGAGAGTCGAGTGGTGGCGTTGGGAGGACAACCTCAACCCCTCGACCCTCGACCCTCGACCCTTTCCGTCATCCTCGATGCTTCCCTCGAAGTGCGTCGCGCAGTCGTTTACGCCACTTTTGTTGTTGCTTTGATCTTCCTGCCAGTCCTGACAATGACGGGTTTGCAAGGAAGTTTTTTTGCGCCCCTTGCTCTGAGCTACATCCTGGCGATCATGGGTTCCCTCCTCGTGGCCCTCACTGTTACTCCAGCGCTGTCATTGGTCTTTTTCAAAAAAGGAGTGCGCAATATCGCGGAACCACGTCTTCAACGGTGGCTAAAAGGAGGGTACGTTCGGGTGCTGGGTTTCGTTTCCCGGTGGCCGCGCATCATCATCGCCATTACCGTCGTTGTTTGCATTGCGGCAGCTACCCGGTTGCCGTTTTTTGGTGGCGATTTTCTGCCCGAATTTCGCGAAGGTCACCTCGTCCTGCAAATCACCGCCGTGCCGGGAACCTCTCTTCCCGAGATGTTGCGCCTTGGCACTTTGCTCTCCAATGAATTGCTTAAGAACAAGAAAATCGCCACAGTTGAACAGCAAGTAGGCCGTGCCGAATTGGGTGAAGATCCGTGGGGTCCGCATCGATCTGAATTTCATGTCGAACTCAAGCCTTCCTCTGGCCATGACCAGATAGAAGTGAGGGAAGAAGTGGAAAATATCCTGAAGCAATTTCCTGGCATCCAGTTTGAAGTGACCACCTTTCTGGGGGATCGGATCGGTGAAACGATCACAGGTGAGACTGCGCCTGTGGTGATCAATCTATTCGGAGATGATCTCGATATGCTCGACATCAAAGCTCAGGAAGTTGTCCATGTTCTGGAAACGGTTCCGGGCAGCGCTGATGTGAAAGCAAAAATATCTGCCGGAGCCCCCAAAATTGCCATCCGCCTAAGGCCGGAGCCAATGACTCAGATGGGGTTTCGGCCAGTCGAGGTATTGGAAACTATCGATGCCGCTTACCGGGGAACAATTGTTGCGCAGGTGCACCGCGACAACCAGGTGGCGGATGTCTCGGTGATCCTGCAACCG
>Ga0163163_10000099_pt1 | contig 91490 bp, 78 predicted proteins | sample S65metaG_FD_119766 | JGI IMG/M metagenome (GOLD analysis project Ga0163163, IMG submission 119766) | Switchgrass rhizosphere microbial communities from Kellogg Biological Station, Michigan, USA - S6-5 metaG | ecosystem: Host-associated > Plants > Roots > Rhizosphere > Soil | place: USA...
AGAAGGCCGGAGCAGCTTGGCTGATTGAAAACGCAGACCATATAGCCAACCTGCGAGTTCTGCGGGCCAACGGTGAGTGGCTAAGTTTGTGGAACTAACCCCACCCACTTTTAATCACACCCACGGCCGATGGCTGACTTATACCAGACTCGTGAACAGCACGAATCAAGTTTATCTTTATGATTTCCAAACTCAAAGCAACCTGCTGGTCAGTGATGGCCTTAGTCTTGGAGCGCCAAATGGCGCATCCGATTCTCCAGACATAAGCGCGGATGCCCGGTTTATTACCTATCGCAGTTTTGCCACCAATATAGTCGCCGTAGCGGATGCAAATGAACTGCCGGATCTTTTTCTTCACGACCGTTTGCTGGGAACGACCTCCCTCCTAAGCGCTAATCGGTTAAACGGAGGGGCTGGCAACAACCGATCATTGGTCCCGGTTTTTAGCTCTGACGGTCGGACGCTCGTGTTTCAAAGTGCTGCTTCCGATCTTGTCGCGCAGGACTTCAACCACGGTAGCGACTTATTTGCTCTGGCATTATTGTATGTAACAATAGATACAGCCGCTGACGGAAACGGGTTAACGTTGACCTGGCCAGCCCGGCCCGGTGAAACCTATCAGGTCCAGTTCAAAAACTCATTGAGCGACACTGAATGGCAGAATGTCATTGGGAGCATAACCCTTACGCCTACTCATGCACAGTTGACGGAGATGGCGCCATATAATGCACAAAGATTTTATCGCGTCGTTGCATTTTGAGTGACTAACTGGATAGGAAGAAAAATGATCCATCATCATCGTCAAAAATCAATTCGGGCGTTCACGATGGTCGAATTGTTGGTAATGCTTGTAACAGTAGCAATCCTGGGATGCGTATTCGTTTCGGCTGCGCCAAACTTGATCATCGAAGCCCAAGACATCCTATGTTTGAACGGAAAGAAACAATTAGGCGCAGCGTGGCATATGTACGCGGACGACAATGTCGGCAAGCTTGTGCACAATGTCCACGGGGGCCTTGCCGCCGGCGGTTCTGGCGGAGCAGTGTCCTGGGCAGCGGGTTGGCTTGATTGGACGACCGCGACTGATAACACAAACGTTGCGTTGCTGGTGAATCAAAAGTACGGAATGCTGGCGCCGTACGTCCGCGGAGCTACTAACATATTCAAATGTCCCGCTGACAAATATCTGAGCGCGATTCAAAAAAGCCGGGGTTGGTTACAACGTGTCCGCAGTGTTTCGGCTAATATTGGCGTTGGCGAAGGTAACGCTGAAACTGGACCCTGGGCTTCGGTTTACAAGCACGTGAAAAAAATGCCGGAATTTCTAAACCCTGCGCCCGCCGAGACGTGGGTCTTTTTGGATGAACACCCTGATAGTATCAACGACCCCGCATTCTTCAGTCCTATTCAAACGGATTGGATCGACCTTCCGGCGATCTATCATAACGACGGCACAGCATTTGCCTTTGCGGACAGCCATGCAGAAATTCACAAATGGAATGGTTCGCTGACTAAAGTCAGGCTTAAATATTCCGGCCCCTTTTCAGGGTTCCCCGCACTGGCTGAGGATCCGGATATTCACTGGTTGTCGTACCATGCTGCAAGAGTCTCCACCAACAGCTACTAGACTAGACTAGCCTGATGGATTCGAAAGGACACAAGGATGTCTGGAACGTGTTGTTGCACCTTAGTGCATGGTTAGAATCGCCTCGGCAAACCTTGAGCCAAGTGTCAGCATACCGTCCGCGGTAAAATGTGCCGCGTCGCCGTCCACACGCGGAAGATCAATCGTTTGAACCAACTGGATGTATTGTTCTTTTCGGCACACCTCGATTTGCGCCTTGCGAGCGATATCGCCATAGACCCAGGTGTGGTTGTTGACCTGGCCGATGACGACACGTAGAGACCGCGCTTTCAGATCTTTGCGAACCGAGCGAATGAAGTCGCTTAGAAGACTTTCGTAATCGTCGGCCATTTTGCGGCTGATGCTGGCTTCGTGTTCGCCTTGCATCCAGACGAAACCGCTCAAGGTCCATCGTTTTCCATCTCGCTCGAGGGATCCCAGGGCCTGACGAACGTTCCTGATAAGAGAGGCATAAAGAGACCCGGCATCTCTGCCATCAGACGGAGGGTGCCAATTGCGTCCTTTGTCATTGAAGTTGGCTACGGCTGGAATGTAGTCGGTGTAATCTATGCTTCGGGCGATGCCCGTTCCGCCTGACGCATACTTTATGATCGCAATTGTTTCCTCAGACAGCGCAACGGCCAGGTCATGCGCAAAACTGATTTCCGGGCCAAAGGCCCCGGAAGGGTCCACGCGCAATGTCGTCCAAAGGTTGTCATTCGTTTGCGGGGAGTTGATTCCCGGCCAGAACAAGATTTGGGGCTGCTCTCGCAAAAGGGCAGGGAATGGATCGCGGCCTCCGTGATATTGTCCAATATGGTTGTGCCCTTCCGCATTGGATTGGCCTGCGATAATGAACACACGGATCGGGTGGTTGTTGGTCGGTTGAGCTTTCGGGGCGAGCGTTTGGGCATGGATCGGTGTGAGCATGCCAAACAAGGCAAGGGCGGCCCTGGTGAGCAAGAGAGTTGTTTTCATCCAATTCGTCATCGCCGCACCCTGACTCATTCAAGAAAAGAGATTACGATGAGGAAAAGATTGAAAAGTTCCTGGCGTATTGTTTTTGTGCGCAGCAGGGCTCACGGCTCAACCGCCCATTAGGCCTAGAACTTTCTGAAAGCCCCTCCACCGGTTGGGGCTGTCGGGGCTGAAAATCGCGTTGTACGCCTGGGACCAGTCTAATTGCATCAACAAACCAATGCTATGGGCGCCCCGGCCTTGGGAACGGATAGCGTCGACCCCATAACCATATCCGAGCATGACTTTTAATGACTGCGTCTTGTAAAGAATTCCAACTCCCACGCCGCTATGCCAATTTCCTGGTTGCTCCAATCCTGGAAGGTAATTGACGCCTGCGGTTGACAGCGTTCCGTTTATATTCCATTTCTGCTTCTCATCCAGAGGTATAATGTAGTTCACGCCAAGCAAGACGAAATCTTTGGCGCTGATTTCCTGATAATAATATCCAGGCAAGGACAATGGATATTCTGCCACCAAGGGAAGCAAGGCTCCGAGACGGTAGGTGCTAAAGCGATCGGCATCCAGGCTGGTACCGGCAGTCAAGCTTACATAAAAGTTATGCTTCCACTCGGGGAGCGTGTAGGCGAGCAGTGCTTCGCCCCAGAACAGGTGAGACATCGGTTCGAGCTTGCGATCGTCATTAAAACCGTATCTGTGATCCTCTGTGCGAAAAAAGCCCTCGTACCAAATTGATAACTCCATGGCCAGCGATGGGAAAAGGGTCGGTTCGCGCCCGCCAAAGCGTAAACCGGTTCGCACACTGAAGGTGCCATGATCTTTTGCAAGCTCGAAGTCGTCTGCGGTATCGTTATCCCGGCTATAAATCGAATAGTGCGCGATACCACGCAGCATACCGTTAAGTGGAATTTGGGCGCCGCGATTGAAAAGGTGATAGAGGCTTAAAGACATTTCGCCGCCATATCCAGTGAAGGACTCTTTTGGCAGATATTTTCCACCGCGAACCTCCGCGTAATTGTCAGCAAACCCGCCCCCAGCCACCCCGACTCCAAGGTCGGTATTTTCACCCAAAAGGCTACTAATACCAAGCTCGGAATCCAGGTAAGTCGGTGCGACGGCAAGGCGAAGAGTAAGGTTTGTGTTAAAAAAATTGGGTTTGTTGAGATAGTAAAAAGCGTATCCAGCCAACGGTGCATGGCCTTGCATCGCGATGTTATAGCCAAACTGGATCAATTCCCGTTCGACCGGATCGATTTGAGCCTGCAACCCTAACGGGCTCAGGCAACAGATCACCCAGCAAAGCCGTCGTAAAAAAATCACTGGGTTACCTCTAGCCGAAATAGATTTGTCCGGCAAGAGCAAGTCCCTGGGGTGAAGTGCGGTTGGCTGCATAATGCGATAATCGGGAGAGGCCTTCGGCAAGCTCCTTTTCGGGATCCTGCCCCTATTCTGCTTTCCTCGTAGCAGTCGGGAGTTCCTTAACCGGCGGTTTACGCGGATTTTCAGTTACGGTCGGCAGCGCTCGACTTTTGCAAGACATTGATGAACGCTCTGCCGGAGCAGAAGGCGCTCATTGGCGGTCAGTCCCTGAGGGTCAAAGCGATAACGGTAGTGGAGACGCAATGATTCCAGCAGCGGATCTTGAAGCGCTTTGACGGCCTCCTGAGTCATCGACCGCTTCAACCACTCGGAAAGTGGCTCGCCTTTTTGACGACCCAGGCCAAAACGAGCCATTCGACGTTCGAGCTCATAAAATTCTGAATCGAGCCCGGGCCAGCGGATTGGTGTCAGTTCTGGTTGGGTTCCTTCCCGTCGGCGCCGGCTTCGCGAAACGATTTGGAAAAGCAAAACACCCAAAACCGGGGCCAAGGACCAGAGCAGGTACTGACGAATGTGCGAATGCCCCCAACGCAGTTTCGAGATTTCAAACTTGAGCCTCGACCAGGCGTCTGTTAGCGACTGAAAGAGCGAGTGCTGGGCTTCGGCTTGCACCCACGAAGCTGGAGTTGTATCAAAGTCGCGCCAAACGCGCCTGGCCTCATCCCAGTAAAGACACCAGGCGTGACCATCGCGTTGCCGGACGACATAACGATTTCCCGAGTTTTCGTGCACTGCGTAGCCGACTGCATAACGGGCCGGAATTTCCAATTGACGCAAGAGCAGCACTGTAGCGGTGGCAAAATATTCACAGTGACCTTTTCGGGTTCGCAAAAGAAACCGGGCAAGCGGTGTCTCATCCTTTTGAGAGGACCGGTCGTCACGGGCTTGCCAGGAACGGTAGCTGAAGTGAGTTTGGAAAAATTGTCTGAGCACGGTTAACTTCTGTTGCGTGCTCTTTCCCGCAACACCCAGCTCGGCCACCACCAGTTCGATTGCTGCCTTTTCTTTATCGGGCACATGTTCATCTTCCGGTTCGGGTGGTGAATCAATGGTTTCTCCCTCGGCGTAGAGATCCTCGAACATCACCAATCCTGGTCCTTCGGCAAGGATCCCCCCGGTCTTGTTCTTATAAAGTAAATACGCGGGCAAATGTTCGAGTTGGCCACTGCCGCTGGCCAAAGGCAACAAACCGGTCCGGTTACCGCTGAACTTTTTGCCAGCTTCCAAATAGCAAGCGATCTGAACGGAAGCCTTGTTCGTCTTATTGGGGAGCAGCACCCATGTTTCTTTATTGGTTTGTGATGCATTGATGGCTTCCGGTTCGCTTTTTACATTTCCCGAGTACCAGGTTTGCACCTTAAAGGTGCGGTAACTGGCTTCGCGCAACAGTGGTGGAGCGGAAACCCGGGGTTTTGTTTCGAGCCGGATTACAATGCTGCCGGAGGTTTTTATCCTGCCGATCTGCCCTAGAGCCGTCCGATTTCGGCCAGGATCCACGTCTCGTCGAGCAAATCCTGCAAGCCACTGAGCGTTGATGGTTTCCAGGTACCTTTGCAGGTGGCCGATTCCACGCTGGCCGCCATATCCCAAACCGATTGCCAAACTCAACATGACCGCCCAAAGGGCGACGCTGAATCGGCGGCTGCGCTGCGACCATAAGGCCCAGGTTAATAATGCGCACAAGCCCCAGAAGAACTGGCTATCTTCCCGGTTATGAGCACAAGCTGCGAACAGGCAAATGGCAAAGTAGGGATAGGAGATATTTACGACCTGACTCGGCGGCGTGGGAAGTCCCGCTTTGCGGGCCCGACGCCAGCGTCGGCGTAAGATCAGTGAAATTGTTTCCATCGGAATGCCATCCCGCGAACTGTAAACCTGGGCGGCTATGAAGAAGAAAAAAATCATTGGCAGCCACCGGACCACCGCCGCAGCCGTTTTCGCGCTGGCGGCGCCGGCGTTTCGCTGTGTGAGAAAGCCAGGATTCTGAAATAGCCCGCGCAAATCAGCCGGACCTTCATTCGCCGTAAAGGCATAAATTGCCGAGCCCAGAAATAACAAGGTACAAAACACCCAGATTCTGCTGAAATCCTCATCGACAAATTCCCATCGCAATTTTGTCCAACGAGGGGATTCAAGAATAAGAGCCATCAGCATGGCTGGCAGAACAAAGTCGGTTTGCCACCCCCAGAACACGAGGGCGGCGCCTAAAATAAATTGGGGTGCCTTCATGGGGCAGTGAAAGTCAGAAACGCGGCGGGGAGAATGCCAAAAAAATGTAGGATGATCCGAACCCCTGGCAAGGAGCGAACGAGCAGGATCGTGGGCATTTGGCTCTTGTAAATTTGGTTTTGCTTTCTCATCGGAGTGTTGCCAGGCCCTCTTTTATTTTGCCAAGGTGCAAAACTCGAAAACGGTCCGGCTCATCCCTCATAGGTCCCGCATCAAGCGCTGCAGACGGTTCGCGGCCAACGATGACGAGGACCAGGACAGGTGTGCCCAAAGAGCGAAGTTTTTCGATAAATCGGCGGCGTTGTTCATCCCAATTCAAAAGCACGCAGATGCAGCCGCTTACGGCAGTGACGTGATTCAATACAAGACTGTCGAGTGAACTAAATGATTGGCGGGTGCAGGGACGGACCGAGGCCAGAATTTCCAACATTTGATCCGTATGCGCGAGTCCACGTCCAGCCGTAAAACAGAACGATTGCGGTCCGACAAATAATAAGTCGAGCAACGATTCCTGGTTCTGAATCGCGCAGGCAAACGAGGCAGCGACGGAAACTGCTTCCTCGAAGATTTCGCTGTAATGAAGTTCTGTGAAGGTATCCAGTACCAAGGCATGCCGGACGAAGAATTCATCCTCGAATTCCTTGACGACAGGTTTGCCCGCTTTAGCCCAACTGCGCCAGTGGATATGACGAAGCGGATCACCGTGTCGATAGTCGCGCAGAGCGATGAATTCCTCGCTTTGGCCGACATGTGAGGCCAGAGCCACGCCACCGTGCTGGTATTTGAGAGTTCCCGGAAAAGCGATAGGTGGCAACGGATACCTTCGAGGCAGGACAAGAGTGCTTTGTGGGAGAGGCAAACGGACAAACGCGTTGAATAATCCCAACGGATCAGGCCGTGCGAGCCTGACACCTTTGAAGCGTAAAATGCCGCGGCGTAACGGAGTCATTTCTATCTTCACTTCGACTTCTTCCTGTGGAGTGGCCGCGGGTAGCGCGGCAGCTTTTACCGCAGGGAGCTGAAAGTTTGCTCCCCGACCCGAGCTAAACCGGAAGGAACGGATTTGTTTGCGTTCTACTGCTTGTGCGGCGCGCCATTCGGCAAAGGAAGGACGAGGATCCTCCCAATCTTCCATGAGCACCAGTCCAGCCTGGTTTTTCGCGGAGAGGTTTTTGACCACCACAGCATACGTCATGGGCCAGCCCGCTGTGGCAAATCTCGGTAACAAACGCCGGGCCGAAAACGAAGCTCCAAACCTCCAACCGAAAGCTGACGCAACCACCAGCATGCAGAACAAAAGGGCAAACACCTGGTATGAAACATTATTCTCGGTATCGGGCGCCATGATAGCAGCAACAATAAGCGCGCCTAACAGTGTCAAGCCGGCCCCGGTAAACCGGCGTTTGCACCAATGACGTGTTCCAGAGAAAATCCGATAAATGCGGTACAAAACACGGTCTAAAATCCGAAATCCGAAATCCGAAATCCGAGACAAAACCGAAGTTCCTCGTGCGCCTAAAATGGGAGCTTCGGATTTCGGGCTTCGGATTTCGGGCTTCGAACTTCTGACTTCCATCGGGTTCACCGTTGCACCCTTCAAGCTGGGACCCGAACTTTTTTAATCACGTCCTCGACAACCGCGCGGGCGGTTTGTCCCGAGAAACGAGCCTGCGGTTCCATCACTAATCGATGAGCGATAACTGACACCGCTAATTCTTGAATTTGTTCGGGGGTGACAAATTCCAGGCCCTCAAATAAGGCGATCGCCTGGGCCGCTTTCATTAAAGCGATCGAAGCGCGCGGGCTGGCGCCGAGTTGGACTCCGGGGGCGGTGCGTGTGGCGCCTACCAGTTCGACGACATAGCGTTTCAACTCTTCGCTCACCCGAACGGCCTCCACCGCGCGGCGGAGTGCGAGAACCTCTTGCACAGACGCGCACGGTTCGAGGTTCGATAGAGGATGATCATGCTGTTGGGCTGTGAGAATCGCGACTTCCTCACCCGGCGGCACATAACCGAGGTCGAACTGCAAGCCAAAACGATCCATTTGAGCCTCCGGCAAAGGGTAAGTGCCGCGGAATTCCACCGGATTTTGTGTGGCGATGACAAAAAATAACCCGGCCAGATTTCGCCTTTCCCCATCCACGCTGACCTGGCTTTCGCCCATGGCTTCCAGCAAGGCGGATTGGGTGCGAGGCGAGGCTCGGTTGATTTCATCCGCCAAAAGAATATTCGCGAAAATTGGGCCCTCGTGAAAATGAAACTGTTGATCCCGTTGGCTAAAAATTGAAACTCCAAGAATGTCCGAAGGCAATAAGTCGGGCGTGAATTGAATGCGCTTGAACCGCGCATCCAAAGAACGAGCCAACGCTTTTGCCAGAGTTGTCTTGCCGGTGCCGGGAAAGTCCTCCAACAAGACATGGCATCCGCTGGCGAGGGCTGCGAGTAATTTGCGGGTCGAAGCAGCCTGGCCTTGCATGACGCGGGCGATATTGGCGGCAATATTGTGATAGACTGTGCGTGCGGATTGAGGTGAAACCGGGGCAGCAACTTCTTCGGCGCCAGCTAATACTCTTGATACCAGAGCCGCCGTCACAGCCGCGGCTGGAGCGATTGCATTCAGATCTTCTAATCGTTCAGCCATAGCAAATGTTATCATTTGTAGCCTCTGTAGGCGAATTCATAATCACAATGCTAACCGGAATTTATGATTAATTAGACAGGGCAAGAAGCAAACCGGCGCGATGCATAAGCATGCGATTGATAAATTTGTGCTCGGAGCACTTGAACCAAGGTGGGAAATCCCAACATCCATGATTGTCGTTGAGGTCAAAGTAAGTTATAAGTAACGAGATCGTTCTCGAAAGCATGAAGACATTTCTATGCGGCAGGACCGCTCTCACCTGCGTACCTGGTTTAGCTGTGGGGCTGGCGGCACTACTCAGTACAGGGACCCTTCGCGCGGCCAATCTGTACGTCCCGAACTTTTCCTTTGAATCACAACCGACGGGTTTTGCGGATCCGCGTGTGGATTCGTGGCAAAAACCACCTCAGCCACTTACCTTCGACACGAATGTTTTTGGAGCGTGGGAAAACCTGGCGGGTGTTTTTCAGAATCCGGCAGCAACGAACGCCGGTCACATCGAGAACGCGAATGGAAACCAATTGGCCTACCTCTTCGGATACCCTGAGGTTGCCCTTTTCCAGGACTTCAACTCGACTGATTGGTCGAATGCCCCGGCCACACATGCTTTTAACGCGAAATTCGAAGCTGGCAAATCTTATCGCCTAACGGTGGGGATCACCAGCAGCAGCCAGCAGCCATTGACTCCAGGTTCAACGATCGAGCTAAGCTTGTACTACCTCAATGGGTCGAACAAAGTGACTGTAGTCTCAACCAATATCACTTATGATACCAATCTATTTAACGATCTGAGTCGGTTAGTTAATTTCCAGGTGAACGTTCCACCCGTCCGAACTAATGATCCCTGGGCGGGACAGAATATTGGAATCCAATTTCGTTCGACTGTGGCTTTCAACTTAATCGGGGGAGTTTGGGACCTGGATAATGTGCGCCTGACAGAGAGTATTTATGTGCCCAACTTTTCCTTTGAATCACAACCGACGGCCTTTGCGGATCCGCATGTGGATTTCTGGCAGAAGCCGCCGGCTCCGGCAAACTTTGATACAAATGTTTTTGGGGCCTGGGAGAATTTGGCGGGTGTTTTTCAAAATTCTCCTTCTGGCGATGCCGGACACATCGCTAACGCGGATGGAAATCAGTTGGCCTATCTCTTTGCATATCCTCAAATGGCGCTTTTCCAGGACTTCAACTCGACCGACTGGTCTAACGCCGCTCCGACTCACTCTTTTAACGCTTTGTACAAACCTGGCAGATTTTACACGCTGACTGTGGGAATTACGAGCAGTAGTGTGCAGCCGTTGACGCCAGGTTCGACGCTTCAACTGAGTCTTTATTATCGCGACGGTTCCAACAACATGGTGACGCTGGCCACCACCATTGTCACATACGATACGAATGTTTTCAGTAACCTTACCAATTTGATCGATTTTGCGGCGACAGTGCCGGAGGTAAAGCCCACGGATCCATGGGTGGGAAACAATATCGGCATCCAATTCCAATCCACAGTTGCGCCGAACTTGATCGGAGGTGTTTGGGATTTGGACAACGTGCGGGTGACGGAGCTTGTAGCAACAACATTGAAGAACCCAACAATGGCCGATGGCCAATTTAGGTTTAACTTACAAAGCGAACCCGGGCTCAGGTTTGAAATATTAACAGGCACGAATGGAACCCAGCCTACTATTAGCTGGACGAGCATCGGAATTATTACCAATACGACGGGCTCCAGCTCATTCACTGATCCTGCTCCCATCGCCAGTCAACGTTTTTACCGGGCGCACTTGTTACCTTGAGTATGAATTGGCGCAATGCGAGCTACCGCTTCATTTTTATTTCGAAGAGCTTTTACCCTGATTGAACTCCTCGTCGTTGTCGGGATTATTGCAATTCTCGCTGGACTGCTGCTTCCAGCTCTTGCCTCGGCCAAGGCAAAGGCTCGAAAAATCGCCTGTTTGTCCAACTTGCGCCAGGTCGGGATCGCCATACATGCTTATTCCAGCGATAACAGTGGAAGAATTCCTTATGGTCCTAAAGCTCCGCCATTCACCAACCCGTCCGATTTCTATCCTTCCACCGGAGCGGCAACGAGTCTGATTTCACTCCAAAATGGAGCGCCCGCTGGTTTGGGCCTTTTGCTGTCTCAATACTTGGCAACTCAACCCAAGGTGCTTTTCTGCCCAGCCAGCGACCAGCCGATGGATGCCGATGCTGAGTTGGCAAAGGTGGGGCAATACCAGGCGCAGTCCGGGTATTATTATCGACACGCAGGGAACACTCTTTTAAATGACGTGGTTGTGTCTACAAATGCGTTGGCACATCTTCAATTGGATAATCTGGGAATCAATCGCAATGGTATTCCTGTACGAGCACTGGCGATTGACACCATCTTCCTGTGTCCTCCAGAACTCGCGACGTACGGAGTCAAACCCAGCACTCACCACCAGCAGCGATTTGCGGATATACTTTTCTCGGACGGACACTCCATTTCCCGGCCAAATCACGACCAGGCCTTTACCGTGGACCTCAATAACTACGCAGATATTCTCCGGGCCTTCGACAAGATACTGAAAGTGCTTGAACGAGCGGATCTCGAACAATAACCCCTTGGGGTTATTTCGCCGCTAAATCCACACAAATCATTTCCTTGTCGTTGCGGGCGTACATGCATCGATTGGCGAATGCCGGATGGGACCATAATACGTCCCGGCCAGCCGCCGTATTTGTGGGCTCAAGGAGATGTGCGCGGCTTACTTCCTTGTACCCTTCCTTGCTGAACTTTGCGATAATCAAATCCCCTTTTTCGTTGAAGAGAAAAAAGCGATCGCCGTTTTTCACGATGAATGCATTTGCCCAGCGCACAGGCTGACCGGAGGTAGTGGCTTGTAATGTTTCCCACACTCGCTGGCCTGAATCGGCTTTCAGACATCGGAGTTGTCCATAACTGCAAACGCCGTAGATGTAGTCGTCTTCGAGAAAGGGAGTCGTCATAACCGCGTTCAAATGGGTTGTATCTTTCTCGCTCATTTTTTCCGTTCGCCAAATCGGTTTTGCTTCGGGTTTGCTGCTGTCGAGGCGCATCATCAGCGACCCATTGTAGAAACTGGTGAATAGCAATTGATCACCCAATTTACGCGGAGTGGCGATGGTCATGCCGGAACGGGCTTTGAACGGCTCAGTCCAGTAGAGTTTACCCGTTTCCGGATCGAGAGAGTTCGCAGCTTCAGGATGCCACAGAATGAGCTGCCGTTTCCCGCCCGCCTCAATGATAATGGGTGAACTGTATCCAGGTTCTTTGGCGTTCAGAGCGCGCCATAGTTCCTTGCCTGTATCTTTGTCGTAAGCAATCGCTGTGCTTCCCTCGCCTGCGGCCAGGCAAATAAGCTTTTGACCGTCGATCAACGGGTGGCCTGAAAAACCCCAAAGCGGGGTTTGCGCGCCCAGCTCTTTCTTGAAATCTCGGGACCAAATCACCGCGCCATCTTTGGCAGAGAGACAGTAAAGATTTCCTTCAGCACCCAGGGAATAGACCTTATCGCCGCTGACCTGAGGCGCCACCCGCGGGCCGGCCGGGTAGCTGACTGAGTAAGGGCAATCATATTGATATTTCCAAATGATTTTGCCGTCGGCTTCGTTCAAGCACAGCACGCGCTCAAAGCCCTGAATGCGGCCTCGTTGAAAAGGATCGGAAGGGTTGGACACTCCCGGTGCAAGCTGGCGGTCGGCGATGTACACCCGCCCCTGAGCAACACTCGGACCGGCATATCCTGCGCCAATATTTGCGCGCCATCGGATCGGTGGGCCGTCGGAAGGGAACTTTTCGATAATCCCGGTTTCGCGCCAGACCGAATCGTGGTTCGGCCCAAGCCATTGCGGCCAATCGTCGGCGAGAAGCTTGGAACCAGTGAGCATTGACGTTCCGATAAACAAGATTCGAAATTGATGCATGGCACGCATTGAATCATGGTAGGCTTGCTGGATGGTGGGCGCTAGCCAAAAGCCTCTCATCAATGGTTTCTTTTAGCCAATACCAACCCCTTCCCTTCAGTAAAATTGGCATTTCAAATTGTTTGCCGCTTTGCTACAATCAAAGCAGAGGCGACTATGGCGAACAGCAAAGATGAGCAAAAACCTGACTCCAATTCTGGGCGGGTGGCATTTCTGGATGGCCGGGGCGAACTACCGATGCTCGAGGTCATCACGCCGTGGAGTACTTCAGAGATTTATTTGCAGGGGGCGCATGTAACGCATTTTAAGAAAAAAGATGAGCCGCCTTTGCTTTTCTTAAGCCAATGCAGCCGTTTTGAAGAAGGGCAGCCGATTCGCGGAGGTGTTCCGGTTGTTTTTCCCTGGTTTGGTCCGCGGGAAGGGTTGAATCAGCATGGTTTCGCCCGTGTCAAGAATTGGGAGTTGAAGGAATTTGCTCCCGCACCTGATGGAACTGTGAGTGTTCGCTTTCGTTTGCCGGATTGTCCGGAAGCTTCGGCCTTCCCACCTTTTATGGCGGACTATGTTGTTACTGTCAGCAACGTGCTCAAGTTGGAATTGATCGTGACGAATAAGTCTGAAACTGAGGAGTTTGTTTTTGAGAATTGCCTCCATTCCTATTTTGAAATTGGCAACATTAATACGACTTTTGTTTCGGGTTTGAAGGGCGTCCGTTACCTGGACAAGGTTGCGAATTTCGCGGAAAAAATAGAAACAGCGGATAAGATGGGCATCGCATCGGAAGTAGACCGGATTTACCTGAACACTTCTGATCCTGTAGAAATAATCGATCAAAGTTTAAAGCGGAAAATCCGCATTGAAAAGCAAGCTTCCCTTTCGACGATCGTATGGAATCCCTGGGTGGCAAAGGCACTGCAAATGCCGGACTTCGGGAATGAGGAATTTGAGCGGATGGTTTGTGTCGAGTCTGGAAATGTGGCTGCGAACCAGATTCGATTGCCTCCTGGAGAAAGTTCGCGTCTGACGGTCATGCTGAGCAGTGGGAAACTGTAGGTCAGTGTGCTGACTTCGGCTTAAATGGGGAGAATGAGCCCTCCTTTATTTGCAAGCTATCCAAAAAGAAGTAAATTTGCACAGCAGGAGGGTAAAGAGCCCTCGCGTAAGGTTAAAAGGGATGCGCGTGAGAGGGTCCGCTTCGGACATATCGGTTCGGAATTGGTCGCCAGCTTTCTCCGAAGCTGCGAGCATTGCTGTTGTTTTTGTTGGTGCCCTTGGCCTCCTCGGCTGGGGCCTGGACTTTTCTCTCTTAACACGGGTGAAGCCGCAGTTTGTGGCGATCAACCCGTTAGCTGCCTTGACCTTTGTTTTCTCCGGAATGGGGCTGTGGCTAAGGGCGCGTGAAGGGAGTGGCAACGAAGCTTTACGCGCAAAATTCGGTTTCGTGTTAGGAGCAATCGTCGCTCTCATTGGTGTGCTAAGATTGGCTCAGCATTTTTTCGGTCTCGATTTTCGCATCGATCACCTTTTATTCCAAAGCAAGCTTGGGAATCCGGATCTTTATCCTGGGGCCGACATGGTTCTCAAAGAGGCAGTGTGCTTCTTGTTTTCAGGCGCCGCTTTGATGCTGTTCAATTTCCAGACGAAACAAGGTTTTCGGCCAGCGCAGGCATTGATTCTGGCGCAAGGCCTGGTGGCACTGTTGGCCCTGCTGGGATACGGCTATCGGGCGTTGTCTCTTTACAAGATTGAATCGGCAATTCCGATTGCGATGCCCAGCGCCCTGGCATCGGGATTGTGGACACTCGGTGCTCTTTCAGCCCGCCCGGACGCTGGGATCATGCAGGTTATCACCAGCCCAACCACGGGAGGAGCTATGGCAAGGCGTTTATTGCCCATGGCTCTTCTGGTACCAATCCTTCTGGCGGCATTGTGGCTTCTGGGTGAAAAAGCGGGCTATTTTGAAACCGGCGCGGGCGTTTCGTTATTTGCAATCTCAATTATTATTATTTTTACCGCATTGATTTGGTGGAACGCCCGATTGCTGTTCAAGGCTGATTTGGAACGCATGCGTACGGAAAGACATCTGGCGGTGCAATACAAATCCACACGCGCCCTGGCTGAGGCAGGAGATTTGGAGCAAGCTTTTTCACGCATTCTCGAGGCGATTTGTCAATCCATTGGTTGGCCGCTGGGAATCGGATGGATTGTGGATGAGAAAGCAAACGTGTTGCGCTGCGTTTCGCTTTGGAGTTCAAGCGAACTCAATGCGAAAGAATTTATCGAGCTGACGCGGAGATCAACCTTTGAAAGTGGCAACGGTTTGCCCGGACGCGTTTGGGCCACCGGCCAGCCTGTCTGGATCGAGGACGTCATTCCGGATCAAAATTTTCCCCGCGCAAAAGCCGCGCTCAAAGCGGGATTGCACGGGGCTTTTTCTTTTCCTGTCCGGTTGGGGGCGGAAAATCTCGGTGTCATCGAATGTTTCAGCCAAAAAATTGAGCGTCCGGATGCGGCATTTTTGGAAATGCTGACTGCGATTGGGAGTCAAATTGGGCAATTTATTGAGCGCCAGCGCGCGGAGGAACAATTACGACATACCAGCTCCGAGTTGGCGCGTTCCAACACCGATCTCCAACAGTTCGCTTATGTAGCGTCGCATGATCTCTTCGAACCATTGCGGATGGTGAAGAGTTTTTTACAACTGCTCCGGGAACATTCGGCTGGAAAACTGGACAAGGAATCCGAGGAGTTTGTCGGCTTTGCTCTCGATGGAGCCAATCGGATGCAAGCACTGATTGGTGACTTGCTGGCTTACTCGAGGGTCGATCAACGGGCACAATTGATGGAACCCACAGATTGTAATCAGGTTCTCGAGGCGGCTCTCGCTAACCTTAAGGTGGCGATCGATGAGTCCGGCGCAAAGATTTCTCATCAACCGCTGCCCACAGTTCGGGGTGATATCGTGCAATTGATCCAACTTTTTCAAAATCTGGTTGGTAATGCCATTAAGTTTCACGGGAAGGAACCACCGCGCGTGGATATTACTGTCAAGGAGAAGGACGACGAATGGGTTTTTAGTTTTCGCGATAATGGCATTGGTATCGATCCGAAGCATTTCGAACGAATATTCGAGATTTTTCAACGATTACACACCCGGACGGAATACCCTGGAACAGGGATAGGGCTTTCAATTTGCAAACGGATCGTGGAGCGACACGGGGGTCGCATGTGGGTGGAATCCAAGCCGGGAGAAGGCTCAGCTTTTTATTTTTCGTTTCCGGTGATGGAGCTTGGTGGCGCGCCGTAATTCCACTTCTTCTGCTTACGGTGGTAAAACGACTTTGAGGTAAAAAAGTGTTTTGCTTCGCTGGGGTTTCCCGGACCATTATCACACCCAAATTAAGAATGCGTGTGAGACAGCAATGTTACCTCGGTATTGATCTGGGCGCTGAAAGCGGTCGTGTGATGGCTGGACTGTGGGATGGTAAAGGGATCAGCCTGAAAGAACTGCACCGGTTTCCCAATGGCCCAGTGGAGATCGGCGGCACACTTCGTTGGGATGTGCTGCGGCTATGGCAGGAGATCCAACACGGGCTCACCTCAGCGGCACGAGAGTACGGTAAATCGATCCAATCCGTGGGGGTGGACACTTGGGGTGTGGATTTCGCCCTCTTTTCGAGGAGCAATGAGCTGCTAGCGCAGCCTTTTCACTATCGAGACCCGCGCAACCGCGGCCTCATGGAGGAAGCTTTTGGACGGGTGTCGCGGACGGACATCTTTTTAGAAACAGGCTTGCAGTTTATGGAATTTAATACGCTGTTTCAGTTGCTCGCTTTCCAAAAGCATAATCCAGAGCTGCTGGTTGCCGCGGATTGTTTGCTCATGATGCCCGATTTTTTTCATTGGTGTCTTTCCGGTATCCGCGCCGCCGAGTTTACTGACGCCACCACAACGCAGTTTCTTAATCCCCTCAAAAAAGATTGGTCTCGCAAGCTGCTTAAACGCTTTGACCTGCCTACGAAATTATTGCCGGAAATTGTGCGGCCGGGAACCGTGCTTGGGCCGCTGCTGGATTCCGTCGCACGCCGGACTGGTTTGCGGAAAGTTGATGTGATAGCCCCCGCTTCGCACGATACGGCTTCAGCCGTTGCGGCAGTTCCGACCGAGCAAAGAGAGGAGGGGACGTGGTGTTACTTAAGTTCCGGGACCTGGTCACTTATGGGGTTGGAATTAGGCCAGGCACAGCTCTCTAAACGGGTTCTAGATTTCAATCTGACGAATGAAGGCGGGGTGGATGGGATGTATCGTCTGCTTAAAAACATCACCGGGCTGTGGCTGGTGCAACAATGCAAACGCGCTTTCGATGACGCGGGGAAAAAACTGGATTATTCCCAACTGGTGCGCCTTGCCAAATCCTCCCCACCGCTGCGCTCTTTCGTGGATCCTGACGCGCCAATGTTTATGAATCCAGCAAACATGCCGGCCGCTCTCCGGGAGTTCTGTCGCGCTACGGGGCAGCGAGTGCCCAATTCGGAGGGTACTCTGATCCGATGCGCATTGGAAAGCATGGCGCTGAAGTATGGAACTGTTTTGGATTGTCTTGAGGAGGTTTCCGGCAAAAAGATTGAAGTGATTCATATCGTTGGAGGAGGCTCGCGCAACTTATTGCTCAATCAGTTCACTGCCGATGCTTGCCAGCGAACGGTAATTGCCGGGCCAGTGGAGGCAACGGTCCTGGGCAATGTGCTGCTCCAGGCGCGCTCTTCGGGCGAGATACAAACTTTGCCTGAACTGCGAGCCATTGTGCGGGAATCTTCTGAGGTACAAGTTTTTGAGCCGAAGGGTGCCGATGCCGCGGCTTGGCAGGAAGCGCGCAGTTGTTTCTCAGCTTTGATTCGCAAGACAGGAAATTGAGCCACGTTTTCGCTCCAGCGCTGTTCGAAGATTCTAAAGGAATTTCTCAAAATTCACCCGACGACATTCGGCATAGAACTTGCAGTTATGTTTTTGTCCCTGACGTACCGATCTTTTCTGCCGAGCGAAGCCAGAAGTGATCAAGTGAACACGGACAAAAATGAACAGAGAATTCTAGTAAAGGTGTCCAGCGGTGAGACGACTGTCCAGAAATGCACAATTATGAGAAATACGGCTACATCGGAAGCGGCATCAGCGCAGAAAAGATCCCCAAAAGCGAGGGGAGCAACAAGACTTACCTCCCAAGTATCCCGCAATCTTAAGCGCTCATCACTTGTTTGCGAGTCCACCACCGCCACCGCCCTGAATAGATTGGTCGCTGGCGTGAGCGGTTCGAAAAGAGGACCGAGGATTGCATTCGTTTATCAGGACGAGCAAGCACACGCGTGGGCTAGAGAGATTTCTCAAACAATCACGAAACTGGCAGGAGAGCAAGGCGTGCAGGCCAGTTGGTGGAAAATCGGTGATCTGACCGCACCTGGGATACTGGCTGGGGCCGTCTCCAGCGCTCTAAGAGCCGATGTGATTGTTGTGGCCAGCCAGGGGGAAGGATTGCCCTTGCCTTTTTATGTTTGGGTCAACCTCTGGTGGCCGAATCGGTCTGAGATGGCGGGTGCTTTAATCGCCATCGTTGGCATGCCTGAGCGGAACGCCTCTCGCTATGATAAGATCGGCGAGTACTTGCGGGTTGTTGCCGAACAAGCACGCATGAAGTTTTTGAGCATTGAAAAGCCAGTAAACGCGTCGATGAAAAAAGAGCTCTCATGCCAAAAACATACCAATGGGGCTTCGGTGTGGAATGGGCACTTACATGATTGAGCGGATGTTCGACAGCGTTTTGGGAGGAGCCTTTCAAAGTTCGACTTAACAGGCTGCCTTCGCAAAAACTTTGGAGGCAGTGTGTGGATTACGGACGAGTTAGTTGAAGAGATTCTAAAGGCCCCCAAGTAAGTCCAGCAAGTTACCCTTTCCCTTGACATCCCAAGATTCACTCTTTCAGAGAGTGCTTTCCAAGACTCTTTCCGGTTGCTAGGTTCCAAACACAAAACACCAATGATCTATCGTGTATGAAGTTTGAAATCGATGCCCTGGGAAAACGCACCTCTATCGAGAAAAAAAGCAGGAGTTATTGTCTCCATCTGATTTTGATGTTTGCCGTGCAACTTGTCTGCCAAGAGCTTGGCCTCGCCCAGCCCGATCCCAATTGGGTGGAGCATGATCGCGCCAGACCTTTGCCCACCGCGATCACGCCCGCGACGTCCAGCAGTCAGGAGGCGGTGGGGAAACCTCCATCGGATGCCGTCATACTCTTTGATGGCAAAGACCTCTCACAATGGGTCAGCATGGACGGCACTCCCACCAAATGGATCACGCGTAATGGCTACATGGAATGTGTTAAGGGCAGTGGCTACGTTCGAACCTTGCAGAATTTTGGCGATTGCCAATTGCATATCGAATGGGCCACCCCGACTCCCGCGGAAGGAGAAGGCCAAGGCCGGGGTAACAGTGGTTTATTTTTTGGGCTCGACCGTTATGAAGTGCAGGTGCTCGATTCTTACGGGAATAAGACCTATTCGGATGGTTCGGCCGGATCGATCTATGGTCAGTACCCGCCCCTGGTTAATGCCAGTTTGCCTCCCGGGCAATGGCAGGTGTATGATGTGGTTTATATCGCGCCGCTTTTTGATTCTGAAGGCAAACTCTCCTCACCAGCGTATTTGACTGTGTTCCATAACGGGGTGCTTATACAAAACCATGCTCAATTGACCGGTCCCACAAGCTGGCTTGAGCGCGCGCCGTACCGAGTGCATCCGGCCAAGCAGCCCATCTCGTTGCAAGACCATGGTAATCCAGTGCGGTTTCGCAATATCTGGGTGCGCGAACTTGGCAAGCCTGGCAAAAAGGAATTCACCTTGCCGGTCTCGTTGCTTGCAAAATACGTCGGCAAATATAACACCGTGGAAATTTCACGGACAGGAGATCAATTGTTTGCCGGGATGAACAATATGAAATTTCCATTATTCGCTGAATCTCCAACCAAGTTCTTTGCCAAGGGAATCGACATTCAAATCGAATTTCCAGCCGGGGCGAAAGAAAAGCCTGATCACTTGACGTGGTCGGTTGGGGAAGGAGCAAATGAAGCAAAACGGAGCCAGTAGCAGTTTGACTGATTCCCGAGAATCAGGTAATACAGTGGTTACCGGGTGAGGGTCACGCGGCTGTAAGGTTGGGGAACGATATTACATTAATTGTGGCTCCTCCGTTTGTTCCCAAATCCACGGCAGCCGAAAATTTAACCAACGACAAAACCATGCCAGCAAAAACCGCCGAAAAACCAACCGAGAAATCAGCCGAGAAATCAGCCGCCGCCGCCGATGCGAAGCTCGCTGATGCCAAAGCCGCCGCAAACCGCCAGCGCGATCTGGACGCGGCCATCTCATCGATTACCAAGGCTTACGGGGAAGGAAGCATCATGCGTTTGGGCGATGCCCAGGCGCTGAAACAAATTTCGGTTATCCCGACTGGAGCGCTCGGTTTGGACCTGGCCTTGGGTGTGGGCGGTTTGCCTCGAGGCCGCGTGGTCGAGATTTTCGGCCCGGAATCTTCGGGCAAAACAACCCTCATGCTCCACGTCATTGCCAATGCGCAAAAAGCTGGAGGTTTGGCAGCATTCATCGACGCCGAACATGCGTTGGATCCGGGTTATGCCAAAAAGCTTGGGGTTAACCTGGAAGATTTACTTGTATCTCAGCCGGATAGCGGCGAGGAGGCGTTAACGATTTGCGAGACGCTCGCGCGCTCGAATGCTCTGGACGTGATTGTGATCGATTCCGTGGCAGCCCTTGTGCCCAAGGCTGAACTGGAAGGCGAAATGGGGATGGCCACCATGGGCATGCAAGCTCGATTGATGAGCCAGGCTTTGCGAAAGCTTACCGCCGTCCTGGCCAAGGCCAAAACCACCTGCGTTTTTACGAATCAAATTCGGGAAAAGGTGGGAGTCATGTTTGGCAATCCGGAAACGACCCCGGGCGGAAAGGCATTAAAGTTTTATGCCAGTGTGCGGCTGGATATTCGGCGCAAAGATACGATCAAAGATGCCGCAGGCAATGCTGTGGGCAACCATGTTAAAGTAAAGGTGGTTAAGAATAAAGTCGCCCCGCCTTTTTCTGAGGCTGAATTCGACATAATCTATAACCACGGCATTAACAAAGAAGGCAGCATTCTGGATGTAGGTATTGAAAGCGGTGCGGTGGATAAGAAAGGCGCCTGGCTGCAATTCGATGGTGAATTGATCGGCCAGGGGAAAGAAGCTGCCCAAAAAGCGATGGCTGAAAAACCGGAACTGGCTTCCAAGATAGTGGATGCCATCCTGGCAAAACGCGCTATCCGACCTGCCGCGCTCACGGTCTAGATCTAATAAGCACTGATCGCGGTCAGCGGAGTGTGCAAGCTCGAAAATCACAGCGATAGGAGGAATCCAAACATGCCCCCCGTACGGGGCATTGCTGCGACCGGGACGGTCGCGCTCCGTTAGAAAAACGGCTCAGTCTAATGTGACGAGGTGAGCACGAGGACTTGTTCCAGTGTTGAAACGCCTTCCCGCACCCGATCCAGCGCGACCATTCGCAGCGTGCGCATTCCCTGACCTATGGCAGTCTTGCCCATCTCACGGGTATTTGCCCGTGCGATCACCAGCTTGCGGATTTCATCGCTGATCGTCATAGCCTCGATAATTGCCAAACGACCCGCATAGCCCGAGTTTTTGCAACGTTCACAGCCTCTTCCGCGCGACAGCACAACTCCATCAAATATGCTCGGATCAATATTGAGGTCCGAAAACATTTTGCCAGGGTACGTCACTGGCTCCTTGCAATGCGAACAAGTCCGCCTCATAAGCCGTTGTGCGCAAGCCAGGATAACTGAAGACGAGATCAGGAACGGCGCGATGCCCATGTCGTCCAAACGGGCAATCGCTCCGGGAGCATCGTTGCAATGCATCGTGCTCAAAACCTGGTGCCCGGTCAGCGCCGCTTCAATCGCAATTTCCGCGGTCTCGGTATCGCGGATTTCACCAATCATGATAATGTCAGGGTCCTGACGCAAAATGGAGCGCAAAGCATTGGCGAAGGTCAGTCCGATTTCTTTCTTCACTGGCACCTGGTTAATGCCAGGCACCTGGAACTCGACCGGATCTTCAACGGTGATGATGTTATAAATCGGGTTGTTGAGTTCGTTGAGCGCGGAATAAAGAGTGGTCGTTTTGCCCGAACCGGTCGGGCCTGTGACGAGAATCAAGCCGTGCGGGGCATCGACGGCAACTTTGAATTGCTGGAAGGTATCATTATCCAGCCCAAGTTTGTCGATACTGGCCGAAAGATTGGACTTATCCAGCAAACGCAGCACGATCTTTTCGCCATGCACGGTAGGCATGATGGAAACACGGAGATCGTAATCTTTGCCGCCTACGCGGATCCGCATACGGCCGTCCTGCGGAAGGCGCCGCTCGGCGATATCGAGGGCGCTCATGATCTTAAACCGCGAAGCCAGGGCCAATTGCATTTGTTTGGGCGGTGGCGTCGCGTCCATCAGCACTCCGTCGATGCGGTAGCGTAATCGCAACGATTTCTCAAACGGCTCGATATGAACGTCGCTGGAACGATCCTTTACAGCTTGCACCAGGATGAGATTGGCCAGTTTGATCACGGGCGCTTCTTCGCTTGAAGCGGCCAATTGATCGAGATTGACTTCCTCGACGGCATCGCGTGAGACCTCGATTTTGTCCGCATCCGGATCGTTCTCGCCTTTGGCGCGTGCATCCTGGATGATGTCCTCCATGCTGCCGCTCTTGGCGGCATCGATATTGTTCAGCTTATCGATGATGGACTTTTCAGCGGCGATGAGGGGAGCCACCTCAAGTTTGGTAATGCGCTTAACGTCATCGATGGCCAGCACGTTGAGCGGGTCCGCCATCGCGAGGAACAATTTGTTTTCCAGGCGGGAGACCGGCACGACTTTATGGTTACGCGCCAATTCGCGAGGCAATAAGTCAGCGATATCCGAGGTGATATTGATTCGGGCCAGATTGATCGGCGGGGTGTTGAGCACCCTGCCCATCGAGACGGCCATGTCCTGATCGCTCACATAAGCCTTTTCCAGGACCAGTTTCATCAGGCGCGTGCCTTCTTTTTTCTGCTGCTGCAACAGCTCTTCGACTTGTCGCGCGCTGAGCAACCCATCCTCGACCAGAGCGTCGGCAATGCGTTCGCCAAATGTTTTTACTGGAGGCATGTTTTTATCGGTAAACTTTGCGAACAGTTTTGAGGAGTTCGGCGGGAGATACCAGGTACCAAAGCAAACGGTTTGGAGTCGTGCCGGCTAATTCCTTGGCCGCCTGCTGATTAAAAGGATTTGCCGTGGCTACAAGGATCGATTTGCTCATGCGATCAAAAGGCAGGATGCACCAGCGCTTGCAAATGGCCGCGGGAAAGCCGCGAGCTAAATCAATATCAATATCGTAGGCGTTCAGAGGCAGGAACGCGATCCGCGTCTTGTCCGCCAATATCTTCAGGGATTTGTCCACCGCTAAAATTCCCTTGTCCCCCAGAACCTGAATGAAGGGCTCCGGCACCCCATTAGGCGGGCTCGAGAGGTCGGGTGTGGACCAGCAAAGATCAAAATCGGCCGCAGTGATGACCTTGCTTTCGACAAATATCTTTTGCATGCTCTTGCGGCCATCTTCAATGTCAGCAGGTGAGACGGTGCCTGCGACTTTGTTATTTTTTGCGAAAGGTATGGCTGCTTTGGGGGCAGGCGTTGGTTCGGGCGCCGCAGGTTCAGCCGGGAAATTATTTGCCTTGCTCTCGATTTGCCTCAAAGCCTTCTGCGCCTCTAGATCTGCGGGATACCGCTGGAGTATGGTCTCATATTCGAGGATGGCCGATGAAATCTGCCCCATCTGAACGTAGGCTTGCGCAATGCGCTTGGAGGTGCCAATGACATCCTTTTCCCGGCCGAGTTTAGAATAGGCTTCCTTGAGGATCTCGAGCGATTGGTAATCGTGCGGCTGAGATTGAGTAATCACTTCGAACATCTCAACCGTTTGCGCCAACTGCGCCTCTTCTCCTGAACTTAATGTGGCAGCCATGTTTTTTGAAGTCCGGTGCTTGGGCCGAGAAAACTCGGCAGCCGGGCACCTCTGATGAGCAATCTAATGGCCAGTTTAGAAATCTTTCCGCGCCAAATCAATACTGCATTTAATTAAACCTCCAGCATTCAGGGAGGGCGCGGCAAAATCTTCGAAAAACCGCCAAATCGTCCTGCTGGCCGGAACATAGTGAAAGTTGGAAAACCGACAAATCTGAAGGGATTCCAAAGTTCAGACACCGTCTGTCCGATTTTTGGATGGAGGGCTTCTTATGGCTGACTGGTAATTTGGGACCACTCCCGATCCTGAGAAGCCGCGTATATCGCGAAAGCCTTTTCGTTCTGAATTAGCACCGCTCGAACGACGCTCGAATCATCTGCCCGGCCCAAATGCAAAACGCTATCGGGAATGATTCCGACTTTTTTGTGCGAATAAATCAAAGCGAAGACAGCCTGGGCAAAGGCCATATAGGGCAAGTCCTTATAAGCTCCTTCGGCTGCATCTTCAACCGAGTCCGCCAGAAACTCGAGTTGATCCACCAAATGTGGAAAAAGAGGCTCATAAATTTGAGTAAACTCTAGTTTCCATTGAGGCAAATGTCGGATTAACTTCTCGACAATTGCCGGTGTAATTGTCGCCGCTCCACGATTTACAAAATCCACAATCTCCGCCATGGCCATGCTCTATATAGCAAAACCTCGCCCACGAAAAGAAAAAAGGCAGGAAACGACCGGCACCCGGCTCAAATTGCCCCCTTGGTGTAATTTATAGGCTTCTCCCTCTAAACTTGGCCAGCATCACTGCTATCGGATCAACGTCAGCCCCTGAATGACCGGGCACACTACTGTATCGATTGAGCATAATGCTAAAAACCAGATGCTCACCGGAAGCCGTTTGCATCTGGCCGGAGAGGGAGCTATCCCGATTAAAAGTCCCGGTTTTGGCCCGGACATGTCCTTGGGCCACTGTGTTTTTCATGCGATTTTGCAAAGTGCCGTCCACACCAGCGATAGGCAACGCTTCGAAAAAAACATTGGAACAAGCTTGCCGTGCCATGAACTGAAGCAGCGCCACTGTAGCATTAGGCGTAGCTGCGTTGTTCCTGGATAGACCGGAACCTTCCTCAAAAAGCACCTCGTTCGGCGGAATACCGGCTTTAACCAAAAAATTCCCAAGCTCGTGTATTCCCAGTTGCTCGGAAGTGGCATCCTGGGATGTCTCCGGGGAGCGGGATCTTTCGCCGATATGCGCCAGCAGCAAATCGGAGTAAAGATTTTGAGAGATCTTCAAGGTTTCCTTGATTAAATGTCGTAATGGTGGCGATTCCACGGCTCCCAGCTCAGAAAATGTATCGAGACCAACTGGGTTAGCCTGTCGCCCAAAGCAGTCCACGGAGCGGGCTTTGCCCAGAAGCTCAATTCCGTGGCGTTTCAGAGCATCCGATAACAAAAACGCGAAGAGCGCTGCTGGATTATGCACCGGTATGTCCTGGCTTTGCGCTGCATCACCCATTGTCATTTGCCCCGAGGCGTCGAGGACATTTTCACTGGTATGCCGGCGGAGCTGAAGCGTTCTGGCCCCTCCTTTTTCCACAGTGATTGTACGATTGTTGACTCTCATGAACGCTATTGCCGACCCTGGTAAAACACTGATGTGGCACGCCGCTCCAGCCCTCTCACCGGGGGTGACCCTCACACGGAGTATGTTGTCATTAACCGAAAGTGCAGATATTTCTGCTCCATAAGCATGTTGCAAATCGTCCGTTAGCCATCCAGAGCCAATCGCAGGACCCTGAAAATAGCTGCAATCAGCAATTAAATCGCCTGCAATCCGTTTCACCTTTGCTTGTGAAATTGCCTTAACGAACAAGAGCAAGGTATCCTCCAAACCTCCCTTGTGGAGCCGGGCATTGACACTTGGGTCGCCCCGTCCATAGACAATCACGTCACCGGAGACGGTCCCTGACTCATCCGGCTTGTTCCGGGCATAAATGGAACTTTTAATGCGATAATCAGAACCAAGGCGATCGAGCGCGAGCGCCGCGGTGTAAAGCTTTGTATTGGAAGCTGGTGTGAGTAGCTTATTCTCGTTGAATTCAAATAAAAGTTTGCCCGTATCGAGAGAGACAACTTTCACACCCCATAAAGCGGCGGCATACTTTGATTGGGATATATAATCTCTGAGTTGCTGTTGCAATTCGGCAAGAGTTGATGCCGGCTGTAGTTCTGCCGTGCGGCATGAGGATGCCACCACCAGCAAGAACAGAGAAAACATGCTCCTCCCCAGCCTTGAGGTTTCCTGGCGAATGATTTTTTCTGAGGAATCAATCAAGCTAGGCGAGAGCATGGCCTACCATAAAATCTCAAACTGATATTGACACAAGCGCCTGGATTTGTTCTATTCACCTTTTGCGCAGTTGGGAAAATTTTATGTACGCTGTAATAGAAACTGGAAGCAAGCAATATCGTGTCAGGATGGGAGATACTCTCGAAATTGAGAGACTGGCGACTGAGAGTGGCCAGGAAGTGACTTTTGACAGGGTTCTCATGGTGAACGATAATGGCAACATCAGTGTGGGCTGTCCAACCGTGCCCAATGCAATCATCCGAGCCGACGTGGTTGAACACACCCGGGGCGAAAAGAAGATTGCCTTCAAGATGAAACGACGCAAAGGCTTTCATAAGACCATTGGTCACCGTCAGGAACTGACCATCGTGAAGATTAAAGAAATCCGGTCCGGCTCACAAAGCGAACCTGCACCGGCGGCCGCAGCAGAAGCTCAGGCCACACCGGTTTGAATAGGAACATAACCATCAAAATTTAAGAAGTATGGCACATAAGAAAGGTCAAGGCAGCGTCCGGAACGGACGTGACAGCGTTAGCAAAAGGCTGGGTGTAAAACGTTATGGCGGCGAGCTCGTTAACGCCGGCAGCATCCTTGTTCGTCAACGTGGAACGAAGTTCGTTGCAGGGCTGAACGTTGGCACGGGTCGCGATTGGACCTTATTTGCCCTAACCAATGGCAAGGTAAATTTTGACAAAGAGGGTCGGCGCATCAACGTGCTCCCTTCAAATAGCTAGCGTTGTCAGCTCACCTTACGGGCGAGGTCACAAGCCTCGCCTTTTTCATTTGAGCCTGGGATTTTCAAAAGCGATATCCTGATAGCAAAGTCATTTATTTCATGTTCATTGACGAAATCAAGATTTACTCGCGCGCCGGGCATGGCGGGCCAGGGTGCATCGCTTTTCAGCGGGAAAAGTATAGGCCCAAGGGCGGGCCAAGTGGCGGAAATGGAGGCCGGGGTGGTGACGTTATTTTGGAAGCGGATCACGATCTGAACAATCTTATTCAGCAATATTACCAGCCTCGATTGATCGCACAGGAAGGCGAAGCGGGCAAAGGTAAAGGCATGGATGGTCACGCGGGGAAGGATCTGCTCGTGAAGGTGCCCTGTGGCACACTGGTATGGAAATTGTCCTCTGAAGGGGACCCACAAGGGCCCGGATCGAGGAATGCTGCTGATTCAGCCCAACGCCCTCGATTTCGAACCAATCCGCGAGGCAGGGCCCTTGAAATTGATTTTTCAAGTAATGAACCTGAAGAGTCTGCCGTGGATACAGCGCTGGAGCGAGAACTGGTTGCTGATCTGACGGTTCATGGGCAACGTTTTATTCTTTGCAAAGGAGGCCGGGGCGGTCTCGGCAATCGAAATTTTGCCACCGCGGCGCGCCAGACACCACGGTTCGCACAACCGGGCGAGGCGGGCGACGAAGGTAACTTTCAATTCGAGCTGCGAACCGTCGCAGATGTGGGAATCGTGGGCTATCCGAATGCTGGGAAATCCACTTTGCTGACAGCCATTTCTCAAGCCCGTCCGAAGATTGCCCCCTACCCCTTCACCACATTGCATCCCCAGATTGGCATTGTCGAATACTCTGATTTTGCCCGGATTACGGCGTGCGATGTTCCCGGTCTAATCGAAGGCGCCCATCAGAATATCGGGCTGGGTCACAAATTTCTACGCCACATCCAACGCTGCAAGCTGCTAGTAGTACTTTTAGATATGGCCGGCGTTGACGGAAGGGCGCCCTGGGATGACTACACCAACCTGCTTAAGGAACTTGAGCTTTTTGATGCATCGTTACTGGAACGACCGCGTCTGGTTCTGGCCAACAAGATGGATGAAGCCATTGCTGAAGCGAACTTGGCGAAATTCAAACGTCGTATTCGGAAAGTACAGCTCTTGCCTGTCGCCGCAGCTTTTGATCAGGGGATTGAGAAATTCAAGAACATGATCCGGTCAATACTTCAAGAGACCGGTGACAAAATGACGAAATGACCAATGTCCAATGATGAAAGAAATCCGAATGCCAAAATCCGAGATACATCGGTCGATCGGGTACTGTTTGGAGCTTCGTGCTTCTTTGCGTCATTCGTCCTTCCTCCTTCGTCATTCGATGCTGTAGCTTCCAGCGAAATTATATGTTGAAGGCCGGCATCATTGGGCTTCCTAACGTCGGTAAGTCCACTCTGTTCAATGCTGTGATGCGGTCACATAAAGCGGCCGCGGAGAACTATCCTTTTTGCACCATCGAACCGAACCTGGGAGTGGTGAATGTGCCCGATTCACGGCTGGTGGAATTGGCGAAGGTTGCCAAGGTCAATACCATGATTCCTGCAACATTTGAATTTGTGGACATTGCCGGCCTGGTTAAAGGAGCTTCCGCGGGGGAAGGCCTGGGAAACAAATTTTTGAGCCACATCCGTGAGGTGGATGCATTGGTTCACGTGGTGCGTTGTTTTGACGATCCGGATGTCTTGCACGTCACAGGCACTCTTGAACCGGTAAGGGATATCGAGATTATCAATACGGAACTTATCCTGGCTGATTTGGAAACATGCGCCAAACGGCGCGAGAAAATTTCTCGCGATGTAAAACGTGGCGACAAACAAGCGATGCTTGAAGCGCATTTGTTGCAAGCAATTGAAGCTCATCTAAACCTCGGAAAACCGGCCCACAGCTTGGACCTGCATCCCGGGCCGGAAGAAAAGGGGATGATCCGCGGTTTTTTTCTGCTTACAGATAAGCCTGTGCTTTTTGCGGCCAATATCAAAGAAGCGGATTTGGCGGGGGCGGCGACGAATCCACATGTCGCTCGTGTGAAAGAGTATGCGGCAGCGCACCACGGATGCGACACTGTGCTGATTTGTGCTCAATTGGAAAATGAGTTGTCTGACCTGGCTGAGAGTGAAGCGCAGGCATACTTGGAGGAACTGGGGTTAAAGGAATCAGGAGTGGCAACGCTCATCAGTGCCGCTTATCAATTATTGGGATTAAGAACGTTTTTTACCTTTAACGACAAAGAAGTGCGCGCCTGGCCGATTCATGCCGGCGACACGGCAGCCCGGGCTGCCGGTACGATCCACACGGATTTTGAACGTGGCTTTGTAAAAGCTGAAACAGTCCATTGGACCGATCTAACTAAACTGGGTTCGGTAGCTCGAGCGCGCGAAGCGGGCCATTACCGCATCGAGGGTCGCGAGTATAACGTTCGAGATGGAGACGTGATGCTGTTTAAGTTTAGTCCTTAGCTTTTTTAAGTGAGAATGAAGAATGACGAATGCGGAATGACGAATTAATCCCCAAATCCAAAACTGCTCAGTGAGGATTCCTCGTCATTCCTATTTGGGTCATTCGTCATTAGGGCGTCACTCCCAATGGCCGGGTGTCCAAACCCAACCTGCAGAAGTGCGATCCCAATGCCCTTGAACCCACATCACTCCAGGTCGAGGTCGCCGTTCATAATGGCCGGGGAGCCAAACCCACTGTCCATTGGTATGTAACCAATAGCCCCGAACCCAAACGTGCTCTGCGCTTGGGGCCACACCAATGACTTCCGCTTTAGACGCCGGTGGGGCCTGTGTGACCACCACTGGGCCAGTTGGCGACACGGCGACGACTTGTTCGTGAGCTCTGTGACTATAACAACCACTGAATAATAGAAATGCCAGTATCGTTCCGCATCCCATCTGAAGTATTTCCCTTCTCATGCTTTTCCTCCTTTTTGATGACTTTTCTGGTTAGTCAGACCTGGTTCCTTGATGGAATCTAACACAAATCTCCAACCGATGCATCCACCAGCGGCTCCAAAGGCCGGAACCCCCGTAATACTAACGTTTTAAATGGAAATTTTGATTTGAATGCTCTTCCAACCAGCCTATCTTATTTGTAACTCGCAGAAAACACTGCTTGAACCCGAACCTTGGTTTCTAAATCGAAATGAGATTTATTTTGCCAGCACATTTCTGGAATCGGCTATGGATCGCGGCCAGGAGGCTTGCCGCCTCTGATTTAAGTCAGGCTCTGGTAATCCTATTGGCATTATCCCTGATTACGGGTTGTGGTCGCGACGATGTCCGGGTTTATAAAGTTGCCAAGGAGTCTCAGCAGTCTTCCCCCTCCACTTCAACCGAAGTTTCACAACTGCCACCAGGGCATCCAGAACTCGAGGGTTCCTCACAACCTCGTTTGACATGGAGCCTGCCCTCTAACTGGCAGGAACTTCCGGCTGGCGGCATGCGTGTAGCCTCATTTAGTGCCAAAGGCAAAAACGGCAAATTGGCTGACGTTAGCATTGTCCCTTTGGTTGGAACTGCCGGCGGTATTGTCGGTAATGTCAACCGCTGGCGCAGTCAGGTTGGCCAACCTGATGCCACTGAGGAGGAATTAGTCAGGATGGCCCAAACAGTAGAAATCGCGGGCCAGCAAGCCCAATTTTTTGAGATAGTTGGCACAAGTCAAGACCCTGAGTCGAAGACCAATATCCTGGGAGCGATCCTTAATAGAAATGGCACGACTTGGTTTTTTAAAATGACGGGTAGTGCTATGGTTGTAAGCGACCAAAAATCCATCTTCCTGGATTTCCTGAAGTCTTTAAAATTTGAACCTTCAGTTGCTCAAGCTGCGTTACCTGCATCTCATCCCCCCATAGGAAACAAGCCTGCTTCCGTTTCCAGTGAAAGCAAACCCAAATGGCGCGTTCCACAGGGATGGCAAGAAGGGCCCCCAACGCAGTTCCTTGTCGCGCAGTTCTTAATACCAGGTAAAAATGGCTTTCAAGCTGGGGTGAATATTAGCAAGACCGGTGGCGGAGTAACAGCAAACATTAATCGATGGCGGGAGCAGTTGAGCTTGGAAGAACTTTCCAGTGGAGAAATTGAAAAGCAATTACAAACACTTGCAGTTCCGGGTAGTAAAGCCATGTTAATTGATATGCGTGGCACTGACTCAAAAACCGGAAAAAAAGCGCGCATTGTCGGAGCGGTACTACCAGACAGTAATTGGTATTATAAACTGAAAGGCGATGAAGAACTCGTTGAGCGCGAAAAAGAAGCTTTCCTCGAATTCGTGAAAAGCGCGACGTATCCATGATCACTCCCGAGCGCACCCTCAAAACCAACGCTCTGGCGGATTCTGCGCCCCCTGCGAAAAAGGGTCGTGAGAAAAAAAAGGGAGTGCCTGCAAAGCAAAAAACCGCTACGCCTAACCCGCCTGCACCACATTGGCAAGAGACCCTTCTGGATTGGCTCATCGACTTTTTTTCCTCACTTCGACTCACGGTTTTTTGTCTTGGACTCGGTCTCATCCTCGTTTTTGTAGGAACTATCGCCCAGGTAGATCTTGGGTTGTACAAAGCGCAAAACGAGTTCTTTCGCAGCTTTTTCATTTATTGGGGGCCAAAGGGAGCCACCTGGAGGATCCCTGTATTTCCAGGGGGCTACCTGGTCGGCGGGGTTCTGTTGATCAATCTGGTCACGGCGCATTTCAGACGCTTTAAACTGACACGCAAGAAGGTTGGTATTTGGATGATTCACATCGGGGTGATCCTTCTTCTTTTGGGGCAGCTTCTCACCGACATGCTCTCACGAGAAAGTCATATGTGGCTGACTGAAGGACAGACGAAGAATTACTCCGACAGCACGTCCGTTAAAGAATTGGCAGTGATTGATACCACCAATCCGGAGTTCGATGAAGTTGTCGCTTTCCCCGAGTCGCTCATTACGAACCAAAAGGAGCTTCGCCATCCAAAACTTCCCTTTGCCATTCGAATAAAAGAACACTTTGTGAACTCAAAACCGAGGTTACGTGCGCCAATGGTGGATACAGGACCAGCCCAGGCCACTAAAGGTGTTGGCGAAGTAATTGAGTTTCATAATGCGCCGCCGACGACTGCAATGGATGATCAAGATATTCCATCGGTCGTTGTCGAGGTCCTGGGAGATCAGGGAGCCCTTGGCACATGGGTGCTTTCGGAATGGATTACCCAGGAAAAATTGAATCAATTACTTCAGAATTGGGTTCATAAGGATTTTGATGAACGAATAAGTTCCAAAATCACTCGTGCTCTTAGCCAGCCGCAGGAAATCGCATATCAGGGGCATACCTACCAAATCTCCCTTCGTCCGACCCGATATTATAAGCCTTTTAGTATTCAACTGCTCAAGTTCAGCCATGACCTTTACCGAGGGACAGATATTCCCAAGAATTTTTCGAGTGATGTGCGGGTGATTCGACCTGACAAGAATGAGGATCGGAAGGTCAGCATCTATATGAATTCCCCTTTGAGATATTCAGGCGAGACCTTTTACCAGGCTGGTTTTGACAATGTCGATCCGCGCGTCACAATCCTGCAAGTGGTTCGGAACCCGAGCTGGCTGACGCCCTACTTTTCCTGCGTGCTGGTAGGCCTCGGTCTCGTCGTTCAGTTTTGCACAAGTTTGTTTGGTTTTGCCTTTAAGCGGAAGAGAACATGAGATGGAACAAGCTACACAAATAACTGCTTAAATTTCTGAATTGTCATGAAACTGCTATCTAAATGGGTTCCTTGTCTTTTTGTTGCGCTTTTCGCCGTTGAAATTATCGCTGTGATGCTGCCCAAGAAAGACGGGGAATATCATCAGCGCGAATTTGGGCGATTGCCGGTGTTGCTCGGTGGGCGCATCCAGCCATTCGACTCGGTCGCGCACAACTCCCTGCTGCAGATCCGCAGCACGGGTGACGTGCCCCTGGAAGAAGTCCCATCGTGGAAATTTTGGCACCATCCGAAGAAGCTCAAAGCTACGGAGTGGCTGTTGGAGGTGATGACACGGCCTGAAATTGCTGATACCAGACCGATCTTCTTAATTCACCACCAGGAATTATTGAGCGAGTTGAAGCTGGAAAATTTAGGTGCTGAGAAATCCGGCCTCAGATACTACACGTTCGAGCAGTTGAAACCACTCGTCGAGGAGATCGAGGGCCAGGCAAAAAGCGCACGTGAGGTAAAAGAGGAGCAACGCACTACATTTCAAAAACAGGTTTTAAAACTGGCCAACGCGATGACGGTATATCTTCGCCTGAAATATACTCTGCAGCCGGAGGGAGTAGATGGCTGGTCCAAAGAACTTACAGAGTTTCAGAAAGACCTTGTCCCAGCTCGCGCAGCTGCCCGTGCGAGTCAGGAAGGAAAAGAGATTGATGATACTCTGTTGCGCAAGCTTGCCGAGCCCGTTCGACACTTCCAAATGATGGCGGGGCTTGGCTATCCACTGACCATTCCTCCTGAACAACCGGAAGTTTCCCGCGATGGTTGGCAAACAATGGGTTCGAGCCTGGTGGAATCAATACGAGCAGGACAGATTCATCCTGCCGTCACTTACCTGGCCTCAATGGCCACGGCATATCGGGACCAGAAGCCTTCGGAGTTCAATCGAGCCGTCGGGGAATACAAGGCATGGCTGGGGCCCAATTTCGGCAAGGAGTTGAAAAAAGGCAGGGCTGAATTTTTCTTTAATAATATCAAAGCATTCCTGCATGCGACCATTATGTACGTCTTCGCACTGGTCCTCAGCGCGATGGCCATATTGACTTTGGGAATCATTCCCAATTTCTCTGAGACGCTGCGCCGCTCCGCTTATGCTGTCATACTGATTGCGTTTGCGCTTCACAGTTTTGCACTCATTTTCAGAATGGTGCTCGAGGGACGGCCTCCGGTAACCAACCTGTATTCTTCGGCCATTTTTATTGGCTGGGGTGCGGCATTGATGGGAATTATTTTGGAGCGGGTTCATCGTGTGGGCATTGGATGTATCGTCTCGTCTGTGGCTGGTTTTGTAACGCTTCTCATTGCCCATAATCTTGCCCTCGGCGGTGATACCATGGAAATGTTACGCGCGGTCCTGGATACAAATTTCTGGCTCGCGACACATGTAGTTGTAGTGACCTTGGGATACACAGCCACCTTTGGCGCCGGTTTATTAGCTATCACCTATATTTCTCTTGGCGTTTTCACACCGCAGTTGAAACAAAAGTTGAACCAGGGCCAGGGCGCGGGTAACCCACCGTCCGCTGGTGGGATGGAACTGGGCAAGGCTCTCGGGAAAATGGTCTATGCGATCGTCTGCTTTGCGACTTTGTTCAGCTTTGTCGGCACGGTCCTAGGAGGAATTTGGGCCGACCAATCCTGGGGCCGTTTCTGGGGTTGGGACCCCAAAGAAAATGGTGCGTTGCTCATTGTCCTGTGGAATGCCCTTATTCTCCATGCCCGTTGGGGAGGTTTGGTTCGCGAGCGGGGTCTGGTAAACCTTGCCGTTTTTGGCAATATCGTTACCAGTTTCTCCTGGTTTGGGGTCAATATGCTCGGCATCGGTCTCCATTCTTATGGATTCATGGACGCAGCATTCAAATGGTTGGTGGGCTTCGTAGCCAGTCAGGTAATCATTATTTGCCTTGGATTGCTTCCTCTGAGGTATTGGCGCAGTTTTCGAGACGTCAAAGAACCCACGCCACCAGTGTCGCCTATTCCTGAACCTGCCCGCGCCTAGCCAGGCAAAAATATGGCATTTTGAAGTGGTAAGCCTCAATTACCAAAGGCCTAAGCTCAAATGGTCATATGACTAGAAGAGTTATTCGGTTTCCAAGTTGCCATTTTTCGTCTTCGATGGTTTGTAATATTGAGTCTGAAGAGTCCGTAACCCCCAACAACCAACCAACCCCTGCCCCACAGGCCTCACGGCTTCGTGGGGCAGGCGTCTTTTTGGCCGCCCGATGCGAGACCGCTCGGGTGGAAACCACTTTTCGCACCCTTTGGATTTTTGCAATCTTGTTTCTGGCATCTGGTTGCCTGCGAGCGGCCGGCACCGAAGCCCAATTCCTCACCGGAATTCGCCAAATTATCTTTGAAGGCAAACGCAGCGGTGAAGGCTATTTTTCGGGGGATGGCCAGCACCTGATTTTTCAAAGCGAGCGCGAAGCAGGTAATCCGTTTTATCAGATTTACCTGCTCGATTTTCAGACTGGAGACGTCCACCGCGTTTCGCCTGGGATTGGCAAAACCACTTGCGCATTCTTTCGTCCTGGCACGGACGAGGTCCTTTTTGCTTCCACCCATCACGATCCCGAGGTGAGGGAAAAGATGCAGGCGGAATTGGATTTCCGTGCCTCAGGCCGCCAGCGTCGTTACGCGTGGGATTACGATGAACAAATGGAGATCTGGTCTTCACACCGTGACGGTGCGCAATTGAAACGCCTTACCAATGCGAAAGGTTACGATGCCGAGGCCAGTTATTCGCCAGACGGCAAACTTATCGTGTTCTGTTCCAACCGCCACGCCTACTCAGAAAGCCTTTCGACCGACGAACAGAAGCGGCTGGAAACAGATAAGTCTTATTTTTGTGACCTCTATCTGATGAACGCTGACGGCTCGAAGGTGAAGCGGCTTACCCGTACGAAGGGCTACGATGGCGGTCCCTTTTTCTCGCCGGACGGCCAGCGGATTGTCTGGCGTCGTTTCGACGAGAGCGGAGTAATCGCAAATATTTTTACGATGAAACTGGATGGCTCCGACGTGCGGCAGCTCACAGATTTTGGGTGCATGTCCTGGGCCCCCTATTTTCATCCGTCCGACGATTATGTGATCTTTACCGCGAATAAGTTGGGGTTCGAGAACTTTGAATTGTTTATCGTCGACGCGCTCGGGCAGCGAGAACCGGTACGGGTCACGTTTAAAGAAGGTTTCGATGGTTTGCCGGTGTTTTCTCCCGATGGACAGAAGCTTTGTTGGACCAGTGGACGCACGAGTGACCAAAAATCGCAACTGTTCATGGCCCGTTGGGATCATCAGGCAGCGCTCAAAGCCCTTGAAACTTCCACAGTACGCTCAAACAGAACTTCGCCATCCCTGCTGGCAGCGTCACAGGCAATCACCAACCTTAACGTTTCAGTTGCGGCCTCTGGATTAAGTGAGGAACGGCTTAAATCAGACCTGACATTCCTGGCTTCCGACTCCCTGGAGGGGCGTGAGACTGGGACTTCAGGTGCTCGTAAAGCAGCCGCATTTCTCGTTGAGCAGCTTCAAAGCGCCGGCCTGAAACCTGCAGGCGACACGCAGAATTACCGTCAACAGTTCGAGTTCACTTCCGGCGTAAAAACCGTGCCGGACAAAAATGAACTCAGTTTAATACAGCCTGATGCGAAAGCGACCTCGTTTGAGGTGGAGAAGGATTTTCGTCCACTTTCGTTTACCGCTAACGACAGCTTCGAAGGAGAGATTGTGTTTGCAGGTTACGGGCTTTCGGTTCCCGCAGGGGCGGGAGCAGGTTATAATTCGTACGAGGGGCTGAATGTTAGCAATAAAGTGGCGCTGGTATTCCGCTACGTGCCCGAGGAGGTTTCGGCCAAGCGGCGGCAGGAGCTTAATGTTTACGCCGGCCTGCGGTATAAAGCGATGATTGCTCGCCAACACGGAGCCAAAGCCCTGCTCGTAATTGGAGGTCCGAATTCACCCAACGCAGGACAACTGGCGCCTCTCACCTTTGATACGAGCCTGGCTGGATCAGGGATCATTGCTGCAAGCATCAGCAGTAACGTGGCGGCACTCATTTTTGCTGCAGCAGACAAAGACATTAAAACAGTGCAAAGCAACCTTGATAGCGAAAAGAGTGAAAATCCCCACGCCTCGAGCGGACCACAAAATCCACACGAGAAACCTGATGCCGGCAAAACCGGGATGGGCAGTTTTTCAATCCCAAAATTGAAGGTAAAAATTTCAACGGGGGTCCAGCACCTGAAAAAAAGCGACGACAACGTTATTGCCACCGTACAACCCGCGGGTGATCCATTGCATTCGGAATACGTGCTGATCGGAGCGCACTATGATCACCTGGGACGCGGGGAGGGCCGTTCCCTGGAACGTGCTGGTGAAGAAGGGCAAATTCATAACGGGGCCGACGACAACGCTTCGGGAGTATCGGTAACGTTGGAGTTAGCCCGTTTCTTCGCGGAAGAGCGGGGGCGCCATCCTGAGAATTTCAAGCGTGGGCTTTTTTTTGCGTTCTGGTCCGGCGAAGAGCTTGGGATCATCGGGTCCTCCCATTTTGCGGAGCATCCTTCGGTGCCTCTTTCCAACATTGTTGCCTACGTGAACTTCGACATGGTGGGTCGCCTGACTGATAACAAATTAAATCTTCAAGGCGTGGGTTCATCGTCGGTTTGGCGTAAACTTGTAGAAAAGCGCAATGTGGCGGCAGGTTTTGATGTTGCATTACAGGAGGACCCCTATCTGCCGACCGATGTCACGGCAATCTACCCGAAAGGGATTCCCGTGCTTCACTTCTTCACTGGCAGTCACGAAGATTACCACCGGCCAACCGATAAGGCTGAGAAAATAAATTATGATGGCATGGAGCGTATCGCGAATTTCGCTCGAGATATCATTTCCGACCTCTTAACAAGCCCTAACCGGCCCGATTATGTAAAAGTGGCGCATAGTGATGCGGGGAACAGTGGAGGACGCGAACAACTCCGCGCCTTTCTCGGAACGATCCCCGATTATGCGCAGGAGGTCGAAGGGGTAAAGCTCAGTGGTGTCCGAGCGGGTGGACCTGGCGAGAAAGGCGGACTTAAAGGCGGTGATATCATTATTCAATTAGGGGAGCAGCAGGTAAAAAACATTTATGACTACACTTACGCGCTCGACGCTGTGAGGATTGGCAAGCCTGTGGATATTGTCGTCGTGCGGGATGGAAAGAAATTAAAACTGACGGTCGTCCCGGAAGCGCGGAAGTGACCACTCTAAACCTTGTAGTAACGAACGACCTTACGAACGGCTTCAGCGACACTAGCGATGTACTCCTCGCTCATGCCTTCATGGATTGCTATCCGGATTCCAGTTTGAAGAATGGCTTCAGCCTCTGGGGTTTGGTGCTTGGTGTAATCCATGGAGGTAAGGCCAAATTCTCGCACAGGCCAACGGCCACCAAAAAATGCGTGCTTTTGGAACACCGGATTGCGGTGCAGCGGAACGGAAATATACCCCGCTGATGTTTCCGCACCTTCGGCCGCGAGGGCTTTGACGAATTCCGCGCGATCACAACGAAATGCTTCCGGTTTGAAACGGAAAAAGTAGAACCAATAGCCGCAACGATCCTCGGGGTGGACCCCATGAGGCGTTATGCCCGGGAGACCGGCAATTCCTTTGGTCAAAGAGTTACCGAGCTTCGACCGCTTGCTAATAATGGATTCAAGGCGTTCCAACTGGGCCGCGGCAACAGCAGCTTGCGGTTCGCTCATCCGGTAATTGGTGGCAAAGGATTCAAACAAACCGCCCTTGACCCGATCAAAACCTTTATCCCCAAACCTCTGAAGCAAAGGACCGAACCGTTCGTCGTTCGAAGCAGCAACGCCGCCATCGCCACAGGTGATTTGTTTGGTATTTTGCAGGGAAAAGCACGTGATGTGGCCGATGGTGCCTATCGGTTGACCTCGATACTTCGCACCCCACGCTTGCGCAGCGTCTTCGATAAGCACGAGCCCGTGTTTGTCAGAAAGTGCTTTCAACGAATTCAGATCGCATGGATTGCCGCATAAATGGACGGCAATAATTGCTTTGGTTTTAGGGGTGATGCGCCGTTCGACATCTGACACGTCGAGATTATATGTGTTAGGACCAAGATCGGCGAAGACTGGAACTCCTTGCTGATATAAGACACCGATCACCGTGCCAATATCGGTTATCGGTGACGTAATGACCTCGTCACCCGGTCCAATGCCTGCGGCAGCAACAGCAATATGCAGCGCTGCTGTTCCCGATGAGCAAGGCATGACATATTTCACCGGGCAAACCTGTTTGAAGCGCTCCGTAAAAAGGGTTGTTTGGGGGCCTTTCCAATAGAAAAGTGTATCCTGCCCGAGCATGCTGTTGAGTCGCTCTCGCTCAGGTTCACCCCAGCGGATAGGAAGCCTTGGTGATTGTTTGACAGCCTTTTCACCGCCTTTTATTGCCAGCTTAACTTCGTCCTGAGAATCACCAGCCTGCACCTTGCCTGGAGCCAGCGTTCCGAGGACCAGGGCGGCTGATGAAGTGTAAAGGAATTCCCTGCGCGAGACAGTGGAAGAGGGCCGGGAAGGTTTTTTTGGCCGGGTGACTTTCATGACAGTCGCAAACTACTTGCGACAAGAATTGGCCGCAAGCCTTCTTGAAGCGCATTAGGAGGGCTTTTTTGTCAATCGTTCTGCATTGTCCCGACAGATCTGTTGCAGCGGATTACTATCCAGCGGCGATTCCTTAAGTTTAAGAAGGGCTGAGTCAAAATAGAATAGCGGGGCATGTGATCCGAAGAGAATCCGATGAGCAGGCACTTGTTTGAGCAAGTTCGAAATTCCACCGACGCCTTCCAGCATGGCAATTTCCACAAAAACCTGACCTGCATTCGTAAGGTCTCTCAGAGATGAACCACTCAGTTTGCCAGTGGCGTTTAGAAGCACGACTCGCGCTCCGGGCACTTCCTTCACGACGCCACTCAGCGGCGTTGCATCCACCTGCTGAACACGCAAGAGAGGATGCATCATGCGTTCATCTTCCATCAATAAGGCAACCTGCACGATTAAATGTCGGTCCGTTGCCAGCCGGAGTAGTTTCAGGAATTCCGGGTCGTCCAGTTTGTAGCCGTGATAGTTTGGATATAGTCGAATGCCGATCATCTGGTATTCTTCGGAGCAGCGGCGTAGTTCCTCTTCCCAATCGGGTGATTTCGGATTAATCGAGCCGAATGGCAAAAGGATCCTGCGTCCATACCGGCGACATTCGTCGGCGAGTCTGGCATTAACGGAACCGAGGTCTTTGTGCAGAAGAGCATCAAACGTAGACGCCCACGCTTGCGTAACCCCCTTTTGGTTTAACATCCCGGCCAGCGCCGCGGTATCGTCATAACGAATTCGACGTAAGGGCCAACGAGAGAGATTTACGTTAACGTCTATAATTTTGGGGGGTGGTGGCATTCGCGTTTGAGAAGCGGCTTTTGCTGTGAACTTTGCCAGGGTTCCGCCGATACATGCAGACAGCAAAAACCTTCGTCTGCTAAGGGACCAGTTCGGGTTGGGCAGATTCTTCACAATCGAATTCCTTTGTGATCAAGAATAGGTTTCAAAAGACGTTTCAAGTTATCACCCAAAATGAGCCGCCTCGCTGTCGAAGAAATATTTGCGCCAAAAACTTTCGCCAATTGTGATGAGAAACTGCGTCCGCCAACATCGCTACCGTAGATGACACGCTCCATTCCGAGTTCGCGTACTGCCATTTCGGTAAATCCCGCGGTCGGAGCGCCTCCTCCCAAATCCGTGAAGACATTTTGAAATGGCCTGATAGCACGAAGCCCCAATTCCCAATCTCCGCCGGAATGGCCGCAAACAATTGTGGCGCGCGGGTGGCGCGCAGCCAGTTGCGCCAACTCCATCGGAGTCGATTCTCCTGGCAAATTTCCTGTTACCTTGATCCAGGTATGCTGAAAGATAACCGCTTTCAACTCTGTGGCGCGTTCGAGCAAAGGATCGAGCTCCGGTTCATTGCAATGCTCTGCAACCCATAGTTTGACGCCGACCATTGGGCCATCGCGCACACACCGATTCAGTTCATCCAGGCTGGCCTGGCGGTGCTTTGGGTTGAGATAAACAAAGCCAAAGGCCCGGTTGGGAAAATGACGCAAGGCTTGCAGGACCTCATCATTCTCCTGACGCATTTTTTCGGGGCTGGGATCGTAACTCCATTGCATTCCCATGAAAATACAGAGACGAGCGACTCCCATCCGGTCAGCATATTCAAGGAGGTTGGCCAAACGTGATTCCGGCGTTTCGCCGGGCACCCCCGATAAGTGACAATGGATGTCCCAAATATCCATTAGAGCCCTATTGGCTGCGTCAGTTAATCCTCACGCCAGACTGGGCGGTGCCGAGGATTTTCTCCTTTGAAATCTCCGAGGCTCGACCAATAGAGCCGTTTTCCCAGATCCACTTCTGTCACGGCTACTGTGCCCCACTCTTTTGCTTGGGCCAGGACCTGGCCTTCACGATCGTAAATTGCCGAAAGCATCCAGTGGTCTTTAACATCGGTGTAGGTACTGCTCACCAGGAAAACATGATTTTCGCACGCGCGCGCCGCGGCCAGTAGCGGGTTGCAGCCGGCTACCGGGAACGCAATTATTTCGGCGCCATGATTACTTAGCTGACGCGCCACTTCTGGAAAAAAACCGTCGTAACACACCATCATTCCGACTTTGCCAAAACGAGTTTGGAACACAGGATATTCGTTGCCCGGCGCTACACCCGCCTCGATTTCGGTGCGGGGTAATGCAACCTTTCGATATTTGCCGATGATCCGGCCATCGGGGCCAATCAGGACTGCGACATTATAAACCAGATGTTGGTCACGTTCGGCGAGTCCGACCACAAGGTGCAAGCTGTGTTTACGGGCCAGTTCTCCAAAGTATTCCGTGGATGGACCCGGCACCGGCTCGGCGGCTCCGGCGTAATCCAGCCCCTTTACGGTGAGCGTTTCGGGCAAAACAACCAACTCTGCTTTTTGTTTGGCGGCATCCTCGATAAACGGAGCGAACTGCCGGCACATTTCCATGGAGGTTTCACGGGGTTTTGGCCGGTAATGCACCGTGGCCAGCCGGACTTTTCGTTCTGGGGGTGGAGGACTTTCCGTAAGCGAAATTTCACTCCACTCGACGGATCCTTGGGGGAGTGGCCAGCGTAGATATAGCTCGACGATCGCTTGTGTGGCCTTGGATGGAACCTTGTAAGTGTCCCCGACTTCGCTCCACCCATTCGCAATCGCTTCGCGGTCCGGCGGATATTCCGGCTCCGCCAGCGGCGGTTTGCCCGGCGCATAAGTGTTAGCACCCGGTTCGTCATGATAAACTGGGTTGCCTTTGGCATCACGCCACAGCACACGCGCGAAAGTGGACCGGCGTGGAAACGGCACGTTCTTTATCCGTCGAACGGCGCGAAAATAATAGTATCGTCCACCAATGACCGGAAAAGCTTTTGACCAATGCCCGTCCACCGCGTCCCGACCTCCGGCCCGCATGCTCAGCACTTCGTGGCCGTCTGCTCCCACACCCGGCTTGTAATCAAAGCCCGGCCGGATTTCATCTCTGGCCGAAACACCGCTCCATCCGCCGGTTTGGGTTTGCTGCTCAGACGCAGCTAAGTTTGGGAAAGGCTGAACGCAGGCGAGCAGGACCGCTGCATAGAGAGTTTTCATATCATCATTCAACGGGACTATGAAAGCCGATCGCACACTGGTAACTGACGGCCTGGCAGTGCCCGGTGAGGGCACCGGGCCTGCATGTTATAGACTTGATTCTCATGCTGTAGGCCGGGTGCCCTCACCCGGCGCTTCTGGTTCTTTGATTGCTTCACTTCTTCGATTCGGTCGTTAGCAAATCCGGCAACACAAAACGCCAAAGTTCCGCTTTTGAACCGAAATAGACTGCGTCATCCGCGAGGGCAAATCCGCAATTCACCGACACCGGGGCACTCACGGAACGAACGATTTCCTCTTTGACAGGATCAATTTCGTAAATCCCCTTGCTTGTAAGCCCAATCAATCGACCCTTTCCATTTTCTCCCAAAGAGATGTCTAGTTGTGCGGCCGGCAATGAAATTGTTTTTATCGCGTTCATTGTCATAGGATCGAACACAATCATCTGATCACCGATTGTCGTGAACACTTTGCCCTGGGATGCAACCGTCGCTGCATATTTGGCGGCTTTGGGCACAAGGGCGGTCTCGAACACTTTCTGTTTGCGTTTTGGATCGAAGGCGAAGAACTTCGCTTCCTTTTCGACAGGTCGGGTTCCCCCGCCGCCGTAATTACCACTGCCGCCAAAAATCAATCTGCTTTTGGGTTCCCAGGTGAGGGACGCGATGCTTTGGTTGGTGACCAGGTTGCGATAATTCTCCACTGTGCGGTTTTGGTCAGGATCCCAGGCTGCTAGTGCCCCACCCAGTTCCCCATACGGAGGTTCGCTGCCTATGTAGAGCAACTTACCTGGTCCACGAATCATCGCCCTCGGTCGCAAGTGTCCATCACCAATTCCGCCGAAGGAAATCGGGTTGCAATCCGGTGTCGAACCAAATTTCCAGAAACCTCGCGCGGGATCGTAGAGATTCATAATCGCCCCGCCGTAATAGCAAAGGTAAAGCTTTTGCTGATTCTCCATCATCGAGTAAACCTCCCCGCCGGGCATTGCCCCTAAATGGTCGCTTGTGCCTGTCCGGGGGTCGTAGCGGAATACTTCCAGAGGCATAGCCGTGCTTCCGTACACGCAATTACTTGGCCCTGTGCCAACCATAAAAATGTGATCACCCGCGCCTGCATATTTGAAAGTCCGCTCGGTTATTTTTCCGGTAGCTGGATCTTTAATTGAAAACGTGCCACGGCCAAACGCGACCACTTCCCGTCCGTCTTTTAGTTTAAGTTGCGGCCTCTCTGCTCCTCGTTCAACAAGTGTGGCGGTTTCGTCATCCAGCCGCATCAAATTTGGCCCAAACTCGGCATATACCTGGCCGTCAGTCCGCCGTGAGACTCCTACTGTGCTCCACCCTTTTGCACCTTTCAGCCCTTCGGGCAAAATACTGTGATGCTTCCCTGTTACGGGATCATAAACCACAAGATCGCCCTTTTCCGTTCCAATCCCAACATAAACTTTCCCATTGGGACCTACCGCCAGGCTGCGGGCGTACATTTCGGTCGGGTGCATGCGCCCGAGATCCTCCATCGCTCCACTTATCGGGTCAAAACGTACGAGCTTGGCATTGGGATAAGTGCAGGCATAGAGCTTGCCATCTTTGCCGATATCGAATTGCCAAAGGTAATCTTCCGTCGAAGAAGGTTTGCCGACTACTTGCAACCCTTTATCTGGTTTTGTGGGATCGAAACGCAAGATCAACGCGCCGTCCCACGTTCCTAGATAAACATTTCGGTCAGGTCCCGCAATCAGGCCCCACGCGCCCGGCCCCTGAGTAGCATTGAACTGCCGGGCTTCGCCAGTGTCCGGGTTTACTTGAACCAGAAAGAGCAAGCCGCTCAGTTGGTTGAAGTTGAAATACAAGGCTTCTCCTCCTTTCCCGTCCGGGCCAAGGATACAACCCATCAAACCGCCTTTGCGCACGGGAATACCAAGCCGCTCAAATTTGCCTTCCGCGGACCTGGCTTGTGCAACGCAAATGCAGACATAGCACAGGAGAAGGACTCTGAATTGTCGAATATTTCTCAAAGAGGTTTCTAAAACTATGCGTGGCGATGTGAGAATCCGCAAGATCAACCCGCCCGGGAGTCATTGACAGGCGCATCTCGACAGTCCCACCCCTATGACAGCCATGCTCTTTCCAGGGTACTGCCGAGATACGACCGTCAGTAACGAATTCAGGAGATTCGGCTGGAATCGACAAGGAACTCGTATAAAAGATGAGCTCAGCCGATTTCGAATGAGCAGTATGATGCACATCCGCATCCGGAGCAGGAAACTGCCGGACAGTTTCACGACCAGGCCAAAAAGTTGCTTCCTGATTGATCCCCAGGTTGCCGGGAGCTTCAAAGCTTTTACCCTGATCGAATTATTGGTTGTGATAGCAATCATTGCCATCCTGGCAGCCTTACTGCTGCCGGCATTGAGCCGAGCAAAAGAAAAAGGGCAACGAACAGTTTGCAAATCTAACATGCGCCAGGTGGCGCTGGCTGCGATTCTTTATGGCAACGACCACAACGAGAAATTTCCCAGCGGCTTGTTGGCTGTTGGACTGTACCATGCCAGTTGGATAAACGACGCGACCTTTCAATACTTTAGCCGGCAGGTGCGCCTTCAAACCAATTGCTTCACCTGCCCAAACAAGAACAGGGATGGGAATTGGATTCGGTTCCAAGGGACGGACTTGCGCGTAGGCTTCTTCTGCCTATGGGGCCAGCCTACTGACAAAGATAAGCGAGCGAGAGAACAGAATTATGGAACACAACCCGCGCCCTGGGATTCACCGCGCAAAACCATAGATCAGGGTTCTTATACAATTCTGGCCGCCGACTTGATCGAAAAAGGAACCGCTGTCGTGGGCAATGCTACCGTCGTAACTTCCGCCCCTCACGGTCACGGTGGGCCAGTCGTAAGCGGCTCCGGACAGTTCGTGGACCCTCAGCAAATAGGGTCGGAAGGAGGGAACGTGGGATTGGTGGACGGATCGATATCCTGGCGCAAACAATCGAATATGAAACCGCGAAATGTCGTCTTTGATTCCCAAGGCAACCCGGATGCCGGCTATATTGGTTATTGGTAGGGAGAGGCTAAACCTGGATTGAGCTTGCGACTGCAAGATTGGCAATAGGTTAGACCGACAGGCTTTTTTGGGCTGCCTCCAACTGAGCCTGGTTTCCCAGCAGCAGAACTCGGTCTCCCGTTTGCAGCTCCTCATCAGGTCCAGGATTGATGATACTGGAGTTGTTTCTCTCGATCCCCACAATACTTGCGCCAGTTTGGCTACGAAGCTGCAATTCTCTGATAAGCTTGCCCGCGGCAGGCGATCCCGCATTGATCGTTACTGTTTGCAGGTCGGCCTCGCGTAACAAAGAGGGCAGGGGCTTCGGTGCGACTTGAGGGAGGGGTGCAGATGGTTGAGCCAACGTTTCTTTCAGAGCAATCTGTGCTTTGGAATAAACTTTGATGAAAGAATGCCAAAGCAACCAGGTAATAAGGCCAACGACAATGACCAAAATGATTAACACTTTGAATGTCGGCAAGAATGTGGAGCTCAAGAAAAAAACAAATACGCCGAGTGCTACTGTGCCGGTAATAGGCACCACTTGTGCCACGAGAGTCCGAATAGCTGCAGTGTTTTCACCTGCAGCCGATGGAGGCACCTTCGTTTCCGCTATCAGCAGTCCAAGCGCCTGAAGCTTTTTGATTGTGGCGATCAACATCGGCAGTGAAAACACTACTGCAGCTAGCCAAAAAGCAGCCTTTAACGTTTCTCCGCTCAGCCCCAAGCTTCTCAACCAGTTGGGCGGTCTTCGTTCCGCAAAAGCTGCCGCGATGAATACTGCTGAAATCAACGTAACGTTTAAGGCCATTTGCCCGCACCACCGCCGGATTAGCTTCGTGGCCAGATTCGAGTTGCGCTGATCCCCGAGCTGGCCTACCCATCGAGTGTAAATCTCGAGTGTGTTAACCAATGGACGCGGAGCGATGCGGTCAAAAAGCGCCACCACTTTGTCTGCGCTCTTAATCAGGTAAGGGGTTAGCAATGTTGTAAGCACCGAAACAGCCACAGCGATCGGGTAAAGGAATCTGCTCGTCACATTCAGCGTCAAGCCCAGGGACGCGATGATGAAGGAAAATTCTCCAATCTGTGCCAGTCCCATTCCCACTTTTAAAGAAGTACGGCTGTCGTTTCCTCCGATGAAGGCTCCGAAGGCGCAGGCGGACACTTTCCCTATTATTACCGCCAGAGTCACAATAAGTATTGGCAACCAGTAAGCCGCAAGGGCACTTGGATCAATTAACAAACCGATAGCGACAAAGAAAATGGCACTGAACATGTCACGCACCGGCTCGATCAGGGCTTCGATACGATGAATTTCACGCGCTTCCGCAATCACGGCTCCTATGACAAATGCACCAAAGGCGACGCTATAACCAACCTTGACCGCAAGCAACGAAACCCCGAAGCAGAGCCCCAGCACGGTCACCAGAAGCATCTCATTACTTTTAAATCGTGCCACATAGCTTAAGAGTCTCGGCACAGCTATTAGACCCGTTACCAGGGTAGCGGTAAGAAATATTGCAAGTTTCCCAAGCGTTGCCCCGATTTGAACGACGTGAAACGAGCCCGTCATCGCCAGGCCCGATAGCAATGCAATCATTGCGATCGCCAGGATGTCTTCAATGATCAATATCCCAAAGATCAATTCCCCGAATCGCTCTTTGGTTTTGCCAAGTTCCCCCAATGTTTTCACGATGATGGTCGTTGAGGAAATGGAAAGAATCGCACCCAGGAAAATGCAATCCATCGTGCTCCAACCGAAAAGACGACCGATTTGGTAGCCGACCCAGAGCATTAACAGGATTTCCAAAAGCGCTGCTATAAATGCGGTGCCACCGACTTGCCGGAGTTTGCGCAAACTGAATTCGAGCCCCAACGAAAACATAAGCAAGACGACTCCCAGTTCGGCCAGCGTATTGATAGTTTGCTCGTCATGAATCAGGGGAAAAGGTGGCGTGTGCGGACCGATAATTACACCGGCAAGAATGTAGCCCAGAACAACCGGCTGCTTAAACCGGTGAAACGTGATCGTGACCAATCCGGCCACAATCATCACCATCGCAAGATCCTGTAAAAACGTTGCCGTATGCATGGGAACAAATTTTCGGACTTGGGCGGGGGCTTCGGTCCTAACCTGGAGCCAAACAAAGCCATCCTGAATACTCTACAGCGACTCAGAACCCGGCGAAATATCCTAACTCGCGCAGCGATACATAATCTTTTCGCCGTTCTCTGGTGGCCCGGCCAATAATCACATGATCGAGCACTTCGATCTTGAGCAATTGACCCGCTCGGATCAAATCGCGTGTCACTTTTATATCAGCTTCGGAGGGCGTCGGATCACCGCTGGGATGATTGTGTAGCAGAATAATGGCGGCGGCACTGGCCGCAATCGCTTGTTCAAAAACCTCGCGCGGGTGAACCAGCAAAGTGTCCAATGTTCCATCTGAAATTTCCGCGACACGGATTAAGCGGCGGCGCGTGTTTAGCAAAAGTATTTGGAAACTCTCGACCCGCCGCAAGCGAGCATCCTCGCGCATCAGGTTTGCCACGGCCTCGGGGGTATCCAGTAAAGGAGCTTCGCTGCGCATCTCATCAGCCATGCGCTTCGCCAGCGCGAAGGCGGCGACGAGTGTTGCGCCTTTGTCAGGTCCTATCCCTTTGATGGTCTTTAAGTCATCGACCGAGGCTTGAGCCAGGCCACGCAATGAACCAAACTTTCCAATAACTTCCTTTCCGATGTCGACGACATTGGTCCCTTTGAGTCCGGTGCGTAACATGATAGCAACCAACTCGGCCGGGCTAAGAGCAGCCGGCCCATGCGCGAGCAACCGCTCGCGCGGACGTTCGCTCATGGGCTGATCCTTCATCTTCATCCCCCCTTACGCTTATGACATCGTAAGCTTGGACGCTACACAAATTTTAGTGAGAACGCTGGGATAGCCAGTGTCGCGACGGCAGAACGCGGAGATTGACCTTGGGCTACGCCTGGTGCAACTCGCGTACGAAAAACGGCGCAAATTCCTCGCGCAGATGTGGCGGAATACGGACCTTGAACCTGGCCGTATCCCCTTCGTAATTGCGTTCGATAATTTGTCCCACCTCATGCAGCCGGGCAATTACTCCGGACTGTTCGTGGGGCACTGAAAGTTCCAAAAAATTACGCACGGGACGCAACTGACTTCCCAATTGAGCCAGCAATGAAGGAACCCCTTCGCCATCCGATGCGGAAATCGCAACACCATGAGGATGCCGCTCCAGAAAACGCACAAGCATATTGCGATTGCCGTTAAGCTGATCGATCTTATTGAATACCATCAATGTGGGTTTTCCATCCGCGCCGATCTCCTTCAATACGGCATTAACAGCCTGAATCTGCTCCTCTGCTTCCGGATGGCTCACATCGACGACGTGGATCAGCAAATCAGTTTGAGCAACTTCTTCCAAAGTTGCTTTGAAAGCCTCGACCAGCCCATGCGGCAGTTTGCGAATAAATCCAACAGTATCCGTCAGCAACACATTTTGGTTGGTTGGCAATCGTAATCTGCGGGTGGTAGGATCCAACGTGGCGAACAATTTGTCTTCGGCAAGGACACGAGTTCCGGTGAGAGTATTGAGCAAAGTGGACTTTCCCGCGTTGGTGTACCCAACGATGGACGCCAGAGCCCAGTGATTGCGCTGGCGCGCATTGCGTTGAGTCGAGCGCTGCCGACGCACAACCTCCAAATCCCTTAAGAGGCGCGCGATACGATCCTGAACCCGTCGACGGTCAGTTTCCAACTGTGTTTCCCCTTCGCCGCCCCGCATCCCAATTCCGCCTGCTTGCCGGGATAAGTGGCCCCAGAACCGCGTTAGGCGCGGGAGCAGGTGCCGAAGCTGCGCGAGTTCAATTTGGAGCTTTCCTTCCCGGGTGCGCGCGCGTTGAGCAAAAATATCCAAAATGAGCGACGTTCGATCCAGAATCTTGCAGTTGAATACCTTTTCAAGATTCCGGCTTTGGGCGGGGCTCAGTTCGTCGTCGAAAATGACGGTGTCAACGTCGGCACGTTTACAATGCGCAGCAAATTCGTCTGCTTTGCCTTTTCCAATGAAAGTGGCAGCACAAGGTGCGACTAGTTTTTGAGAACCTTCCCCAACCACCAATCCGCCTGCGGTGGTGGCGAGTTCTGAGAGTTCCTCCAATGAATCCTCCGAATTGCCGTTTTTGGCGCTCTTCAGTTCTACTCCTATAAGAAAGACCCGCTCAGTCCTTCGCGTCCGCGTCTCAATTAATGCTTTCAATTCTATTCCTGTACTGGTCCTGCCTATAGAATAATACCATCTTTTGGACCATAGGAAAGACGGTTTTTCTTCCGGGCGGTGGCATAGAAACGGATTTGCTCAATATCCGTTTTTATGTCGTCACCAAGCTTAATCCACTTCACCCCGCGTTCCTTTCTAAACCAGGTCATTTGCCTCTTGGCAAACTGGCGTGTGCGGCTTTTGACCAGCTCAATGGTGTCGACCAAGGAACGCTCACCTTGCAAATATTCCACTACTTGCCGGTAACCTATGGCTTGCATAGCTGTTCTGTTATCGGTCAAACCACACTTGAGCAAGGCTTCAGTCTCCGCTACTAAACCTGCTCGGAACATGTCTTCCACTCGGGAATTTATGCGCTGATGCAATTCAGGGGTATCTCGAGTCAGATAAACGAAGGTCGGCTCTCTCGAAAATTCTGTTGGTGATTGCTCCCAATCAGCCTTTTGCGCCGAGTAAGCTTTCCCTGTCAGTCGAATGACCTCCACCGCGCGAATGATTCGTCGCCGGTTTTTTTGATCGATGCGGTCGTAGGTGACAGGATCACAGTTGGCCAATTCGAGGAGTAATTCCGCCAATGGCCTGCGTTCCAGTTGCGCCCGCAAAACATCGTTACCTGGTGGAGTGCCGCCCAGTCCCGACAACAAAGCTTTAAAATAGAGCCCGGTCCCACCGCAGAATATCGGCAACCGTCCTCGTTCATGAATGTCATGGGCAGCTTTCTGTGCCAGCAGAACAAACCGGGCAGCATCGAACGGCTCTGTTATATTTACCACATCGATTAAATGATGCGGTACTTCCCTGCGCTGTTCCTCGGAAGGTTTGGCCGTGCCGATATCCAGGCCACGGTAAACCTGCATTGAGTCCACCGAAACGATTTCGGCTCGCCATTCTCGTGCTATACGGAGCGCGATCTCGGATTTTCCGACGGCAGTTGGACCTGCAATCAACAGGGCGTTGGCTGGCAAGGAAAATGTACAACCGGTTTCGGGGACGCTAACCATTCCAATTCAAGTTCCGCGTTGGGCGCCAGACGAAAGCCGAGAACGCACTCGAAGCATCAGCAGCCCAACGATCAGAATCACGATGCTGACCAGGTGCGCGGGTGTTACCCAGCCCCCAAAATAGTACTCAGGGTAGTCCCCCCTGAACAGTTCGACAAACGAGCGGATGAATGCGTAACCGACAAGGTAGGTGGCAAAAACCTGGCCATCGAATTTCTTGCGTCGATAGAGTGCTGCCAATCCGGCGTATAAAATAAAATTTAATAACGATTCATAAATCTGGGTTGGATGCAAGGGCACTCCGGCTGGTGGTCCCCCGGGCCTGTCCGGATAGGTGATGGCCCAGGGCAACGAGCAGGCCCGGCCATAACAGCAACCGTTGAGCAGACAACCGATCCGTCCCAGCGCATGACCTAATGCGATGCTTGGCGCTAAGATGTCAGCGCCTTTCCAGAGCGGTAATTTTTTCCAGAGCGAATAAATAATATAAGCCAGGGAGGAACCAACCAATCCGCCATAGTAAACCAGGCCGCCGTGCTGTACCATGAAAATTTCCCAAATCGGTTTGCCCGCGAACTGCTCGCGCCAATAGGACACCACGTAAAATATCCGCGCTCCGGCAATCGCGCCCAGGATGAGCCACGGTCCAAGATCCATTATCTTTTCCGCAGACACCCCTTCGCGCAACCCACGGCGGCCAGCCGTCCATAGTCCGAACAGGAAACCCAGCGCCACCATTACCCCGTACCAATGTACGGGTAAGGGGCCCAAGTGAAATGCAATTGGATGCACATCAAAACCTAATCGACCCCGATCGAAAAGAGAAGCTGCACTTGCTCGAAAAACCATCAATCACGTTTGGAAAGAAAGATAAACCTGAACCTATCTGAGGATTTTCCGCGCGAAATCGTCGGGCCGGGGTCTTGGATTCCAGCCAATCAAGGGGGCGGCTTTTTCCCAGGGACAGGTCCTGGAAATTCCGGGGCTGGGGACGGTGGGAGGGCATTAAACTCTTCAACCAAATTCTTCCATTGCTGCCGCTCCGTGGGCGTCATTCTTCTCCAAAGCTCCGCATTCCTTAGGAACTGTTGCTGCTCCACAGAGGTCATTTTTTTGAATTTCTCGAACGATTGGATGCAGACCACGCGTTGAGCTTCCGGCAGATGCTCATATTGATCCAACACCTTCTTCATCTGCTGGCGCTCAGATTCCACAACGGTCTGCATGATTTTTTCCTTCTCGTTGGAGGTAAAATCGAAAAACTTATAAAAACCATTGAGGGTTCTCTGACGCTGATCCTCCGGCATGGCTTGTAGTTTCTGAATGGCTTCCTGGATATTCTCGCTATTGGTTGCCCATGCAAAAATTCTTTGTTCTACAGGCAGCGAAAAATAGATTTCCACCGCTTGGTTGGTCTGTAACCGTTTTTTTTCCTCAACTGGCAATTGGTCCCAATACCTCAGCCTGTCCTGGACTAGCTTGCGGTCTCTAACGGGCACGGAGGAAAGCAGCTCTGCGCGGTTTGTCTCTGGCGCGCTGATGAAAGGTCGCAGGTACCAGCGCAATTCTGTCGCTTTGAGCTTTAATTCGCGTTCATCAGGCCTCAACGCCTTGTATTCATCTACCAAAGCGAGGATTTCCTGTTTTTCCAAATCTGACTTGTTGGACAAAAACTGCTCCTGTTCATCGCGGCTCATCGTCAATAACTGACGAAGCTTGGCAACGGGAGATTTAGGAGCGGCGAGCAGTTTCGCCCCTACTGAGTTGACCCCATATTTCTCACTTTGTGACAAAACGCCGGCTGCCAACAAAAGGATTGCCGAAATCGAGCAAAATCTTATGCAATAGGCCGGCATCATTGAAGCAACGTCAGCAACTTTTCGTCTGCAACCAGGCCGTTGCCGAGCCTGATCGTATCGAAATCCTTGAGAGTCTCGGGGTCTGGCAAGAAGGGCACTTTCGATATGGTAATGAATCCCTGCACAACTTCCCTTTGCGTTGCTTGTTCGCGAAGGCCTGCCAGGCGATATTGCTGATAGGAAAAAAGCCCCGCTGCTATCACTCCCGCTCCCAGTGCTGCTCTTGGAACAATTTTTCGCCACCAGGCAATACGTCGCCGCCCAATACGCCGGTTTTCAGCCGTCTTCTCCCGCTCGATTCCCTGTATCACTCGCGCAGTGAAATTACTGGGGACAATGACATCCGGCGCCATGCCCAATACATCATTTAACCCCGTTTCAAGTTCCCACTCCGCTTGTGCTTCAGGATTCGTTGCCAGCCAGGCCCGCAGCTCCTGTTCCTCGACTGAATTCAACTTGCGGCGCCAGCTTAATTCCAGGAAATGCTTATAAACTGGGTCAGTTATCATATTACATCAGATAGTTTAAAACCATTATCTCGACAAAGTTGCTCTCAATTGGGCTGCTCCCAAACTCCGCTGCGCAGGTAAGGTTTGAGCTTCTGTTTTAAGGTTTCGCGCCCGCGATGGATGAGAGATTTGGTGGCCGAAAGCGAGCAGCCAAGCACCTGGGCAATTTCTTCATAACTCAATTCGTCCTGACGGCAAAGCACGATGGCAAGACGTTGATTCTCTGGTAATTCACTCAGGGCCATTTCGATTCTCTCCTCCAATTCACACTGAAGCAATTTTTCCGGAGGCGAAAAATTTTTGGTATCCTCAAACTCGTGCCAGGGCTGATTTTCGTTTTGCGGATGAGGAACATCCAGCGAATCGGCAGGATGTCGCAAACGGCGGCGAATCTCGTTTAAGCACAAATTCCGTGTAATGGTAAACAGCCAGGTTGAGAATTTAGCTGCTACCTGGTAACGATGCGCTGACCGGTGCACCTGAATAAAAACGTTTTGCGCTAAGTCCTCCGCTTCTGTTGTATCGCGTAGCATGCGATAAACAACATTCATTACGGGTTGTTTGTATTTGTCCACTAATTCGGTGAAAGCGCCGCTATCGCCCTGTTTCACACGCAGCATCAGGGCGGCATCCGGGTCGTGCTCGGCGGCCATGTCGATATTCGTCTGGCGGAAACACCGCCTTGGAGGCCTCTCAAGGCCTCACTTTTTCAATTCTACTAACACCAAATAGGACAGAAAGTTACCACTTTTCTCCTTACCCTGGCATCCTTGGAATCAAATGCACATGTGGCGCTTTCACCAAGGCCTGCAAATGATCGCCCGTTCTCAACGCCAGTTCCTCGCAGGCTTGCTTAGTTAGCAGTGCTTTTAAGGGAAATCCGCAGTCCAAATCAATACTAACCATCTGTCCCTCAAGCATAACTGTCCTGACAATGCCCGTCAGACAGTTTCGGGCACTCCCTCGCACAGGATCACCTTTGACTAGAATGACATCCTCCGCGCGAATGCAAACGAACACTTCTTTGAATTCCGTCTCCAAGCCTCTATTCAGCGCTCTAAGGATCTGCTTACCAATGGCTACGGTTATCAATTCCCCGCTCTCAATTACGCGGCCAGGTTGGACCGTCTCCATGGCTACTATCTCAGCTACGGCCACGTTTGCTGGCTCCCTAAATACATCGGTTACCTGGCCTTGTTGCGCGATTTTCCCAGCGTTAAGAACCACTAAGTCATCACCTAAAGCCAGAGCATCAGTGCGATCATGCGTTACCAGCAGTGCCGGGGTGCTGGTGTCCTTGAGTAATTGGCGGAGGTCAGCTCGCAAGCGTAGCCGGGTGGGAGAATCCAAGGCGCCTAATGGTTCATCAAGGAGAAGCAACTCAGGCTTAGGCGCAACCGCTCTACCCAGCGCCACCCGTTGTTGCTGTCCGCCTGATAATTCGTGAGGCAATCGCTTTTCCAAACCGCCCAATCCTAACCACTTCATCATTTCATCAACACGACTTCTTCTTTCCTCGAAGTTCATTCCATTCAAGCCGTAGGCTATGTTCCGCTCTATCGACAAATGCGGAAATAGAGCGAACTGCTGAGGCACAAACCCAATTTTTCGTTCGCGCGACGGGACAAATAGTCCCTTTGAAACATCTGACCAAACTCGTCCATTAAAGGTGATTATGCCTTCCTGCGGTCTCTCAAGGCCTGCGAGGCACCGCAAGACGGTGGTCTTACCCGCTCCAGAAGGTCCAAAAATCACCGTCACGACAGCCGCAACCCTCGTTTGGAGGGAATTAATTTGAATCTCCGGCCCGCTCGGAAAGCGCTTTATGAAATTGGCATGAAGTCCGCCATTCATGTTTTGCGCTGACGCAGCATCCATTCACTTCCCAGGACCGCGGCGAAAGCAAGCGCTGCAGACATTCCAGCCAGAACCCACGCATGCTCATCTTGCCCGAGTTGGACATACTGATAGATTGCTATCGAAAGTGTGGTGGTTTGACCGGGAATATTGCCCGCCACCATAATGGTAGCTCCAAATTCACCTAAAGCTCTGGCCAAGGCTAATAGCAGCCCAGCCATCACCCCACGCCTGGCCAAGGGAAGTGTGACGGTGAAAAAGACCCGCCATTCACCTGCCCCTAATGTGCGGCTCATCTCTTCAAAAAGCGGGTTGACCTCCTCGAATGCCGTTCGCGCTGCCCGCACGAACAATGGGAGCGACATTACGGCCAATGCGAGGAGAACTGCGCGCCAGGTAAAAATTACATCCAGTCCAAACTTTTCGTGCAACCAGTTTCCAGCCAGCCCGCGCCGGCCGAAGAGCTTGAGCAGCACTAAACCGGTCACCACTGGTGGCAATACCAAAGGCAGGGTGACTAATGTTTCCACCAAGGGTTTTCCTTTCCATCCCGCTCGGGCGAGCCACCATGCAATCCCAACGCCAATGGGCAGCATTGCCAGCGTGCTCAAAATGGCCATGCCGATCGTAAATCTTACAAATTGCCATTCCTCGCCGCTCATGTTCTTCGACATTGTCGTGAATATGAAATCGAGACGCACGCCTGTTTTTACCCATTCACCGCAGGAGGAATATCTTAGCTTAGTTCTTGCGCCTCCCCGGCTGCTGGTGCTACTCTCATTGGCTCTATTTAGGACAAAATCTTTATGGCACGAATTTGTGAGCTTACCGGTAAGCGTCCGATCAAAGGCAGCATCATCTGGCGCAGCGGCAAATCCAAGAAGAGCGGTGGCATAGGCACACACGTTACCGCGATCACCAAGCGTCGTTTCATGCCCAATCTTCAGCGAGTCAAAGCGCTGGTGAATGGCGAGGTGCGATATATTCGCGTGGCGGCCAGCGCGATCAAAAAAGGATTGATCGTCAAGGCGCCGAAACGGACGTGGAAGAAGGATGAGCCGAAAAAAGCCTGAGCCGCGTCTCAACCCTTGAGTTTCAACATAGCGGGATCAATTAAGCGGGTCCAGCGTTCCTGCTCTGAGATTGGGATGAGACCTGCCTGCACTTTTTGCCAGGCCATTTCCCGCAACGAACGCCATCCGAGTTTGCGCGCCGCTTCCCTCAAATCCCCTGTACGAAGCCCGGCATGAATCAGATCGGCAATGCGCTGATCCAGTAGGAAAAATTCATAAACAGCGACCCGGCCACGGTGTCCCTTCTGATTGCATTCGACACATCCTGCTCCTTTCCACGCGCGAATTGCCTCAGGGGCGATCGCCAAAGCGGCGGCCATTTCCTTGCGTATGTTAGCAGCCAAGGCAGTATCTTCTTGCAAACAATGGCGGCAAATGCGCCGCAGCAGACGTTGAGAAATACTGCACACCAGTGAGGACGAAACGAGGTAAGGCTCGATCTTCATTTCAAGCAAGCGGGTCACTGCGCTGATGCTATCATTGGTATGCAAAGTCGAAAGGACCAGGTGCCCGGTCTGGGCGGCGCGAACGGCAATTTCTGCAGTCTCGAAGTCGCGAATTTCCCCGACCAAAACAACGTCAGGATCGTGGCGCAGTACCGAACGCAAACCACTGGCGAATGTTAGACCAATTTGTTCACGCACCTGGATTTGCACTGTCCCTTCGAGTTGATACTCGATGGGATCCTCGAAAGTAATGATTTTCCGGCCGTCGTCATTCGCCTGTGCCAGCGCGGCGTAAAGGGTCGTAGTCTTGCCGCTTCCGGTGGGGCCGGTGAGCAATACCAGGCCCTGTGGCAATTGACTTAGCTGTGTGAGCACAGCCTCGTGGTTCGGCTCCATGCCAAGCTGGCCTAGATCGAGAAAGAGGCTTTGCCGACCCAGAATGCGCAAACAAATCGCCTCTCCATATTTCGTAGGGACAATGGAAACACGCAGATCGTACTCCTCGTCTCCCGTCTTCATGGCGATGCGTCCGTCATGGGGCAAACGCTTTTCAGCGATATTCAATCCTGCCATGATTTTTAACCTTGAGGTGATGGCAGGATGGAGTTGCCGCATATCTGTCGGCACGGGCACCGTTTCTAAAATACCATCCACCCGGTAGCGAAGCCGGATGGAGTTCACGTAAGGCTCGATGTGAATATCGGTCGCCCGCAAGCGCAAAGCTTCCCGCAAAATTTGGTCTACAAAAGTCGAGACACTGGCTTCAATGGCGGAATCGCTTTCCTTGCCCTGTACGTCGAAAACGATTTCCTGTTCGAGTTCAGCGCCGCCTCGTTCCTGGCGCAGCTTTTGGACAGTCTCGGCGCCCAAGCCAAAATGCTTCTTGATGACGGCGTGCATGGCACTAGGGGTTGCCAGGACTATTTTGAAACGCTTGGCTAAAAGCAGGCGCAAGTTACCCTGTTCCATTTGACGGGGGGGCTCACTGAAGGCGAGAATCAGTCCATCCTCCTCAATGCCGAGCGGGAGAAGATTGTAATGGAAAATGAACTTGATCGGGACTAATTCCAGTGTTTCCCGGGAGGGATCCAGTGCCACAGGATCGACGAACTCAAGATGGTTGGCTGTGGCCAGGGCTCGCCATGTATCTTCTTCCGAAGCAAAGTTAAGGTCCAATATCGCTCGATGTTGCGGTAGGCTCAGACGTCGCTGACGCCGCCGGACCTGTTCCAGTTGCTGTTCCGAAAGCTTGCCTTGCTCCAGCAACAGATCGCCGGGTTCCTTTTGAAATGTATCGGTATCGAGACTCATTGAATGGGCACTTCGATCTGCTTTTTCTCGTTTCGAGGCAATAACGTGCTCTGGGCAGCCAGATTGGTCAACGAGAGCGACTGAAAATTGGCCTCGGCGATGAACCAATTAGTAGTCACGCGAAGACCCACGATTTTGACCTCGATCGCATCCGCCAGCTTGAAATAAACCTGCCTCGGGCTGCCCTCGGCGTCGGAGAATCCCAGGTATGTAATGTCAATTTTCCGGGTGGTCGGCGCCGGGGGCGGCGTCGTAGGAGGTGGAATGAAGTGCTTGGTAAAAAATAAAGTTCCACTGTTTGTATCAGAGAGAATGGGGGGCCAAATCCCGGGAGTCGATAAACGTTCCAGTTTCCCCACCGGGGCTGGACTTTGGGCCGGCGAGGATAATGCGACTGCGTCTTTATAAATAGGGGCTTTGCCTCCGAACTTAGTCGCTGCAAAAAACAATAAGAACCACAGGCCTGCGTGAACGGATACTGCAAACCAACGGCTTCTTAGCGTTTGAATAAGCAGTGGCATCATACCAGATCAATCGCGCAAAACGTAACCCAGAGCACGCAAGGACACCCGCACCTCGTCGGGTTTATCGGGGGATTGTTTTCTCATAATAAACCGATCGATAAAGAGGGGGGCTTTGTCAGGACGCGCTTCTGTGAAACCTGCTTTGCGCATTTCGTCGCCCCGCAAAGGCAAATTCTGCAATAATTTCAACACGCTGGCTGCCGAGCCGGTGATTTCCAATTGGAGCGGAATCTCAGTAAGGGCAGTGGCGGGGTTTAGGGGAGGTTCATTCGTGAGCGATAGAGGAACATCCAGTGAATGGATCACGCTCACCTTGCATTGCAGCGCGGTTGCCAAAACACTGTCCACGAATGATAAAGCGGCCCAGAGAATTGTGGGTTGCCTTATATCGGTTGAATAATCCGGATATCCGGCGCGGACTGGTAATTCCAGGCTTACCTGATGTTGCTTTGCCAGCTTCTCCATTTCCACCATTTGCTGGCTGCGATAGTCCTGGTACTCCACGTTTTGGAATGGACCATTTAGTTTGGCTTTGATTGCCGCACTCAGATCCAGGCGCTGGAGCGCTTTTTGTTTTGCCCTGTCCAGAAGAGCAATCGATTGGCGGGTTTCGGCCAGTTGATTTGTAATATGTAAAAAGTCAATCGCGGTCACGTTGGTCTGATCAATAGACACTGACAATTTCTGCCAGGCAGCCTGGAGGGGAGCGTCCAGACCAGTGGCCTTCCGTGAAAGCGGCACTAAAACGCTTACGTAATACGTCAATAAACCAAGTCCCGCCAGCGGGATAATGCTCCGACGTTTCAGATGTTGAAAAGAAGCCATTCTAGAAAATGGAACAAGAAAGTTCCTCGGCAGCTAGCTGCCCTCCAATGTCGGCCGTGTTCCAAAATGCTCTTCGGCCCGGTTTTGTTGAAGCATAGTTCATCTGCCGCTTTGTGAAAAATTCTCCGCATTTTCCGGCGTGGGAGAGGATTGACGCGCGCGTCTGGAGGAACGGCCTGAGGGAATGGTTAACGCTCGTTTGGCTGGCGAACTCTTCTGAAAATCCGTATCGCTATAATCAAGCCGCAAGACAAACTCCCGATCGGGAATGACAACTTTGGGATCAGCCAGAGCGCGTCGCTGGTCCTCGGCCAACCGATCGGCAATCGCAAACAAGCGCTGATGTTGTAGTTCATTGACTATCTGACCCAGTAATCGTCGGGCGGCCTCGTCCTCCTCTGGAATGCACAATTCAGCGATGACACCGGGTTTTGCCAGAGAAATGTTGGTCCACATCGCCCAGGAGCCAGGCAGGAATCCTGGAAGAATCGATGAGCCTGGAGCAGTTACGCCGTTGGTGGCGGCTTTATTAGTTGAAATCACCGGCAAAGGTTGAGTGAAATAACTCTGTTGATCGGCGATCAAAACGTACCAACAACTTCGATTGCTGCGGGATTGTTGCAGCAGGGATAAAGTCTTAAGGCTGTCCAGTGTGTTTTGCTCGGCAGCGAATAACGGCCGAAGCGCATCGTATTCTGCCATCAGATCCGTCGTAAAAGCATCGTTTTGATCCACCGAATCCTGGCCAGCCTGGATTTTCGCCAGGAGCGCGCTCTTGTCTTTGATAAGGGTCAAATTGTGCCAGGTACCGAGCGCGAATCCGACAATGCAGACCAGCACCAGCAGTAGACTGGCAAACTCGAGCCGTTGCCTGGCCACGCGCCTTCTCCAGGCCGCACGGTAGTCCTCGGGCAATAACGAGACCGGCTGCGCGCTATAGCCCAAAGCCTGCAGGGCCGCGCCATAAGCAACTTCAAAACCTTTCGACGGTGCGGGCAGATTGGCCGATTCTCCAGATGGCCAGGATGTGAAGTTAAATCCGGCGCGCGTTTTGAGATGTTCTATAAGCCCTGGTTGATCGAAGCCTCCCCCACTGGCTATCAGTTCAAACTTTTCGCGATTTGCCGCAGCGCCGGAATTACGTTCGAACCAGTCTTTTAGTTGACGGTCCAACTCCGCCACCCAACCACCCAGGATCGTGATGAATTGCGGATCAGCATCGCGTCCAAACAACAGATTGGTGCTGCGCTTGATCGCTTCGGCAGATTCCTCCGAACAGCTCCTCTCCCGCATTAGGGCCCGGGTGAAAAAATCTCCACCCATTTGAAAGCTTGTCGTAAAAGCGCCCTGACCTGCGAGCATGATAACCACTACGGTGGTCTGTGCGCCCATATGTACCAGAATAGCCCGGGAGGAGTTAGGAGCATGGGTACGGTAGGTAGCGATCAATGCGTTGGCGGTCGTCGTAACATCACAAATATCTTCGTTTTCCACCCCCAGGCGCAGAATACGATCGCGAATCTCCCCTTCCTGGCAGAGGGTCACCCAAAATTGTTGGCGATTTACCGCATCGGTCTGGATGCGAACAAAATCGTAGACGATGCGGCTCTCGCTCACTCCTCCCAGCCGCAAGGTTTCATCCTCGATCAGTTTTTTGACCTCGCTTTCCGGAGCCAGTGGAACGTCAATGACCTGGGATGTGGAGAGATGTTGCGGGAGCACCAGAGCAATCGGCGGCGATCCCCAAAGGTCGAGCGTCGCCAGCAGATGCGTTTTAATTTCCTCCGCGGAAACCAAACCTTCGGATTTGAGGTCGATCAGTTCTTGCTGGCGAATCCGCAACCGTCCGAACTCGCTTGTCGCTAGCAGCAGTTTAAGGCTTCGACTGCCTGGATCTACCACTGCAACACGCCGGATGGGGGGACGCAGGCGAGTGAGATTTGGGAATCTCATCGGGGTGGTTCAATGGGCTTGGTCTCGCGGGATTGACGGTCGTAAACGAGGAACTCGCCCGAATCCTTCAGGATCGTTGCGGTCACAAAAATCAACAAGTATCGAGGAGTGTCCACTTCCGTTCTTCGCCGGAACAAAGGGCCTATAATCGGTAGAGTGCCCAGCACTGGGACCGATTCGACAATGGTGGAACGCTGCCGTTCGAGGACCCCACCCATAACAACTGTGTCGCCAGAGTTCACCGTTACGCGTGTGGAAAGCTCCTGCGTGCGATATTGTGGCAAATTGATATCAAAGCTGCTAAAAGGATTATTGGTGCCCCCTTGATAATCTGTCAGCGTGGCATATTTAACCAATTGCACGTCCGTATTTACTCGCGGGTTGAGAGCCAGCACAATGCTCTTTCCGTCTCCGCTAATACTCGCAAGGACATTCAGTTCAGCACCCGCGGTGATTTTGGTCGGCTTGCCCTGGGGCACGAAGGATGAGGCGGTATAGTACTGTTGAACGGTTTGTTTGACCTGATATTCTTCATAATAGTACTGAACCTTGCCATCGCTAATCGTGGCTGGACGATTGTTGAGCACAGTTAATCGCGGTTCACTTAAGGTTTGTGCCTCACCGCTCTGCTGCAGGGCAGTGATCGTAGCGCTGAGTTCCGCCGCGCCTAGAACATTGGTGAATGCCTGCGAAATGCCCACCCCCATCGCGGGAGTGCCTGCTGTAGTGTGGGGAAAATTCAAATTACCAACCAGGCCGGTGAAATCCGTGGGCAGGATTTTGGCATTGGGATCTCGACCCGTTTCCCAAAGCACTCCCAATTGCAAAAATGCCGGCTTGGAAATCGTCACGAAGCGGGCTTCGATGAGCACCTGCTGGATGGGTCTGTCGAATTCCTGGATAATCTGCTCCATGACATTGAGTTGTTCCTCGGTTCCCGTGGCGACAACAAGGTTGCGCTCATAATCGATAAGGAATTTCCCAGTAAAAAGCTCTTTAATGGCCTTTTCCAAAGCCGGCTCCTTCGGCGCCTCGTCGTTTACAAATCTTTTAAACTTCTGATTTTCGGTTGTAGTAACAACGGCGCCAGCCGTTGTTGTGGTCTTGGCTACTTCATCTGGCCCAAACTGCGCGGGAAGCACAAAACCTTTGCGCAATCGATAAAACCGAGTTTTGGTCATTATGTTATTGGTGGTCTTGGAATCGACCACCCACACCAGTTCGTCACCCACCTGGAATTGCAGGCTGTAGTTTCGCTCCACATAGCGGAAGAATTCACCCAGTTTGAGGTTATTCAGATTCGTCTGACCGCCAACGCTGGCCAGCAGGATATTCGTGAGCGCTGGTAAAGATTTATCGGCAACGATGTTGACCCCGGTGCTTTGACTTAAACTGATCAGGAGAGTTGAGAGCGGCACATTATCAAGATGAATTGAAATCTGTTTGTCGAGAATTTTTGACATGCGCCCCTTGCTGCTTTCCAGGTCGAACAAGGGACCTTTCTGATGAATAGTTTTGCCGTAGGTCTCGGGAATGTAAGGCGTGCTCTCAATCCGATCGACCGCATCACGGACGTCCTTACGGGCGACCAGGCCGCGATCTTTTTCTTCCTTAAGCAGGCTGGGGATGGTGGGACTGAAGACAGAATTCTTGGCATCGATCTCACGAATTTTATCTTCCACAGCCTGATCCCGTCTCGATTTGCCCGCATCCAGGACCCAGGTGTGGATGCGTTGGACCGTCGGATCCAGCGGCGCTTTCAAATATAATGCCTCCGCTTTGGTCTGAGCTTCTTCCCACCGATCCTTGGTCGCAAGGTCCATAATTTCTTTGATTTCCGGGTCATAATTCTCATTGAATTTGACTTTTGGCGGTCCTGCTTCCGCTGCGGCCGGCTCCGGAGGAGGGGCCGTTTGGTGATGGCAACCCAGGGTATAAATCAGAAGCAGCCCCATCGCTGCCGCTGCTTTCGGTGTAATTAGCGTGGTTCGCGAGAGCATGGAACATGATTGACGCAGAGATCATGCCCTGAATTCAAGCCCAAAAGTCAGATACAGAGGTGTAAAATTACGAAGGGCAGGGGCCTGAACGTTGGTGTTTCACTTGTTTTTAAGTTGGCGCATGGTAGCTCGCTTCACCTCACGATCAGATTCGCGAGTTCTCAAATCCTCCCGTTTGTCGAATTCCGCTTTGCCTTTCCCAACCGCGAGGGCCACTTTCACCTTCCCATTTTTCCAATAGAATGAGAGGGGTAGAATTGCGTTGCCTTTTACCGCCGACAAGCCAAAAAGTTTTCGGATCTCGGATTTATGAAGTAGCAGTTTCCGAACTCCTTTGGGCTGATGATTCTGACGGTTTCCCTGTGCGTATTCATCAATATGCGCGTTGTAAAGGTGAACTTCCCCATTTTCCACTCGCGCAAACGCATCGCTGATCTGGCCTTTGCCCGCCCGAAGCGCTTTTACTTCTGTTCCATGCAATACGATCCCCGCCTCGAAAGTCTCGAGAATATGATAGTCGCGACGCGCTTTGGGGTTTGTCAGAATGTCAGCCATCCAACAAGGGGCGGATGAGGGACGGCGACCGCGTCACCGGGCAAATCGCCCACTCAGTGTTTCTTTCGCTTTTTACCTACGGGCCGGGTCAACTCGACAATTTCCGGCATTTCGAAGCCAATCTTTTCCTCGATGATCTCCATCAGGGCAATATCAGCGGCTCCCAAATTGCCGACGTCTGCGATGAGTGGACGGCTCATTGCGCCCCCGCCGGAGGTCAATTGACGGACGCGGCGAGAGACCAGATTCACCAGAACGTTGGGGTTGCCAACTTTCTCCATTGCTTTTTTCGTGAGTTCAGCGTTCAAAGTGCGAATTTCAGGGTATTTGAAAACGAGCCAAGCAATTTAATCGGCTACCACAGGAACGCAATCTAAATATTTTGTCATGAATCCGCTTGCGGGGCTCAACAGGTTTTCTTAATAAACCCCGCATGTCTGCCCGGCCGACCATGTTGGTTTCCGCCAAACAAGCGCCATTTGACGTTGAGCCGTTTCTTGCGGCAAGTTCAAAGGTTGTAAACGGCGCATTGGATCAATTTTTACCCGCGAAAAGCGCGAGACCGGCGACCATTCACAAGGCGATGCGTTATTCCCTTTTTGCGGGGGGCAAACGCATGCGCCCGGCCCTCTGCCTGGCGGCAGCTGACGCCTGTGGAGGTGATACTGCCAGCGCTATTCCACTGGCGTGTGCCGTCGAGTGTGTCCACACCTATTCTTTGATTCATGATGATTTGCCGGCGATGGACGATGACGATTTTCGACGAGGCAAACCGACTAATCACAAAGTCTTTGGAGAGGGGATTGCCGTTTTGGCTGGGGACGCGCTTCTTACCGTGGCCTTTGAAATCGCCGCACAATGCCAAGGCTGGCCGCGTTACCCCCACAAAACCGTCATACTGGAGCTGAGCCGTGCTTCCGGGTCGCTGCAATTGATCGCAGGCCAGGTGGCCGATCTGGAAGGGGAAGGCCAAAAAATTTCTGCGAAACATCTGCGTTATATACATGAGCGCAAGACATCGGCACTCCTTTGTTGCGCTGTTCGGCTGGGAGGCATGAGCGCCAATTGCACCGAGGCTCAGCTGAAAGCTTTGACAGCTTTCGGGTATCATGTGGGCCTGGCCTTTCAGGTGATTGATGACATCCTCGATGTGACGCAAACAAGCGAAAAATTGGGCAAAACGGCGGGTAAGGATACCAGGGCCAGGAAGGCAACTTACCCAGCGATTATTGGACTGGAAAAATCGAGGAAGATTGCCGAGGAATTGACGGGTAAAGCTTTTGACGCGTTGAAACAGTTCAAGGGCAAAGCGCGCTCACTGGAAGGCCTGGCGCAATTCTTACTTAAAAGAGACCGGTGAAGTTCTTTAATGTTTGACCTTGCAGGGCAGTGGCTTAAGTTGTCGTTGAAGCAAATAATTTATGTATCCCCGGCGGCTTGCCCGTGCTAATCCAGCGTTCACATTAATAGAATTGCTTGTGGTGATCGCTATCATAGCCATTCTGGCTGCCATGCTTTTGCCGGCTTTATCGAGGGCCAAAGAGCAAGCTAAACGAACCCAATGCTTGAATAACATCAAACAAGTTGCTTTAGCGGTGCACATCTACTCCTCGGATAGTAAAGACAAACTACCTTCCTGGAACGGCACCGGGAACTGGTGTTGGGATCTGCCTTGGGATGTAGGCACCCAAATGGAACAGAGCGGAGCAAAGTATAAAATCTTCTACTGCTGCGGAACAGCCAGCCGGTTTACGGAGCAGGATAACTGGAATTTATACTACAGCTTCGCCACGAACAACTTTCACGTGCTGGGATTTGCGATGACTTTTCCGGGAGAGGCCAGTTTGAACCCCACCAATTATAATAAATCTCTGATCCCCCAACAGATTGTCTCGGGAACGATAACCTATCCTCCTCCTTCGCCCTCCGATCGCGCGCTATTGGCCGAGGCGACCATCTCTCAGCCGTTCCAAAACAAATTAGCTCAGCGCGAATCTTACAATTATGTGGATGTGACCGGCGGATATTCTAAGCATCATTTAACCGGCCATATGCAGGGCAAAACTCCATCGGGCGGGAATGTGGGTATGCTGGATGGCCACGTTGAATGGCACAAATTTTCACAAATGCTTCCACGAACAGATCCTAATAGCGGAGCGCCGGTGTTTTGGTGGTAAGATGGTCTCCGTTTCCGTCGAGCGAAGCTCCTGCGTCGCGCCCACCGTCCGTGCCAATGTGCGATTACACTCCCGGTCGAACCTCGCGCGGAGATTTTATCGATTAGCCCAGAACTGCCCGGCTGGCAGCACCAAATAACAGCATGTTAGAAGTATGGCCCTTTGGTTAAGGCAGTTCCTCACCGCTCGGAGCCTGGCTGGGCAAAAGGAACGTCTTGATTAACTCGCCTTCGCCGCAGACGACGAGCTCAGGAAAGCGCTTGAACCATCTCCCCTCTGGAACTTCGGGTTGACTATCCATCCACTGCAGCATAACCCGGAGTTGTCGGGCTGAAATATTACGTTGCTGAACGCCGTCCAGCAAATGAGCATACAAAGCTCGGGGAAGGTTCTGGCGGCGGATCTTCGGCACGAATCACTCGCCGTAAAATCCGCGAGTCATTGCGGACCTCAATCGAGTGATTTCCGCTGGATCATTGGAGGCAGCGAGGCGTGCAGCTAGATCGCCGAGTTCATCAGCGCTGAGCTGCCGACGCCGAGCAAGTTCGAAAGCGTGCTGGATGACCTTGGCTTGCTCATCGGGTGGCAAGCCGTCGAGCTCCTGAATTACTCTCTCCGCTGTCATGAGTTAAAGTTTATTCTCTGTGAGGCGGATTTCAAGTGGTCCTTTGGCTCGACCTCATTGTGTGGACGGCCATATGCGCTCTTGCGGCTCCAGCACGCTACCTGGTCAGCCGTGATCGATCCCTGCTCGATTTGGAGAAACCTCTCTCCAGAACAATTCTGGAGGATGGCATTCGGCTAATTCGTACGCCCGAAGCGTTTTCGGGGGCGGTTGCTGGTCAGGATGGGGTCAGGCAACTGGTTGCTTCTTTGCTTCGTCAGATGACCGACTGAAATACAACGCTATTTAGGTAGCAGGAGCGAGCATTCACACTATTTTTTTCCGCCGTAATACGCTTCTATCTTCGCGTCCACGTCTTTATATTCGCTGTCCACGGCGAAAATCTGTTTGAATTGAGCGATAGCTTCTTCTGCTTTGCCCATTTTTTCCAGCACCGTACCTAGATTGTAAACCAATTCTTTTTTCTCGTCGTCAAAGATGAGTTTTTCCTTGATGGCCTCTTGTAAAGTAGTAGCCGCCAGGTCATCGATGCCCCGTCGCGCATAGCACTGCGCCAAATAATTCATGGATGCTATTTTTTTGTGCGGGTTGTGTTGGGCCTTTTGGAATTCTTTAGTCGCTTCAGCGATCTTGCCTAGCCGGAAATAGAGTTGCCCCAGTTCAAAGCGAATGCCCAGATCGGTTGGAAAACGCTCCGCGCGCTTCTGGCACTCGGCAAGTTGATAGCTTTGTTTTGTTGCCTCCAGTTGCGCGAGTTTTTCAGAGTAATCCAAGGCGTTGGGGTCCAATTGCGAGATTTCATGTTCGAACTTGCGCATCCGGGTATCCGCTATGGCGCGGTCCAGGGACGCGTCGGCGCCAATGTCAGAAGCTTTGATTTGATCGTAATAGCCGAGAGCTTTGTCATACTGCTTTTTCTGGGTATAGAGCTCCGCGAGGCTGCGCAGTGTTTTTAAATTGTTTGGCTCGGTCTTGATCCGGCTTTCATATTCGCCGATTAACAATTCGGCTTTATCTTCCGGCTGAACCTGACGGTTTTGCTGCTCCAGAATAATGGCTTCCTGCTTGTCTTTGAGAATGTCCCGGAAACTTCCTGACCCATCCGCCAATGCTTCGTATCCCCCTTCGTTGAGAGTTTTCCGCGCAGAAACATTCTTTAAGGCTTGAGCCAGATCATTATCCCCGGGCATTTGCCGCAGCAATTCGGCCAGGATTCGTTCTCCTCTGGAGATCTCTCCGGCGTCAGCCAGCGAGTAGGCAAACTGGATGGCCAGGTCCCGATCTTTTGGCGAGTTTCGGGCGAGGATCTCGAGGGACATGACGGCCGTATGCGGCAATTGCATGATCGTCGCTGCCTTCACCACCAGGCGGTGCGCTCCGGAATTATTTGGATCGCCGTTCAGAACATGTTCGGCGATTTGCAGGGCCTCGGCCGGATCTTTGCGCAAGGCCATCTCGCCCTTGGCCAAAGCTGGCTGAGAACCGGCAGTGCTCAGCATTTTTTTGAAAAAACCGCCGCCATTGCCCGCCCTGCGTTGCTGAGCTGTTCGCAGAGCTTTTCTGGCGTCTAAAACTGCCGGCGCTTTCGCCAGGACCTGGTTAAACAGATCAATGGCATAATCGAAGTTATCCCGCTGCAAGGCTTCAGTGCCTTTGGTGAAGAGCACGCGCAACTCGCGTGGAAGTTCATTTAACCCTTTCTCTGCCATAACTGACAGTAAAGCCGGATTCACCCAAAAATCCACTGCAAACTTCTCGCAATTTGCATTAACCATCGCAGCTTTGAGACTTGAGTCATTTTGAGACTGTGTCATTGACCATTTGCCAACCTCGACTAGCTTCTCGCGATGCGGAAATATTCGAACCTGTTTACTGTCGTTTAATTTTTGGTTAAATGAAGAATTCAGTTCTGAACATTGGATTAATTGGGGCGGGACGAATCGGGCGCTTACACGCCGAGCATCTCTCGAATCAGATCCCGAACGTAAAACTGCGGATGATCACGGACGCGAATGAATCTGTCGCCCGTGAGTGCGCCGCGAGATTCCATATTCCAGAATGGGCAACTGATCTTCAAAAAATCATTCAACACGCGGATATTGACGCCATCGTGGTATGTTCTCCCACCAACACGCATTCTGACATCATCCAGGCAGCCTCCGCGGCTGGGAAACACATCTTTTGCGAGAAACCTGTTGACGTAGATCTTAAGCGCATCGATCAGGCCCTGGACGCCGTCCAGCGCGCGGGCGTGTTGCTGCAGGTGGGGTTCAACCGCCGTTTTGATCCGAACTTTCGACGCGTGCGCCAGGCTGTAGCCAGTGGGGAAGTGGGAATCCTTCACCAGCTTCGCATCACCAGCCGCGATCCTGCTCCCCCTCCTCTGGAGTATATCATCACTTCCGGCGGGATTTTTATGGATATGACCATTCACGATTTTGACATGGCAAGATTTTTGGCTGGAAGCGAGGTGGAAGAGATCTATGCGACTGGCAGCGCGCGAGTCGATCCCAAAATCGCAACAGCCGGAGACATGGATACTGCCATGGTCCTTTTGAAGTTCGTTAATGGCGCTTGCGGAGTAATCGAAAACTGCAGGCAAGCAGTCTATGGATACGATCAGCGAGTCGAGGTATTTGGAAGCGGAGGCAGCATCCTGGTCGACAACAAATATCCAAATAGCGCCGTGATCCAGGGTAAAGATCGCATTTATCGCGATCTTCCGTTGAACTTTTTTATGGAGCGTTACCTGGAAAGTTATCTGGTAGAGATGAAGGAATTTGTCGACGCAATACAAACAGGCAAAGCATCACCGGTTTCCGGATCGGAAGCGCGAATCCCAGTGGTTATGGCACAGGCGGCGCGTCTTTCTGTAAAGGAGAACCGGCCTGTGCGCCTGGCTGAGATTAATTAGGAACGATTGACCTAGGAGTTTTTTAGGGCAATCCTGGCTATAGCCTTCCCGGCATCGTTACAGCGATCGATCACCTTCTCCAATTGATCGTAGAGATCCTTCAACGCGATAGCGTCCAGCGGTGGGTGCGCGCCACTAAACAAATCCCGGTAAAGTTCCACGAGTTGCTCATCCGCCCGGTTTTCTAACTCCTGCAGTTTTTTATTTAGGTCCCGGATCCTTCCTAAATCCTCCTTGCGCAGAGAGCGCACGAGGTGGACGACCACATCGGTCGTTTGCTCCAAGATCATTATTTGACCTGAAAAGTTGATTCTGAGCACTTCTGGAGGCGAGATCAGAAGCCGCTCGGTAAACTTGTGCACTATTTTAGGAATCTTGTAGAGGACATTCGAAAGCTCTTCAATGTCCTCGCGGTCGAGCGCCGTCACAAAGGACGTATAAACCACCTGGCTGATTTCCTCGGTGATTTTCTTATCGACCTGACGCAACCGTGCGAACTCATCAACGATAAGCGGCTTGTCTTTCAGCGCTTTTTCCAGCTTTACAAGCGACTGCACGCTCGTTCGGGCCTCTTCGGCGCTGGCTTCCAAAAGACCGAACAGCTTGTCCTCTTTCCCGAGCAACTTTTGGAGCGAGAACATGCCTAAACCTTGGGAATCACGTTACGATGTCCTTGGCTAAAAACTGGTTTCAGTTCAACTCGGTCACCTGCTGCTACCATCACGTCCTCACCTTCCGCCCAGATTTGATCATTGAGCAGGAGCTTGAAAATGACTTTATCGCTGGCCGCCGATAGCCAAACCCAACTGGAACCGTTAATGCAACTCAGCGGTGTTCCCTTGTCCCAGGTGAGCCCGGCGCCTTTGCCTCGTATAAACAGGGTATTTCCCCAGCCCACATCAACTTTTGCTTCAATTTCCGTAATAACCTCGGCTGGCGGATATGGCTGATCCACTTTGTTCTTTCTGATCGGCTCTCCGCATTTGCCAGCCGCTTTCGCGCTGACGGCTTTTGGCAGCGTTCTGAAAGTGCTCTCTTTACAGCTTAGGTTCGATTTCAATGTGGTTTGCTTCGTGTTCATTTTATTTCTCATACTGACTTTCTTCCCATTTTGACGGGGTGCCGTTACAAATTAACGGAGTTTAGGTGACATTTCAGTTACAAGTGCCGTCGAGTGGCCCAGAAGCAATTCTTCAAATCTCGGCAAAGCGGTATCCTACGCCATGTACGGTATCAAGGTATTTCGCCGCAGGCCCAAGTTTGGTGCGCAAGCGGCGCATGTGTGTATCGACCGTTCGCGTATCGACCGCGTTTTTGTAATCCCAGACATCGCGAAGGAGTTGCTCGCGAGATTGCACACGGCCCCGTCTTTCAGCCAAAGTCGAGAGCAGTTTGAATTCTGTTGCCGTTAATTCAATGCCTTTTCCACGCCACGTTACCTGATGCCGTCCGCGATCGATCAGCAACCCGCCGAATTGCATGGTTTCTTTCTCTTGCCCTGGAAGTGTTCGGCGCTGGAGGATGCGTTTGATGCGCAGAATCAACTCGCGCGGGCTGAAAGGCTTGGTGAGGTAATCATCAGCCCCAAGTTCCAGACCAACAATTCGATCCATTTCTGCCGCTTTTGCCGTGAGCATAATGATCGGGATGGAAGCTGTCGCCGGATCGCGCCGCAGGATTTTGCAAACTTCCAAGCCATCCATTTCAGGCATCATGAGATCCAAGACAATCAGAGCAGGGGCGAGGGAGCGCGCCTTTTTCAGCGCATCCACGCCATTACCTGCCGAGGTGGATCCCAAACCCGCTTGTTTCAGGTTAAACTCGATCAGTTCGACAGCTTCCGGCTCATCATCAACAACAAGGATCGTAGGCACAGGCCAATCGATAGCATAGGTCAAATGGAGCGACGACGCGAGAGTTGTAACAAAAATGTGACGTAAGCCATGACCTAGAGCCGTTTCCGTTTTCGATTTCAACGGACGTTTCAAATAATCCAGGGGAGGAAAGGAAAGCTTCCAAGCCCCGCGCCTTGTTACGAACGAGGGTCAATGCGGTGACAGCAATGTAAAATTGTCAGTTGGAGCCAAATTGTTTGTTGCGACCTGATAAATGTCCCAGACAAGCTGTATCATTCGTCGTATTTTTGAATAACGAACAACAGAAAGCGAAATATGAGCACAAAAACCAAATCAAAACCCAAAAAAAAGCAAAATTCCCGTTTCTCATCGAGTATTGTCTGGTTTGAAATTCCAGCAGACAACCCCGAACGGGCCAAAAAGTTTTACGGCAAACTATTCAACTGGAAAATCAACAAGTTTCCGGGCATGTCAGATTATTGGCACATCGACACGGGGGGTGGCGATCAAACGCCTGATGGCGGGATGATGGTCCGCAAGCACCCGCAACAGCCAATCACTAACTATGTCCTTGTCCCTTCGGTGGAGAAATCCGCAGCCCAGGTCGAGAAACTTGGCGGCACAATCTGCATGGCTAAAACAGCGGTGCCTCAGATGGGCTACTTCGTTATCTGTCAGGACACTGAAAACAACATGTTCGCGCTTTGGGAAAAGAATTCAGACGCGAAATAGTTGACTACCGAGAGGAAGAGAAACGCTGCCGACGTTGAGTCGGCAGCGTTTTCGTATAATCAACCTCACCCGTCAGGAATTAGCCTGAAAGGGGGCTTCCACGCTTTAGGGGCTTTTGACCCTGAAGAAGGTCGGACCACTCCCGATGGCGATTGGGGCTGACGGATTGGCTGTACCGACAGTGCTCCAAACCGGGGTTCCTGCCAGCGAGCCGGTCTGCTCGAGAATGAAACCGGGTCCGTTGCTCCAGGAAACCACCACGTTGCCGCCGTTTCGCGCGATGCTGACCACGGGTTGAACCGTTCCTGGAGGTGCGATTGGATTCTGGAAGTCCAGATAAACAAAGCTGAACTCCGCGTCCCTTAACGCCGTCGCGGGACCAGCGGCAATGTACCGCGACTCGACGATAAATGCGGTGGACGGTGTGTTGGTGCCACCATACTCATAGGAGAGGAAGCTCGTGTCGGCGACGTTTGTGTAACCGGCTGGTTGTGATACCAGATAACCGGAATTCTGCAGTAGCAGCATGCCTGTGGCCTCGCTCTTCCCGGGAATGGTAATGGAATACCGGCCGGTTGAAAGCTTAGCGACTGTGTAGGTTCCCACTTGCTTCTTTAAAGTCCCATCGCGGCGAACTACGCCGCCCACGAGGTTGTCCGCATTGAATGGAACATAGAGGAACGAGAAGGAGCCGCTGTTATCAATCGGGGTCAGGGCGGGGTTGCTAATGCTTTCGTCGATGCCTCGCACCCAAACATCCCACCCGGAACCGTCAGCACGGGGAGCGTTATTGGCATAATTGCCACGAACAGTATTTCCTTCGTCATTGGCAACCGTAAAGAGCATGCCATCGGTTTGCGAATTCACGCCAGGCAAGCGGAACTGACCTACGTGATTGCCGCCGCCGGTAGGATCCACCCATTGGAGAAGGTTTGTGGGAGTATTATACACGTTCTGGCCCGAGCCATCGAAGAGCATACCGGAAACCGCCGTGCCGCTATGCAGCCCCCAGCCATTGCCCCACTTCCAGGAGACAGTGGGATCTATGGCCCCATTCGGATATAAACCGTCGAAATAACCCGCTTTCCACCCCTGGTCATAGGGGAAAAAGGCGACCGAATGCGAGATAGCGCAACGTGCGAGGGGTCCCAGGTTGCTGCTGGGATCGGTTGGGGAACCCGTTACCAGCTTGGTCGTGCGGGTGTAGAATTGGCCACCGCGGAAATGGCCGCCCAACATGTCGTAGCCTGCCCCCGTAGCGACCGGGTCCAATTGTATGTAAGTGGCGGCATAGAAATATGGGGAGGTATCGTTCCATTGCTGACCATTTTTGCGAACGGTGCTGATAGCAAACCCATAATTCGGGGATGGCGCCCAAGCCTGGGAGGCAGGGGTACTAATGTCACCGCTTACGAAGCGCTTCCGGTTTGGATTGGAATAGGGGCCCAGGTTCTGCCGCGCGGCAACCGGATCACGAGGGCTTAGCATAAAATCGATTGCACCGGCCTGGTAGCGAGCCGCAGAAAACCCTGGAGAGGTCTGCTCAGTATTAGGGTCAAGAATGATGTCGCGGGACACGCTGGTATAACCGCCGCTGTTCCAAATGATCGGGGAGGCTGCACCCTGACTGGACTGGATGACATCACCCGGATATCCCATTCCATCCGCCGGAAGGCTGACGTGCCAATTAACCGCGCTCACGGTTTTGTTGGGGAATGGTCCTGGAGCATTGCTGGCAGCCACAGCCACTCCGTTGAAGCTTGGGGTGCTTGCCGGAGTTGGTGTGGGTCCGTAGTCGGCATAAGTGGCCTTTTCCACGTTGGGCGAATTAAGATCGCTATTGTGGGCCACGGTGGCGAGGCCGAAATAAACAGTTTTAGGGAAAGCTATGTGGTTCACCACCACGCCGTTCAAATTGGTCGTATCAGAGGTTGAGGAATTGACCACACCGAGAAGCTGCCAGCCGTTGGTGCTTCCCGGGTTTTGTTGATAATCTGGATGCCCATCAAACGTGTTGGTGGTCGCGTAATAAGTCATGAATTTGTCGCCCTGACGCTGGATCCGGAGCCAAAGGTCAGGAAAGCTCCCACCATTCGTGGCCGTACTGCCGCCATATTTTGGTCCGCGGCCCGGCATATCATCAGCGTAATTCTCAGGTCCTACAATGCGGGCGATACTGCAGACCTCACCGTTGCGTCCTGATGGAGCGTTAGGCTCTGCATCAATTTGGATATTGTAATCATTCGGCTGCAAGCCAAACCGGACCATCAACGAGCCCCTCGGAGAGTCCTGGACTTGAGGATCTGTGGCATCGTTATTGATGATGCGAACGCGCTTATCAAAGTCGCCCGTAAGCTGCTCGTAAGCGTAGGTAAAAGAGTCCGGGACGCCCCAGGCATCACCGCCCCCGGCAATGATCGTGATTGAGCCGGTGGGAGCCGCCGTGCCACCAGGCGCGTTAGTGTTTCCCGCGGTGTTAGTGATAACTATCGGCGTAATCGGATTGTTAATGTTGGTGAGGGTCAACCCCCATTGGATGGTTTGGGCTCCTGCGGAAAAGAGGGCAAGAGCAGCCACCAAAATTGCCGATGGAAGGAAAAAGGATCTTAGAGTCGGGTGCTTTCGTAAGGGGATTGTTTTCATAATGGGTTATGTTTGAGGAAGTATCAGCCCAGCAGTGTACTCCCAAGTCCGGGTATGATTTCAGAAATCGGTTTCCAAATCAACAATTTTGTTCTGACATTTGGGAAAACAAGGGAAAACCAATCAAGGCAGAAACAAAGACCGGCGCCGAATCGCTGTCGTGGAATTCTGGTATTCGTAACAGAATTGTAACAGACTTGACATTTATGAGTCACAAATCTCCGCGACGTTCTACAGCGTGCAAGAGACATCTCATCAGAATGGGGACCGTTTCAATCCACAAATCATTTCTCTTGGGAGTAATGATGCTGGGAGGATTTGGCGGTATATTGCATGCCCAAACTGCCGATGCGCTCATTAAGAAACTCGTGGAGAAAGGAATTCTTACCCAAGCAGAAGCGACCAGCCTGATGGCTGAGTCCACCAATGACTTCAATCGTGCTTTTGCGGCAAAGACTGGAATGCCACCATGGGTGAACAGTATCAGTTTCGGCGGGGATTTCCGGGCGCGCTATGATGGAGCTTACCAGGATGATTCCAACACCGGCCCGGGCAGCGCGACAGAGGATCGGCAACGATTCCGTTACCGTTTGCGCTATGGTTTGACGGTCAATCTAGCTGATCACTTTGAAACAGGATTGCGGCTGGGCTCGGGTGAAATCGGTTCAGCCGCCCCTTCCCTCGGTGGCAGTCCCTTTTCGGCCAATACCACGTTCAACAATGACGGGAGCAGAAAATTTCTTTTCGTCGATTTGGCTTATGCCAAATGGAAACCGAAAGATTGGTTTAGCGCCGAACTTGGCAAAATGAACGACGCGTTCTGGGCCACGGATATGGTGCTGGACCCGGACTACAATCCGGAAGGCGCGCAAGAGAAGTTCAGTGTTCCGTTGAACGACCGCCATAAGCTCAACTTTACAGCCGGGCAATGGGTCATCTACGAAAACTTTAGCGCCACAGCCAACAACGAAAACTTCGACACAAACAATACGATCATTAGTCCCAATCGTGACGTCTATCTGTTTATTGGCCAGGCGGACTGGAGTGCAAAGTGGAGCGAACATCTGTCCTCGCGCCTTGGGGTGGCGGGATACGCTTTCATGAATCAGCGTGACATCTCTCCGGCTCTCGAATCGTTTCTCAACCAAAATGGTGCCTCAGCCGCCGGGCCCAACGCTCCTGCCTTCAACCCGATTATTGCCCGGGGTGAAGTAACCTGGACATTTTCCAGCGCCCCATTTTTCCAGGGACATTTTCCCATCACGATTGGACTTGAATATGTAAATAATCCCGGTGCCTCAGACCTGGGAAGCGCCGCCGAGGCCTATAACGTGGGATGGGTTCTAGGAGACGCAAAATTAAAACACAACTGGCAACTGACCTACAATTACAAGAAGATCGGCGCTGCCGCAGTCTGGCACGGCCTCAATGACGATGATTTCGGTGTAAATGCCAGAGGGGGTACGGGAGTAGCCGGGCATCAATTCATCGCGAGTTACCATGCATTTGAGCCTCTATGGATGAATTGCCGGTTTATGCGAACCGAACAGATCAACCAGCCCCCGGAAGTTTCCTCGGAACAAACACGAGTATTCTTTGATTTGCTCTGGAATTTCTGATCGGAAATTTAAGATTAAATGCAGACTCTTAGGAATGAGCACGAAAACCAAATTGATTGATCGGACAATCAGAATCTCATCTCAAACTCGGTTCCTCGTTGTCCTTGGTTTCTGCCTGACCTTCATTCACCTGGAGGCCATCTGCCAAATGCTCATCAATGGAGCGGGTGCGACCTTTCCTTTGCCGATCTACTCCAAATGGTTCCACGAGTATTCGGCGGTGGATCCCTCAGTACAGTTCAACTATCAGCCCATAGGATCGGGTGGAGGTCAGAAACAAATCATCGCTCAGACAGTGGATTTTGGTGCTACCGACGGACCAATGAGTGATGAAAATCTTAGCAAAGCTCCTGGCAGGATTCTGCATATTCCCACAGTGGCAGGGGCTGTGGTGATTACCTACAATCTCCCCGGCAATCCAAAACTCAAGCTTGATGGACCAACAATTTCCGACATCTTCATGGGAAAAATTACCAAATGGAATGATAAACGACTCATCGCCTTGAATCCGGGAACAAAGCTGCCTTCGATGGATCTGGTTGTAGTTCACCGTTCCGATGGGAGCGGCACCAGTTACATCTTCACGGATTATCTTAGTTCTGTCAGTCCGGAGTGGGAAAAGCGCGTTGGACGCAACACTTCGGTCAAGTGGCCTTCCGGACTCGGAGCAAAAGGGAATGAAGGCGTGACTGGACAAATAAAGCAATTGCCAGGCACCATCGGCTATGTGGAATTGGCCTATGCGCGGCAAAATCGACTGCCCTTCGCTGACATCAGAAACAGCAGCGGCAACTTCGTGACAGCCTCCATTGATTCTGTAATCGAGTCCTTAGCCGGCGCAAAAATTCCGGACGACTTCAGATTTTCCATGGTAAACCTCGCCGGTGAAAAGGCATACCCGATTTCCGGCGCAACCTGGCTGCTGGTTTATGAACAGCAGAAGGATGCTACGAAAGGTAAAAAGCTCGTTGAGTTTTTGAACTGGGCATTGACCAAAGGGGAAGTCATGGCTGCAGCGCTGGATTATGCGCCATTACCGGAGGGATTGCGAAAGCGGGCGCTCGACAAGGCCAACAGCATCAAATTCTAAAACATGTTGCTCGCTCGCATAAAATGCCTTTGTAACAGATGAGAGTTGCGGCTCCGAGCGGTACATCTTCTCAGCTCCAAGTGCGCTCTCGAAGTGCCTGGGGTGATCAGCTTTTCAAGTGGCTCACTTTGCTAATGGCTTTGCTCGTTTTTGTCCTGATTATCTTGATTGGTTACGAACTGGCAAATGGCTCTCGTCTTGGCTTTGCGAAATTTGGCTGGCGGTTCCTAACGAGCTCAAACTGGGATCCCGTAAACGAACAATTTGGCGCGCTCCCATTCATTTTTGGCACACTTGTATCCTCCGGTATCGCGCTGGTCATCGCTGTGCCACTTGCAATTGCTACAGCCATCTATTTAACTGAGATAGCGCCACAATGGTTGCGGCAGACCTTGACCCTCTTTATCGAACTGCTGTCGGCGGTCCCTAGTGTCATTCTTGGATTATGGGGGATTTTTGTCATGGTTCCGTGGCTGCGCGAGCATCTGTTTCCTTCCTTGGGCGATGTCCTGGGATTTACGCCTTTGTTTCGTGGACCGATTTACGGGGTCAGCCTCCTGGCAGGTGGGATGATCATTGCTCTCATGATTCTGCCGATCATCACCTCGATTTCTCGCGAGATCTTGCGTTCAGTGCCGGGCTCGCAACGTGAAGCTGCCTATGCGCTGGGTGCTACGCGTTGGGAAGTCACGCGTATCGCCGTGCTGGCATACGCAAAAAGGGGGTTATTTGGCGCAGTCATATTGGGGCTGGGCCGCGCGCTGGGAGAAACGATGGCGGTGACCATGGTCATCGGCAATCGCCCCGAAATCGCGGCTTCCCTCTTTGCTCCAGGTTATACTCTGGCCAGCGTCATCGCGAACGAATTTACCGAGGCGACCACGGATATTTACCTGAGTGCTTTGTTCGAAATTGGCCTGGTCCTGCTGGGAGTGACCTTGGTGTTTAATGCTCTAGCTCAGCTTCTACTCAAAACCTTTTCGGGTTCTGCCTTGAAGCAAGTTTAGCGTTTCGGAAATTACGAATGACCAATAACGAATAGCTAGAGAAATCCAAATCTCCAATTGGTTATGGGACATTATCCCTCTGCTGACACATTCAAAGGCACATCTTTTCCTATGCCTTCCGTCCACCATCGCTGGCGTAAGTTTAAAGACATCCTGGTTCAAGCAATCACTTGTTTTTGTGCTTTTCTTGTTGTCCTGCCACTCGGGCTTATTTTTTATTACGTTCTTAAGTCTGGAATCGGAGCTGTTAATTGGGATTTCTTCACAAAGTTGCCTGGTCCGGTTGGCGAATCTGGAGGAGGCATGGCCAACGCGATTGTTGGCACCTTCGAATTGTTGGCATTGGCCAGTTTGCTCGGGGTGCCCACGGCTCTTCTGGGCGGTATCTTCCTGGCCGAATATGGCTCATCCCGTTTAAATTGGTGGATTCGTTTTACCGCCGATGTCTTAAACGCCGTCCCTTCCATCATTTGGGGAATGGTGGTGTATGGATTGGTGGTCGTTCCGCTCAAAGGCTTTTCAGCCTTGGCCGGGAGCATTGTTCTCGGGATGATGATGCTTCCATTGATCCTGCGGACAACTGAAGAGGTTCTTCTGCTGGTACCCAATGGCTATCGGGAAGCTGCTTTTGCATTGGGTATTTCAAAGTGGCGCACAATTCTCCAAATCGTGGTCCGCACAGCCATGAAAGGGATTATCACAGGCATTCTGCTGGCCCTGGCTCGAGTCGCAGGCGAGACTGCGCCCTTATTGTTCACTGCCTTTGGCAACCGGTTTTGGAACCATAGTTTGAAAGACCCAATTGCGGCCTTGCCGCTGCAAATCTTCAATTACGCGATTTCTCCTTATGAAGACTGGCATCGCCAGGCTTGGGCAGGCGCGCTCGTGCTGTTGCTTCTGGTTGCCATGGTCAACGTCACGGTTCGGTTTCTGACTCGGGATCGGTTCCGGATGTAAATGGAAACAAGATGACCGAACTTAACAAACCCATTTTGCCAGCGCTTCCAGAAAGCCTTCGATCGGGAGCACTCAAACCGATCCCTCCTTCGCAACAAACAGCCTTGACCGTGCGGGACTTAATCGTGACCTTCGGTGAACGCGAGGTTCTTAAAGGAGTTACGATGGATATTCCTTCGCGCGCTGTCACCGCCATTATCGGGCCAAGCGGCTGCGGCAAATCCACCTTCTTGCGCGCTCTTAATCGCATGCACGACCTGGTCCCCTCGGCCCGAGTTCAAGGCGAGGTATATTTGTTTGGGGAAAACATTTACCGCAAGGAGCTCGAGCCGGTGACCGTCCGGCGGCGCATCGGTATGGTGTTCCAGAAATCCAATCCTTTCCCTACCATGTCCATCCTGGAAAATGTCACGGTCGGCCTCAGGTTGAATGGGGTGCGGGATCGCACTCTCCTGCAGGAGCGGATGACTCATGCATTAACCATGGCCGCATTGTGGGATGAAGTAAAAGATCGGCTGGATGCCCCCGCGATCAGTCTCTCAGGGGGACAACAGCAGCGTCTGTGTATTGCGCGGGCACTGGCCGTCGAGCCCGAGGTTTTGTTGATGGACGAGCCCGCTTCTGCCCTTGATCCGCTGGCGACCGCTAGAATTGAGGATCTCATTCTGGAACTGAAAAAGGATTATACAATAGTCATCGTCACTCACAATATGCAGCAGGCCGCGCGTATGTCCGACTTGACAGCATTTTTTTACCTCGGAGAATTAATCGAGTACGGCCAGACCAGGGCCATTTTTACCCATCCAAAGAACAAACGCACTGAGGACTACGTAACCGGGCGTTTCGGATAACACATCTGTTATGGCCCATTTTTTTGACGCCGAACTGGATAACCTGAAACAAAAGCTGCTAGCCATGGCGGGCAATGCTGAAGCTGCCGTCAACAAAGCTGTGCAGGCGCTCACAAACCGGGATCATGAACTGGCCGTTCAGGTCAATGAAAACGATAAAATCCTGGATCAATTTGAAATTGAAATCGACGAACTCGCCATTCACCTTCTGGCGAAAGCTCCCCTGGCCACGGATCTGAGGTTAATCACCGTAGCGATGAAAATTTCTCAAAACCTCGAGCGCGTTGGTGATGAAGCGGCTAAAATCGCCAAACGAGCTCGCGATCTCAGCCAGGAGCCACCTCTAAAGCATTCCCAGCAAATCCCCGCAATGGCCCAGCTCGTTGTGCAGATGCTCAAAGAATCTCTTGATTGCTTCGTCAACCAGCAACCAGATGCTGCCCGCGCCCTTATTCCGCGCGACAAAGAAGTGGACCAGCTTAATAAGGAAATCCATCGCGGATTGGCTCACTTAATGGTGGCCGATCCAGAAGCCATTCCGCGTTGCCTCAACCTGATGGTCGTCTCTAAAAGTCTCGAGCGAATCGCTGACCATGCCAAAAATGTAGCTGAAGAGGTTGTATACCTTTGCGAGGCTCAGGATATCAGGCATGCGGGAAAATGACTCAAAGACGACAGCCTCTCTTCCCATCAACCTGAAACCCCGTAGGGGTGGCCCGTTTATAGCCAGAAAAGACCATCGGATCTTCTTTTCACTTTTCGGCGGCGCGAACCTGGATTGACGGACCAACAGTCTGGAACGTCCTAGGCGATTGCCACGCTCGAAATGGTTTCAATCGCGTCGGCGAAAAACAAAAACAAAGAAGCATTTCGAAGCGACGTGGGCCTATAAACGGGTCACCCCTACGGGCTTTTTACGTCCTCCTCTCCCTTGCTGCGATCGAGAGGCAGAGACCTACTCAGGTTCATGGTCCCAATGCATTCGAAAAGCGAAAGGAGGCTTCCCATGAACCGATATGACTTGCTCTCACCCGACCCTCTCCCATCGGATGGGAGAGGGAGGAAGAAACCTCGATCGTTCTCGCCTACCCGCATAACCGAACAATTACGTGATCCTATGGAACCAGTCGTCCTGGTCGCCGTCCTGTCATAGAACACAAGGCTTGACGAGCTCTTTGAAAGCAGATGGGGTGTCTGGGAATGATTCATTCATGGCGCTTCAGTTGGGTTGCGATTTTAGGACTGGGCTGTGTTTTGTCTTCCTCGCATGCTGACGATTGGCCTCAATGGCGCGGGCCCACTCGGACCGGCCACGTGGGGCAAGAGGCTCGCTTGTTGGAAACCCTGCCAACTGATCCAAAGGTAGTTTGGCGGGTGGGCATTGGTGAAGGGTTTGCCTCCCCGGTCATTGCGGCGGGAAAGTTATTTTATTTCGACAATCAGAGCGGCAAGGAAACGTTGCATGCGTTGAAAGCTGAGGATGCCAAGGAATTATGGCGAACACCCATCGATGATACTTTTCAGGATGAACAAGGCCCTCCAGGTCCACGTTGCACACCTGTTGTCGATGGGGACCGCATCTATGTCCAATCAGGAAAAGGCGAGCTAGCATGCCTAAGTGTTGCGGAGGGCCGGAAGCTCTGGCGGGTGAACTTTACCAATGACTTCGGAGCCGCGTTTCTCGGCGAGGACAGCAAAGTTCCTGGAGCTGCTGAACATGGTTATACCGCCGCGCCGCTGGTGGCGGGTGAAAATCTAATTGCATGTGTCGGCGGCACAAATGGCGCAGGCATTATTTGTTTCGCAAAGCGCACCGGAAAAATTGTCTGGAAATCCCAGGATGATCTTGCGGCTTATGCCGCACCTATGCTCGCCACATTGGCAGGAGTGACTCAGGCCGTCTGTTTCACGGTCGAGGGGTTGCTTGGATTGGACTTGGAAAAAGGAAAATTACTCTGGCGCGCGCCGCTCAAAACGAATTACGGACGTAATTGTACCACGCCGGTGATTGTTGATGATTGGGTAATTGCCGGATCCTATCGTGCCGGCCTGATTGGGGTGAAAGTGTCTGCTGCTCCAGGTGGTCTGAACGCCGAACAGCGATGGGTCAATCAGAAAGCGGCAATGAACTTTTCAAGCCCGATTGCAGCAGGACGATATCTCTACGGTTTAGGCCCGGCAAAGAATCTGATTTGCGTCGAGCTGGAAACTGGAAAAATCGTCTGGTCGAAAGAGGGCTATTTTGGGGGCTCAACCGATGCTTATGCCTCATTTATTGCGATGGGAACCAATATTCTTATTAGCACAGATGGGGGCCAGTTAGTGCTGATTTCGGCCAGGCCTCAGGGATTCGAGGAACTCGGTCACGCTCAAGTGTGCGGTAAAAACTGGTGTAGCCCGGCCTATTCCAACGGACGACTTTATATCCGCGACGGTCTGCGCAACGGCGGCAATCTCACGTCCATAGAGCTGTTAAATTGAACTTTTGCCTTAGTTTGCCTTCGGATTTAGGATTTCGGTCTTCGTGATTTGATTTATTCCCCTGGGGTATTCGCCCCCTTTTGGTTTGCGTTCATTCTTCGATAGGATGGCAGAGTCATGTTCTGTACGAAGTCTTTTCTGCCGGTGGCCGCAGCTCTTAATGTTTTGCTTTTAACCTCTGTTTTCGGTCAAGATTGGGTCCAGAGCAGCGCGCCCAAATTATACTGGCAAGGAGTGGCAAGTTCAGGAGACGGAGTCGGACTAATAGCCGCCGCGTATTCGGATTCGGGGTATAGGCCTGCCGGGCTTTATTCCTCCACAAATTCGGGCTCAAGTTGGAATCCAACGTCCGCACCGCTGCAATTTTGGGAACGGGTAGCCTCTTCTGACGATGGTATTTCCCTGGTCGCCGCAGCATATGCAGATGCCGACTGGAATCCGGGCGGTATTTATATCTCCACCGATGCCGGGTCGACATGGCATCTCAGCAGCGCTCCCAGGCAAAATTGGATCGGTCTATCTTCTTCGGCCGACGGAACGAAACTCGTAGCAATTGGGTGGGGCGGACTCATTTACTTTTCCACTAATTCAGGAAATTCGTGGGATGCAGCGGATGCCCCACAAGCATATTGGCGCAGCCTGGCTGCTTCAAGTAACGGAGCTAAATTGATTGCTGCTGGATTGGACGCGTCAGATTTACACCGCGGCCATCTTTACACATCGATTGATTACGGACAGCACTGGGTCGCCACATCCGCCCCCGACACGAATTGGTTTTGTGTTGCCTCCTCTGCGGATGGAACTCGTTTAATTGCCGCAGCCTCGAGTGGCGGTGTCTACACATCAACAGATTCAGGTTTAAACTGGGTGTCGAACGATTTGCCTTCCCAGGCATGGTTTGCCGTTGCCTCGTCTGCGGACGGCAAGAGACTGGCCGCTTTGCCTGGTGGCGAGTTGCCCGGCGTGGTCTATTGCTCAAATGATGGAGGGGTCACTTGGCAGCCGAGCGGGACTATCGAAGGCCATTGGACTGGCGCGGCTTTTTCAAATGACGGCGCCAAACTTACAGCCGTTCAGGGAGGCTACGAACCGGGGTTGATTTATAACTGTCGAAATCAGGAACCCGTGCCGGTGCTAAGGATTAGGTGCTCCGGGGGTGATATCGTGGTTTCATGGCCTGTGACAACCACTGCTTACCTCCTCGAACAATACTCGAACCAGCAGTGGGTGACGGTAACCAAGCCAGTTATTATTGAAGGTAGCCGCAACCAGGTTCTTTTTTCAAAGGCTACCGGCAATGGATTGTTCAGACTCCGCTCCAATTAGAATTCGCTCAATCCAAACGTTTGATGGAAATATTTCTGAACATGACAGGGTCATTATGCCCCGCAAAGCCAAAGTAGCCTTTAGTACGATCCTTCCCGGGATGAGGGTGATCGGCCATGAAATTAGTCACCTTCGAGAGGTCGCAATCCAGAATGACAGTGCCGTTTAACTCGACCTTGATGGTCGAGCCTTTCACGGTCGTTTCCTGGTAATTCCAGTCACCAATCGGGTGCTGATACCCCCGATGCGCTGCAACCATTCCGTAGGCAGAGCCGTGAGCCTGGCGAGGGTCAATCTTACTGCCTGTGGCTTTCTCATAATCGTCATCGAGCACCTGAACTTCGCACATCCCAGTATAGGCGGTGTCTCCCTCTCCAGGATAACGAATCGCCAGCCCGTTGTTTCCACCGGGTGGTAACTTGAATTCAAGGCGCACTATAAAATCGCCGTATTCCTGCTTGGTATGGGGTGTGCCGCCCTTTTTTGGAAGGCAAGTGATGGCGCCATCTTTGATGACATAATTCTCCAGCGGCCCTGCCCAACCATCGAAATTTTTCCCGTTGAACACCGATTGAAAGCCAGCCGGGTCCGACCGACGGAGTAATTTATTCGCTTCATCTGACCCGATCTCCCGAATAAAAACATTACGCCAACGGATTTCTTCGCCATGAGTTTGCAGTTGGATGGGGCCTCGGGGCGGGACCGGCAGCTTGCGATTGTAGTAATTTTCCAATATCGCGCCATTAACGGTCTGTTTGTTGTTGAGCCATACCCATACACGGGAACCAACCATTACAATGCGAAAGTGGTTCCACTCACCGAAAGGTTTGTCTGCCTTGACAAGCGGATCTTTGCCTGGCGCGCCCGGGCTGTTATTCCAAAGCGCACCGGAGCCTTTGTCCGCGCCCAGATTGAATTTTGCCTTCTCCGTCGAATCCCAGATCTGGACCTGAGGGCAGCCGCGCAAATAAATACCACTGTCACCTAAAGGTTTGGTGCGATAATCGACGAGCAACTCGACGTCGCCGTAATATTTATCTGTGGTGAGGTAAAGGCCTTTGCCGTCATTGACCAGTTCATCATTTTCAACCCGCCAGTGGCGCTGGATGTCGGTCAGTGAGTCGTCATGTTTCTTTTTGAATTCTTCCGCGGGCAAAGCCATATATTTTCGAGGGTCCTCGGTATCGGCCCCCCACCAACCAGTGAGGTCTCTGTTGTTGAACAGAGAAGTGAAACCGGACGGCGGCTTAGAGCCAACGCGTGCTTTGGTTTCGTGAGAGTGTTCTTGGACGGGAGAGGAAGAACGGCAGCCAAAAATACATATGGAGAGACCTACCGCCAGAAACCAGTTAAAAAGGTATTTCATGTGGCCAATGCCTTAAGAAATTACGACGCTCCGCGCAACAGTTTTTCACCGCTAAAAATTTGAGCATACCAACGGTCTTGTGCCCGGGGACGGGCACGCTCCTCTCCGCTCTTCTTGACTCTGCCTGTGCAGCCCATAGATTCTTGCAATGTCGGTTGAAATTCGAGTGCCACGTTTTGGGCAGCGCCTGTGCTTTGGCGCCCGCTCGGCTTTACCGTCAAAACCGCGCCCGAGCTAAGGGTTCATGAGAAAACCTTCTGTCCTGGTCATTTTTCTTACGGTCTTCATTGATTTGATAGGCTTCGGTATTGTGGTGCCGCTCCTGCCGCTTTATGGCAAGCACCTGGTGCCGGCCTTGATCAGTCAACCCTGGGGGCAAGGTGTGGCAATTGGGGTAATTATCGCATCGTTTTCGGCCATGCAGTTCATCTTTTCACCGATTTGGGGAAGGCTTTCCGATCGACATGGGCGAAGGCCCATTCTACTGATCAGCACCGCAGGCGCAGCGGCCTCGTACGCGCTGTTCGCAGTCAGCTCAGGAATGGCGAACGCTGTAAGCGCCCTCGGGTTGTTGCTGGTTTCGCGCATGTTCGCCGGTTTGTGCGGAGGGAATATCACAGTGGCGCAAGCCTATATAGCGGATGTAACACCGCCGGACCAACGTTCGAAAAAGATGGGCCTGGTGGGAATGGCTTTTGGTTTGGGATTCATTTTTGGGCCGGCGATCGGCGGTTTTAGTTTGAAGCATTTGGGGATGACTGGCCCAGGCTGGGTTGCCGCCTCCTTGTGTGCCGCGAATTTCATTCTCGCCTTTTTCATTCTGCCCGAAAGCAGGCAACCAGGCGCGGCAAACATTACTCCCCGCCCACATATCGAACAGTGGTCACATACGTTGCGTCAGCCGAAAATAGGGCTGCTGGTTGTCGTATTTTTCCTGGCCACGTTTTGCTTTAGCTGTTTTGAAAGCACGCTGCCGCTGATCGTTGGAGACAACTTTCATCTCGATCTTCGCACGAGCGAATCTTCCGCCAGCACTGTCGCCTATCTCTTTGTGTACTGTGGTTTGATTGGCGCTTTGGTTCAGGGCGGAGCCATCGGGCGAATGGTCCGGAAATTGGGTGAACCGAGGCTCATAGCAGTAAGCCTGGTCCTGACGGGCATCAGCTTAGGTTGCATTCCCTTTATCAAAGGTAACTCTCAACTGTCCTTGGCCGTGCTTTTTCACGCGAATGGTTTTTCATGGGTGCTGCTCCTGGGGGCGCTGGCGTTGCTCTCGATTGGCTCGAGTCTCACCCGCCCACCCCTTTTTGGACTGCTTTCCAACCTTGCCCCCGCTCACGAACAAGGTGCGACCATCGGTGTAGCTCAGGGCGCGGGAAGCCTGGCAAGAATTCTTGGTCCAATTTTTGCCAGCACTACCCTTCATTTTTTTGCTCCGCTTCCCTACTTAACCTGTACGATCATACTATTGTTAACGTCGGCTATGGTGGTGCAAAAACTCTGCCGCCAGGATGCTCCGCTGTTTATCCCAAGCGCCCCAAATACAGCGAAATAATAGGCTCGTTTGTCCAAGTCGTCCTCCTCCCCCTCCTCGTCCTCGATCAGTTTCATCGTCCCAATGCACTGTTCGGAAATCTTGGAGCTTCCCATGGACGTGTCACTCGTGCGCGACACTGCGATCTGCCGTAGCGCAGCCGTCCCCGGCTGCGAGTTCAAGCACCGTCCCGGTGCCTGAACCTCTTCAGCTTACCCGTCAGGCCTGCGGCGAGACGCCGCCGGCACTCGCAGCCGGGACGGCCGCGCTACCTTCCTTTTCCCCAAACGTCACCCCTCTCTTCTCCTTCCCCAACGCAATGACAATAATGCCGCTCGTGAACACTGTTATTGCGGTCAATGCCATCGCTCCAGCATAACTAACCTGTTTCGCAAACACCGCTTCAAGGTAAACTACACTCCCTGCGATAAGAACTCCGCATTGGTAAGCAAATCCGGGTAGAAACCCGCGGACTGAATCCGGTGACAATTCGGTAATGTGCGCAGGAATCACCCCCCAAGCTCCTTGCACCATGAACTGCATCAGGAACGCGCCAAGCACCAATCCAACCGTTTGCGGCGAGAAAGCCCATAAAGGAATTATCAGAATGCCCAATGACAAAGCGGAAATCATGGCGCGCCGGCGTCCGAGCCGGTCGGAAAGCAGTCCAAAAACGATGCCACCAATTAGAGCGCCTATGTTGTAAATCACGGCTATGGTAGCGACTTGGCGTGGCGAGAATCCGCGTTCCTGTTTCAAAAAAGTCGGGTACATGTCCTGGGTGCCATGCGAAGCAAAGTTCATCATGGTCATCAATGCGGTGATATAGAGGAACAGGCGCCATTTAGATATGATGGCGCGACCCAACCCCGACCAGTTCTCGTGCCGTGTTTTTTGCCACACCACTGATTCCTTCACCCGATAACGTACGAACAGAGCCAGGAGTGCGGGCAAGCCGCCGATGAAAAACATCGGGCGCCATCCCCACTTGGGAAACACGAAAAAATAGCAGCACGCGGCAAGAAGGTAACCGACGGCATATCCCTCTTGTAAAAAGCCGGACAAAACTCCTCTCCATCGTGGCGGCACTTTTTCCATGGCCAGCGAAGCTCCTACACCCCATTCACCGCCCATGCCAATGCCAAACAAGGCGCGGAGGATCAGGAACACAGTGTAATTAGGCGCGAAGCCGGACAGGACCTCGATCACCGAATAGAAAACCAGATTCACCATGAGCGGCAGCCGCCGGCCATAGCGATCCGCCATTAAACCAAAAATCAGGGCTCCGATTGGACGAAAAGCGAGTGTGACACTGATCGTTGCGGCAATAGCGGGAATGCCTTTGCCGAAATCGTGGGCAATGGCGGAAATTGTGAAAACAACAATGAAAAAATCGAACGCATCGAGCGCCCACCCAAGAAAGCTGGCAACCAAAGCATTGCGATAATCGCTGGCATGAGTGGCAGAGGAGGGCGTGTCTGGCACAACTTTCTCTGATATCACAGTGTGGTAAATTTCAGGTCATCCTTCCGGCAGCTTGGTCATCGCTTCTCGTAGCATTCTTTTCAGTCGTGCTGGTAACTTGGAGGTCATCGTTGGATAACGCGGCATTTGTTTGGCGGCAGATACCAGCAGGGCGACCATGTCAGATGCATCACCTAAGCTGACATATTCCGCTTTGATTCGGTGATCGCTTGCGCAGTTGTGATAATTACCTAAAGCGACGCATACTGCGGCAGTAACAAAACCGAACTCCTGGTAGGCAGTTGCTTCGCAGGTGCCGCCACTCATCAGCCCGCGTTGGAATTGAAAACTTTTTTGTCTCAGCTTCAGCTCGGTTCCGACCTCCAGCAGAAAACGGGTGGCTTCTGAGTTGAAAATGGAAGTGCGGTCGCCGACACGGACGATTACGCCCTTGCCCATTTTAACGCCGGGCAGTTCACGACTCGTTTCCAGGGAGATTACAAGTGAGTTTTTGGGCAAAGCCCTGGAGTTTGCGACCGTTAATGCTCCATGGAAACCAACCTCTTCGGCCCGGGATAAAACCGCGATGCAATTGACGCGGGCCTTCGTCCTTTTAAGTTCAATCAGGGTGGCTAAGGCGGATGCCACACCTATCAAGTCATCGCAGGCCCGTCCGTAGATCTTTTCCTGGCGTAGCGCAAAATCCTCGAGTTCCCAGACTGCGAACGACGGAGGTGATGGGAGAGGCCTCAGAGCCCGAATTTCAAAGATTTTTTCTTTTCCTTTACGCCGGTTCAGCCGAGCTGCGGTCAGCCCTGGGAGCAAACGTAGAGGAACGCCGGAACGAAAAAAATGTTCTGGAACACCTCCGTCGAAACGTGCCAGCCACCTCGAAGCAGAAAGCCGCCGAATAATGCTAAATCCAGGATGATCGAGGTGAGCGGCCAGAACCAGGGGGCGCTTGCGGGGGGCTGTTCTTAACCGGACCAACAAGTTGCCAAACCGATCCCGCTTAAAGTCCAAACCGTTTTCAGCGCAAATGCGCTCTGCTTCCGCGCGCACAGCCTGTTCATGATAAGGGGCGGCAGGACATCGCATGAGCCGGCCGGCCAGATTGGCTATTACTTTTGGATCCATAACAAATTGACTCGGCAGTATTAACCCACGAGAGCTTGTCCCAAAAGTGGAATGGAGCCATACGGCTTTGTTATTCGCAAGAACCAACGAGAGGATCTCAACGCGCTAGAAATAATAGGTTGCGTTCCCGGACCTTCGAAGTGCTGAATTTCTGATTTTTTTCGCAGTGGACAGCCTATGTCCAAGTCGCCATGGCAGGATGAGCTCATGGATAATAAAGAAAGACTTTAGCAGGAATGGGCCTTGGCCACGTTCCGCAAGCATCGATGGTGCTGAGGTTGTTGATTGTAAACGAACGGTGCAGGCGCGCGGCAAAGAGAACGACAAGTACCGACTTCACTTCTTCATAGCGGAAGGGCAATCGCGCAATATAGCGCCGGAAGGGTCTGCGAATTGCCGGCAACTTACACTGAGTTTTTGACAAAATAAGTGGAGCTCATCGGCGGGAACAGGCTCACGTTTCAACCCTATGAATGGGGTCTTGGGTGGAGAGGGTCCGATTGGAGTCATGCTACATCAGTCACGGCTCGTTTCGCGTTTAGAACAAACTCTTGCGATTGGGATTCACGCGTTTTGCGCAATTCTCACGCCTCCGCCGCTGCCAATAAGCTTGTGAAGACAAATCTGAACTTCAACACGACCAATTTCGTATCGTCACCATTCCACCGCCGCCAGACACGATATGGAGTGGGCTTTTCGAGCACTCCACGTTTGCTCCGGTGGATTTACCTTCAATAAGCCCCTAAGCCTATGAATATGAAGATCACACTCCTTTTCCTTTCAGCTCTGCCTGCGCTGTTGCCGGTGCGCATCCAAGCACAGGGGACACTCAATGACCAGCAGGCGGGGCCTCATGGAAGCTATGGCGAAGTTGCGTTCGGTATCAACGCCCTGAATCCAGCGCAGGCGTTCACGCCAGCCCTAACTGCGGTAGATTTTGTAACGCTGTACGTCTACAACGGGACTCCCGGAATTACCGGCACGCTCTACCTAAATCTCCGGCAAGATTCTGTCACCGGGGCCATCCTAGCAACGAGCGTCCCGATCACTCTGACCCCGCAATCTAGTGGGCCAACGGAGTTTCTCTTTTCGGCACCAGTCGCCGTAGTACCAGGGACACCATACTATATTGAACCAAAGATTCAGAGCGGTTCGCTTAGTTGGGGTATTACCGGCAGCCGCCTATTCAATTACCCTGGCGGGACGGCGTACCAGCAGGGCATGGCAGCACCCGATATTGACCTGTGGTTCCGTGAAGGCATCTCCATTCCAGAACCCTCAAGCATCGCCCTTCTCCTGTTCCCAGTGGGGGTGCTTGCTTTGAGGCTAATGATTAAGAAAGTTAGATTTGGTCAGCTGTTATTGTGCCTTGCAGCCGCACGACTGGCCCTTCAAGCACAGGGCAAGCTTGTTATTGACCAGCAAGCTGGACCCGATGGCACTTATGGCGAGTTACCGTTCGGCTTGGTGAGCGGTGCATACCAGTCCTTTACCCCATCTCTCTCTGGCGTCGGGTACATAACTCTCTACGTTGTTGACGCTAGTCCGCAAAACACCTCTTCCTGCACGCTCTACATCAACTTGCGCCAGGACTCCATTATAAGAACCATTCTGGGCAGCAGCGACCCCGTCCCGCTTCCAGCAAGAGGCGGCGGCGTCGAGATATTCCTTTTTTCGACGCCCGTGGCCGTCACACCAGGGACCGCATACTATTTTGAGCCGAAAATTCAAAGCGGGGTATTAAGTTTTGAGACAACTGGAAGTCGCCTGTTCAATTATGCAGGCGGAACGGCTTACAGCCAAGGGGCTCCTTTCGATGGGGCCGACCTCTGGTTTCGCGAGGGTCTTTCGGTCCCTGAACCATCGGTCCTCGCCCTGGTCTTTCTCGGAGCGGGCCTGATTGCGACCCGCTGGCGCTTCAAGAGCAAACCCCAGCCACGACCGGC
>Ga0163163_10000100_pt1 | contig 91212 bp, 74 predicted proteins | sample S65metaG_FD_119766 | JGI IMG/M metagenome (GOLD analysis project Ga0163163, IMG submission 119766) | Switchgrass rhizosphere microbial communities from Kellogg Biological Station, Michigan, USA - S6-5 metaG | ecosystem: Host-associated > Plants > Roots > Rhizosphere > Soil | place: USA...
GCTATCGCAACCAGAACTCGACCGGCCACATCATCACGATCGAGGACCCGATCGAATACGTGCACAAGCACGAAGGCTGCATCATGACGCAGCGCGAGCTCGGCATCGACACCGATTCGTGGGAGAACGCGCTGAAGAACACGCTGCGCCAGGCGCCGGACGTCATCATGATCGGCGAAGTGCGCACGCGCGAGACCATGGAACACGCGGTCAACTTCTCCGAAACCGGACACCTGTGCCTGTGCACGCTGCACGCGAACAATGCGAACCAGGCGATGGACCGCATCATCCACTTCTTCCCGGAAGACCGGCATCCGCAGCTGTTCATGGACATGTCGCTGAACCTGAAAGGCGTTGTCGCCCAGCAGCTGATCCCGACGCCGGACGGCAAGGCGCGCCGCGTCGCGATCGAGGTCATGCTCGGCACGCCGCTCGTTTCCGACTACATCCGCAAGGGCGAAATCCACAAGCTCAAGGATGTCATGAAGGAATCGACGAACCTCGGCATGAAGACATTCGACCAGAGCCTGTTCGAGTTGTACCAGGCCGGCGAAATCTCCTATGAGGACGCGCTGCGCTATGCCGACTCCGCGAACGAAGTGCGCCTGAAGATCAAGCTGAGCCAAGGCGGCGACGCGCATACGCTGTCGCAAGGCATGGACGGCGTCGAACTCGTCGAAACCTGATCGATGCAGCAGGATCTCGAACGTCTGCGCCGGGTCTGGAACGAACTCGGCGCAGATGACCCGCTGTGGGCGATTCTGTCCGATCCGGCGAAGCGCGGCGGGCGTTGGAATGACGCCGAGTTCTTCGCTCTAGGTGAAGCCGAAATCGCGGCGATCGAACAGCGTTGTGCGGCGTTGGCGCGTCCGCGCGAACGGCGCCTGGCCGTCGATTTCGGCTGCGGCGTCGGGCGCCTGACGCGCGCGCTCGCGTCGCGCTACGCGCAGGTGATCGGCGTCGACATCTCGCCGAACATGCTCGAGCAGGCGCGTGCGCTGAATGCGCAGTTTCCCAATGTGCGCTTTGTGGAAAATGCGCACACACGGCTGGAATTTCTCGCCGACGGCAGCGTCGATTTCATCTACAGCGTGATCACGCTGCATCACATTCCGCCGCCGCTGCAGCGCGCCTATGTCAGCGAATTCGTGCGAGCGCTTGCACCCGGCGGCCTCGCCGTGCTGCAGATCGCGAGCGGCTACAGCGCCGACTGGCGTGGCTGGGCTTACCGCTTGCTGCCGAACCGACTGCTCGCGCCGCTGCGTCGCCACGTGCATGCGAGCGCCGTGGCGGCGGACCTGCATCCGCTGCCCGAGGCCGAAGTGGAAGCGATCGTGGCGGCAGGCGGGCGGCAGATCGTGCAGGCGTCGGATATCGACAGCGCCGGCGCGGGCTTCCGCTCGCGCCTGCTGTTCATTGCCTGATCACGGATTCTGCTCGACGGTTTCGTGCAGTGCGATGCCGCGCGGCGTCGCCGTCAACGTGATTTCCACTGCGCGCAGCGCCCGTTCGTACAGCGCGAACATCTTCTTCTGCTGCTCGTAATGCGCGTGCTGCTCGGCCGGCATCAGCGCTTCGAGCTTGTCGAACGATTGCGCCATCAGCGCATAGAGCTTGCCGCTGAAATACAGGCGCAGGAACACCGGTTCGCTTGCTGCCGGAGCGCGCAGGTAATCCTCCAGCGTCGCTGGCGTCTGCCCGGTGCCGGTTGCGGTCGCAATCGCCTTGTCCGACATCGCAACCCACATTGGCGGCGTTTTTATGCCCGGCACGAGATCCGCCGGCAACGCTACCGCTTTGCCGTCGGGCGCGACTTTGAGCTGCGCCAGGCCCGGCACCGCCAGTTGTGCCATCGCCAGCGCCGCCTGTGGATTGGTCGAGGCGAAAAGTAGTTTGCCGGATGCGTCCGGCATCTTTCCGCCCGCCGGATCAAGGCTGAAATTTTCCAGCGTTACGCGCAAGCCGACGGCATCGCTGAACGGCGGCGGCACGGTGATGTCGACTTTCGCCGCGGACTCGCGAAACCCGTCGTTGAGCTTGGCCAGGCTCGCACAGGCATACGGCTTCGTGGCCACGCTTAGCGCCTGCTTTATCCAGAAATCCTTGAGCTTCAATACCGGCAGCGCGATGCTGAAATCGACGACACCGGTGCCGGGCGCACCGGTGCCGGGCGCCGCGCCTATTGCGGCGGCGAATTGCTGCGCGAGTGCGGCCTCGATCTCCAGTTGTGCGCCGACGCGCACACGTTGCGTGTTCAACTCTTCGGCGCCCATGACGAAGCGCGGGAATTTGTGCGCGATCGCCAGATACTCGCCGCGGCAGATCGCATCGACCGTGTTGTCCGGCACGCTGAGCGCCTTGGCGAACTCTGCATCCGACCCGGTTGGCGCGCTGGTGAAGCGTTCGGTCAGGCGCACGAAATCGACGTAACCCGTGCCGAATGGGCTGTAGCCGTACTGCTTGGCGAGTGCCTGCAGCGTTCCCGCGGCGGCAAGGTTCTGCGCGGGCCGCGTGATGCCGAGCAGATTCTGCTTGAGTGCATCGCTTGCGCCGGGCGGCAGCATGGTCACGACCAGGTGCGTGCCTTCGATGGCGATGGCGGCCGCGAGTTTGTCGCTGCCGAGTTGCCAGTATTCCTGCGTGCCGGTCTTCGCCACCGGGACTTGCTCGCCGGTTGCGTGCTCGATGCGCGCCACCTCGGCCTTGAATGCGGCCGCATTGCCCAGTTCCACGCGCAACACTGGCACCAGGCCCACGCCATAGAACGCGACGCGGCTGTCCGGCTTGAAGCCGATCTCGCGCAGCTTGGCCCAGGAATCGTGCGTTTTCACCTCATCGAGCAGCGTGCGCGCGACCCTGATCCAGCGCTGCGCTTGCGCGTCTTTTTGCTCCGTCGCGGCCTTCTGCAGCAGATCGTCGTAAACGCCGAGCAGCGTCGGCCAGTATTCCTGCATGCGTTTGGACCATTGTTCGGTCACCGCCGCCGGTAGCGGGTCGAGGTTGCCATACACGTACGGCGTGTCCGCCGGCACGAACGCGAGCGGTTCGTTGTTGTCGGGCTGCGGCTGATTGCTGCAGGCGCTCACCAGTGCCGCGCTCAATGCACAGGCGGCGAAACGCACATATCCACGCATGATCGTTCCCCAAACGTTGTCCAGCGCAGATTATGCGCGTTAGCGCGTGTCGCTGTCCGCCAGCAATTCCGCAAGCACTGCCATGCGCACGAATACGCCGTTGGCGACTTGTTCGAGGATCAGCGATTGCGCGCCGTCGGCGACTTCGCCGGCGATCTCGACACCGCGGTTCATCGGCCCCGGATGCATGACGAGGCAATCCTGTGCAGCGCGTTGCAAGCGCTGCGTGGACAAACCGTAACGCTGAAAATATTCGGCTTCCGAAGGAATCGCCGCTGCTTCGATGCGTTCCTTCTGCAAGCGCAGCATGATCGCGACATTGGCGCCGTCGAGCGCGGCGTCGAAGTCGTCGAACATGCGGCAATCGCCGAATTCCGCGGCTTCCGGCAGCAATTGCGCGGGCGCGCACAAGCGGATGTCACGCACGCCGAGCGCGCGCAACGCGTGCACGTCTGAACGCGCCACGCGTGAGTGGCGGATGTCGCCGCAGATCACCACGCGCAGTGCGGAAAAATCCGTGACGCGCCGACGCAGCGTCAGGGCGTCGAGCAGACCCTGGGTCGGATGCGCATGATTGCCGTCGCCGGCGTTGAGCACCGCGGCGGGCGAGCGCAGGTGTTGCGCGATGTACGCCGGTGTACCGGATTCCTTGTGGCGCACGACGAACGCATCGCAGTGCATCGCTTCGAGCGTGTGCACGGTGTCGAGCAGCGATTCGCCTTTTGTCGTCGACGAACTGGCGATATCGAAGTTGATCACCTGCGCGCCGAGGCGTTTGGCGGCAAGGTCGAACGAGGTGCGCGTCCGCGTCGACGGTTCGAAGAACAGATTAATGACCGTGCGCCCGGCGAGCAGGTCCAGCGGTTGTGCTCCGCCGCGGCTGGCGCTGCGCATCTCTTCGGCGCGATCGAGCAGATGCGCGATGCGCTCTGGCGGCAAGCCATCGAGCGTCAGCAGATGATGCAGGCGGCCGTGGACGCCGAGTTGCTGCACATTCGTCGCGGGCATGTCCATGAGCTTAATGCGTATGCGTCAACCAGTTTTCGATGATGATTTCGGCGGCCACGGCGTCGAGCGCGGCGGCGTGCTTGCGTTTTGCCTGTCCGCTCGCGCGCCGCGCGGCAAAACGCTGCGCAGCTTCGTGCGAACTCAGGCGCTCGTCGACAAGCTGTGCCGGCACGCCGTAGCGCTGCGTCAGTTCGGCGGCAAAAGCGCGTGCGGCCTGGCTGTTGCGCTGTTCCGCGCCGTCCATCGTCAGCGGCAGGCCTACCAGCAGCAGCTGCGGCTGCCATTCGCGCAGCAGCGCGCCGACGCGCGTCCAGTCCGGACCTTGCGCGCCATTGCCGATCACTTCGAGCGCCCGCGCGCCGCTGAGGCGATTGCCCACGGCGACGCCGATGCGGCGCGCGCCGTAGTCGAAGCCGAGGACGGTGCTAGTGGCGACGGCTGCGGATTTGTCCACTTGTATAACCGCCGGCGCTGCCTCAAGCATGGCCGGCATAATCGGTGAGGTTCGAGATGTCGATGCCGACGAGGCCGGCGGCGGCTTCCCAACGCTGTTCCAGCAGCGTCGAGAACAGGACGTTTTCGTCGGCGGCCACGGTCAACCAGGCGTTTTCGCGCAACTCGGTTTCGATCTGGCCCGCGCTCCAGCCGGAATATCCAAGCGTCACCAGCGCTTCGCGCGGACCGTTGCCGGCGGCGATCGCGGCGAGCACATCGCGCGAGGTCGTCACGCAGATCTGATCGGAGATCTTGAACGAGGATTCCCACTGGCCGTGCGGGGTGTGCAGCACGAAGCCGCGTTCCGGCTGCACCGGTCCGCCGATCAGCACCGGCGCCTCGCTGACCTGGCTGATGTCCGACTGCAGGTTCATTTGCGCGAGCACGTCGCCGAGCCGGTATTCGCTCAAGCGGTTGATCAGCAGCCCCATCGCACCTTCGTCGCTGTGCTGACAGACGAACGCGACGCTGCGCCGGAACAACGGATCGCGCATGCCGGGCATGGCGATCAGGAAATGATTGGCGAGGTTGCTGATCGGCTGCATGGGGACATTGTAACCCCGGAGCTACTTATTCCGCAGAATATCTCCCGGCAAAAACTGCCACGTGCGCGTGATGTACAGCTCGTCGACGCCTTCCTCGGTCGGCACCGGCGGAAATGGCGCGGCCAGCTTGACGATGCGGATCGCAGCGTCATCGAGGATGCTGTGGTGGCTGCTCTGGATTACGTCGATGCTCTTGATCGTGCCGTCCTTGCGCAACGCGACGGTGAGCACCAGGTCGCCATGCACCTGCTGGCGGCGCGCGTCGTCGGGATAATTGAGGTTGCCGATGCGCTCGACGCGCGCGACCCACGCCGCCATATACGCGGCGTAGGCGTATTCCCTGGTGCTGGCGGAAATATACTTTTTCTTCGGGCGCTTGGCGTACGCCTCGGATTCGCGCTGGATCTCGGTCGCCAGTCGCGCCATCTCGAGTTTTTTCTCCAGCACATCGCGCGCCGTGGGCTGCGGCAGCGGCGGCTGCTCGGGCGTCTCCGATTGCGTAGTGACTGCGAATTTCGCGCGTTGCTGCGTGAGCAATTCACGTTCGCTCGGCGGCTGCGGTTTCGGTGCCGACGCCTCCATCGGCCGCGGCGCGATGCCGGCTTCGGGTGTGTTCACCGGGCTCGACACCGGCTCGCTCGGACGCACGGCCTTGTCGTGTTCGCCGCCGCCAGTGTTGTGCGCCTGAGCGAGAAAATCGGCTTTTTCGGGTTTTTGGCCCGATGCCGATTGCACGAGGATCACGTCGAGCGCCGGCAGGCTCGGCGCCGTTCTTTGGTATTCGAACGTGAGGCCAAGCGCGAGCACACCGTGCGCGATCAGCGAGAACAGGAGCGTGACGCCGAGCCGGTCGCCGCTGCCTACAGGAGAAGGTCGTGCGCTCACCGGGATCCGCGTTTCGCCTCGATCACGTCGAACAGCTGTCCGGCGATATTCAAGCCGAACTGCGCGTCGAGTTCGCGCGCGCAGGTCGGTGAGGTGACATTGACTTCGGTCAGGTAGTCGCCGATCACGTCGAGACCGACGAACAACATGCCGCGACGCGACAGTTCCGGTCCCACATGCGCCGCGATCCAGCGTTCGCGTTCGCTGAGCGGCATGCCAACGCCCTTGCCGCCGCGCGCGAGATTGCCGCGGAAATCGTCGCCCTGTGGAATGCGCGCGAGCGCATATGGCACCGGCACGCCGTCGATCAGCAGGATGCGCTTGTCGCCGGCGCTGATCTCGCTGATATAGCGCTGCACGGCGGCGAAGTTGCGGCCGTTTTCCGTCAGCGTCTCGATGATGACGTTGAGGTTCGGATCGCCATGCGCGCTGCGGAATATCGCGCGCCCGCCCATGCCGTCGAGCGGCTTGATCACCACCTCGCCGTGCGCGGCTGCGAAGCGGCGGATCTCGGCGGCTTCGCGCGCGATCAGCGTCGGCGGTATGCATTGGGGAAAATGCAGCGAGAACAGTTTCTCGTTTGCGTCGCGCAGGCCTTGTGGATCGTTGACGACGAGCACGCCGGCACGCTGCGCCAGTTCCAGCACCATCGTGTCGTAAATGAACTGGCCGTCGACCGGGGGATCCTTGCGCGCGAGGATGACGTCAACCTCGCGCAGATCCGCCCATTGCGCGGCTTCCAGCGTGAACCAGCCGGCCGCGTCATCGCGCACGCGCAACGCGTGCGCGTGCGCCCATGGCGCGGCGTCGCGCACGGCGAGCGAGCCTTGCGTCAGGTAGAGCAGACGGTGGCCGCGGCGCTGCGCTTCGAGCAGCAGCGCGAACGTCGTGTCCTTCTCGACATGGATGTCCTGGATCGGATCCATGAGGACGGCAACAACCAGGCTCATGCTTGCGCGTCTCCAGGGACGGGCGCATGCTCGCGCTTGGCATGGGTTGTGCTGAAGCCTACTGTCATTAGCGGCGGGCGTAGGGGGCGGGGCAGGTCTATACTAGCATCGCGGGCCGGGCCGATTCGGCCTCGCCGGCGGTCATGATTTTCCGAGCAAGCATCGCCGGTTAGCGGATTTACTTGACAGATTTGCGAAGTACTGGTTAAACAGCAGGGCATTGCGCGCGCACGGCGGCCGCAGCCGCAGGGAGCTGCGCCGCGATTTCTTCGATTCGGGGGTTGGACGTGGAACAAACAGACAAAGATGGCAACCTGGCCGGACTCAAGGTCATGGTCATCGACGACTCCAAGACCATCCGCCGCACCGCGGAAACGCTGCTGAAGAAGGAAGGCTGCGAGGTCGTGACCGCGACCGACGGCTTCGAGGCGCTGGCGAAGATCTCCGACCAGCAGCCGAACATCATCTTTGTCGACATCATGATGCCGCGGCTGGACGGTTACCAGACCTGCGCACTGATCAAGAACAACCAGATGTTCAAGGGTACGCCGGTGATCATGCTGTCGTCGAAGGACGGCCTGTTCGACAAGGCGCGCGGCCGCATCGTCGGCTCCGAGCAGTACCTGACCAAACCGTTTACCCGCGAGGAACTGTTAGGCGCGATCCGCCGCCACGTTGCGCGCTAGCGCGTGCGGGCCGGAACCAGACAAGGGGACTACATGGCGCATATTCTCATCATCGACGATTCGCCGACCGACGTGCGCGTGTTCACCACGCTGCTCGAGAAGAACGGGCATCGCGTGAGCAGCGCGGCGAGTGCCGAGGACGGTATTGCCGCGGCCAAGCGCGAGCATCCGGATCTGGTGCTGATGGACGTGATCATGCCGGGCATGAACGGCTTCCAGGCCACGCGCACGTTGAGCCGCGACACCGACACCTCGGCGATTCCGATTCTCATCGTCACCACCAAGTCGATGGAGACCGATCGCGTGTGGGGCCTGCGCCAGGGCGCCAAGGATTTTCTCACCAAGCCGGTCGCCGAGCAGGAACTGCTCGCGCGCATCCAGAAACTGCTCCCAGCCTGACCGGACATGTCCACTGTTCTCGACCTGCAGCAATTGACGCCCTTCGAGGCGTTGGCGAACTATGAGAAGCGCAGCCTCGCGCATGCCGCGGGCCTGCCCGAGCAGATCGAGGCGCCGGGCTTGTGGCGCGGCATCGGTTTCCGCATCGGTGCGCATTACCTCGTCAGCAGCATCAACGAGGTCAACGAAATCCTGACGCTGCCGGCGCTGACCGTCGTGCCCGGCACGCGCGGCTGGCTGCTCGGCGTGGCCAACGTGCGCGGCAATCTCGTGCCGGTCATCGACTTGAAGCAGTACCTGGAGGGCGAGCGCTCCGTGCTCACCGATTCCAGTCGTGTGCTGCTGGTGCGCCAGCTCGGCGGCAGCGTCGGCCTGCTCATCGACGAGGTGCTCGGCCAACGCAGCTTCTCCGAGGAGCAGCGCGCCGACGCGCGCGCCGAGGAAGACGAGCATTACGCGCGCTTCGTGGCGGAAAAATATCCGTTGGGCGATGTGGTGTGGGGGCAGTTCAGCATGAACTCTCTCGTGCGCACGCCCGACTTCGTACAGGCAGCGGCGTAAGCGCCGCGCAGAGTTTTTAAGGGGTAAGTTATGAGCGTGACAGCAGGTGCGGCAGGCGGCAGGGAACGAGTGGGATCAAATGCCCTCGTCGTGATATTGCTGGTGGCCTCGATTTTGGTGGCCGTCATCGACTTCGGCTACCTGAACTACAACGCCGGCCAAGACGCGAAGGCAGGTGCCCTCGTCACCAAGATCGAAGTTAGTTCGCAGCAACTGTCGAGGGTGGCCAGCGAAGCCGCCAGCGGCAATATCGATGCGTTCAAGACGCTCGAAGCCACGCGCAACTCGATCGATGACCTGCTGCACAAGCTCAAGACCGGCGACCAAGCCACCGGCATGCACGGCTATGCCGAAGAATCCGGCGTTAAGAAGGAAATCGGCGATCTCGACAAGGCCTGGGGCCCGCTGAACACGAATGCGACGAAGATTCTCGATGCCAAGGAACAGGTGCTGGCGACGAAAGGCGTTGCCGACGAGTTCAACAACAAGATGCCGCTGCTGAACTCGCGCATGGACGAGGTGGTGAAGATCCTGACCGAGAAAAACGGTTCGCCGGGCCAGGTGATGATTTCCTCGCGCCAGATGCTGCTCGCTGACCGCATGCAGCGTCGCGTGCAGTCGATCCTGCAGGGCGGCGAAGAAGCACAGTCCGCGGCCGACGGTTTGCAGCGCGATGCGCAGTTCTACGGCGCGGTGCTCGCAGGCCTGATCAGCGGCAATCCGGATCTGAACATCCGCGCGATGGACAATCCGAACGCGAAGGAGATCCTCGCCGCGATCAATACCGAATGGACCGCGCTCGTCGGCGAGCCGGTGAAGAAACTGCTCGATTCCGCCGGTGCGCTGCAGGACGTCAAGCAGGCTGCCGACCAGGCTTCGATCGATTCGCAGACCATGCTGCTGAAAGCCGACCCGGTGTCGGTGCGCATCTCCGAATTGGAGAGCCGGCGTCCGTGGCCGATTCCGGTGTTCGGTTTCCCGTCCGTTGCGCTGGGCGGCGCGGCGGCGCTCGCGGCGATCTTCTTCGTCATCTTGTTGCTCGCCGGTCAGTACCGCGCACAGAAGCAACGCTACCAGGTCACCGCCGAGCTGAACCAGCGCAACCAGGAAGCCATTCTGCGCTTGCTCGACGAGATGGGATCGCTCGCCGAGGGCGACCTTACCGTGCGCGCCACGGTCACCGAAGACATCACCGGCGCGATTGCCGACTCCGTCAACTTCGCGGTTGAAGCGTTGCGCTCCCTGGTCACCACGATCAACGACACCGCGTTGCACGTGTCGACCTCGGCGCAGGAAACGCAGGCCACCGCCATGCACCTGGCCGAAGCCGCCGAACATCAGGCGCAGCAGATCACGTCCGCCTCGGCCGCGATCAATGAAATTGCGGTCTCGATCGACGAGGTATCGAAGAACTCCGCCGAATCGGCGGACGTCGCGCAGCGCTCAGTCCAGATCGCCTCCAAGGGCGCCGGCATCGTGCGCCAGACGATTCAGGGCATGGACTCGATTCGCGACCAGATCCAGGAAACGTCCAAGCGCATCAAGCGCCTCGGCGAATCCTCGCAGGAAATCGGCTCGATCGTCGAACTGATCAACGACATCGCCGAACAGACCAACATTCTGGCCTTGAACGCGGCGATTCAGGCGGCTTCTGCCGGTGAGGCGGGCCGCGGCTTCGCGGTCGTCGCTGACGAAGTGCAGCGACTCGCCGAACGCGCTTCCGGCGCGACGCGGCGAATCGAAACGCTGGTGCAGACGATTCAGGCGGACACCAACGAAGCGGTGACGTCGATGGAACAGACCACCGCGGAAGTGGTGGCCGGTGCACGCCTGGCCGAGGATGCGGGTCTCGCGCTCGGCGAAATCGAAAAGGTCTCGAACGACCTTGCCGACCTGATTCAGAACATCTCCGAGGCGGCGCGCCAGCAGTCCGCGGCGGCGACGAACATCTCGGCGACGATGAACGTGATTCAGGAAATCACCACGCAGACTTCCGTCGGCGCCAGCCAGACCGCCGAGTCGATCGGCAACCTGGCCCAGCTCGCCGCCGACCTGCGCCGTTCGGTACAGGACTTCAAGCTGCCGGCGTGACGCTGGCAGCGGCTTGGGCTTGAGGGGAGCTTCAAGTCGATGGGTGGTGCAGAAACAGTGACGCGGCGGTTCGGCGCGTGGGTAGTTGGTCGGTTTATGCGGCAAATGTGGTCGGAGGTTTGCATCAGGCATGTCAGTTGCCGCCGGGACTTTCTCGCCGCTGATGGCCATGCCCGGCATGGACGACAGCGAGTTCGAGCGCTGGGCGAGCCTGCTCGAAAAGCGCACGGGCGTCGTTGTCCCGCTGAAACGCAAGGCGTTTCTCGTCACCAGCGTGCGCGGACGCATGCGCGAGACCGGGCATGCGAGCTTCGAGCAGTACTTCGAGGACCTGAAGAAAATCCCGGAAGGCGCGATCGAGTGGACCACGCTCGTCGATCGGCTGACCGTGCACGAGACGCATTTCTTCCGGCATTCGCCGTCTTTGGCGATGATCGCGCAGGACTGGCTGCCGCGCGTGACCAAGGACGCGCAGGAAACCTCGCTGCATGCCTGGAGCGTGGGTTGCTCCAGCGGCGAGGAGGCGTACACGCTGGCGATGGTGCTCGACCGTTACCTGTCCTCGCGCAAGGGCGCGAAACTGTATTTCGGCGTGACCGCGACCGACGTCAGTCTGCCGGCTCTGGCCGTTGGTCGTGCCGGACTTTATCCGCGGCAGAAGTTCGAGGAAATTCCGCCGGAGTATTCCGAACATTATTGCGAGTTGCTCGATGCGGACAGCTTTCGCATCCGCGAAAGCCTGCGCAAGCGCGTGGGTTTTTCGCAGTTCAACCTGCTCGACGCGATCAGCGCGTCGATGAAGCGGCTCGATCTGATTTTCTGTCAGAACGTGCTGATCTATTTCGCTCGCGAACGTCGCCGCGAACTGCTGGCGACACTGGCGAATCTGTTGAAGCCCGGCGGCTTGCTTGTGCTCGGTCCCGGCGAAGTGACGAATTTCGCGCATGCGCAATTGAAGCGCATCGACAACCGCAATGTGCTGGCGTTCCAGCGCATCAGTTGATTTGAGAGAACGACGATGAAATTGCAGGACGACTCCATCGACTTCACGACCCTTAACTGGGTCAAGCAGGAACTCGATGAAACGCTCAAGCAGGCCCAGCAGAACCTCGAGGCGTACGTCGAGGATCCGGCCGATTCGAGCCTGATGCGCTTCTGCGCGACCTACCTGCACCAGGTGCAGGGCACGTTGCGCATGGTCGAGTTGTATGGCGCGGCGATGGTGGTCGAGGAGATGGAGCGCGTTGCGCTCGGCCTGCTCGACGGCCAGATCAAGGCCGCCGACGACACCTATGCCGTGTTGATGCGCGGCATCGTGCAGCTGCCGGATTACCTGGAACGCCTGCAAAGCGGCCACAAGGACATCCCGATCGTCCTGCTGCCGCTGCTCAATGATCTGCGCGCCACACGCGGCGAAAAACTGCTGACCGAATCGGTATTGTTCTCGCCGGACCTGTCCGCGCCGCTGCCCGCTGCAGCCGCCGGCACCGCCCCGAGTCTCGGCGAAGCCGATCTGAAAGCCGAGGGCGCGCGTCTGCGCTCGGCGTTCCAGCTTTCGCTGCTGCGCTGGATCCGCAACGACGCGGCCGCGACGCAACTCGAACGCCTGACTTCCGTACTCGATCGGTTGCGCGCGATCTGTGGCGAAGACAACGCGCGGCGCGTGTGGTGGGTCGCCTCCGGTGTGCTCGAAGGCGTCGCCTCGGGCGCAGTGGAAGCCAATGCGGCGGTCAAGCTGTTGTTCGGCAAGATCGACCGCGAGATCAAGCGTCTCGTCGATGCCGGCGAGGCGGCGTTCCGTACCACGCCGCCCGCGGACCTGACCAAGAACCTGCTCTATTACATCGCGCACTCCAGCGCGGCCGGTACGCGCGCCGCGGAAATTCGCGATACCTACAAGCTAGACACGCTGCTGCCGAGCGAGAAGGAGCTCGAACACGCCAAAGGCTCGATCTCCGGCCACAACCGCAGCCTGCTCGACACCGTGTCGGCCGCAATCAAGGACGATCTGCTGCGCGTGAAGGAAGCGCTCGACCTTTTCCTGCGTGCGCAGAACGGCGATCCGGCCGAACTCCTGGCCCAGGCCGACGTGCTCGACCGCGTCGGCGATACGCTCGGCATGCTCGGCCTCGGCGTGCCGCGGCGCGTCGTGCTCGAACAGCGCAAGATCGTCGAGGAAATCGGCAACAAGACCCGTCCCGCCAACGAGAGCACGCTGCTCGACGTCGCCGGTGCACTGTTGTACGTGGAAGCTTCGCTCGACGATCACATCTCGCGGCTGGGTGCCGGAACACCGGCGCAAGCCGAAGGCGAAGGCATGCCGGACATGGGGCTGCCGCAGACCGAGGTGCGCAAGATCCTCGACACGCTGATCCAGGAAGCCGCGGTCAACCTGAATCAGGCCAAGCAGGACATCGTCGCCTTCATCGAATCACCGTGGGACCACGCCAAGGTCGAGCCGATCCCGCGCCTGCTCGACGAAGTCGGCGGTGCGCTGCGCATTCTCGATCTCGGTGATGCCGCGCAGTACGTCAAAGGCATCGTGCGTTTCATCGAGGTGGAACTGCTACGCCATCGGCGCGTGCCGACCGCCGAGCAGATGGATCGCCTCGCCGATGCGCTCGCCTCGATCGAGTACTACATGGAAGCCACGCGCGAGCAGCGCGGCGGCCGCGAAAAGATTCTCAACGTCACCCGCGACAGCCTCGCTGCGCTCGGCTACTGGCCGCTGCCCGAAGACGACGGCGGCGGCGCGCCGCCGTTGGCACCGATGCCGCCGCCGTCACGCCGCAGCGCAGATGCGCAGACCGACACAGCTTCGGTCCCGGTGGCCGCGTTCGCCGCGGCTTCGCCCGCAGCGATGAGCGCGCCGACGCCCACTGCATCGACGAGCGACGCGCACGCTGGCGAGTTTCCACGCTGGGGTGAATACCCGCCGGTCAGCGGCGAGGCCAGCCTGAGACTCGACGCCGGCGGCGCGGAAAATCATGACGAGATGCCGAGCATCGAATTGCCCGATACCGGCATCGACGAATACCTCGCGCGGCTGGATCGCGGCGAAGAATCGCCGGCGCCACCGCCACCGCCGCATGCCGAGTCGAGTGCCGACCACGAGGTGCAGCCGGGCGTTGATTTCGTGCCGGGCGCGGGGCTCGAAGACCTGCTCGTCGGCGAGACGAAGATGCACGAGCCGCCGGCGCATGACGTGTCCGGCCTGCGCTTCACACAGACCGAACCGACCGCGCCACCGGCGCCGAGCGTGCGCTACATCGAAGTCGAAGAGGAAATCGAGGAGGAAGTGCCCGATACCGACGCTGCAGCGGCGCAAGCCGACGCCAGTTTCGCTGCGGCGTCGTCTGACGACATCGATGACGAGATCCGCGAAGTGTTCGTCGAGGAAGTGCAGGACGAGATCGATAATCTCGCGCGCTGTCTGCCGGCGTGGAAAGCCGATGTCAACGACTTCGACAAACTCAAGCCGATCCGCCGCTCTTTCCATACGCTGAAAGGTTCCGGCCGCCTGGTCGGCGCGCTCGCGCTCGGCGAGTTCAGCTGGAAAGTCGAAAACATGCTCAACCGCGTGCTCGACAAGACGATCATGCCGAACGCGCCAGTGCAGGCGCTCGTCGACAACGCGTTCGCTGCGCTGCCGGAACTGCTCGCCGCACTGCGCGGCGAAGGCAATCCGAAAATCGACGTCGCGCAGATCAGGGCCGTGGCGGACAAACTCGCCGCCGGCGAAGAAGCCTATGTGAGTAGCGCACCAGCGCGCACGAAGACCGTCAAGCGCATCGTCAAGCGCATGGTCGCAGTGGCCGAACCCGCCGCGTCGTTCGCGCTGCTGGAGCCGGACGCCGCTCCGGTCGAGCTCAGCACCGTCGTCGACATCGAGCACTCGTTCACTGCGCCGCCCGAGGAAGTGGCCGCGCTCGCCGGCGGCGATCTGGCCGAGCAGATGGAACTGGCCGCGAGCCCGTTGCCGAATATCGACCCGGTGCTGTTTGAAATCCTCACCAGCGAAGTAACGACGCATCTGGGCGTCATCGATGCTTATATCGCCGAGCTCGCGCAGAACGCCGCCGCGCCGGTGAGCGAGCCGGTGCTGCGCGCCGTGCACACGTTGAACGGCGCGATCGCGATGGTCGACATTCCGGTGATCAGCCATGTGCTGGCGCCGCTGGAAGGTTTTATCAAGCGCCTGCGCGCGGAGCATCGCGCGCCGGATGCCGCCGGTACGCAGGCCTTGCGCGAATCCTCGCAGCTCGTGCGCGAAGCGATTGGCGCGCTGGAAATTCCCGGCATGGCGCTGCCGAATTCCGATGCGCTGGCCACGCGCATCGTCGCGCTGCGCGACACGATGCCGGAACCGGAAATGGCGCACGTGCTATTCGACCCGGCTGAGCACGAAACACCGGTGTCGACGCCGAGCGTCGCCCAGGAACCGGAGCTTGCTGAAGAATCGTTCGAAGAGATCACGCTGGAAACCGCGCCGCCGGTCGACCATGCCGCGGAAGAAGCGGCCTTGCTTGCTGAACTCGGCATCGATATGCCGCTGGCCGAAGAGATCGAAATTTCCGCGCCAGACAGTGAAATCGCTGCGCCAGCGGTGGAAGCGTTGCCGAGCAGCGGCGAAGACGACCTTACTGCGGCATGGCTGCGCCAGCTCGAAGCCGAGGCAAAGCCGCCGGTGCCGGCCGCGCCTGCCACGACGGAAGCGGACGCGCTGATGTTCGCCGATAGCGCCGCGGCGGAATCGATCAGCGCCGCCGACGAAGCGGCGATCACCGCTGAACTCGCTGCGTTGGAAAGCGCCGACGCGCAAACCGTCGCGCGCGCGGAAACACCCGAGACCGAAATCATTTCGTTCGAGGAATTGGCGCAAGCCGAACACGAGCAAATTGCGGATACGCTCGGCGAGGCGCCGACGTCTGACGATGCCTTTGCCGAGCCCGAAATCACGGCACTGGCCGACGAGCCCGTCGAATTGGAATCGGAGCCAGCGCCGGTCGCGGCGGCAGCGCCGATCGAACCAGCCGCGCCGCGCGCGCCAGCGCTCGCCGTGCACAGTGATCTGCCGCCGATCTCGGATGATCCGCAACCGGACGGCAGGCTCGATCTGCCCGATCTGGACCAGGATCTGCTCGAGATCTTCGCCGAGGAAGGCAAGGACATCCTCGATCACGCCGACGGCCTGATGGCGAAGCTGCGCGAAGCGCCGCACGAGCGCGATCTCGTCACCGGCCTGCAACGCGACCTGCACACGCTCAAGGGCGGTGCACGCATGGCCGGCCTCGCGCCGATCGGCGATCTCGCACACGCGATGGAATCGTTGTTCGAAGCGGTCAACGACAACCGCCGCGACATGGATCGCGGTGCCGTCGAATCGCTCGAACGCGGCTTCGATCGCTTGCACGGCCTGTTGCAGCGCGCCGCCAAACGCCAGGCAATCGCGATGCCGCAGCACGCGATCGCGCGCTTCGAAGGCCTCGTCTCCGGCGACGTGCCGTTGCACACCCCGGCTGCGCCAGCCGTCGCATCGGTTCCCGCACAGCCGGTGGCGTCGACGGAGGCTCCAGCGCCGGTCCCGGCGGTGGCGAAAACCCCGCCGCGTCCGGGGCCGCGTCAGCAGCCCATCGCGGAGGAAGAAGAGGCGCAGCTGCGCGGGCCGCAGGAAATGATACGCGTGCGCTCGGACCTGCTCGACGCGCTGGTCAATTACGCCGGCGAAGTGTCGATCTATCGCTCGCGTTTGGAACAGCAGAATTCGACGTTCCGTTTCAACCTCGTCGAATTCGAAACCACCGTCAGCCGTCTGCGCGATCAGCTGCGCAAGCTGGAGCTGGAGACCGAAGCGCAGATCCTCTCGCGTTATCAGCGTGAACAGCATGATTCCGGTGATACCGCATTCGATCCGCTGGAACTGGATCGCTTCAGCCAGCTGCAGCAGCTCTCACGTGCGCTGGCCGAATCGGTATCCGATCTGGTCTCGATCCAGAACCTGCTCGATGATTCGACGCGGCAGTCGGAAACCCTGCTGCTGCAGCAGTCGCGCGTTTCGTCGGACCTGCAGGAAGGCCTCATGCGCACGCGCATGGTGCCGTTCGACTCGCTCGTGCCGAGCCTGCGCCGCACCGTGCGCCAGGCCGCACAGGAAATCGGCAAGCGCGCGAACCTGAAAGTGGATGGCGCGCAGGGCGAAATGGACCGCAACCTGCTCGAGCGCATGAAGGCGCCGTTCGAGCACATGCTGCGCAACGCGCTCGCGCACGGCATCGAGTCGCCGGAGGAACGCGTCGCTGCGGACAAACCCAGCGAAGGTACGGTAGCGATCCATGTCAGCCGCGAGGCGACCGAAGTCGTGTTGCGCGTGGCCGACGACGGCAAGGGCATGGATCGCGATGCGATCCGGCGCAAGGCGATCGAGCGCGGCTTGCTCAAACCCGAGGCGCAGCTGTCCGACCGCGATCTATACGGCTTCATTCTCGAGACTGGTTTCTCCACCGCCGAACAAGTCACTCAGCTCGCCGGCCGCGGCGTCGGCATGGACGTCGTGCACAACGAGATCAAGCAGCTCGGCGGCTCGTTGATGATCGATTCGGTCAAGGGCAAGGGCAGCACGTTCACGATCCGCCTGCCGTTTACCCTGGCGGTGACGCAGGCGATTCTCGTGCGCCTGGGCGAATCCACCTACGCCGTGCCGATGTCGTCGGTGCAGGGCGTCGTGCGCATCACCCGCGAGGATCTTGACCGGCGCATGGGCTTGCCGAATCCGAGCTACAGCTATGCCGGCGAGGAATTCCTGATTTACGAAATGTCGCAGCTGCTGAATCTGCCGTCGACGCGCATGGCCGACGAGACGCAGCTGCCATTGCTGATGACACGCACCGGTGACCAGCGCGCCGCCGTGCGCATCGACGGCGTGATCGGTTCGCGCGAAATCGTCGTCAAGTCGGTGGGCCCGCAGATCAGCTCGGTGCCAGGCATCTTCGGCGCCACGATCATGGGCGACGGCTCAGTGGTGATGATTCTCGACCTCGCTCCGCTCGTGCGCCGCAGCGCCGCACTGCGCGAGCGCGTAGAGGCCGGCGAAGTCGCCGTGCCGGTCGCGCCGATGCATGTGCCGGTCATCGAACGCGTGCAGCCGCTGATCATGGTCGTCGACGATTCGATCACGATGCGCAAGGTCACCACGCGCGTGCTCGAGCGCAACGACATGGAGGTGATCACGGCAAAGGACGGCCTCGATGCGGTGGAGAAACTGCAGGACAAGGTGCCGGACTGCATGCTGCTCGATATCGAAATGCCGCGCATGGACGGCTACGAGCTGGCGACGTACATGAAAAACGATCCGCGCCTGAAACATGTGCCGATCATCATGATTACTTCGCGCACCGGCGAGAAACATCGCCAGCGCGCATTCGAAATCGGTGTCGAGCGTTATCTCGGCAAGCCGTATCAGGAAACCGATCTGTTGCGCAATGTGCAGGAAACGTTGAGGTTGAGCCGTGCTTGAAGCGAACCAGCTGGCAGTTGCGATCCTGCAATCCGCGCAGGAAGCGCACCTGAAACAGGCGCTGCACGATCTCGGCGCTACGGTCGTCTATGAGGCGCCGCCGGCGCAGATCGACCGCGACAAGCTCGAGGCCTCCGGCGCGCGCGTCGTCATCGTCAATCTCGACGCCGACAGCGACGCCTACATCGATGAGCTGTACGACGTGCTCGACGCCGGCGATTACGACGTCGTGTTCAACGACGCGCAGGTCTCGGCGAATCTGCAAGGCTGGGACCAGGCGCGCTGGGCGCGCAATCTCGCCGCCAAACTGTTGCACAAGCCGGAGATGTCCGAACCGCCGCGCCCGCTCGGCGCACAGCCGGTGCCGACGCCCGCGCAAACCTTCGAAGCGCATGTGCCGGTTGCCGAGAAGCCCGGACCGGCCATGCCGGCGCCCGAACTGCCGCCGACCGTGGAAATGCCGGTGCCGGAACCATTACGCGCCGAGGCGCCGCCGGAAGCCGCCGGACTCGATATCGGTGGTCTCGCCGATTTCGCCGATCTCGTCGCCCCGCCGGAACCGGAGTTGGTGCCGGCGCCGGTCGCGCCCGCTGACGTGGCGCCAGGCTTGCCCGGCGACTTCGGCGCGGAACTCGACGCGCTGTTCGCTGCAGCCGATGCACAGCAACCAGCGCATCCCCCCGCGACGACGGGTGCCGTCAAGGCCGATGCGGAAAGTTTCGATTTCGAATTGCCGGCCGAATTCAATCTTGCCGACGTGCCTGCGGAACCTGAACATGTGATCGAGGGTTTTGGCGAAATCGATTTCGATATCCCGTTCGAAGACGCCGCGTTGCCGGAGCCGCCACCACCGGCGCCGCCGTCTGCGGTCGTGACAGTCGCCAAGCTGCCGCCGCTGCCAAAAGCTGGCGCCGGGGGGTTCGACGATTTTCCCGCGATCTTCGATCAGCTCGATCTGGCCGCGACCGACATACCGGCCAGCGACGGTGCGTTCAAGCCGGCGGCGCTGCCGGACAAGCCGGCAACGCTTACCGCATCTTTCCCGACGGACTGGGGTCTGGAGGATTTTGATATTGGCGAGGGGACTGGCGACAAGTCCGCAGCACCAGCCAAGCTCGAACGCCTGTCGGCGACCGATTTTCTGGCGCCGGAAGTCGACGAAACCGCGGCTGCGAAGCTGCAAGAAACCATGCCGGGCGAAGGCTTGAGCGGCCTCGAACTGATGCCGATGGAAGAAGCGCTGCAACACGCGCAGCCGGCTGCCACGCCCGCCGCAGCACCGAATGCCGGGCTGAAAGTCGGCACTGGCGCGGGGGTTTCGCGCGTGTTCGTGCTCGGCGCCTCGATTGGTGGCCCGGAAGCGGTGCGTGATTTCCTGAGCGCGCTGCCGGCGCGCTTCCCGGTGCTGTTCGTGCTGGCCCAGCACATGGGCGAGGAATTCCTCGACCTGATGGCTGCGCAACTCGCCAAAGCCGTGAAGCTGACGGTGCGCAAGCCGACGCACGGCGAGCGCGTTGCCCATGGCGAAGTGCTGATCGTGCCGACCACGCATCGCCTGCAGGTCGATGGTGAAGGCGTAGTCACGCTCGCGCACTTGCGCGAGAAGGCGCAATATTCGCCATCGATCGACCAGGTGCTGCACGACATAGCCGACCAGTTCGGCGACAAGGCCGGTGCAATCGTGTTCTCCGGCATGGCGCACGATGCGATCCAAGGCAGCGAATACCTGAAGTCGAAAGGTGGCACCGTGTGGGTGCAGGATCCGGATACCTGTGTGGTGAGTTCGATGGTCGACGGTGCACGCGCGGCGGGTGTTGTCGACTACAGCGGTGCGCCGGCGCAGCTCGCGGCGAAAATGATCGCCGATTACGGCAAGGCTTGAGGATACGATAATGGCCGAACTCACCCAGGGCGAAATCCGCGGCGAAATCCGCGGCGTCATGATTCCGGTCACGAACGCGCGCGTGCTGTTGCCAAACGCAACCGTTGCCGAAGTGATCACGTTTTCGACGCCGGAAAAAATCCCGAACGCGCCCGAATGGCTGCTCGGGCGCTTGTCCTGGCGCGGCTGGCGGTTGCCGCTGTTCTCGTTCGCGATGCTCTCGGGCAGCGCCAAGCAGGAAAACACCTCGAACGCGAAAGTCGCCGTGCTCAAGGGCTTGAGCGGCAACGCCAAGATTCCATTCGTGGCAATGCTCGCGCAAGGCTTTCCGCGGCTGACGACGATCACGCCGGATCTGCTGATTCCCACCGGCAACGAAGACGCGCATCCGACCGGCGTGCATGCGCAAGTGCTGGTGCGCGACGATCAGGCGGTGATCCCCGATCTGGGACAGATTGAAGCGCTGGTTGCTGCAGCGATGGCGTGAGTCCCTCTTCGCTCGTCATTCCGCCGAAAACGGACTGCGAAGGGACTGCGCACCTCAGACATTCAAGCTTTAAGCTCGTGCGGACTGTCGACCCTGATTGACCGAGTTGCATGCGGAACTTGAACTCCGCTTGCGGCCCTTTGTGCAGATCCTCTTCAGGAGTGCTCTGAACGTGCTTTCCTGGTGACTTCTTTGCACGAGCACTGCGCCGCAGGAGCGGCGCGAACAGCGGAGCTGGCCGCGGAGCGGCGAAGGGCAGGATGCCCGTAGTAAAGAAGTCACCCGGGCGGCGCAGCCGCACGGAAGTACAAGACAACAAGCCTGGTCGGCTACAAATCGCCGTGGAGCGCCTGCAGCGCCGCCAAAGCCGCAATGCCCGCCGTCTCGGTGCGCAAGATGCGCGGCCCCAGGCGCAGCCCGCGAAAGCCGGTTTGCGTAAGCAGCGCCGTGTCATGGTCGGACAGCCCGCCTTCCGGGCCAATGACGAGAATTGCGCCATTGTCCATTTGTGGCAATTGCTGCAATTGCAGCGATCCTTCCGGCATCAATGCGAGACGCAACGCTGGGGTGTCGCCGAGCGCGCCCAGCCAGCGGTCCAGACGCTGCGGCGGCTCGAGCGTGGGCAGACGGGTGCGACCGCTCTGTTCACAGGCACTGGCAAGAACTTGGGTCCAGTGGGCGAGGCGGCGTTCGGCGCGTTCCTCATCGAGCTTGACCTCGGTACGCTCGGTGACGATCGGCACGAGGCGCGCGACGCCGAGTTCGGTCGCCTTCTGCAGGATCCAATCCATCTTTTCGCCGCGCGCGATGCCTTGGGCCAGCGTAAGCTTGAGCGGCGCTTCCCGCTCAACATTGCGCGTCGCCAGGATTTCCGCAGTGACCGCGCGCTTGGCCAGCGCGCTTAACCGCGCGTCGTATTCATGACCGTCGCCGTTGAACAGGATCACGGCGTGACCGCGCTCCAGGCGCAAAACGCGCGCGACATGTTCGCCGGCTTGTTCCGGCAGCAACACCTCGTGGCCGGGACGCAGCGGCTGGTCGGTGTAGATGCGCGGCACACGCATGTCAGGCCACTGCCTTGTCGATACCGGCGATTGCGACGTCGACCATCACATCGATCTCGTCCGGCGTGATCACGTAGGGCGGCATGAAATACACGACATTGCCGAGTGGGCGCAGCAACACGCCGCAATCGAGACCATGCAGGTAGACGCGCAAGCCGCGCCGATCGGCGGTCGGAAACTGTTCTCGCGTGCGTGCGTCGCGCACGAGTTCGAGCGCAGCGATCAGCCCGGTCTGGCGCACGTCGGCGACGTGCGGATGGTTGCGCAGCGGCGCCAGTTTGTCGGCGAGATGTGCTGCCAACGCGCAGTTGCGTTCGAGCACCGGTTCATCGCGGAAAATCGCGAGCGTTTCCAGTGCGGCGCGGCAGGCGAGCGGATTGCCGGTGTAGCTGTGCGAGTGCAGAAACGCCTTGCCGCTTGCGTGTTCGGCATAGAACGCGTCATACACGGCGTTTGTCGTGAGCACCGCAGATAGCGGCAAAAAGCCGCCGGTCAGGCCTTTTGACAAGCACAGGAAATCCGGCGTGACATTAGCCTGTTCGCACGCGAACAGCGTGCCGGTGCGGCCGAAGCCGACGGCGATCTCGTCGGCGATCAGGTGCACCTCGAATTCATCGCACAGTTTGCGCAGCCCGGTGAGATAGCCCGCATCATGCATGCGCATGCCGGCTGCGCATTGCACGAGCGGCTCGACGACGACGGCGCAGACTTCGTGCGCGTGCTGCTGCAGTGCCGCGCGCATCTCCTCGAGCCGGCGCGCGATGTACGCAGGCGCGGACTCGGCCGCATCACGCGCATACGCATCGGGTGAGGCGACGAAAATCGGCGCGTGCAGCAACGGCGCATAAGTCGCGCGGTACAGCGGCACGTCGGTGACCGACAATGCACCAAGCGTTTCGCCGTGATAGGCGCCGGTCAGTGCGATGAATCGCGTCTTGCCGCTGCGCTCGAGGTTGCGCCAGTAGTGGAAGCTCATCTTGAGTGCGACCTCGATCGCGCTCGAACCGTTGTCGGCGTAGAACACGCGAGCCAATCCCGGCGGCGCCACGCGCAGCAGTTGCTCGGCGAGTTGCACTGCCGGTTCATGCGTGAAACCGGCGAAGATCACATGTTCGAGCCGGTCGAGCTGATCCTTCAGTGCCGCGGCGATGCGCGGATTGGCATGGCCGAACAGATTCGTCCACCACGAACTGATCGCGTCGAGGTAGCGCTTGCCATCGGCGCCGACCAGCCACGCGCCGTCGCCGCGTGCGATCGGGACCATCGGCACGCCGTGCGCATGGTCGTGCATCTGCGTGCACGGATGCCAGACCGCGGCGAGGTCGCGCTCGCCCAAAGATCGGGATTCGGGATTCGAAATTCGGGATTCGGCGAGCAGGGGCGGCGCGGACATTTTGCTATGATCGACGCCAAGCAGATACAAGGCAAGAACATGCGCGTCCGCTTTTGCGAATCCCGAATCCCGAATCCCGAATCCCGGCTCTCACAAGGCTTTACTCTGATAGAGATCCTCGTCGTCGTCGTGATCCTCGGCATCCTCGCCGCGGTGGTCGTGCCGAAGGTGATGGAACATCCCGGCGAAGCGCGCCAGGTGCGTGCGCGGCAGGACATCCAAGCGATCGTCACCGCGCTCAATACATACAAATTGGATAATTATACTTATCCGACGACCGAGCAAGGTCTGGATGCGCTCGTGCGCAAACCCGGTGGTGCGCCGGAAGCGCCGAACTGGCACCAGTACCTGGACAAACTGCCGAAGGATCCGTGGGGGCAGACGTACCTGTATCTGCGTCCCGGCGCGCACGGCGACATCGACGTGTTCACATACGGCGCCGATCGCAAGCCGGGTGGGGATGCAGAAGATGCGGATGTGGGCAACTGGGACTGACGGCGGCCGTCCAACTTGAATAGCAGAATGCGAGGCCGAGGCTTTACCCTGATCGAGATCCTCGTCGTCGTCGTGATCCTCGGCGTCGTCATCGGCGCAGTGACGCTTGGCGTGGGCGCCGTCGGCGGCGAGCGCCAGCTCGCGCGGCAGGCTGAACAGGTGCGTGCGCTAATTGCTTATGCGTGCGAGCAGGCGGAACTCAGCGGCCGCGATCTGGGTATCAGCGTGGACGCACAGGGGTTTCGTTTCAGTGTGGCCAATCGCGACGAATGGATTGCCGACAAGGCCGGCGAATTGCGTGCGCGCAAGTGGCTCGGCGGCACGCGGGCGACGCTGTCGCGCGATGGGCAGGCGATCGCGGTGACGGACAAGACGCCGGAGAAGCCGCAACTCGTGTGTTTTTCCTCCGGTGAACTGACGCCATTCCGCCTGGAGCTGGCGCTCGCCGACGTGGCGCAGCGCTTCCACATCGATGGTCAGCCGGATGGCGACCTCACATTGAGCGCGGTGGAATCGCATGCGCGCTGAACGCGGGCGCGGTTTCACCCTGCTCGAAGTGCTGGTCGGGCTCGTCGTGCTGGCGCTCGCGCTGCTCGCGCTGTCGCGCACCGCTGCCAGCCAGGTCAATTCCTTCGGCGCATTGCGCGAGCGCACGCTTGCGGGCTGGCTCGCCGACGATGTGCTCGCGCAGACCCGGCTCGTCGATCGATTTCCGCCAATCGGCAAAAGCGATGGCCGGCGTCGCTTCGGCGGCCGCGACTGGCGCTACGACGTGGTCGTGCAGGCGACGCCGGTCAACAGTGTGCGCCGCGTCGACGTGCACGTTTATGCCGGCAACGAGACGACCGCGCCGCTCGCCGAACTCGCCGGGTTCTGCGGCGAGGACTTGCAGCGGTGAAGCGCGGCGGCTTCAGCCTGATCGAGCTGCTCGTCGCGGTGGCGATATTTGCGATCATGTCCGCACTCGCTTACGGTGGGCTCAATTCGATCGCGCGCACGCGCGGCGAACTCGCCCGCCAGGAAGACGCATTCCGCGATCTCATGCGTACCGTCGGCATGTTGCAGCGGGACTTGCGCGCCGTCACGGCGCGGCCGGTGCGCGGCAATTTCGGTCAGGAGCTGCCGGCGTTTGTCGGCAGCGCCGATCATCTGGAATTCACGCGCCTGGGCTTTGCCAATCCGCAGGCCGAGCCGCGCGCGAATCTGGAACGCGTGCTCTACGAACTGGAATCCGGCATGCTCAAGCGCGGCCGCTACGCCGTGCTCGATCGCGCGCCGACGACGACACCCGCGGTCGCGGATTTGAAGATCAAGGCGGAGGATTTTCGCCTGCGCTACATGGACGCGGACAACCGCTGGCTCGATGCCTGGCCGCCGCCGCAGGAGAAGCCGGACGTCACACTGCTGCCGCGCGCGGTTGAGTGGCGCTTGCGCACGCGCAGCGAAGGCGAAATCGAGGGCACGGTCGAACTCGTATCGGCGTGGCCCGAACGTGCCGCTGGTGCGCAAACCGGCAACAACATAACTCCAGGTACCGGCATCCGTCCGCTCCCGGGTGCGACACGATGAAGCCGCGCTCTCGCGGCGTTGCGCTGCTCGTCGCGCTGCTCGTTGTCGCGCTCGCCACCGTGCTGATCGCCGGGTTGCTTGATCGTGGCGAGCTCGCCCAAGCGCGTACGCGCAACAGTCTGCGCGAGGCGCAGGCGCAGGCGTATGCGCTGGGTCTGGAAGCTTACGCGGCAAAGGTTCTGATGCAAGACCAGATGCAAGGCCCTGGCGTCGACAGCGCCGATTCGCCGTGGGCCGTGCCATTGCCGCCGACGCCGGTGCCCGGCGGCACGATCAGCGCGGTGATGCACGATCTGGATGGCCGTTTCAACCTCAACAATCTGACTGCATCGACAGACGCGCAGACGTGGCACGCCAAGTTTCAGCTATTGCTCAACGCGCTCAAGCTCGACCCGAGACTGGCAGACAACATTGTGGAGTGGATGAATGCGCCGAATGCCGGCAGCGCGAACAGCGACGCGTTCTATCTTGGTCAAGCCGTGCCGTACCGCACGGCGCAACGCCCCTTTCTGCACGTTTCGGAATTGCGCCTGATCAAGGGCATCGATGGCGAGATATTTGCCAGACTGGCGCCGCACGTCGCGGCATTGCCGCCCGGCACTACGATCAATGTCAACACGGCCAGCGTGCCGGTTTTGATGACCTTGGGTCAGAACGTGACCGCGGAAATGGCGCAGGCGATCTGGCAGCAAGGCCATGCGCATTTCACTCCAACCGATCTGAGAAACGGTCTGAAAAGCGTCGCACCCGGATTAGGGCCGATCGAAAATCCCGGGTGCTTCGGCGTCAAAAGCAGCTATTTCGTCGCCCGCGGCCAGATCACGCTCGACGATTTGCCATTTGAATTCCAGAGTCTGATCGAACGCCGTGTGGGTGGCGTCAACGGCGGCGTCCATGTGTTGCAGCGCAGCCGCGCGACCGACTCCTGATGCCGCGCGTGGCGCTGTTACAATCCTGGATATGTCCGAACGTCTGCTGATCCGTTTGCACGCCGATGGCGACCTGGCCTGGCTGGCGCAAGATGGCACTGGCCGCGCGCTGTCCGCGAGCAATGCGGGCGCGCCGCCCGCGTCAGCGCTCGCGCGCGCGCAACGCGTGATCGTGCTGGTGCCTGCCGAAGATGTGCTGCTGCTGCCGGCGCCGCGTCTGGCCGGTGCGCGCGCGCAGTTCCTCAAGGCCTTGCCGTTTGCGCTGGAAGATCAACTCGCAAGCTCGGTGGAAGACCTGCACTTCGCCGTGCCCGAACGCCTCGGCGCCGATCAGGTACCGGTCGCGGTCGTTGCGCGCACGACCTTGCGCGGCTGGTTCGAGCGCCTCGCCGCCGAGGGTATTCGCGCCGATGCGCTGTATGCGGAGACGCAGCTGCTGCCGATGCGCGAAAACGCGTGCAGCGTCCTGATCGACGCCACGCGCGCGCTGTGGCGCAGTGCACCGGCGCAGGTGGGCGCGTGCGCGCCGGCCGATCTCGCCGACATGCTTGCAGTGCTTGCGGCCGCGCAGCCGGCTTTGTCGGAATGCGAGATCTACGACTTGCGGCAAGCAGCCACGCCGTTCGCCCATCCCGGTTTCAACGTGCACACGCATCGCGACCAGCGCGACGCGCTCGCGTTTTTTGCTGCGCAAGCCGAGCCCGAATTGAATCTGTTGCAAGGCGAATTCGCGCCGGCGCACCGCCAGGCACCGGCGCAGCAGTTGTGGCGCCGCGCCGCCGCGCTCGCCGCCGCCGCAGTGCTTTTGCTATTTGTATACTACGGCACGGACACCTGGCGTCTGGCGCGGCAATCCGCGCGTCTGGATGATGCCGCGCGCACGATCCTGCATGACGGTTTTCCGGAAATGGACAAGGTCGCCGGCGACCCGCGCGACTTGATGCGCAGTGCCTTGGCGAATTTGCGCGGTGGCGGCGACAACAGCGGCCTCGTGCCGCTGCTCGGACGCATCGCGCCGATCCTCGGCAGCACCACGCGCATGACGCTCACCGCACTCGAATACCACAACGCGACGCTCGAACTCGGCTTGCGCGCGCCGGACGTGCCGGCGCTCGATCTGATGCGCGAGCGCCTCGTCGCACTCGGTCTCAAGGTGGAAGTCACCGCTGCGAACAGCAGCAGCCAGGGTATTGACGGCCGCTTGCGCATCGCCGGAGCCGGCCCGTGATCCGCGGCTGGTGGGAATCCCTGCAGGCGCGCGAGCAGCGCATGGTCACCATCGGCGCAGTCGTCGTCGTCGCCATGCTCGGCTGGGCACTGGTGTGGTACCCATTGAGCCATGCGCGCGCCGATCTCGCGGTCCGCGTCGCGCGCCAGCACGATGATCTGGCCTGGATGCGCCAGGCGCTCGCCGAAGTCAAAACCTTGCGTGCGCTGGGTGCGCGCGGTCGCGCCGACCGCCAGGGCAAGTCGCTGCTGGCGCTCGCCGACGTCAGTGCGCGCGGCGCCGGCTTGACCGGCGCGCTCAAGCGCGTGGAACCCGCCGGCAGTGATAGCGTGCGCGTGAATCTGGAGATCGCCGACTTCGACGCGTTGGTGAACTGGCTCGACGGGCTCGCGCGAGATTACGGCGTGCAGGCGCCGGACTTTTCCGCCGACAAGGTGGAAGGGCTTGGCCTCGTCAACGCGCGCGTGACCTTGCAAGACAGCAAGCGCTGAAACCAAGATGGAAGCCGAGTGAGACTATTGCGCCGATTTATACTTTTTCTCATCGCGCTGCTGACCATTGCCGCGGTCGTGGCAATCACCTGTCCGGCGCAGTTTGCCTATCGTTTCGTCGCCGATCGCCTCGGCGCGATCAAACTGGCTGGGTTGAGCGGCAGCATCTGGCAAGGTCACGCCGCCAGCACCCAGGTTTTCGGTACGGAACTCGGCGCGCTGGACTGGCAACTGCAGGCGGCCTCGTTGCCGCACGGCGAGGTCGCGGCGCACCTGACGCTCGGCGGTGGGTCGATCAGCGCTAGCGGCGACGTGACCGGTGGCCTCGATGGCGCGACGCAAGTCAGCAATGCCACGATCCGCGCGCCGGCGCAGTTCGCCGCGCCGGCGCTGGACATTCCGGCGTTGCAATTGCTCGGCGAGCTGCAGATCGACGTTGCCCAGGCGTTGTTGCGCCAGGCCTGGCCGGAGAGGGCGAACGGCACCGCGCATTGGCACAACGCCGCTGTGGCGGGTGCCGCGCAGGCACAGCTTGGCGACCTGGAAGCGACATTCGCTTCCGCTGCGGACGGTTCGATCAACGGCACAGTCCACGATCTCGGCGGCCCACTGCAGCTCAGCGGCACCTTCGTTGTCAACGCGGGCAGCTATGACGCGCAAGCAAATCTGCGCGCCCGCGACGGCAACGCGCAAGTCAGCGAAGCGCTGCGCTACATCGGCGAAATGCAGGCCGACGGCAGTTCGCTGTTGCGCATCCATGGCCAGCTGTTCAAGGTGTTCTGATGGATGCCGGATTCCTCGATCGTGCGCTGGCCATCGCGCGAGATGCAGCAGCCGCGGCGGCGGAAGTCATCCGGCATTACTACGAACGCGGCGTAGCGACGGAAACGAAGGCGGATCAGACTCCGGTCACCGTTGCCGATCGCGAAGCTGAAGTCGTGATCAAGGACGTTCTGCGGCGCGCGTTTCCGCAGCACGCGTTCTACGGCGAGGAACACGGCCGCGAAGGCGACAGCGACTATCTGTGGCTGATCGATCCTATCGACGGCACCAAGGCATTCGTGCGCGGCTATCCGATGTTTTCCACGCAGATCGCGCTGATGCATCGCGGCACGCTCGTGCTCGGCGTCTCCTCGGCGCCGGTGTATGGCGAACTGGCTTGGGCGCGCGTCGGCGGCGGCGCTTTTCTCGACGGCAAACCCTTGCATGTATCCGCCGCGAAAGAATTCGACGCGACTACGGCGATCTCGATCGGCAACGTCAAGACGCTCACGCGCGGCGCGCGCTGGAACGCGCTCGGCGAATTGATCCAGCGCAGCGGGCGCATCCGCGGCTACGGGGATTTCCTGCACTACCACCTGCTCGCGCGCGGCTGCATCGATCTCGTCATCGAGTCGGACGTCAACATCCTCGATATCGCCGCGCTCGCCGTCATCGTGCGCGAGGCTGGCGGCGTGTTCACCGACTTGCAGGGTGCCGAGCTGACGCTGGAGACGATGAGTGTGCTGACGGGGACGCCGGCGCTGCATAAGCAGGCGCTGGCGATGTTCGCTCGCGCCTGAACGTGGCACGTGTTTTCACTTGCCCTGCGGCAGGTATTGCAATTTTGTGGACGCGTACTGCTGGATTCCGCTCGCGTCCGGCGAGCGGGTTACCTTTCTTTGCTCGTGCAAAGAAAGGTAACCGAAAGAAAGCACGTAAAAAGAGCAGCCCTAAAGAGGAGCTGCACAAAGGGCCGCAAGCGGAGTTCAAGTTCTGCATACGACTCGGTCGATCAGGGTCGACCGTCCGCACGAGCTTAAAGCTTGAGAAGCGCTGTCCTGGGATGGGCGGGATTGCAAAATCCGGGCGCCGTTCGCGAAGATGGCCCGAAGGGCGAAGGGCAGGATGCCCGGAGTCATGCCAAAAAGTAACTCGCTCGCCGCGGGCGAGTGAAAGCTTTGGTCAAAAAAAGGCAGACCGAGCGCGGCGCGTTACAATAAGCAATGCGCAAACCCCCCGTCATTCATTCGACAAAAGAAACTCGCGACAGCAAATTCCTGCGCGTGGAAGTGCTCGATCTTGAGTTCTCCAACGGCGAGCGCCGCACCTATGAGCGTCTGAAAAGCTCGGGTCTTGGTGCTGTTGTGATTGTGCCGATGCGCGACGAGGATACGGTGCTGCTCGTGCGCGAATACGGCGCCGGTATCGACCGCTATGAGCTGGGCTTACCGAAAGGCCGGCTGGACCGCGACGAAACGGTCGAGCAGGGCGCGAACCGCGAGCTCAAGGAGGAGATCGGCTTTGGTGCGCGTGATATCCATATTCTGACGACCTTGTCGCTGTCGCCGGCGTACATGACGAGCATGACGCACGTCGTCATGGCGCGCGATCTGTATCCGGAGCGCCTCGCCGGCGACGAACCGGAAGAACTCGATGTGATCGAGTGGAAGCTGTCGCGGCTGCACGAGTTGCTCGCGCACCCGGAAGTCACCGAGGGCCGCTCGATCGCGGCGCTGTTCATTGCGCGCGAGTTTATCGCCGGCCGCTTCCAGCCGCGTTTATGAGCACGCTCGATCTTGCCGGCCTCGCGCACGCCTGTTGCGCACTCGCGCGCGATGCAGGCGCAGCGATCATGCGCGTCTACGCGGGCGACTTCGCCGTCGAACACAAGGATGACGATTCGCCGCTCACGGCCGCGGATCTGGCGGCGCACCGGGTGATCGTCGACGGTCTGCGCGCACTCACGCCGGCGATTCCGGTGCTGTCGGAGGAGTCCGCCGAGCAGGCAGGCTGGGATGAGCGGCGTGGCTGGACGCGCTACTGGCTGGTCGATCCGCTCGACGGCACGCGCGAGTTCGTCAAGCGCAATGGCGAATTCACCGTCAATATCGCCCTGATCGACGACCACGCGCCCGTACTCGGCGTGGTGTACGCGCCGGCACTCGAAGAATTGTATTGGGCTTGGGCGGGCGGCAACGCGCATTTTGCTACAAAGATGCAAAGTGGAACATTGCACACGCGTCCACGCGCAATGCCGCTGCTGGTCGCCGGCAGCCGCTCGCACGCCGACCCGCGCACGTTGGCGGCATTGGACAAACTCGGGCCGCTGACACTCGTACCGCTCGGCTCGTCGCTGAAGTTCTGCCGCGCCGCGCGCGGTGAAGTGGACTTGTATATGCGCTATGGTCTGACCAGTGAATGGGATACCGCTGCCGGCCAGTGTGTGCTCGAACAGGCCGGTGGACGCGTCGTCGAACTCGATGGCCGCACGCTGCGCTATAACGCGAAGGAATCCCTGCTCAATCCGGATTTCCTCGCCTGCGGCGACGCCAGCGTGGATTGGGCCGGATTGCTGCACGACATCGCGCATGACTGAGCATTCCGTCGAAGAGCTGCTGCGCATCATGGCGGCGCTGCGCGACCCGCAGCGCGGCTGTCCGTGGGATGTGCAACAGAACTTCGACACGATTGCGCCGTATACGATCGAGGAAGCGTACGAGGTTGCCGATGCTATCGACCGCAAGGACTTCGCCGACCTGCGCGACGAACTCGGCGATCTGCTGCTGCAGGTAGTGTTTCACGCGCAGATGGCGCAAGAACTCGGCAAGTTTTCGTTCGCCGATGTCGTGGAGGCGATCTGCACGAAGATGGTCCGCCGCCATCCGCACGTGTTCGCCGGTGAGAAGGTCGCCGACGCGCAGGCACAGACCGTGGCCTGGGAGGAACACAAGCGCCGCGAACGCAAGCAGAGCGCCGGAGCCGACGCGAGCGTGCTCGCCGGCATTTCACACGGCTTGCCGGAATGGCAGCGCGCGCTGAAATTGCAGAAACGCGCGGCGACGATCGGTTTCGACTGGACGACTCCGGAACCCGTGCTCGACAAACTCGCCGAAGAAATCGATGAGGTGCGCGCGGAGCTCGCAACCGGAATCGACCACGCGCGCCTGCAGGACGAGATCGGCGACGTGCTGTTCGTCGGCGTCAATCTGGCGCGCCTGACGAACGTGGATTATTCCGCAGCGCTGCGCGGCGCGAACGCCAAGTTCGAACGCCGCTTTCGGCGCATGGAAGCCCTGGCCGCGGCCGATGGCACCAAGCTCGACGGCATGAGCCTGGCCGAGCAGGATGCATATTGGGATCGCGCGAAAGCCGAGGAACGCAGCGGCAACTGACACATGTCGCAAACCGGGGCGCCGCAGTGTTCTATGATGAACGCAGACTGGGAGGGCAAGCCATGCGCAACAGATCACAGTGGTGGGTGGGTTTGGCGATAACGGGTTGGCTTTGGGCCGGCAGCGCCGGCGCCACCAACGCGGTGGTGACGAACTGTACCGAGAGCGGTTTCAACACCGCGCTGAGTGGGGTAGACGTCAGCGGCGGCGGTACGGTCACGTTCAATTGCGGCACTGCGACGATCACGTTTGTGACGAGCAATGACAGAGTGATTTCCAGCCCCGTGACGATCGACGGCGGTGGCAAAATTACGTTGGATGGCAGCACCAGCCAGTCACTGATTCAGGTGTTTGGCCTTGGGGATGCCATCCTGAAGAACCTGACGCTTGCGCATGGCGGCAATGCCGTCGGCTTCACCGCACTCGAAAACTTCGGCGTGACGACGCTGGATCACGTGAAGGTGCAGAGCAATGCAGGCTCGGCGAGCGCGGTGAAGAATCACGGTACGCTGATCGTGCGCGCGAGCACATTCGCCGGCAATAGCGCCACGGGATCTACGACGGATGGCGGCGCGATTTATCACGACGGTACCGACTTGAGGGTGAGCGCCAGCACGTTCAACGGCAACTCGGCGGGGCGCTTCGGCGCGGCGATTTTCGCCATGGGACCGCTGACAGTGGTGAACTCGACGTTCAACGCCAACACCGCGACCAGCGGCGGTGGCGCGATCTATCAGGTCGGCAGCGGTGGTACCATTTTGTACGCAACGATTGTCGGCAACAGTGCGCCGTTCGGCGCCGGCCTGTACAACGATGGCTCCGGTAACCCACTGACGATCGGCAAATCGATCGTCAGCGCGAACACCACCGGCAACTGCGACGGGGTACTGGCATCCAGCGGCTACAACCTCAGCAACGGCACTGGCTGTGGCGGGGTCTTCACCAACACCGGCGACCTGATCAATCAGACGCTGACCCTGGGGGCGCTCGCGAACAATGGCGGCCCGACACAAACGATGGTTCCGGCCGCCGGTAATCCGGCGATCAATCACATTCCGCTCGCGCAATGCGCGCCGAACGTCGATCAGCGCGGCGGCGGACGGCCGAGCGGCGCCGGTTGCGACAGTGGTGCTGTCGAGGTCGGCGCGGTGCTTGACGTGATTTTCTACGATGGTTTCGATTAAACCCTACAGCCGCATGGTTGCATCTCACTCTCGAATTCCCCGGGAGAGCAACCATGCGCTTTGTACTATTTTCGATCCTCAGCCTGTTGGCTGCCCATGCGTCGGCAAATACGCTCGAGTGCAAGTTCAAGGCCGAGCGCCCGCTAGCCATCGACTCCGCCGGTGCGCACGCGCTCGTGCTTGCGCTCGACTCCAGCGATGCACACGTGCGCGGCGTGGCCGGGCTCAACAAGATCGAGGTAACCGGCAAAGCCTGCGCGTCGCAGGAAGACTGGCTTGCCGAGCTCACTGTCGAGCAGCACCGTGAAGGCGATCGCGTCGTCGTCACCACGAACCAGCATCGCCAGAACACGATCGGACCGTTCCATTCGAGCTACGCGTACATCGATCTCGAAGTGCGCATTCCCGCCAGCCTGATGTTGCAGATCCAGAGCAATTCCGGCGATGCCGATGTGGCCGACCTCGCGGCGCTCGATTTCTCCACGCATTCCGGCGATCTGATCGCCGATCACATCAGCGGCACGATCACTGCCGAACTCGGCTCGGGCGACATCAAGGCTGACGACATCGGCAGCCTGGAACTGCGCCGTTCCGGTTCCGGCGACGTGCGTGCCCGCCGCGTGCGCGGCGACGTGCGCATCGGCAATGTCGGTTCCGGAGACCTCGCGTTCGAGGACGTTGCCAGGAGCGTGCACGTGAACTCCGTCGGCTCGGGCGACGTCGGCGTGCACGGGGCGGGCGGCGACGTCGTCATCGATTCGGTCGGCTCCGGCGACGTCACGGCATCGAATGTCGGCGGTGACTTCATCGTCAAGGCGGCCGGCAGCGGCGACATCCACCACCATGACATCAAGGGCAAGGTTAGCGTGCCTGTCCGCGACGACGACTGATCGCGCCGGTGTGGTCAACTTGCGCGCGCGCGGCGCGCGCGCAAGAATCGCCGCATGCCCGGTCCGTTCTCAAGCTTCCGCGAGTTCTATCCGTTCTACTTAAGCGAACATGCCGATCGCATGAGCCGGCGGTTGCACGTGATCGGCAGTACGCTGGTGTTGATCGTGTTAGCCGCTGCGTGTGCGACACAGCACTGGCTCTGGCTCATCGCGCTGCCATTCATCGGCTATGGCTTTGCCTGGATCGGCCATTTCTTCTTCGAAAAAAACCGCCCGGCCACGTTCAAGCATCCGTTGTATAGTCTGGCCGGCGACTGGGTCCTGTGGTGGCAGACCCTGGTCGGCAAGATCAAATTCTGATTCGGAATTTCTAAGGGGGAACGTGATGGCGAATGCCTGGGTTAATCTCGTCATCCTGCTGGCGCTGCTTGAATTTTTCGCCTTCGGCTTTCTCGTGGGCAAGGCGCGCGTGACCTATGGCGTCAAAGCGCCGGCGATGAGCGGCCATGAAATGTTCGAGCGCTACTTCCGCGTGCAGTACAACACGCTCGAGTTGTTGATCGCGTTTGTGCCGGCGCTATGGATCGCCGCGAGTTACTGGAACCCAGTCTGGATGGCGGCGGTCGGCGCCGTGTACCTGATCGGCCGCATCCTCTACCTGCAAGGCTACGTGCGCGATCCGAAGACACGCAGCATCGGCTTCGGCCTGAGCATGCTGCCGATTCTCTTCCTCGTGCTCGCGGCGTTGGCCGGCGTAGGCAAAAGCCTGATCGCCTAATCGAGAAAGATAAAAAATGCGGCGGCGACGATCAAGGCGAAACCCACGAGATGGTTCCACTTGATCGTCGCGTCGAGATAAGTCACCGAGAACACGACGAACACGCTCAGCGTGACGATCTCCTGGATCGTCTTGAGCTGCGCCGGGTTATAGACGCGGAATCCGTAGCGGTTCGCCGGCACCTGCAGGCAGTATTCGAAGAACGCTATGCCCCAGCTCACGATAATCACCAGCCACAGCGGTCGGTCGGTGAAGCGCAGATGGCCGTACCAGGCCAGAGTCATGAATATGTTCGAGGCGAGCAACAGCGCGACAGGCGTGATGTAGGCGAGCATGGGCGCGATCCGCGAATCGATTACGGCGCTTCGGTATCGATGAAGCGCGTCTCATACAACAGGTTCTCGACGCGTTCTTCCTGGTCCGGCAGAAATTCCACGCCCAGGTCGTCCGCACCATTGCGCACGATGCGCGCGTCGATGCCGATTACGGTTTCCTGATCGAAGATGAAAAAAACGCGGCAGATGTCGGTCGCGTTCGCCGGCCAGTTCTTCGGCCGCCCGATGCGCGCCCCGCTCTGCGACAAGTCCTTCACGTCGGACAGGTAGCCCTCGTTGCCGGTGACGGCCATGGCGGCCGAGTAGATCGACAGGCGCGGGTGACGGCGTTTTTCGATCGCTGACGACATGCTCGACTTTTCCCCAACGTCGCAAGGGAACCTTCCGAGCTACGATAGTCGCCCGATGCCGCGCAGCGCAAGATGCTAAAGTCCGGCAAGGACCACAATGTGAAGGCACGCATGGTTTTTGATCCGGGCAAGCACCTGCGCATGGCGCCGCTGGCGGCCGCGCTGGCGCTGCTGCACGCCGGCGGAACTGCCGCCAGTGTGCGCGATGTGGCGATGCCGTTGGCACATGAGCCCGGCAGCCGCGCCGGCGTCGCGGCGCTGTTCCAGGCGCTGCGCGACGCGCATACGCACGGTCCCGTGCCGGTGCACGTGCCGGTCGTGCTTCCGGTCGGCAGCTGTGCGGACGACGGCGGAATCGACACGCTGCGCAGCGTGATCGATACGGCCGGCGACGGCGACACCATCGACCTGAGCGCACTGACCTGCAGCGTGATCACGCTCGCGCAGGGCGCAATCCCCTCGTATCCGGATCATCTGACGTTGCGTGGACCGGGCGCGAGCAAGCTCGCGATCGACGGTGCGGGCCTCGATCGCGTGCTCGTGGATTACGGCTACTACACGTTGCGCATCGAAAACCTCACTGTGCGCAATGGCTACAACCGCGTGAGCGGCTATCACGTCGCGGGCGGCGCCTGCGTGTTGTCGAACGCGTATGTCACGCTCGATCACAGCACGGTCAGCGGCTGCCGCTCGATCGGTGAGGGCGCGTACGGCGGCGCCATTCTCGCGCGCGGCATTGCGATGTATACGAGTACACTTTCCGGCAATGTCGCCCAAGGCAGCCCGCTGGCGACGCTCACGGCCGCCTATGGCGCCGGTGCGTTCGCCTATCGCGGCATGGCGGCCCTGTACGACAGCACGGTCAGCGACAATATTGCAACGGTTGATCCGGCAAATACGCACGGCAGTTACGACACCGGCGCCGGGATTTTTTCCGACAACGGCGGGATTGCCCTGCGTTCGACGATCGCGAACAACGCTACCGACGGCAGCGGCGGGGGCATTGCCAGCCACGCCCCGTTTCTGGTCAGCAACAGCACGATCTCCGGCAATAGCGCGAGCCGTGGCGGCGGCATGTTCGTGCGCACGTCCTCTCCCGTCGCGTTGAACAACAGCACGATCGCGTTCAATCAGGCCGGCAATGGCGCTGGCATTTACCTCGCCGGCACGCCGGCGGCGTTCGAGCTGCAAAGCACGCTGATGGCGAACAACACCGGCAGCGCGGATCTGGCAACGAAATCAGCGCTCAGCATCAGTGGTGCGAACAATCTGGTGATGACGGCGGCGAATGTCGCCTTGCCCGCGGATACCTTGCATGGCGATCCGCTGCTGCTGCCGCTTGCCGGCAACGGCGGACCGACGCGCACGCATGCGCTGGGCGCGGCCAGCCCCGCGCGCGACGCTGGCAACAATGCAGCGAATCTCGCCGTTGATCAGCGTGGACGACCGCGCGTCGTCGGCGCAGCGGCGGATATTGGCGCGGTCGAGATGGGCGCTGTCGTGGCGGCGGCCGCAGCCGTGCCGTCGTTGTCGACGTGGGCATTGGCGCTGCTCGCGGCAGCGCTGGGGTGGATCGGACTGCGCCGCACGCGTATTTCAGCGTAGCATGGGCGAATGAAGAAGCTCCTGCATCTGCTGTTTGCGCTTGGAATCGCCACGATGAGCCATGCCGCCACGCCGGTTCTCGTAATCCACGGCGGCGCTGGTGTCGTCGCCAATGACGTGACGCCGGAGCGCGAGAAAGCCGTGCGCGCCAGCTTGCAGCGCGCCCTCGACGCCGGTTACGCCGAGCTCAAGGTTGGCAAGGCGGCGCTGGACGCCGTGACGGCCGTGATTACCGTGCTCGAAGACGATCCACTGTTCAACGCCGGCAAGGGCGCGGTGTTCAACCATGCTGGCAAAAACGAGCTCGACGCCGCGATCATGGACGGCGCGACACTCGCCGCCGGCAGCGTCGCCAACGTGCATCGCGTGAAGAATCCGATCCTGCTCGCGCGCGCCGTGATGGAGAAGTCGCCGCACGTGATGCTGGTCGGCGATGGCGCGGAGGAATTTGCGCGTTCCGCCGGTATCGAACTCGTCGATGCGAAATACTTCTACACCGAAAGCCGTTGGCAGCAATTGCAGAGTGCACTGAAGGAGGAACGGGAAAAAACCGCGAGTCCGACAAAGGCGCCACACCACGGCACGGTCGGTGCCGTCGCACTCGACGCGCAAGGTCATCTGGCCGCCGGCACATCGACCGGCGGCATGACGAACAAGCGCTACGGCCGCGTCGGCGATTCACCGATCATTGGCGCCGGCACCTATGCGAACGCAAAGTGCGCGGTGTCGGCGACCGGTTGGGGCGAGTTCTATATCCGCGCCAATGCCGCGCACGACATCTGCGCGCGCGTCGAATACAAGGGCGAATCGGTTGCGCAGGCGGCGAAAGATGTCGTCATGGATGTCGTGCCGAAACTCGGCGGCGACGGCGGCGTGATCGCGCTCGACGCGGACGGCAATTTCGCGACGCCATTCAATACCGAAGGCATGTATCGGGGCTGGGTCGACAAGGACGGCAAAGTCCATATCGCGATTTTTGCCGAGTAAAGCCGAATCAAGGGGAAATCTATGGTGCTTTGTCCGGTTGCATTGGCAGTGGGTTGCGCGAAATGTCCGGTGTTCGCCGTTTGTCCGGTAAAAGGCCTGATCGGCGATTACAAGCCCGATGAGGAAAAGCCGGCGAAGTCCGGGACGGCGGGTGCAAAGAAAAAGAAGTAGCTAGAAATGGTAATGCAGGCCGACCGACGCCAGCTGCGTAGCTTCCAACTGCAAGCCGTTCACGCGCTGGTATAGCGGTGCCTGCACGAACGCGTAGGCACTGAAATGCGGCGATACGTTCCAGGTGACGCCCGGGCTCAGGTACACCAGCGTCGCGCCGCTGTTCTCCACGTCGGCATTCGCGCCGTTCTCGCGTTTTTCGATTCGCGCATTGAGCTGTAGTTGCGGCTCGATGACGCTGAAGCCGGTGTAGCGCACGCCGAAGTTCAGGTTGACGCCTGAGCCGGGTTTGAACTCGTCGCGCGAAGCGAGCGGCAATTGCAGCAAGGCATGCGCGAAGTAACCCCAATCCGGCGCGAAGGCCCCGAAGTTGTAGATGCCGAGCAGCGCATCGGTGGTACCGGTGCCGAGCTGCAGCCCGCGATCGAGCATTTCGCCTCGTTGCGGGCCGCTGCGGAATCGACTGTCGAAATTTCCGGTCGGCAGTTTCAAGCCAAATTCAAAGCCAGTATGACGCTGCGCATCGAATCCGAGATAGCGGCCGACCACGCGCAGATCGCCGATGCCGCGATCCTGCGAGGTGGATACCTCGGTATCACCTGCAGCGATCGTGGCGTGCGAGCGATCGAACCACGGCAGCGCCACGTTCACCGCCCACTTGCCGTTTATGCCGTAATCAAACGCGAGCATGGCATTGCGATTGATCGTGTAGCGCTGTACTTCGCGCGCATTCGGATAGCTGATATCGCTGCGCGAGACGCTATCCGTGCCTTCGCGCAATTGGTCCTGTTCAAAAAAGTCGTAGCGCAGGTCGACGCGCCAGCCACGGCTCGATGCCAAACCCTGACTCGCCCAGTCGGAACTGAGTGTGCAGCCGCAGGCGGAACAGGCATGCGCACGCGGCGCAAAAACCAGCGCCGCGAGCACGAGCGTCGGAGCGAGCAAACGATCGCGAATCACCGGTATTTCTTCCGTTGGGATGGTCTGCAAGGACCGGGAATGCCGCGCACGCAGCAAGTCCGCGCATTTTACAACTGCTTACACGGTTTTACCGGATTGCGGGTGCGTTAAAGTAGCTTAGCGCAGTCTAATTCGCGCATCTTCCGCACAAGGACATGCGACCGAAGTAATGGACATCAACCAGAAGAAGAATTCCTTCCGGGCCGTGGTCATCGTTTTGGTCATCGCTGCAGTTCTCGCCGGCGGCGGTTATTGGCTCGCGCATCGCACTCCGGCCACACCGCAACAAGGCGGTTTCCGCCGCGGCGGGCCCGGCGGTAGCGCCGGCATGGCGATGCCGGTCGGCACGGCGACAGTCGCGACTGGCGACATCAATCTCTATCTCGATGGCCTGGGCACGGTAACTCCGCGCCGCACCGCAACTGTGCGCAGCCAGGTCGCCGGCATGCTGCTCAGCGTCAACTTCAAGGAGGGCGACACGGTGCAGCAGGGCGATGTGCTCGCGCAGATCGACCCGCGGCCTTTCCAGGCGCAGCTGGCGCAGGCGCAAGGCGCGCTCGCACGCGACGCCGCGCTGCTCGCGAACGCGAAGAAGGATTACGAACGCTATACGACGATGCCCGCGCAACTCGCGATCTCCAAACAGCAGGTCGATACGCAAGCCGCGCTCGTGCGCCAGTACGAGGGCACGATCGAAGTAGACCGCGGCCAGGTCGCCGCCGCGAAACTCAACGTCGACTACAGCCGCATCACCGCGCCGATCAGCGGCCGCGTGGGCCTGCGCGCCGTCGATCAGGGCAACTACATCGCCGCGGGTGACGCCGCGAGCATCGCCACACTGACGCAGCTCAAGCCGATCGACGTGCTGTTCACGATTTCCGAGGACAGTCTGCCCGGCGTGCTCAAGAAACTGCATGCGGGCGACAAGCTTGCCGTCGACGCGTTCGATCGTGCCCGGCAGAACAAGCTCGCGAGCGGCACGTTGGCGAGTCTCGACAACCAGATCGATACCAGCACCGGCACGGTCAAGGCCAAGGCCGAGTTTGCGAACGACGATGAAAGTCTGTTCCCGAACCAGTTCGTCAACGTGCGCGTGCAACTCGACGTTTTGCGCGAAGCGATTGTAATTCCGACCTCGGCGTTGCAGCGCGGCGCCGAAGGGTTATTTGTATACATCGTCGCAGCCGATCGTAGCGTCAGCCAGCGCAAGATCCAGACCGGCCCGACCGAAGGCGAGCGCGTGGCGGTGACGAGCGGACTGCAGGTCGGCGAGATCATCGTCACCGATGGCGCCGACAAGCTGCGCGAAGGCAGCAAGGTCGAGTTGCCGGGTGATGCGCCGGCGGCAAATCTGCCCGCCGATGGGCAGAGGAAGCGCGGCGAGGGGCGCCGACGCGATCAGGGCACGAATTCCGGGAGCGACAGCAGCAAGCCGAGTGGCGGCTGATCGCCGTGAACCCGTCGCGTCTATTCATCCTGCGCCCGGTCGCCACCAGCTTGCTGATGGCGGCGATTCTGCTCGTCGGCATTCTCGCGTACCGCTTCCTGCCGCTGTCGGCGCTGCCTGAAGTCGACTACCCGACGATCCAGATCACCACGCTGTATCCGGGCGCAAGCCCCGAGGTGATGACCTCATCGGTCACGGCGCCACTGGAGCGCCAGTTTGGGCAGATGCCGGGTTTGAACCAGATGTCGTCGACAAGTTCGGCCGGCGCCTCGGTGGTGACCCTGCAATTCAGCCTAGATCTCACGCTCGACGTCGCCGAGCAGGAAGTGCAGGCCGCGATCAACGCTTCGGGCACGTTCCTGCCTAGCGACCTGCCGGCGCCGCCGATCTATAGCAAGGTTAATCCCGCCGACGCCCCGATTTTGACGCTCGCGTTGATGTCCACAACGCTGCCTTTACCACAAGTGGAAGATGCCGCCGACACCCGGCTGGCGCAGAAAATATCGCAGATCAGCGGCGTCGGCCTGGTCACGCTGTCCGGCGGCCAGCGCCCGGCCGTGCGCGTCCAGGCCAACCCGGTCGCGCTCGCTGCCTATGGCATGAGCCTGGAAGACCTGCGCAGCGCGATCGGCAACGCCAACGTCAATTCGGCGAAAGGCAGTTTCGACGGGCCGACGCGCTCCTACACGATCGACGCGAACGATCAGCTCAAGTCCGCCGGCGACTACCGCGACATCGTGCTCGCCTACAAGAACGGCGCGCCGGTGCGTTTGCGTGATGTCGCCGACGTCGTCGATGGCGCGGAGAACAACCGGCTCGCCGCATGGAAGGACACGACGCCGGCAATCATCATGAACATTCAGCGCCAGCCCGGCGCGAACGTGATCGACGTCGTCGATCGCGTCAAGCAGCTGCTGCCGACCCTCACTGGCAGTTTGCCGGCGGGCGTCGACGTCAGTGTGCTGACCGACCGCACCGTCACCGTGCGTGCCTCCGTGCACGACGTGCAGTTCGAACTGCTGCTCGCGGTCGTACTGGTGGTCATGGTGATCTTCGTGTTCCTGCGCAATCTGCCGGCGACGATCATTCCAAGCTTTTCGGTGCCGCTGTCGCTGGTCGGCACCTTCGCCGTCATGTATCTGGCCGGATTCAGCCTCAACAACCTGACCATGATGGCGCTGACGATCTCGACCGGCTTCGTCGTCGACGATGCGATCGTGATGATCGAGAATATTTCGCGTTATCTGGAAGCTGGCGACAAGCCGCTCGATGCAGCGCTGAAAGGTTCCAAGCAGATCGGCTTCACGATCATTTCGTTGACAGTCTCGCTGATTGCCGTGCTGATCCCGCTGCTGTTCATGGGTGACGTCGTCGGCCGGCTGTTTCGTGAATTCGCGATCACGCTCGCCGTGACGATCCTGATTTCCGCCGTCGTGTCGCTGACGCTCGTGCCGATGCTGTGCGCGAAAATCCTCAAGCACTACACGCCCGAACAGGAGAGTGGTTTCGCCCGGCACAGCCACGAATTCATCGATCGCGTCATCGCCGTGTACGGGCGCTGGCTGAACTGGGTGCTCGATCGCCAGGGCGCGACGCTGCTGGTCGCGGTCGCCACGCTGGTGCTGACGATCGTGCTGTACATCGCGATCCCGAAAGGTTTCTTTCCGGTGCAGGACACCGGCGTGATCCAGGGCATCTCCGAAGCGCCGCAATCGGTGTCGTTCGCGGCGATGGCGCAGCGGCAGAGCGCGCTCGCGGCGCAGATCCTCAAGGATCCGGCCGTGGCGTCGCTGTCGTCGTTCATCGGCGTCGACGGCACGAATACGACGCTCAACAGCGGCCGCTATCTGATCAACCTCAAGGACCACGGCACGCGCGACGACGTGCAGACAGTGATGCGCCGTCTGACCGGCGCATCCGCCCAGGTGCGGGGTATATCTTTATACCTGCAGCCGGTGCAGGACCTGACCATCGAGGATCGCGTCAGCCGCACGCAATACCAGTTCACGCTGGAGAGTGCCGACCCCAACGAACTCAATACCTGGGTGCCGAAGCTTGTTGAGCGTTTGCAGCAGATGCCGCAGCTCGCCGATGTCGCCAGCGACCTGCAGGCGAGCGGCTTGCAGGCGTATCTCGATATCGACCGCGATACAGCCGGGCGCCTCGGCATCACGCCGGCAGCGATCGACAACGTGCTCTACGACGCGTTCGGCCAGCGCCTGATCTCCACGATCTTCACCGAGGCGAATCAGTATCGTGTCGTGCTCGAAGTGAAACCCGAATTCCAGAACGGACCGCAAGCCTTGAACGGCATCTACGTGCCGGGCCTGAGCAATGCGAACAGCGTCACGCAGACGCCGCAGGGTTCGGTGTCCGCGCCGGGCGGCGCGCAGTCCGCAACCGGTGGTGCACCCCAGGGCGCAACGCCGAGCGTGACCAGCGGTGCGACGCAGGCACCGGCTTCGAGCGGACAGGTGCCGATCTCGACCGTGACCAAACTCGAAGAGCGCACCGCACCACTGCTGATCGACCACCTCGGCCAGTTTCCGGCGACGACGATCTCGTTCAACCTTGCGCCGGGCGCGTCGCTCGGGCCCGCAGTGGCAGCAATCAAGCAGGCCGAGCAAGACATCGCTCTGCCGGCGAGCATCGACACAGCGTTCCAGGGCGCGGCGCTCGCGTTCCAGGGCTCGCTGTCCAATACCGTGCTGCTGATCCTCGCCGCGATCGCGACGATGTATATCGTCCTCGGTGTGCTCTACGAGAGCTACATCCACCCGATCACTATCCTGTCGACGCTGCCGTCGGCCGGCGTCGGCGCGCTGCTCGCGCTGATGCTCGCGGGCGACGATCTCGGCATCGTCGGCATCATCGGCATCATCCTGCTGATCGGCATCGTCAAGAAGAACGCGATCATGATGGTCGACTTCGCGCTCGACGCCGAGCGCAACGATGGCAAGGCGCCGCGCGAGGCGATCTACCAGGCCTGCCTGCTGCGCTTCCGCCCGATCCTGATGACGACACTCGCCGCGCTGTTCGGCGCACTGCCGCTGATGCTCGGCACCGGCGTCGGGTCCGAGCTGCGCCATCCGCTCGGCATCACGATCGTGGGCGGGATGATCGTCAGTCAGATGTTGACGTTGTTCACGACGCCGGTGATTTATCTCGCGTTTGATCGCTTGTCGCGTAGGGTTGCGGGTGGCGGCGAGCACCCCGACGGAGCGACTGCGTGAATTGCGAACGCGTCCTGCGCGTTTCCGCTCGCTGCCTAAAGCAGAGCTTCCACTCGGCCTGCGGCCGAGCGTGTAACTTTTCTTTGCTCGTGCAAAGAAAAGTCACCAAAAGAAAGCACGTAAAACGAGCATCCCACAGGATCAGCTGCACAAAGGCGCTGCGATGGGATGAAGGTTCCAATTACAACTCGGTCGCTCAGGGCCGGCAGGCTTTACGAGCTTCAAGCCGGAGAAAGCGCAGTCCAGGGATGGATGTGTTAGCAGAGTTTCCGGCGCCGTTTGCGGTGCCGAGCATCGCAGGCTTCGGCGAAGAGGGCCCGCAGGGGCGCGCGCACGATGCGCGCGCGTCGGCTGTCAGCACATGGACGTGCTGTCAGACGACCCCGCCGAAGCCGAGAAGCACAGGGCATTCCGATTCGCGGACGCGAATCGGAACACCGCGGTCGGCGCTAGCCTTTTTGGTTACTTTTTGGGCGATGCCAAAAAGTAACCCGCTCGGCCGCAGGCCGAGTGGAAGCTTTGCTTTTGCAAGTAACCCGCTCGGCCGCAGGCCGAGTGGAAGCTTTGCTTTTGCAAGTAACCCGCTCGGCCGCAGGCCGAGTGGAAGCTTTAACGCAAAAAGCTGGATTCCGGCTTTCGCCGGAATGACGAGCAACGGCGGGCGTCCATCATGAAAATGGGCGGCATCTCCGAACCATTCATAAAGCGCCCCGTCGCCACGACATTGCTGACGCTCGGCGTCGCACTCGCCGGTGCGGTGGCCTTCTTCCTGCTGCCGGTTTCGCCATTGCCCCAGGTCGACATGCCGACGATCTCGGTGCAGGCGAACCTGCCGGGGGCGAGTCCGGAGACGATGGCGACGGCGGTGGCGACGCCGTTGGAGCGCCAGCTCGGCCGTATTGCCGGCGTTACCGAGATGACCTCGTCGAGTTCGCTCGGCAACGCGCGCATCACCCTGCAATTCGAGCTGTCGCGCGACATCGACGGTGCGGCGCGCGACGTGCAGGCGGCGATCAATGCCGCGCGCGCGCAGCTGCCGACCGGCATGCCGGGCAATCCGACATATCGCAAGATCAATCCCGCCGACGCGCCGATCATGATCCTGAGCTTGACCTCGAAAACGCTGAGCCAGGGTCAGCTTTACGATGCGGCGTCGACGATCGTCGCGCAGAAAATCGCGCAAGTACAGGGCATCGGCCAGGCCCAGGTCGGCGGGTCGTCGCTGCCGGCCGTGCGCGTGGAAGTGAATCCGACCGCGCTGAACAAGTATGCGATGGCGCTCGACACCGTGCGCACCGCGCTGCAAAACTCCAACGCGAATCGACCGAAAGGCTTCGTCGAGAGCGATGACAAACACTGGCAGATCTATACCAACGATCAGGCCCGGCTGGCGAGCCAGTATCGCGATCTGATCATAGCCAATCGCAACGGCGCGACGGTGCGGCTGTCCGCTGTCGCCGACGTGACCGATTCGGTGGAGGATATCCGCAATCTCGGCCTGGCAAACGGTCAGCCGGCGGTGATCGTGCTGTTGTTCAAACAGCCCAACGCGAACATCCTCGACACGATCGATCGCGTTACCGCGTTGTTGCCGCGCCTGCAGGCGTCGATTCCCGCCGACATCGAGCTCAAGGTCGCAATGGAACGCACGAGCACGATCCGCGCTTCCCTGCACGATGTCGAGCGCACGCTGACGATCGCGATCATCCTGGTGATCCTCGTCGTGTTCGCGTTCCTGCGCAACTGGCGCGCGACACTGATTCCTGCGGTGGCGGTACCGGTATCGCTGATCGGCACGTTCGCCTTCATGTATCTCGCCGGTTTCAGCCTCGACAACTTGTCATTGATGGCACTGACGATCGCCACCGGCTTCGTCGTCGACGACGCAGTCGTCGTGCTCGAGAACATCACGCGCCACATGGAAGCGGGCATGTCGCGCTCGGAAGCAGTCCTGCGCGGCGCGCGCGAAGTCGGCTTCACCGTGCTGTCGATGAGCCTGTCGCTGATCGCGGTGTTCGTGCCGATCCTGCTGATGGGCGGCATCGTCGGCCGCTATTTTCGCGAATTCTCGGTGACGTTGGCGATCGCGATAATCATCTCGCTGATCGTGTCGTTGACGACGACACCGATGATGTGTTCGCGCTTGTTGCGTCATGAGCCCGCGCACAAGCGGGGAAAGTTTTTCCGCTGGAGCGAACGTGCGTTCGACGCAACGCACCGGCTCTACGAGCGCACACTGCGTTCCGCGCTTGCCGCGCCCGGTCTGGTCATGTTCATCCTGCTCGTGACCGTGTGTCTGAACGTATTCTTGTACATCCAGGTGCCCAAGGGGTTCTTCCCGTCCGAGGACACTGGCCGCCTCGTCGGCGGCGTGCAGGCCGATCAGAGCATTTCATTCCAGGCGATGGCGCAGAAGATGAAGGACTTCATGGCGATCATCAAGGCCGATCCGGCGGTGGAGAATGTGGTCGGTTTCACGGGCGGCGGCCGCAGCAACGGCGGTTTCATGTTCGTGTCGCTCAAACCGCTCGCCCAGCGCAGACTGTCCACCGATGGTGTGATCGCACGCCTGCGCGGCAAGCTCAAGGACGAGCCTGGCGCGAGCCTGTTCCTGCAGGCGGCACAGGACATCCGTGTCGGCGGCCGCCAAAGCAATGCGACCTATCAGTACACGCTGCAGAGCGACAGCCTCGAAGACCTGCGCAGCTGGGCGCCGAAGATCGCCGACGCGCTGCAAAAAGTGCCGGAACTCGCCGATGTCAACAGCGACCAGCAAGACAAGGGTCTGGAAACCGCGCTGCAATTCGACCGCGACGCCGCGGCGCGGCTCGGCATCACCACGCAGCAGATCGACAGCACGTTGAACGATGCGTTCGGCCAGCGGCAGGTGTCGACGATCTACAACGCGCTGAACCAGTATCACGTCGTCATGGAAGTAGCGCCGCCGTTCCTGCAGAACCCGCAGACGCTCGATGATATCTATGTGATGAACAAATCCGGCGGCATGGTGCCTTTGTCGGCGTTCGCGAAATACGGCCCCGGCTCGGCGCCGCTCTCCGTCAATCATCACGGTCAATTTGTCGCCGCGACCATCTCGTTCAATCTCGCGCCGGGTATCAGCCTCGGCCAGGCCACCGACGCGATCACGCGCACGATGGCACGGCTCGGCGCGCCCGCTACGATCCATGGCAGCCAGCAAGGCACTGCGCGCGTATTCCAGCAATCGCTCGATACCGAGCCGTGGCTGATCCTGGCCGCGCTGCTGGCGGTCTACATCGTGCTTGGCGTGCTCTACGAGAGCTATGTGCATCCGCTGACGATTCTGTCGACACTGCCGTCGGCCGGCGTTGGCGCCGTGCTCGCTTTGCTGATCTTCGGCAGCGAATTTTCCATCATCGCGCTGATCGGCGTGATTCTTCTGATCGGTATCGTCAAAAAAAACGCGATCATGATGATCGATGTCGCGCTCGACGCCGAGCGTAATCAGCATCTGCAACCGCGCGACGCGATCTTCCGCGCCTGCCTGCTGCGCTTCCGGCCGATCATGATGACCACGCTCGCGGCGATGCTCGGCGCGCTGCCGCTCGCCCTCGGCTTCGGCGAAGGCAGCGAGATGCGCCGGCCGCTCGGTATTTCCATTGTCGGTGGCTTGCTCGTCAGTCAGCTGCTGACTTTGTATACGACGCCGGTGGTGTACCTATACCTGGACCGGTTCCGGTTGTGGGCACGGCGTCAATGGTTCAGGAAATACGGCGTACAGCGCGCGTGAGCCCTACCTGTCGTGCAAATGCGCTTCGAGGAACCAAAGCGCCTTGTCGAGCCCGCGCGAAATTCCTGTGAACAGATCGGCCGTATCGGCGTCGCCTTCCTTGCCGGCAGTATCGATCGCGGCGCGCGTGGTCGCAGCAAGTGCGGCATAGCGGTCGGCCAGTTCAGCGACGATATTGAGGTCATGGAAGTCGCGGCCGAGCTCTTTTAGCCGCGAGCGTGCGGCCGCATCGCGTGCCGTGCCACGTGCTACGCCGCCCAACGCAGTGACGCGTTCGGCGATGTCATCGACCGGCGCTTCGAGATCCTCGGCGAGCTTGTCGAACAGCTCGTGCAACATGATGAAATGCGGGCCCTTGACGTTCCAATGCGCCTGCTTGACCTGGGTGTACAGATCCAGCGTGTCGGCGAGCTGCTGGTTGAGCAGCGCGGTCATGCTCTCGCGCAGCTTCGGCTTGATGTCGATACGGGTGGTGTCGGCCTTGTTCTTCGCCATGACGTTCTCCTTCGCTGGATTGTCCCGAACACTATAATGTCGTCCTGTCGTTGTTAGAAATCAATTGTCACGATGCGATTGATAGACGCCGACTATCCATCGTTCGCTGTCCTAAGAATGCCTGTGAACCGCTCGCCATTGCCGCCGGAGCTGGCCGCGCTGCGGCCCCTGCTCGACGAAACGCTGAATGCGGATCGGCGCGGACTGCTGCGCGCGCTCGAGCGCGTGGTTGGCGAAGCGGCGCTCGCGCAGTGGCGGGTGCGTGTCGACGCGGCGCGTGCGCGTTACGCTGGCCGCGCGGCACGGGTACCCGAGATTCGCGTCGACGACTCGCTGCCGATCGCTGCAAAAGCCGACGAGATCGTGCGCCTGATCCGCGCGCAGCAGGTGATCGTGCTCGCCGGCGAAACCGGCTCCGGCAAGACCACGCAGTTGCCGAAGCTGTGCCTGGCTGCGGGTCGCGGTATCGCCGGGCTGATCGGCTGCACGCAACCGCGTCGTGTCGCCGCGCGCAGCGTGGCGCGCCGCGTCGCCAGCGAACTGGGCACGCAGGTCGGCGGCTTGGTCGGGTATCAGGTGCGTTTTACCGAACAAGTCGGCGAGCACGCGTTGATCAAATTCATGACCGACGGCATCCTGCTCGCCGAGACGCAATCCGACCCGTGGCTCAACGCCTACGACACGATCATCCTCGACGAGGCGCACGAGCGCAGCCTCAACATCGACTTTCTGCTCGGTTACCTCAAACGCCTGCTGGCGCGCCGGCGTGATCTGAAGCTGATCGTCACTTCGGCGACGATCGACACGAAGATTTTTTCGCAGCATTTCCATGATGCGCCGGTGATCGATGTCGAAGGTCGCGGTTTTCCGGTCGAGGTGCGCTGGCGCGCGCAGGACGACGCAGACGCGGGCACGACCGAGCGTCTCGTCGCCGCACTCGATGAAATCACCCTGGAAGACCCGCGTGGGGATGTGCTGGTGTTCCTGCCTGGCGAGCGCGAAATCCGCGATGCGCATCTGGCGCTGGCGCGGCGCAAATACCGCGCGACCGAAGTGCTGGCGTTGTATGCCCGGCTCTCGGCGGTCGAGCAGGATCGCGTGTTCAAGCCCGGACCGGGCCGACGCATCGTGCTGGCGACGAACGTCGCCGAGACCTCGCTGACCGTGCCGCGCATCCGCTATGTGGTCGACACCGGCACCGCGCGCGTCAAGCGCTACTCGCCGCGCAATCAGCTCGAGCGCCTGCACATCGAACCGATCTCGCAGGCCGCCGCCGAACAGCGCAAGGGCCGTTGCGGCCGCATCGGCCCCGGTATCTGTGTACGTTTGTACTCCGCAGATGATTTCGCGGCGCGGCCGAAATTTTCCGATCCGGAAATCCTGCGTTCGTCGCTGGCCGGGGTGATCCTGCGCATGCTGAGCCTCAAGCTCGGCGACGTGGAGAAGTTCCCGTTCGTCGAGGCGCCGAACACGCGCGCGATCGGCGATGGTTACCGGCGCCTGGCCGAACTCGGTGCGATCGACGAGCACAATCAACTCACCGCGAGCGGCCGCGCGATGGCACAGCTGCCGATCGACGTCGCACTCGCGCGCATGCTGATCGAAGCGCAGCGGCAGCGTGCCGTGCCTGAGCTGCTGATCCTGACTGCATTCCTGAGCGTGCAGGATCCGCGCGAACGACCTGCCGATGCGCGGCAAGCGGCGGATGCCGCGCACGCGCAGTTTGCTGACGCGAAATCCGACTTCGTCTCCGTGCTGAACCTGTGGCATGCGCATGCGGCGGCACATGAAGAACTGACGCAGTCGAAATTGCGCGACTGGTGCCGCGAGCGATTTCTGTCCTATCTGCGCATGCGCGAGTGGCGCGAGTTGCACCGGCAATTGCTGTTGCAAGAGCCGGGATTCGGGATCCGGGATTCGGGACTGCAGGAACCGCGCTCGAGCACCCCGGAATCGCCTGGCTCCGCATCCGAAATCCCGATGCTCGGGAATTACGACGCCATCCATCGCTGTCTGCTTTCCGGCTGGCCGACGCAGGTTGGGCATAAGGACGAGCGCAGCCAGTACCGCAGCACGCGTGAGCGCAAATTCCAGATATTTCCGGGCTCGGGTTTGGCGAAACAGCCGCCGCCCTGGCTGCTGGCCGGGCAGATTCTCGATCTGCAAAAAGTATACGGAATGTTGTGTGCGCGCATCGAGCCGGAGTGGATCGAACAGCAGGCCGCGCACCTGGTGAAGAAGTCCTGGCGCGACGCGCATTGGTCGCGCAAGCGTGGCGCCGTGCTCGCGTTCGAACAGGTGACATTGTTCGGCCTGACGCTGGTGGAGAAACGCACTGTGCAGTTCGGTGCACAGGATCCGGCGCTCGCTCACACGGTGTTCGTGCGCGAGGCGCTCGTGCGCGGCGAGATCGACGGCCGCAGCGACGTCGTGCACGCGAACGCGCGCGTACTCGCGCAGGCGCACGAGCTCGAAGCCAAGCGGCGGCGCGCCGGATTGGTAAAAAGCGAGGAAGAACTCGTTGCGTTCTTCAGCGGCAAGTTGCCGAGCGACATCCACAGCACTGCCGCATTCGATGCGTGGTGTCGCCGTGCCACGCCAGCCGAGCAGGCCGCGCTGCGCTGGTCGCTGGACGATGTACTGGCGAGTGAGCCGGGTTTGCGCACAAGCGATTTTCCGGCGGCGCTCGAATTCGCCGGGCACAGGCTGAAACTGGAATACCGTTTCGTGCCGGGTGACGCTGCGGACGGAGTCACGCTGCAGGTGCCGCTCGCGTTCGTCAATGCGGTATCGCCCGAGCATTGCGAATGGTTGGTGCCCGGGTTGCTGCCGGACAAGGTTGCCGAGCTGATCCGCGGTTTGCCGAAAGCGCTGCGCCGCAACTTCGTGCCGGCACCGGATTTCGCGCGCGCGTTCGCCGCCGCAGAAGCCGCACGCGAACAGCCGCTGGTCGTCGCGCTCGCGCAATATCTGCAGCGCGTGACCGGCGTTGAAATCAGCGCGCGCGATTTCGCGCCGATCGAGCTGCCCATCCATCTTCTTATGCGCTTCCGGATCTACGACGAGCGCGGGACCACCCTGGCCGAGGGCCGCGACATCGAGACCATCCGCTCGCAGTGGAGCGCCGCCGCGCGCGCCGCGTTCTCGCGCCGCGCTGATACGGAACTCACGCGCGAAGATGTGTCCGAATTCGACTTCGAGGACATTCCACAAACACTGCTCAGCGGCGCCGGCTTGACGGCCTATCCGGCGCTCGTGGACCTCGGTGAGAGCGTGGCGCTGCGCGTGTTCGAGCGTGCCGACGAGGCGCGCAGCGCGCACGTACGCGGCGTGGAGCGCCTGTTGCGGCGTGCCTTGCGCGAGCCGATCAAACAGGCGCGGCGACAGTTACCGATCGAGCGCAAGCTCGCCCTCAAATACGCGGCGATTGCGACCATCGATTCGCTGCGCGAGGACATTGTCGAGGCCGCGCTCGCCGCCCTGTTCGGCGCGCGCGATCTGCAGCTGCGCCGGCGCGAGGATTTCCGGCACGCGGAAAGCGAACTCGCGCGTGCACTGTTTCCGGCGGCGGTCGAACGCCTGGCGCTCGTCGAGGACGTGCTGGCCGCGTATGCCGAGCTGACGCCGTGGCTCGAACCCCCGCTCATGGGTTATGCGCGCGCCAATTACGATGACCTGCGCGAGCAACTCGAATCACTCGTCTACTCCGGCTTCGTCCGCGACGTTGCCAAAGCTCGCCTCGCGCAGCTGCCGCGATATCTGAAAGCGATGCGCCTGCGTGCCGAGCGCCTGCGCCAGGACGTCACGCGCGATCAGGCGCGCATGCTCACCGTGCGCGGCTATTGGCGCGACTATCTGAAGTTGAAAGCCGAGCGCGGCGGCGAAGATGCGGCACTGGCGGAACTGCGCTGGCTGATCGAGGAGCTGCGTGTATCGCTGTTTGCGCAGGAACTGAAAACCGCGGAGCCGGTGTCGCCGAAGCGGTTGGGTAAGCTGGTCGAGGAAATCGCGAAAGACCGTTTGCGTTGAGCCCTTCGGCGCGCTCAGGACAGCTGCGCCCCGCAGCGGGCGGAGTCGAAACGACCCTTCGACTCCGCGCCTTTGGCGCTACGCTCAGGGCGAACGGAGTGCGGTCACTTCACGCGCATGACGCGCACGCTGTCGCTGCACGACTCGATGTAGGCAAGCCAGCTGCCCATAAGCATCGGTTTGATCTTGATCGTTGGGTTTTGGACTGATCCGCAGGAACGGCTGCCGGACTCGGCCTGTTTCCATTCCTGGCCGTTGTCGAGTGTGAACACGCTGTTGCCGAACCAGCCCGTGAAGTGACCGTTTATGTGCGCCTCGATCGTCTCGCGCGCGTTGTCCTGCGGATAAAAGACCGGGCTGCCGCCCGGTGTTATATACGTTGTGGTGGTAGTGGAATGCGCGCTAAGCCAGTCGTCGAGCGCCTTCAGTTCCCCGGGGCTGAGCTTGTCGAGGCCAGCGGCGTGGAATTCGCTCTGCGACATGCGTTCCTCGAGCGAGGAGAAGCCGGCGGCGCTGGCGCTGCCTGCCGCAGTAAACGTCATGACTAAAAAGGTGACAACTATACACTTGTACATATATAATAATTGCCCATCAGGGATGAAGCGGGCGGCGAAACGCCGTTACGGGAAGCATCTGCGACGCCGGTCACACTAGTTTCGGGCTAACCGGCCGTTAACACATTTCGCGGATCAAAGGCCTATCATATCCGAACGCTTTGTTTGTCGTAATCCCGCCGGCTGGGGCCAATTCGAGCGCGTGCCGGTGCGTTGCCCTGGAGAGAAAATGCGGCATCTGTTGATTTGGTTGTGCACCACGGGCGCCGCATGCGGCTTCTCCTCGCAAGCATTCGCGCAGGCAGGGTATCCCCTCGAATTCAGTCTGGACCTGCTCGCGCCGTGCTCGGCCACTACCTGTGCGGGCATACACCCGACCGACACCGGCGTTCAGGTTCAAGCCAATACCTTCAACTATGCCGCGCTGAGCGATAGCCACGGCGCCTATGGACTGGCGACACTCGGGTTGACCGCACCGATGGCGTGCGACGAGATCGCGCAGTCCGGTACGGGCGGTGCTGTCGGTGCCACACGCTTCGCGCCGCATTTCGCCAATACCACACTGGCCGGCGGCGCGCTGGATTTCAACGCCGGCGGCGACAGTGTCGTCGACTTGAATTCGCTCGCCTACGACGGCAACAGCCCGGTCGGGGTGACCACAATCTACAGCAACTATGCTGCCGCGGCGTTGCCGCCCCAGGTAACCTGTTACCAGCTCAATCCGGTAGGCGGCGGAGCCCCCAATTACGCACAAGGACCTAACGGCATTTTCCGCAGCGTATTCGACGACCACGTCGCCGGCGAACCGTGGGTCTCCGTGCAGACGGTGAATTCGCCGAACGCCACTGCGCCGTCGGCGCCCAGCGGTTCGGGTAGTTCGACGTCGGGCACGCCGAGTGCGACGCCGAGCAATACAATGGCTTACATCGTGCAGATCCATAATGCGTCGAGCGCGGCCAATTGGCGCTTGAGCCTGGGTTACGACCACGAGTATTTCAGTGCCGCCATGAGTGGCTATGCGCCGTGGGCGTGCGTGCTCGGCTCCTCGATCCCGCAGCCTGGCTCCACGACTGGCACCTGCAGTCCGATTAGCCTGCCGTATTCGCTGAAGGCAGCGGATGTGCAGGCGGCAACGAACTCGATCTACATCTTCGTCGACAATACCGGCTCCAGCGCCGCTTCCACAAACTGGTCGACGCTGACCAGCGCGTTCTATCCGACAGTCGCCGCAGTATTTCCGCCGTTCGGTCGGTATCCGCAGCGCTTTGACGACAAGGCGGCGGTGGCCAGCGGCAACAATCTGCCGACGCAGAACATCGGCGCGATCGTCTGCGCCAACGACAAGACCTCGACGGCGTGCACGTTGTCCAGTGCGGACGGCGGCGCCGTGCCGACGCAGGTGAAGTATCACAATTCGATCAACAGCGGCGGCCTCGTCAACGTCGATCCGGTCGCTTACTACGTCAATCCGTACAGCGGCAATACGCTGCCGAGCGCGGCCGACACGCTGAGCGCCGCCAATGTCACGAACGTGTCCTGCAGCGATCCGAACGGCATCCTCGCCAATCCGCTCGCGGCGGGCAGTTTCAGCACGTCCACCGGTGCCACCGGTGCGCTGCAGCTCGCGTTCACGTTCAAAGCGGCCGGTCCGCTGTATGTGGCCGGTACGGCCAACTGCACGGCCACCGCGGCCGCGCCGAACCGCGCGCCGGGCGTGCTCACGGCCAAGCTGACATTCACGATCACGATGCTGCCGGCGCAAGCCACGCACCTAGCGGTCAGCGCGCCGGCAAGCGCGACGGCCGGGGCTGCATTCAACTCGCTGGTGGTCACTGCGAAGGACGCGGCCGAAAATATCGTCTCGACCTACAGCGGCACCGTGCATTTCACCAGCAGCGACGGTCTTGCCGTATTGCCGGCGAACGCAGTGCTCGGCGGCGGCACCGGTACGTTCAGCGCGACGTTGAAAAGTGCTGGCAGCCAGACGATTTCGGCCGCGGATGCGGTCACGGCATCGATCAGCGGCACGTCCGGGTCGATCAACGCGAGTCCGGCCGCCGCGACGCACTTCGGCGTTTCGGCACCCGCATCGACCAATGCGGGCGCGCCGTTCAACATCTCAGTGACTGCCAAGGACCCGTTCAACAATACCGACACCAATTACGCCGGCACCGTGCACTTCACCAGCACGGACAGTTCCGCGGTATTGCCTGCCGACATGTCGCTGACGTTTGGCGTCGGCACGCCGAGCGTGACGCTCAATGCGATGGGTACGTCGGCGACGGTTACCGCAACCGACGCGGCATCGGCCTCGATCAGCAACACTTCGAATTCGATCACGATCAACTGATTCCCGCCGCGGCCGGATTGTCCCGGCCAGTTGCGCATGCCACAGTAGCCGCATGAAAGCGGCCAATCCCGCCGAGCGCAGCCTGCGCGGCTGGCTCGACCAGTATTTCGCTTCGCCCGGTGCCCCCACCTGGAGCGCGCGCTTGCGCGAGACCATAGCGTCCGTTGATCCCGGTCCGCTGCGCGCGGTCGAACCGGAACTGCTGGAAACGCTCGATCTGCTCGAACAGCTGCGCGCCGACGCGGAGACGTTCGCCGCGTGCGTTGTGCACACGCTGCAGCAAGCTGGCATCAAAGGCGTCGCCGCTGTGCTCGACGCGATCGCGCGCGACGCGCCGCGTGTGCGTGATCTCGTCGAAGGCCAGCAGGCCGCCGAGAAAGTCTGGTCGCTGTACGCCGCGCGCAGCGGTGCCGGTCACGCCGAAGGCCTGCGCCGGCTGTTACTCGCGATCATCCGCGATTTGCGCGTGGTGTTCATCCTGCTCGCACGCCAGCTTGCGCGCATGCGTGCGGCCGCGCACGCGCCACCCGCGCAGCGCCACGCGCTCGCCCAGCTCACTGCGGACATCCACGCCCCGCTCGCGAACCGGCTCGGCATCTGGCAGCTGAAGTGGGAGCTGGAAGATCTTGCGTTCCGCTACCTGCAGCCGGACACCTACAAGCGCATTGCCCGACTGCTCGATGAGCGCCGTGCTGATCGCGAGCATTTCATCGCGTTTGCGATGGAGACGTTGCGCCGCGCGCTGCGCGAGGCCGGCGTCGAAGCCAACGTTGCCGGCCGGCCCAAGCACATCTATTCGATCTGGAAGAAGATGCAGCGCAAGGGCGGCGACTTTGCCAACGTCTACGACATCCGCGCGCTGCGCGTGCTCGTCAACGACGTCGCGGGGTGCTACGCCGCACTCGGCGTCGTGCATACGCTGTGGCCGCCGCTGCCGAACGAATTCGACGACTACATCGCGCGGCCGAAAGGCAACCATTACCAGTCCCTGCACACCGCGGTCGTCGGCCCGGAAGGCAAGACGCTGGAAGTGCAGATCCGCTCATACGACATGCATGCGCACGCCGAAGCCGGCGTCGCCGCACACTGGCGCTACAAGGAAGGCGGCGGCAGCGATACCGAGTTCGAACGCAAGGTCACCTGGATGCGTCAGCTGCTCGAATCCAAGGACGATGCCGAAGATGAGGCGGCGCTGCTCGCCGGCTTCCGCACTGACATCCTCGAAGACCGTGTCTACCTGCTGACGCCGCAGGGCCAGGTGATGGACCTGCCGCGCGAGGCGACCGTGCTCGACTTCGCCTATCACGTGCACACTGACGTCGGCCATCGCTGCCGCGGCGCCAAGGTCAACGGTCGCATCGTGCCGCTGACCCACCAGCCGGTCAGCGGCGATCGCATCGAGATCCTCACCGGCAAGACCGCAGAGCCGCGCCGCGACTGGCTTTCCGCGCAGCACGGTTTCCTGCACACGCACCGCGCGCAAGCCAAGGTGCGCGCGTGGTTCAAGCACGCCGACCACTCCGCGAACCTCGCCGCCGGCCGCGCGATCCTGGAGCGCGAATTGAAGCGGCTGGCGCTGCCCAATGTGGATTTGGATACTTTGCCGCTAAAGTTCCATCACCAGACCATGGACGATTTCATCGTCGCGCTCGCACTCGGGGAAGTCAGCGCCGGCCAGATCGCGCGCGCCCTGCACGAGATGCATGCGCCGCCGCCAGCGCCCGTGTCCGCGCCGCCGCGCGCGCCGAAACGCGACAAGGACGCTGTCGTCATCGAAGGCGTGGGCAACCTGCTCACCACGCTTGCACGCTGCTGCCAGCCGCTGCCGGGCGATGCGATCGTCGGTTACATCACGCGCGGGCGCGGCGTCTCGATCCATCGTGCCGATTGCGCGAGCTTTGCGCGCCTGCGCGCACGCGACGCCAGCCGCGCGATCGAAGTGGAATGGGGCGGGGCCAAGTCGCAATCGTATGAAGTCGACGTGCGCGTGCGCGGCTACGACCGCAAATGGCTGCACAAGGACGTCACCAACGTCATCGCCGCCGCGAACGTGCACCTGATCGCGGTGGATTCGCGCGTGGATCCGGCCAGCGGCATGGCGACGATGAATTTCGCGGTGCGCGTCGCCGACTTCGAGCAGCTGTCGACGCTGCTCGGGCGTTTGTCCGGTGTGCCGAACGTGGTCGAGGCGCGGCGACTGGCGTGATGCGCGGTGGTTGGTCCGGCGGATCGCGCATGAGCCCGCAAACCCTTGTTTTGAGCCGTTCGCGCAGGCCTTGCGTGCTATGATTTACAGCACGGTGCGCAGCGCTTCGCGCGCCATTGCAGGGTCGTAACGCGTGATAGAAATTCCCGGCTACAAGATTCTGCGCCAGCTCGGCCGCGGCGGCATGGCCACCGTGTACTTGGCCATGCAGGAATCGGTGCAGCGCGAAGTGGCGTTGAAGGTGATGTCGCCGGCATTGCTGGCCAATGCGGATTTCGGTGAGCGCTTCCTGCGCGAAGCGCGCATCGCGGCGAAGCTGCATCATCGGCACGTCGTCGGCGTGCACGATGTCGGTCGCGAAGGCGATTACCACTACATCGCGATGGAATACTTAAGCGGCGGCTCGCTGCTGGACAAGGATGGCGAACCGCGTCCGGTGCCGTTTGCGCTGCGCGTGATCCGTGAGATCGCGATGGCGCTCAATTACGCGCACGCGAAGGGCTTCGTGCATCGCGACGTCAAGCCCGACAACATCTTGTTGCGCGACGACGGCTCGGCTGCGCTGACTGATTTCGGCATCGCGCGCGCGAGCGACTCGGTCACGCACATGACGCGCACCGGTACCGTGATCGGAACGCCGCATTACATGAGCCCGGAGCAGGCGCGCGGGCGTGCGCTCGACGGCCGCGCCGATCTGTACAGCCTTGGCATCGTGCTTTACGAGCTGCTCGTCGGGCGCGTGCCGTTCCATGCCGACGATTCGCTAGCCGTCGGCATCATGCACATCACCCAGCCGATTCCGATCCTGTCCGAACGCCTGCAGGCCTTGCAGCCACTGCTCAACAAGATGCTCGCCAAGCAGCCCGACGAGCGTTTCCAGAACGGCGCCGCGGTCGCCGACGCGATCGAACAGATCGAGATCGCGCTCGCGCGCGGTGATCTGACGGAACTGGGCCAGATGGACGAAAGTTATCGTCGCCAGATCCTCGGCGCGAACACGCCGACACAGTCGCGCGCCGCCGCCGGCACACCGCCGCAGCCGCGTCTGACGATCGCTACGCCGACCGAAGGCATGGGTTTTCGTGCCGAGCCCAGTCTCGGCCGCATGGATGACATCGCCAACGAACCGCTGCGTCGGCGCAGTTCGCGCAACCAGCAGGTGCGTGGCCGCAAGGGATTCTGGCTCGCGATCGGCGCCGTGCTAATCGCCGCAGCCGCGGCTGGCGCGTGGCAGTTCCAGGGTCGCTTGCGCGCGCTGATTCCGAATACTGAATTGAACGGCCTGATCGGACGCGCCGACAAGGCACTCGCCGAGGGCAAGCTCGTCGGTACGCAGCATGACAGTGCGCGCGAACTGTTCGAGGCGGCGCGCACGCTCGATCCCGACAACGAGCAGGCGCGCGCAGGCTTGGGCAAAGTCGGTGCGAAACTGCTCGAGCAGGCGCGCGAGGCGCTCGCCCGCAACGACCTGTCGGCGATGAAATCCGATCTTGATGCCGCGACCGACGTGCTCGGCGGTGGCGCCGATATCGAGCAACTGCGCGCACGGCTGCACGCGCTGGAAACGCGCAGCACGGCGAGTGAGGCAACGCTTGCGAACGCCGACGCGGCGCTGGCCGCGGGCAAGCTCATCGGCGGCGGCAGTGCCGTGGAAGGATATCAGCGCGTGCTCGATGCCGATGCGACGAACGCGCTGGCAATGAATGGCCTGAAAAAAGTCGCCGAGCGTCTTGTCGAACAGGCGCGCGCGGCTATCGCGGACGGAAAGGTCGACGCGGCAAATCAGCGTATCGCTGAACTGACCGGGCTCTCGCCCAATCACGCGGCGATTCCGGAGCTGCGCGCCGATGTCGGCAAGTTGCACGCGAGCGAGAACAACGCGTTGGAAAAACTGCTCGGCAAGGCACAGGCGCAGCAGCACGCAGGCCGCTTTGGCGGCAATGAAGGTGCAGTGGCGCTGTTTCAGGACGTGCTGAAGAAAGCGCCGGAGAGCGCGCCGGCGCGGGCCGGCCTGCGCCAGATTGCCCAAGCGCTCGCGAGCCAGGCGAACGCTGCGCTCGATAGCGACAACGCGGGGAAAGCCGAACACCTGCTGCAGCAGGCGGAAAGCGCGGCGCCGGATCTCGCCGACCTGCGCGGCGTGCGCTCGCGCCTGCGCGAACTGCGTGAGGCAGCCGATATCCGCAAGCAGCAGGCGCCGATCGCGCCGGCCGAGCAGGCGCGCATCGCCGGTCTGCTTGAGGAAGCCGACAAGCTGCTGATCGAAGGCAACCTGATCGAGCCGCCCAGCGACTGCGCCTACGACAAATACCGCGCGATCCTGCGCATCGATCGCGATAACGCCGCGGCAATGGCGGGCCTCGCGCGCATTTCCGGTCGTGCGAAAGAACTGTTCGAGCAGACCGTGAAAGACAACCCACGCAAGGCGCGCGCGCATCTGGACGCGATCGCGCAGTCCGATCCGGGCGACGCAGCACTGCCGGGTCTGCGCGAGCGCCTCGCCGCTGCCTACCTCGACCAAGCCGACGCGCGCCTCACGCAGGATCGCCGCGTCGAAGCGGAAAGAGCGGTGAAATCCGCGCGTGAATTGAGTCCATCGAATCCGCGTATTGCTCCCCTGGAAGCGAAACTGCAAGCGGCGCCGGTGCCATCGACGTCTGCGCCGACGCCCGTTCCAGCCACAGCCAACGGCAGCTGATTCTTTCATTGCACCATGTGCCTGCTGCTGCTCGCCTTGCGCGTCGTGCCCGATCGACCCTGGCTGCTGCTCGCCAACCGCGATGAGTTCCACACTCGGGCCAGCGCGCCGGCCGCGGCCTGGGCCGATCAACCGGGCGTGTTTGGCGGCCGCGATCTCGTCGCGGGCGGCAGCTGGCTCGCGCTCAATCGCAACGGACGCTACGCCGCGGTGACCAACGTGCGCAGCGGCCGGCAGAAGACGGCGAAGCATTCGCGCGGGGCACTCGTCGCCGATTTTGTCGGTGCCACCATCGCCGCGGACCAATATGCTGCAAACGTGGCAGCGCAACGCGAGCAGTACGGGCCGTTCAACCTGGTCATCGGCGATCGCCAGCAAACACTGTTCGTCAGCAGTATCGATGGCGTGCCGCGCCGACTCGATAACGGTGTGCACGCTTTCAGCAACGGTTCGCGCGAAGATGAATGGCCGAAGATGCGGCGGTTGCGCGACGGCTTCGCGGCGGCGCTCGCCGCGGCGAAGCCGTCCGACGAGGCGCTGCTCGATCTGCTCAGGGACACGCGTCAGCCCGAGGACGCCGAACTGCCCGACACCGGCGTCGGCCTGCCGCTCGAGCGCGTGCTCGCACCGGTTTTCATCATCGGCGACGCCTACGGAACTCGGGCGAGCACGCTCGCGTACGTGCGCGACGATGGTTCGCTGGTGCTGATCGAGCGCCGCTATGGGCCGAATGCCGCGCCGGTGGGCGAGACACGGATTGACACTGCCGGGTGATTTTCTGCAGTCGTTACTTTGTACGTAACCCGCTCGGCGAAATGCGTCCGCTTATTTCCGCAGTGGGGGCAGAATGCGCGTCAACGCCTCGCGCGCAGCCTCGAATGAGAAGTGCCGGCGTACGTTCGCCAGACCGTTGTCGGACAGCGTCGTCCACAAGGCCGCGTCGTTGTATGCGCGCAGTATTGCTTCGGCAAACGCTTCCGGAGCGTCGGCAATCAGCACGTGTTCGCCATTGCGCACGTGCATGCCTTCCACGGCCGGCGTGGTAGCGACGACCGGCAGGCCATAGCTCATCGCCATGTTGACCTTGCCCTTGACGCCGGCGCCGTAACGCAGCGGCGCCAGCGCCAGACGACAGCCGTCCATGAATGGCGTGATGTCATCGACATAGCCGTGAATCGTCGCGCCGTCGTGGGCGAGTTCCAGAATTTGTTGCGGTGCCTTGCTGCCGATGACGTGCACCTGCATGTCCGGCGCCTGCGCGCGCACGCGCGGAAACACTTCGCGCAGAAACCACAACACGGCATCGATGTTCGGCGGATGCTGGAAACCACCGACGAACACCAGATCGCGCCGCTCCGCGAATTCGCGGCGGCGTCCGTACACTGCGTGCACGTTCGACAGCACTTCGATGCGCGCCTGCGGCAGCTCGCGCGCCAGATAGTCCTTCTCGGCCGCGCTGACGACGAGCGTGACGTCGCATTCGCGCATCAGTTTCAATTCCTGCGTGCGCGTACGCGCGGCCTGCTGCGCCATCTCCGCGCTGTCGTCCAGTTCTGCGGCACGCTGTTCGCGCAGGTAATGCAGGTCGACAGTATCGAAGATCAGCCGCGCCTGCGCTGCGTAGAGTCGCGCGAGACCGACGTAATTCGTCGCCACGTAATGGCGCGACAGGATAATGGCGTCGAGCTCCGTGCCATGCGTGCGCAACCACGCGATCGGATCGCTGACGAACGGGTGATACAACGCTTCGATGCCGAGTGCCTGCAGATCGTGTGTGTAGCGGCCGGCGTGCGCGCGATTGTCGGGCAAAAACGCGACCGCGTAACCCGCTTCGCGCAGCAGGCGCATGAGGTTCGTCATGCGCAGGGAGCCGGAATCCTGGTCCGGCGTCGGCGTGTACGCGTCGACGATCAGGAGGCGGCCGCGGGTGCGCCAGTTCGCGGCTGCCTCCGCACGCTTCGCGTCGTCGATCGGTGCCGGCTGCGCGGCCAGCGCCGATCTCCACTTTTCCACAAACTTCTCACGGTTCAGCACCTGATGACGCTTGATGCCGCTGCCGGTATCGGTGCCAGAAGTGATGCCTTCGAAATGGACGACGACCGAGCGCGGTTCGTAGATCACTTTCTTGCCGGCAGCGCGCACCGCGAAGGCCAGGTCCGTGTCTTCGTAGTAGGCCGGTGCGTAGCGCATGTCAAAGCCGCCGAGTTCGTGAAACAACTCACGCCGCAGCAGCACCGCCGCACCGGAACAGTAGTCGCTTTCACGGCGGAAGCCGTAGCGTGGATCGTTCGGATCGCCGAAGCGACCGTAGTTCCAACCGGATCCATCGCTGAACACAATGCCGCCGGCTTCCTGCAAGCGTCCATCGGGATAGACGAGCTTGGCGCCGACCATTCCCGCGTCCGGCACTTCCTGCGCACAACGCAGCAGGGCTTCCAGCCAGCCGGCGGTGACCACGGTGTCGTTGTTGAGGAACAGCACGAATTCGCCCTGCGCCTGTTGCGCGCCGGCATTGCAGGAACCGATGAAGCCGAGGTTGTGCTGGTTGCGCAGCGCGCGGATGCCGCCGATTTGTGCGAGGCGTTCGGCAGTGGCGTCGCTGGAGGCGTCATCGACGACGATGACTTCAAACGGCGTCGCACCGGCATGTTCAGCGAGCGAGCGCAGGCAGGCGGCCGTGTAGTCGATCTTGTTGTAGACCGGGATCACGATCGATACGCGCGGTTGCGCGCTCGTCGGCACGGCGAACGGCGCGAACGCCGAAGTCGGCGCGGTCACGGCGAGTGGTTCAGTCAGCGGCGCGCCAGCGCGGAATTCCCGCGCGGCGCGCTTGAGCGTGCCGATGAAACCGCGGCTGGCCAGGCTGCCGCGCGTGCGGTGCCGGATGGCGCGAGCGCGGCCGAACGCATACGCCAGGCGCGTGCGCAGTGCGAGCCATTTGCGCTTGGCGTAGCGCAGCGGTTTGGTGATGCGCCACGACAGGCTGCTGATGATGCGGTCGCGCTCATCGCGCACGTGCTCGTACTGCGGGCGCAGCGTCTCCAGCTCCGCGTTGAGGGCAAGTGCCCATGCGCTGCGCTCGCCGAATTCAGCCTGAAGCTGTTTCAGTGTCTGACCCTGGCGTTGCAGCTGACGGTCGAGATCGAACGCCCATTCCGCGCGCTTTGCCGATTCGCGCTGTTGTGCAGTGAGCTCGGCCTGCAGTCCGCGCAGTTGACGCGACGCCTCGCCGATCACGGCAGAACGGGTTTGCGCGACGAGCCGGTCGGCGCCGCTTTCGCCGAGCGTATAGCGCCCAGTCGCGCGCGCGCGTGGCAGCAGTTCGCGATAGTCCGCGCACATGTCCGCGAGTGTGCGCTGCGGTTCGCGTGCGAGGCGTGCGCGGGCGCGGACCAGCGCGGTGCGATCGGCGTGCAGGCGCGCGATCGTCGCGATGATGTCATCGGCCTTTGCTGCGACCAGAAAGCCGTCGATGCCGTCGTCGATGCGCTCGGCCAGCGCGCCGAGCCGCGTGGCGATCACCGGGATGCCGAAGCTGCGCAGTTCCGACAGCGTGTAGCTGAAGGTTTCGGCGAAATTCGGCAGGATCAGCGCCGCGTCGGCACCGACGCGCGCGAGCACGGCCGGCAGTTCCTCGATGCGGTAGTTCAGCACGATGTGCACGCCGGGCCAGCCGAAGAATTCGCGCGCTTCGGGGCCAGCGCCGAGCAGGAATACTTCCGCGTAGTCGCGCAGCCGCGGCAACACTTCGCGCAGCAGGTGCGCCGCCTTGCCGCGACGCACGCGACCGAGCACGAGCAGGCGCAAGCGCGGCCGCGTCGGCGGTGCCGCGAGCGGAAGGGCAACGGGCGTTTGCCATGGCGCGATGCCGTGTGCAATCACGGTTTGCGTGAGCGCCGCCAGGCGCGGCTGCAGTTTGAGGAAAATATCGAGCGCGGCGCGGCTCGGCGCGATCAATTGTGCGCGCGCTGCGAGCGCGGTAGCGGCGAACGCCTCGCGCAACTGCAGCCAGTAGTCCGGATCGCGTTCGGCGAATTCGAAGCCGGCATCAGCGCTGCCCAGATCGGCCGCGAGCTGTGTCGAATCGAACGCGACAGCAGCATCGTCCAGGTTACGGTGCAGCAGCGGCCACAGCGGATAGAAGTCGTGCACGAAGTACGTCGTCGGCAGGCCGGTACGCAGCGCATCGAGGCTGTGACCGATCAGCGACGACACGACCACGGCGTCCACGACGAAGTCGCGCACGATCGCGTCGAGAAATTCGCGATAGACACGATCGTGCAGGCGCGTGCTCGCAATCGGATCGGACAAATGCAGTTGCCGCAGCGGCGGCCGCGCAAACATGCTGTCGAGCAACTCGAGCGCTTCGCCATAACGGCGCCGGTCGAAATTGCCGCGCGCGATGAACACGAGGTGATGGCGCTCGCTGTCCGCTGCCGCCAGATCGCGCACGAAGCGTTCGGCGCCGCCACCCCAGCCGTGCAGGACGTGCAGCACGACCGGTTTCGCGTCGAGCCCCGGGTAACCATCGGCTCGAGTGGATCGATCGAGCGCGGCGGCAATGGATTCGCGCAATTCGCCGAGCGCAGACGGTGGTGGGGCATCGGCACCGGGTACGGGTTCTGCCGGGCCGTGAAGCGCGCGCGTCGGCTCGGCGACATACAGGTGATCGAGCAGCACGGCGCGCAGCGGTGCGAACAGTTCCGGCAAAGTCCAATTGTGGATTTTTGCCAGATCCAGGCCGGGTAATGCGGTGCCGGACCAGGCGCTGAGCAGCGGCGAGAAGGTCGGCCACGCATAGGCCTCGCGCCGGCCATAGCGAAAACACAGACGATCAAGAACGCCCGGGTCCACGGTGCTGCGCGCGCCCGCGGGTAGCGGCGCGCGCGCCGGGTCGGCGTTGTCGAGCGGCGAGGCGACCAGCACATCGGGCAGCTGCAGCGCGCGCGTGAGGCGTTCGCACCAGAAATCCGGCAACGCCGTGCCGGCGCGCAGGATGATCAGGTCGACGCCGGGAAACTTTGCGGCGGCAGCGCGTACCGCGCTCGCGGCATCAGCGCAGACAGCGAACGATTCGACCGAGGCGCCGGGCGGCAAGCCGCGTGTCACAGAATCCAGCCATGCGTCCGATGCGGCTCCGAAGAGACACACGGTCACTGGGTTGGAGGGTCTGTCGTGGTGCATGAGTTAACGCGGCCGGCAGATGGGAAGTTAGTCGGAAGTCCGCAGCACGGCCGCGTTCAACGAATGCATGACGTAATTATCGCGGATGCGCGCCGCGCTGTCATCGCGCGGGAGTGCAATCGGCTAGACTGTGGGTAGTTGGCGTTTTCGATAAAAAAGCCCTTGCCCAGCCCGTTTCTCCTGCAAACCTCGCGTGCACTCTGGCGCGTGTTGCGCGTGCCGTTCTGGCTCGGCGCCGGCTTCACGCTCGGTTTTCTCGGGCCTTACGTGGTCTGGCTAGACAGCCAGGTGCGCGCGCGCTTCGACGATCTGGCCTGGGACCTGCCCAGCCGCGTGTACGCGCGACCGCTACGATTGCAACCCGGCGCGCCGATGACGGTACAGGCGCTGCGCCTGGAGCTGGCTGCCGCACGCTACGCCAAAAGCGAGGCCGCGAAACAGCCCGGCACGTATACGGAAATTGGCGAGCGCTTCACGATCGCGCGGCGTGCGTTCATCGATCCGGACGGACGCGTACCGGCGCGACGCGTCACGGTAACGATCGCCGCAGCGCGCATCGCGGTGCTCGCCGATGCCGATAGCAGCGCCGCGCTGGACGAAGCGCGCTTCGAGCCGGCGCGCATCGCCACGCTGTACGGTGCCGAGCAGCAGGAGCGCCGCGTCGTCAAGCTCGAGCAGTTGCCGCCGCTCCTCGTCGCCGGCCTGCAGGCGGTGGAGGACCGCGATTTCAAGCATCATCACGGCATCGCGGTCGCAGCGATCTTGCGCGCTGCCTTCGCCGACGCGCTCGCCGGTCACGTCGTGCAGGGTGGCAGCACGCTGACGCAGCAGCTGGTCAAGAACCTGTTCCTCGATCATGGCCAGCGCTTCACGCGCAAGTTCAACGAAGCGCTGCTGGCGTTGCTGATCGAGGCGCGCTACGACAAGCATCGCATCCTCGAGGCCTACTGCAACGAAGTGTTCCTGGGTCAGCAAGGCAGCCAGGCCGTGCATGGCTTCGCGGCCGCGGCGGAATTTTACTTCGGCCGCGACGCGCGCGATTTGCACGCTGACGAAGTGGCTTTGCTGGTCGGCCTCGTGCGCGGACCGAGCCTGTACGACCCGCGCCGGCATGCGAATCTTGCGCTGGCACGGCGCAATCTCGTGCTCAACCAGTTTTATGAAACCGGTCTGGTCGACGACACCACGCTCGCCGCCGCGCGCGCGGCGCCGCTCGGCGTGGCGGAAACTCCCGGCTTGCCGCGCAACGAAGCGCCGGCATTTCTCGATCTCGTGCGCACGCAGTTGCAGCGCGATTATCCTGCGAGCGAGCTGCAACGCGCGGGCCTGTCGATCTATACGACGCTGGCGCCCTCGACGCAGGAGCTGGCGGAACAGGCGCTGACGCAGACGCTCGCCACGCTCGGCAAGAAACTGCCTGAGCTGCAAGGCGCCATGGTCGTCACCGGCGCACGTGATGGCGAAGTGCAGGCCCTGATTGGCGCCCGCGATCCGACCGATCCGGGTTTTAATCGCGCGCTGGAAGCGCAGCGGCCGATCGGTTCGCTGATCAAGCCGTTCGTTTATCTGATCGCGCTGGCGCAGCCGCAGAAATACTCGCTGGCGAGCCTGCTCGACGATGCGCCGGTCGACATGCCGCAACCCAACGGTACGCGCTGGACGCCACAGAACGACGATCATGAAGCCCACGGACGCGTCGCACTGATCGACGCACTCGCGCATTCGTACAATCTTGCCACTGTCCATCTCGGCGTCGAGCTTGGCATCGAGCGCGTGCGCGGTCTGCTCGAATCGTTTGGGCTCGCCGCGGTGAATCCGAATCCGTCGCTGCTGCTCGGCGCAGTGGATCTGTCGCCGTTCAACGTCGCGCAGATGTACCAATATTTCGCCGCCGATGGCCACGCGGTGCCGCTGCGCGCGCTGCGCGGCGTGCTCGATGCGCAGGGTCGCCCGCTTGCGCATTACGCGGTCAAGACGGGTTCAGGCGATTACGTGCAACCTGCGCGCTTGATAAACTACGCGATGCAGCAGGTGGCGCGCCACGGAACGGCGCATGCGATCGACGAACGCCTGCCCGACCTGCACGCCGCCGGCAAGACTGGCACGAGCGATTCGCAGCGCGATTCCTGGTTCGCCGGCTTCACCGGCTCGCAGCTCGCGGTAGTGTGGATCGGTCGCGACGACAACAAGCCGACCGGCCTGTGGGGCGCGACCGGCGCGCTGCAGGCCTGGATTGCGCTGTTTCGCGAGTTGCCGAGCGCTGCGTTGGGCTTGAGCCAGGACGGGCTCGAGCAGGCGTGGGTCGATCCGCAAACCGGCGCACGCACGCAGGCGCAATGCCAGGGCGCGCGCCAATTGCCGTTCGTGGCTGGACACCTGCCCGAAGAAAGCCGAGGCTGTGTATGGCAGGAAATCAAATCTTGGTTCGGTGCCGATCATGAAACGAAGTAGCGTTGTATATTTTGTATCCTTGTTGACTTTGTCGGTTCTGGCCGGATGCGCCCAGCCGAGCGCGCCGGCGAAAAGCGCTGTGCGCCCGGACGCGACGTCCACGGTGGCCGCAATCCGCGCCGCCGGCCAGCAATTCGAATCCAGCGTCGAAGTGCATCCGTTGCGCGATCCAGCCGTCGACGGCCTGCTACAGCAGGCGCATCAGCAGGAAGCACAACAGCAGCCCGGGCAGGCGCTCGATTCCGTGCGCAAGGCACTGACGATTGCTCCGAACGCACCGGACCTGCTGCAGCTGCAGGCCGAACTCGCGATCGAAACCGGCGACTGGAAACAGGCAACTCTGCTCGCGCAGAAGTCCTATGACCTGGGTCCAAAAGTCGGTGGTTTGTGCGCGCGCAATCTCGAAACCCTCGCCCGCTCGCGCGCAGCGACCGGCGATGACGCCGGGGCGGCGACCGCGCGGCAGCAGCTTGCGGGGTGTCGGGTGCCGGCGCCAAATCGCTTTTGAGCGCCCGGCGCTTCCGCTCGGCCTGTGGCCGCGCGAGTCACGCTTAAAGCAATGCTTCCACTCGGCTGCGCCGAGCGGGTTACTTTTTGGCATTACCCAAAAAGTAACCAAAAAGGCTAGGCACCGACCGCGGTGTTCCGATTCGCGTCAGCGAATCGGAATGCCCTGCGCTTCTCGCCGTGGCGGGGTCGCTCAGACAGTACATCCCTGTACTGCTTCGCGATCACGGCGATCCATCGCCGCGACCCTACGGGCATTCTCCCGCCCCGCCTGCGATGCTCGGCACCGCGAACGGTGCCGGAATTCTGCTAACACGTCCATCCATGGACTAGGTTGCTCTGGCGCGCAGGAAGCGCGCTGCTTTTCACCCCTTTTGCATTGCGGCGGCCGCGGCCGCGATGCGCGAAGCGGCGGCGCGAGGATCGCGCCGATTCCGCTGCCCTGCACAGGGATGTGCAGTCAGCGGAACACAGGCAAGCGGCCACGAACTTTTCGGGCAGGAGCCCGAAAAGCGCAATGCCAAGGGCGTGTTCTCTTTGGTGACTTTCTCTTGCACGAGCAAGAGAAAGTCACTCGCTCGCCAGCAGGGCGAGTGAAAGCTTTGGCTAAAAAGCTCGCCCGCAGGGCGAGTGAAATGCTTTTGCTCTAGAGCATTGCTCCTCGCGGGGCGAGTGAAACCTCTGCTGGAATACGAGCAAAAGTCGCCGGTATACGGTAAAAAGGGCGGATGTCCTCGCGTCCCCAACCCATCAAGCCGCATGCGCTGGCGAGCGCCCGCGAACTGCTCGGGCCCGACGGCCCGTTCGCGCGTGAAGTTTCGAACTTTACGCCGCGCGATTGCCAGCAGCAGATGGCGGAAGCCGTCGAAGAAGCGATCGCCGATATGCAGGTGTTGATTGCGGAAGCCGGCACTGGCACGGGGAAGACATTTGCGTATCTGGTGCCGGCGCTGCAATCCGGTAAGCGCGTGATCGTCTCCACCGGCACCAAGAACCTGCAGGACCAGTTGTTCCATCGCGATCTGCCGCGTGTGCGCGAAGTGCTCGGCGCGCGCTTGCGCACGAGTCTGCTCAAGGGGCGCGCCAATTACCTATGCTTGTATCGACTGGACCAGACGCATAAGGACGGCCGCCTGACTTCGCGCGAGCAGGTCGGTCAGTTGCAGGCGCTGCGCGAATGGAGTCGGCGTACGGACAGTGGCGATCGTGGTGAGTTTGCCGAAGTGCCGGAAGATTCGCCATTGTGGCCGCGCGTGACCTCGACGGCGGAGAATTGTCTCGGTGCCGAGTGTCCGCTGTTCGGCGACTGCTTCGTCGTCAAGGCGCGGCGAGCCGCGCAGGAAGCCGATCTCGTCGTCGTCAATCATCATCTGCTGTTCGCCGATCTGGCGATCAAGCAGGAAGGCTTCGGCGAGATCCTGCCCGGCGCACACGCGTTCATTCTCGACGAGGCCCATCAAATTCCCGAATTGGCCGGGCAGTTTTTTTCGACCAGCGTCACGGCGCGGCAGATCACGGAACTCGCGAGTGACACGCTGGCCGAATGCGGCAGCGTCAGCGGCGCGCTCGCCGGTCTGCGCGAGCCGATCGAGGCGATTGCGCCAGCCGTCAGACGCGTACGTCTCGTGCTCGATCAGTTGCCGGCGAAGGGCGCATTCGCGGCAATCGAAAAACTCGGTGAAGCGCAGACCGAGTTGCAGGCGCTGGAAGAAGTGCTGCGCAAATTGGCCGAAGCGCTCGCTGCGCAAGCCGAACGCTCACGCGGACTGGCTGCCGCGCACGAACGCGCCGAAACCTTGTGCCAGCGCGTGCATACGGTGCTCGACGGCGCCGCCCACGACGCGGTGCATTGGTACGAGCTTAGTGCGCATGGCTTTTCGTTTCACGCCACGCCGCTCGATCTCGCGCCGCCGCTGCGCGCGTTGCGCGAGCAAAGCCGCGCAAGCTGGATTTTTACCTCGGCCACCCTGTCCGTGGCCGGCGAGTTCGATCATTTCGCGCGCCAGCTCGGTCTCGATGATCCGATTACCGCACACCTGCCGAGTCCATTCGACTACGCGCAGCAAGCACTGACCTATCTGCCGAAAGGACTGCCCGATCCGAACGCGCCGGACTATACCGAACGCGTCATTGCTGCGGCGCGGCCCGTGCTCGAAGCCGCGCGCGGCCGCACGTTCCTCCTGTTTACGTCGCATCGCGCACTCAAGCGTGCAGCGGAGCTTTTGCAGGATTTGCAGTTTCCACTTTTTGTCCAGGGCACCGCGCCGCGCCATCAGCTGCTCACGGAATTCCGCGCGTCCGGCAATGGCGTGCTGCTCGGCGCTGCGAGTTTTTGGGAAGGCGTCGACGTCGCCGGCGAAGCGCTGAGCTGCGTGATCATCGACAAGCTGCCGTTCGCCGCGCCGGATGATCCGGTGCTCGAGGCGCGCCTGAGTGCGGTGCGCGAGTCCGGCGGCAACCCGTTTTTCGATTGGCAAGTGCCGGCTGCGGTGATCGCGCTGAAACAGGGCGCCGGCAGGCTGATTCGCGACGTCGCCGATCGCGGCGTGCTGATGCTCTGCGATCCGCGGCTAAGCGCTCGCGCCTATGGCAAACTGTTTCTGCGCAGCCTGCCGCCGATGCCGATCACCCGCGAGCTGGCCGATGTGCAGAATTTTTTCTCAAACTAGGAGCGAACATGGCGCGCGTGATCGGTTTTGGCGGAATCTTCTTCAAGGCGCGCGATCCCAAAGCGTTGACCGATTGGTATGCGCAGCATCTGGGCCTCAATATCAGCGGCTTCGGGGGCGCCAAATTTGCGGAGGATGCGCAACGCCCGGGTAGTACGCTCTGGTGTCCGTTCAAGGAAGACACTCAGCATTTCGCGCCGAGCACCAAGCCATTCATGTTCAATTTCCGCGTCGATGACCTGGACGGTTTGTTGGCCCAATTGCGCGGCGCTGGCGTGCAGGTCGACGCGAAGGTCGACAAATCCGAGTACGGCAACTTCGGCTGGATCATGGATCCGGAAGGCAATCGCGTGGAGCTGTGGGAACCGCCCGCGGCGAAGTAGCGCCGCCGCCCAACCGTATTTGCCCGCATTCGGCCCGATTGTCGGCCGCGCAGCGCCGCCTCGCCGCGCTGCAATCGTCACGACGCTCAGCAGGAGACGTGGCATGGCGATCAACGCATTGCAATCGAGTACGGCAAAAGTCCTCGGCATCGGTTTTCTCGCGCTGTTGATGCTGATTCCACTGGCGCAAGTGCAGGGCTTGATCGGCGAGCGCAACGAACTGCGCTTTCACGCGATCGCTTCGATCGCACAAAGTTGGGGCCGCGAGCAGCATCTCGGCGGCCCGGTGTTGGCTATTCCGAAGCGCGTGCGGGTGCTGTCCAACAATGGTTGGAGTACGTTCGACAGCACCGAAATCGTGTTGCCCGATACGCTGAATATCCGTGGCAGTCTCGCACCCGAGCTGCGCAGCTACGGCATTTACTCGGCGCCGGTCTACACGGCGGAGGTCAAGATCAGCGGCCGCTTTCTCGTCGCGGACTTGAAAGCGCTGGGTGGCTACGAGACGAAGTACCTGTGGGACCGTGCCGAACTGTTGCTGCCGGTGAGCGACGTGCGCGGCATCCGCCGCGTCGGTGCGCTGCGACTAAGCGGCACCGAACATACGTTTGGACCGAGCGAGACCAGTGTCGGCAATGTCAACGCGATCGCCATTCCGCTGGATCTGAGCAAGCTTGATGGTGAGGCGATGCCATTCGAACTCGGTATGACGTTGGCCGGAACCCAGCAGTTGCAGCTGCTGCCGCTGGCGCGGCGCACTGAGGCCGCGTTGAACTCAGCGTGGCCGGACCCGAGTTTCGACGGCGCCTTCCTGCCGGCGGAGCGGCATGTCGGCGCACAAGGGTTCGACGCGCGTTGGCAGGTGCTGGACCTCAACCGCAATTTTGGCCAGCACTGGCAGCAGGACGCGCAGCGTACACTGGACTTGAAAAGCGCCGGCTTCGGCGTGAATCTCTATGAGCCGGCCAGCATCTATCAGCAGAACGAGCGCGCCGGCAAATACGGCGTGCTGTTCATTGCACTGACCTTCGTCGCGTTCTTCCTGTTCGAAGTGCTGAAAAAACTGCGTGTCCACCCCGTGCAATATCTGCTGGTCGGTCTCGCGTTGACCACGTTCTACGTCGTGCTCCTGGCAATGTCGGAGCAAGTCGGTTTCGCCTGGGCGTATCTTGCGGCGGCGGCGTCCGTTGTCCTGCTGGTCGGCGGTTATGCGGCGGCCGTATTGCGCACGCGGCGTGGCGGCATCTTGCTTGGAGCGACGATAGCGCTCGTCTACGGCTTGCTTTACGGCCTTGTCGTCAGCGAACAATATTCGCTGCTGATGGGCGCGGTTGCGTTGCTCGCGGTAGTCGCGGCACTGATGTTCCTCACGCGTCGCGTGGATTGGTACGCCGCAACCGCCGCAACAACCGCGAAGCCGGCGTGACTAGGTTAGGATGAAGCCATGTCTACACTGATAGCCATCGAAACGTCGACCGAGTGCTGTTCCGCCGCGCTGCTGCGCGATGGCACTCTGAGCGCACGCAGCGAACTGGCGCCGCGCCGACATGCTGAACTGATCCTGCCGATGATCGAGTCGCTGCTCGATGAAGCCGGCGTGTCGCGGCGCCAACTCGACGCCATTGCCGTCGGCCGCGGACCCGGCGCATTCACCGGTGTGCGTCTGGCCATTTCGGTCGCGCAAGGTTTGGCGCTGGCGCTGGACATCCCCGTCGTACCGGTGTCGTCACTCGCCGCCTTGGCGCAGGACGCGCCGGCCGGTGTTGGCGAAACCATCCTCGCCGTCATCGATGCGCGCATGGGCGAGATTTATGCCGGCTGTTTCCAGCGTAGCGCGAACGGACTGGTCGAAGGAATCGACGACGAGTCCGTCGGCTTGGCTGATGAGCTCATCATCCCACCAGCGCACAGCATCGTCGGCAGCGGCTGGGCCGCGTATGCTGAGGCGTTGTCACGCCGCCTGAAAAACGCGCCTGCATTCGCCGACGGCGCACGCTATCCGCAAGCGCGTGCGATCGCGCAACTCGCGGCCCCGCAGTTCGCAGCCGGACATAGCGTTGCACCGGAGCTCGCGTTGCCGGTGTACCTGCGCGATAAGGTGGCGTTGACGTTGCAGGAGCAGAGGGCGCGGTGAGTGCATATCTACCGGGCGGGGTGCCTTTTCTAGGGACGCACGGCTGGCTCTGCATTGGCTTGGGTGTCGCTGGCCTCTCGCAATTCGATCGAAGTCAGCAATAATCCAAGCCGACGTCTGTCAGACCCGACGTTCAGACGAAAGGGCGACGCCAAATTGTCCGTGCGTAGATGGACAGACAGGTGCCCAGTAGGCGCCAGCGACCCTGGCACGTGGATGTCGAGCGGCTCTGAAGCGTTGGTACTATCGCGTACCCATGATCCAAGCGGCATCTCGTTTACGAATCCTGTAATTCCCATTCTAGGGGGAGTTCTGGTTACAAACGCTGTCGTGCTTATATGCAATAGAAGGTCAGTGTTGGGTTTGTGTACAACGAGTTCGACCCACGAGTCAGATGTCATCGACCAGACGCCGACCGTGTCCGGCAGGTGCCATCCACCGCCGAGGCGGGCGTCAGCGCTTTCGCCGACACCGAACGAAAGTCTCGCAGGTAGGGTGATGATATGGGTGTTGCTGAAAATCAGAGCACGCTCGTTGCGCTCTGCCACGATGAAGTTCCTGCTCTGCGTGACGAACAGAGCAAACGTAGCGAGGTACAAGGTGCCGAGAGCCAATATTGCCGCGAAAAGCGACCAGCGTTGCCAGGCCGGGCAGCTCATATCGCGATAAGTTTTTGCAACGTCCATGCGCACATCATCACGCCATTCACTGAAGCCAATCCGGAAAACACCATTGCTGACAAGATCGGACGTGGGGCGAGTACCTTTGCCAGCGCAATCCAGACGGGAAATAGAACCAGCCAGTAGCGAAAAACAGACCCGGTAATCGAGGCACTCCACATCAGCAAGACAACCGCGAGGCAAAGCGCAAACTCCTCATATAGCCGTTCGCGAATGAGCAGCAACGAGGAGAAGAAAACTCCAAGACTACACAATGCTGCAAGACGAACTGCGCCCTCTGTTCGCAACATTACCAAGAGGGTGTCCCACGGCGGAGTGAAATACCAGCCCCAGCCATATAGCTCAGTTGAAGAATAGGCAAAGGCGTCACCTGTCGTGACGAAACAGTAGCCCAAGTATAAGAATAGACCCAGCGGTGCGAAAATAATCGGAACGAACCTTTCCGGTGCGCGCCATGGAGTAAGCAGTGCGCACATTCCGTCGCGTCGAACGATCCAAACCAAGGCAAATACTATGAAGAAAATACCGTTGGCGCGGGTTGCCGACAGCATTGCTGCGGCGATTCCCGCTGCTAGATATTGCTCGCGACGCAAATAAAACATCGCAACGACAAGCAGCAGTAAAAATAGGCCTTCGGAATAAGCGGCAGAAAAAGTGATGCTCTCCGGCATTACACAGAGCAGCCCTACCGTGACCATCGCGACTGTTCTATCGAGATTCAGCAAACGCACATAGCGATACACGTACACCAGCGCCACGTAAAAGCAAACATTACTGATAGCTACTGCCGCGTATAAGTAGTTGTCGAGGAAAAGAGGCGCGAGAAGCCGTATCACCAATGGGTGTAGCGGGAAGAACGCCAAGTTGGTCGCACCTGATTTGAGTTCGGCGGTTGAGTAACCGCTCTCAGCGATGCTCAAGTACCAACCGCAATCGAACCGGCACAGTAAAGATATCCATGAATCATTGGTCCCTTTGGGAATTGCCCCGATCTGGGTTGCTGTCAGCGTCCCGATCAGAAGCAAACCGACCCGGGAAACCAGAAACATGGCGGAAATGGGTAGCAACACTTCACAAATGAGCCGAACTGCACGTCTCCGTTTGGACATGTCGGTAGCTAACAAGGCGGCAATGTGGTCCGTGTCCGAAGGTGGACGGCGCCGGAAGTTGCTAGAAAACATAGATTCCACCTCCGTGCGAGGAAATCCTGAAGAGGCCGGGTCGATCATTTGTCGAGCGATCCGTACAAATCCTTTTCTATCGCGGGCATTAGCTGCTGCATCAGCCGGTCCCGTCCGAAAACATTATTGTGGTAGATATCAAAAAACGCCTTGCACTCTGGTTCGCTGCTCTCGCGACGGAAAAGATCGGTGTAGTCCAGCAAGTGAATCTTTCCCTCAGCGACAAGCGGTTCGAGTACGGACAGCGCCCACTCGCGCGCGCCTTGCGGCATCACGTCGTTCGACCAGACCGAAGGCATCGGCATCAACACGACAAGCGGCGGAACCCGCCAATCGAAAGCGCGCAGTTGTGCACGGACAAGGTCGCGTGCGGTCTGCAGTCGTTCGGGGAGCGCCTCTCCGCTCATGAACGGTCGCAAGTCATAGCGACCGGTAGCCGATGCTTGGATCAACTTGCACTGCTGCAGAATCTTTGGATTGCCTCCTCCGCGCGCGGCGAGGGCCGAACAATCGGTGAGGCTCGCGATCGGCGCTGTGCACATATCGGATGACTCGTCGATACTGCTGGTTAGGACTTCTTGAGGCCTGCGCGCACGGAAATATTTCAGCAACTTCTGCCGGTGCTGCGGATGCGCAATCAAATCCTGCACATCCTCATGGTAGGCGAACAATCCCGAGTAAAGCCCATAGGTCGCGGGGTCGTGCCAATCGAATGGCACGTGCTGCTGCATTTGCGGCGTCTCGGCCAATGTGTGGAATGGATAGGCGATGCCGAGTTCGTAGGTGCCGTTGCCGACGCTAAGAAAATCCTGCACCGACAGCCCGATCACGCCGCCGCGAATCTCCGGATGGTGCCTGGCCAGCCAATCCGTGATCACGTCCAGACTCATCCAATGCGTTCCCGCAACGGTGAGATTCGCATACGTGAAGTTGTGCGCCGCAGCGGATTTCGCGAGCAGCGCGTGATCGATGCCGTACACCGGCCGCGAGCTGCCGAGCGCGACGAAGTCAATGTTTCGGAAAGCCGGATCTTCAAGCGCCCGTTTTTTTGCGATGCTCATGCCGGCGTGGCTTTCCGGCGAGGCGATGCCCTCCCACAGGCCAAACTGGAACAGCAGGTCGACCACACCGACGACGACAAACGGAAGCAGGAATTTCAGATAGCGCATGATCAGAACTGGAAGTAGATAAATGGTGCGCTGTGATTGGGCGTGAACAGGATCAGCAACAACAGGACGAAGGTCATCGCGGTCACGAAGCGCGGACCCGAGTCGGCGCCAAGGCGTTCTTTCGTGTTGCGGGTGCCGTTGACGAAATGCGTTGCCATCATCACGGCGATCAGCAACAGCAAGCCGCTGTGCAGGTCGGCTGAAAACGCCTGCACCAGCGAACCGGCGCCGTGGACCAGATTCCCGATAAGTTGACCCGCGGCGCCAAGCGTCTTGGCGCGGAAGAAAATCCAGGCGAAGCAGACGAGGTGAAACGTGACCAGCCAGCGCACTAACGCCATCGTCCGCGACGTCGATTGCCACAGTTTCCAGCGCGACAGGCCGACCCGTTCGATCACGAGATAGGTGCCGTGCAACCCGCCCCAGATCACGAAGTTCCAGCTCGCGCCGTGCCACAAGCCGCCGAGCAGCATTGTGATCATCAGATTAACTAGCGTGCGCGCGGCGCCGCCGCGGTTGCCGCCGAGAGAGATGTAGAGGTAGTCGCGTAGCCAGCGCGACAAAGTCATGTGCCAGCGCCGCCAGAAATCCTGGATGCTTTGCGCGATGTACGGGTAATTGAAGTTCTGAGGAAAGCGGATGCCGAGCAGCAGCGCACAGCCGATCGCGATGTCGGTATAGCCGGAGAAATCACAATAAATCTGGAACGCGAAAGCGTAAATTGCCAGCAGCGTGCTCCAGAAACCGGCACCGGCCGGATTGTCGAATACCGTGTCGGCAAACGTCGCCAGGGAATCGGCAAACACCATTTTCTTGGCGAAGCCGAACGCGATCAGTACGAGTGCGCGCTGCACATCGGCCATGCGCACAAGTTTCGGTCCGTCGAGTTCGGCGAAGAACTCTCGTGCGCGTACGATCGGTCCGGCTTCGAGTTGCGGAAAGAACGCCACCGCAAGCGCGTAGTCGAGAAAGTTCCTGCGCGGCGGCATCACACTGCGATAAACGTCGATCGTATAGCTCAGGCTCTGAAAAGTATAAAAAGATATTCCGACCGGCAGCAGCACGTCGAGCGGGGTGATGTGCACAGTGCTGCCCAGCGCCGCCGCGCTGCCGTTGACGCTGGCGATGAACCAGTTGGCGTACTTGAATATCGCGAGAAAACCGAGATTGACGATGACGCTCAGCACGATCAGCCGCTTGGGATTCGGGGTATACGGCAGCCGCCGTCCGATCGCGTAATCGACCGCGGTCGAGAACCAAACGAGAAACAGGTAGTGCCAGTTCCACTGCGCGTAGAAGTAGTAGCTGGCGAGCAGCAGCATCGACTTCTGCAGCAGCGGCCAGCGGCGCAGCGACTGGTTCAGCGCGAGAACGACTAGGAAGAAGACGACGAATTGGATCGATGTAAATAACATGGACGATGTCGTTGATTTAGCGGCCGACCCTTGGGTAGATTCGCGGCGTGGTATTCAGCGCGCCGCCACAAGATGACCGCTGCGTGTCATCAGGTGAGTCGGCTGCGGACATCTCTCAGTCACAACGTGGCCTGCGAGCGCAATGTGATGGTAACCGGAACGTCGCGTAACAAGGGCTCCGGCTTGCGATTGCGCCCGTTTTGCCAACTTGCCGTAAGGGCGGCTCCGCGTCCGTACGATGCCGGCTGCTCATCATGCGATCACGAAGCGCGAGCGGTGTCAGCGGTACGACGGCCATTGGAGCGCGATTTCAACCGGAGAGCAGGTTTCTCGATCCAGTGCCACGAGGCGATAGCGAGCAGCAATGCAATTGGGAGGCTCAGCAGGAAGTTCCAGCGCGGTCGCGTCGCACCGCCTATTAGCAGCGACACGGCTTGCTGCACCGGGAATCCCCACAGATAGACACCGTAGGAATAATCCCCGAACCCGTTGAAGAAGTGGAAATTGGGAACGTATGCGAACCAGAAGCAGAAGTACACAAGCGCCGCACAGAACGCATACGGGAAGAACAGGGTGCTATGCGCGATGATGGCAACAGCAATCAGTATTGCGAGGAATGTCGAGTGCAGCGGAATCCAAGCGCGATTGACATAGCAGATACCCCCGGCGAGAAACATGCCCGCAAGGCGCAGGTGCGAGGGATGCAGGACGAGTGGCACGTAATCCGGTGCGAACGTACCGATCAGCATCAGCGCAGCGAACACGCTGTTCGCGAGCCAGCGCCGCTGCAGCACACCGAGCGCGCCGAGTATCGCCACCCATACATACATGCGCACTTCAGCCGGCAAGGTCCAGATCGAGCCGTTGACGACATTCGGCATGAAGTTGTGCACGAATACGCCGGGAAGATTCCAGATCAGCGGTGCGCTGAGCTGCAGGTTTACGTAGATGTAGTCCCACGTGCCCTGCGTGTGAAAGTATTCATGTAGTGGCAACTCGGTAAATATCGCGCCGAGGACGAACATGCTGAGGACGATGCAACAGACGTACGCAGGCAGGATGCGTAGCGCGCGCGACTTCAGAAAGAACTCCAGGTTCGCGCGCTTGACGTAGCTGCCGCTAACCAGGAACCCGCTAATGACGAAAAACATGTCGACCGCGATCGAACCTGTGTAGAGACCGCTGCCCCAGCCGGCGCGCGCGATGAAGTCGCCGTGATGCGGTTTGCCGGTGACCGCATAGCTGTGTCCGAAGATGACGAACGCAGCGGCAAGGAAACGCAACAAGAGGAAATTGTCGACGCCATTTTCGTAGGCCTGCGCGAGCGTGCGCCGGCGCCAGGCATGACGCATCAGCGTCGACAGGTGCGTGACGACGCTTTTCACGACCGCGTTCATCGCGGCCACCGTGCCAGCAACCGCTGCACGAAAAAACTCAAACGGCCAAGGTGGCCGCGAGTCAACGCCTTCTTCGCATCCTCCAGACGCTTGGTGATATCGATCGCTTCGCGGTACAGACGCTGATTGTGCTCATCGCGACGCGCGAGCAGTAAGTGCAGTTCGTCCACATCGGCAGTACTGAGCGTCAGGCCCGGTTTGAAACGATCCGGCAGCGGACGGTCGACATAGATGGTCGAGTGCGTTTCGGCGAGTTCGTCCTGTGGGCGGTCGGTTGTATAAAAGTATAAAGCGATCGATTTGCGCGAAATTGCGCTCTTGCTCTCGGGCAGGTTGATGCGGCTGAACCCGTGCCAGCTCCATTCCGTGGTTTCGAAAATCACCGCGCGGTTATACAGCGGCGTGACCAGAGTGACTTCGTCGTCGGCCGCGCGCGGGTTCGAATGCAATTCCAGCGAGCCGCCCCAATCGTCTTCCCATTCGTGATTGAGGTAGACGATAAGATTCAGACGCCGGTGCCAGAGCTCGACCGGGTGGCGGTTGAAATCCACGTGCGCATCGAGGTCCTGGCCGTGACGATTTTCGTGCGTGCCGCCGCCGAAATACCACGGGTCGTAGAGCAGTTCTGGGATGCCAGTGATCTTGCCGATCAGCCCGAGAAATTCGTTCGTCTGGATCAGATCATCCAGCGCCGCGTAGCTGGGCCCCAGTCCGCGGATTTTTTCGATCGTGGACTTGTTGCCGAGCTGGCCGGCTTCGTTGCGCGCATTGCCGCGCTCGAATGGAGGGAATTCGGCGAGCAGACGCGCGACAGTCGCCGCATCGAAGAACTCATCGATGACGACGTGACGGAACGGTTCGCGGCGTTTGAATTGCGCAGCCAAAGCATCGGCACGCGCGGCGACGGCGGGATTGAGCATGCGGCTTCTTGTCGGACTTGCGCGGGAGCGCAATTTTGCCACAGTGCGGCTCTCGGCGCCTTGCCGCCTCAGGACTCGACCTCGGCCAGCACGCGCTCGATTCCCCCGCGCGTCTGTGCGCGCAGCAGGCGCGTGCCGATCTTGCGCAACTCGCCGCGGTCGCAGCCGGCGATCGCATTGCGTACCTCGAGCAGCGAGCTCGGGTGCATGGAAAACCCGGTGAGGCCAAGCGCGAGCAGCAGCGCGGTGTAGCGTATGTCGCCGGCCATTTCGCCGCAGAGCGTCACCGATTTCTTCGCGCGCGCGCTGACCGTGATGATCTGCGCGAGCAGCTTGAGTACGGCCGGATGCAGCGGGTCGTACAGTTCGCCAAGGGCGTCGTTGCCGCGATCGACGGCGAGCGTGTACTGGATCAGGTCATTCGTGCCGATCGCGAGAAAATCCATGCTGCGAATCATGCCGGGCAGGGCGATCGCCGCTGCCGGCACTTCGATCATCGCACCGAGTTCATAGTGATCGGCGATCTCGTAGCCGCTCGTGCGCAGCTCGCGCGCACAGCGGTCGGTAAGCGCGCGCACGGCGGCGATCTCCTCGCCCGAGGTGATCATCGGCACGAGGATGCGCACGGGTCCGAACACCGATGCGCGCAGGATCGCACGCAACTGGGTGGCGAACAGCGCGGGTCGGCGCAGGGCGAGGCGTACGCCGCGTACGCCGAGCGCAGGGTTCGGTTCTTCGCTCAACGCGAGTCCGGTGCCATCGGCCTTGTCGGCCCCGAGGTCGAGCGTGCGGATCGTCACCGGCGCGCCGCCCATCGCCAGCACCAAGTCGCGATAGGCGGCAAACTGTTCTTCCTCATCGGGCAGTTCGCGGCGCTGCAGGAACAGGAATTCGGTGCGATACAGACCGATGCCGACGGCGCCGCACGCGCGCGCCTGGGCGACATCGTTGAGCATCTCGGCATTGGCGAACAGCTGGATTTCCGCGCCATCCTTGGTCAATGTGCGCGCGTGTTTCAGGCGCGACAGCGCTTCGGTGCTGCGCGCGAGTTCGCGCTGGTACTGCCGGTATCGCGCCAGATCCTGCGCGGTCGGATGGACGATGATTTCGCCGGCGTGGCCGTCGATGAGCAGCAAGTCGTCGTCGCTCAGGCGCTTGAGTGCTTCGTGCGCGCCGACCACCATCGGAATGCGCATGCTGCGGGCGAGGATCGCACTGTGTGACAGCGGGCTGCCGCCGGTGGTGACGACACCGAGCACGCCGAATTCGGTCAGGTGCGCCAGTTCCGCCGGGGCCACGGTATCGCCGATCAGGATCGTGCCGACGCGCGAGGCGATCTGGCGTTCGGAGGCCGAGGTGTCGCGCGTCAGCGCATTGAGCACGCGTCCGATGACGTGGTCGATGTCCTCGCGCCGGCTGCGCAGGTAAGGATCGTCGATCGCCTCGAACACGGCGACGAGACGGTCGCGCTGGAGTTTCAGCGCGGCGCTCGCGCTGTAACGGCCGCTGCGGATCAGGTCGTACAAACCCGCGGTCAATTCCGGATCGTTGAGGATCAGGCTATGCGCATCGATGAACTCGCCGACTTCTCGCGCGAGCGCACCGTGCAGCTTGTCGCGGATGCCGCGCAGCTCGTCGCGTGCGCGGACGAGTGCCTCGCGCAGGCGCGTGACTTCGCCTTCGACCTCGTCGCTGGCCAGCGTGCGTTCATCGATATTGAATTCGCTGGGCTCGACCAGGCGTGCGCGGCCGAGCGTCATACCGCGCGCGGCAGCGGTGCCGGTAATGACGAAGCGCGAGCTCATGCGCCCTCGTCGAACTTGCGCGCGAACAGGTCTGCCATGGCGTCGAGCACCGCGCTCTCGTCCGGGCCGTCAGCGCGGAGCGTGATCGTCTGGCCGATGCCGGCGGCGAGCATCATCACGCCCATGATGCTTTTTGCGTTGATCTCGCGGCCGCGATGCACGAGCCAGGCATTCGACTTGAAACCTTGCAGCAACTGCACGAGTTTCGCCGACGCGCGCGCATGCAGGCCGAGTTTGTTGCTGATCGTGACTTCGCGCTCAAGCATCGTCGATGCGCACTCCCGCGCGTGCGCCGTCCGCCGCGGTCTGCGCCATTTCGGCGAGGTTCTGTTCGGAATAATTGAGCACGCGCAGCAGCATCGGCAGGTTCAGGCCGGATACGCGCCGGATCTTCACGCCGAGCGGCTGGATCTTGTCGATCACATTACTCGGCGTCGCGCCGAAGATGTCGGTGAGCACGAGTACGCCATCGCCGGAATCGAGCTTGCGCACGCGCGCCGCGGCGCTGGTCATGGCGAAATCCGTGTCGCTGCCGGGCGGAATGGAGAACGCGTCGACCTTGAGCGAGATGCGCCCGAGCAGGTGCCGCGCGGTTTCGATCAGCGCATCGCCCATGGCCTCGTGGGTGAGCAAAAGTACGCCGACACTCATTCCAGTTCCCGATGAAACGTCAGCACCTGCTCGCGTGTGGCGCGAAAATGTTCGGCGAGGCGTTCGGCCAGATACACCGAGCGATGGCGGCCGCCGGTGCAGCCGATGCAGATCGTCACGTATGAGCGGTTCTCCGCTTCAAAGCGCGGTAGCCAGGTATCGAGGAACGCGCGCACTTGATCCAGATATTCGCCGACTTGAGGTTTTTCCTCGAGCCACTGGCGCACCGCGGCGTCGCGGCCGGACAGCGGCCGCAGCTGCGCATCCCAGTGCGGATTCGGCAGGCAGCGCACGTCGAAGACGAAATCGGCGTCGGCCGGCACGCCGCGCTTGTACGCGAACGATTCGAACAGCAGCGACAGCGGTCCGTCGACCATGCCGAGTTCGGTTGCGATCAGCCGCCGCAGCTGGTGCACGTTGAGATCGCTGGTATCGACCACGCGTTCGGCGATCGAGGCCACCGGCTTGAGCAGCTTGCGTTCGAGCGCGATCGCATCGTTGAGCGACAGCCCTTCAGCCGACAGCGGGTGGCGCCGGCGCGTATCGGAGTAGCGCTTGAACAGGATGTCGTCACGCGCATCAAGGAAAATCAATTGATGCTCGATGCCGGATTTCGCCAGATTGCCAAGAATCGCCGGTAACTGATGCAGGTCTTCCGGGCGGTTGCGCACATCCACGCCAACGGCGAGTCGCGGATGCACGCCCGAGCGCGCGACTTCGGCGACGAACGCCGGCATCAGCGCCGTCGGCAGATTGTCGACGCAGTAATAGTCGATGTCCTCCAGCATGCGCAGCGCAATCGTCTTGCCCGAGCCGGACATGCCGCTGACGACGATGATGCGCGTCGCCGCGGCGTTGGTCAGCTTGTCGGGAGCGGATGCCATGCGTTACCAGGGCGCCTGCCGGCGCATCTGATGCGCCTGGCGATCGAGGAACGTCTGCGCCGGATCAATGCCCTTGGTCTTGAGCACGTGATTGCGCACAGCGGCTTCGACAAGCACGGCCAGATTGCGCCCGGGCGCCACCGGAATCGTGGTCTGCGGAATCTTGGTGTCGAGCACGTCGCGGTAACTGTTTGCGCCGTAGATGCGCTCGAGTCCACCCTGGTCGATCGGCTGCTCGCGCGGCGTGTGCACGAGGTGCACGATCAGGCGGAGGTATTTGGACGGCTTTACCGCCGTATGACCGAACATCTCGCGCACGTTGAGGATCCCCAGGCCGCGCACTTCGAGCAGGTCCTGCAGCATTTCCGGGCACGAGCCGTCGATGACGTCCGGCGCGATCTGGGTGAATTCCGGCGCATCGTCGGCGACGAGCCGATGCCCGCGTGTGATCAACTCCAGCGCCAGTTCGCTCTTGCCGGAGCCGGATTCACCGGTGATCAGCACGCCGATCGAATACACCTCCATCAACACGCCGTGCAGCGTTACGCGGCGCGCGAGCATGCGCGCGAGATGATATTGCAGGTAAGTCAGCAGTTCGTGGCCGCGCTGGCTGCTCGCCCACATCGGCGTACCATTTTCATTCGCGGCATCGCGCAGGTCCGCCGGCACCGGCTGGTCCTTGGTCACGATCAGGGCGGTGGGCTGGAATCCCATGATCTTCTCGATCATCTCCCAGCGCGCGCGCGAATCCAGGCCATCGAGCCAGGCCAGCTCCTCGGTGCCGACGATCTGGATCTTGTTCGGATAGATGATGTTGAGGTAACCGGCCAGCGATGGCCGCCGCGACTGCTTTTCCGCGGGCACGATCGCGCGCGTTTCGCCGCGCTGCCCGGCCACCCAGCGCAGCGCGAGCCGGGTGCTGACCTTGTCGAACAATTCGCGGGCGGTGAGGCGTTCCATTTCTTGCCCTTTTCAGCGTTGCCCTAGTGTACTGAATGTGCACGCGCGAGCGGAACGCTATCATGCGCCAAAGTCCACACGGGAATTACCGATGAAATCCCCTCTCGTCGTCGCTGCCGCACTGGTGCTGGCCAGCTGCAGTGGCGACAAATCCGGATCTGCCACCGTTCCTGCGGCCGCCGATCACAGCGTCAAGGTCAGCAACAGCGGCTTCGAGCAGACCGGCGAAAACGGCACGATTCCCGCCTGGACGCCGATGATGCATGCGGACCCTGCCTCGTTCCGGATCGGCATCGACGCGGAAAATGCACACCAGGGACACTCCAGCCTGCACATCGCCCGCGTGCGCAACGAGCCGTTCGGCATGATCGCGCAGGACCTCGATGCTGCGCCGTACGCCGGCAAGACGCTGGAGTTGAGCGCGATGTCGAAGACTCGCGACGTCGGCGCGAAGGGCTGGAAACTGCTGATCAACGGCAATGCACCCCGCGCGCTGATCTATTCGGAACCGCTCACCGGCACGCACGACTGGCAACGCCAGAGCGTGCGCCTGAAGCTCACGCCGCTGGTGAAAAAAGTGACGGTCGGCGCGATCCTGCTCGATGCCGGCGAAGGCTGGCTGGATGATGTCGAGTTGAAGGTCGTCGACTAGCTGAGCCCTGATCCTTCGCGCAAGATGCCGAGCGCAGCAACTTGCGTGAAGGATCAGGCGAGAGGCAGCAGGATTTCCACTTCCAGCCCGCCGCCTTCTGCATTGGTGGCCTGAATGCGTCCGCCCTGGCGCTCGACCGCGCGCTTGGCGATTGCGAGTCCCAAGCCACTGCCGCCACTGGAGCGCTGGCGCGCATTGTCGGTGCGAAAGTACGGTTCGAAGATGCGCGCGCAGTCGCCGGGCGGTATGCCGGGGCCGGCGTCGCGCACACGCAGGCGCGCCTGGCCTTCGATACGGTCCAGGTGCACGTCGATTTGCGAATCCGCCGTGGTATAGCTGACCGCATTGCGCAGCACGTTTTCGATCGCGCTGGTCAGCAAGTCGGTTTCCGCGCGCACGGTCAGCGGCATGCTCTGCGCGACGTGCAGCGTACACGGCCGCGCCTGCGCTTCGAACGCGGCATCGGCGGCGATGTCGGCCACGAGTTCATCGAGTGCGACATTTTCCACTTTGTCGTGCTGGATCGTCGTTTCCATGCGCGAGAGCTGGATCGCCTGCGTGATGAGTTCTTCCAGGCGCAGCGTCTCGCGCTCGATACGATCGAGCTGGACGGCGGCATCGTCGCCGGGTTGGCGCGCCAGCTCCAGCGCAACGCGCAGGCGCGCCAGCGGCGAGCGCATCTCATGCGAGACATCGCGGATCAGGCGCTGCTGGCCTTCGACGAGCTCCTTCAGCCGTGCGGCCATGCGGTCGAACTCCTCGGCGACTGCCAGCATTTCGGCGCTGCGCCCGTAGCGCAATTCGCCGATGCGCGCGGCCAGATCGCCGCGCGCCACGCGCCGGGCGCTGGTGCGGATGCGCGCCAGCGGTACGGCGACATACGAGGCGAGCAGCACGCTTGCCATCGCGCTGACCGCGATGGCGATGGCGATGTTGGTCCAGAACGCGGTCGGCCGGCGCCAGACCAGACGTTTGAGGAACGAGCCCTCGAACACGGCCACAGCCGTGTACGCGCTGCCATCACCTGCGCGCAGCTCGCGCGTGCGCGTGCGCTCGGACGGTACGAGCGCCTCCGCGGACACGGCGCGGCCGAGCAGGTCGTGCTGCTGTGCATCGAGCACGTAAATCGTGCCGGGCCCATACGCGATCATCTCGCCGAGCCAGCGGCGCAGCCCGTCGGCGCCACTCTGGTCGAGTTCGTGCGCGGTGTGCAGCAATTGATCGTCCATGGCCGCCTGCAGGCGTGTAACGCCGAGGCCGGGAATCTTCGCCGACTCGAAATTGCTCGTCGTACTCCAGGCGATCGCGACGATCAGCACTGCACTGACCAGCCAGAATGCCGCGAACATGCGCCAGAACAGCGTGCGCATGGCGTCAGGGTTCCTCGACCACGCGGAACAGATAACCGCCGCGGTGCACGGTGCCGATCAGCGACTTGCCGTCGGCCGCGTTGCCGAGCTTGCGACGCAATTTGGAAATGTGCACATCGATGCTGCGATCGAATGGCCCCAGCGGGCGGCCGAGCACATCTTGCGACAGGGTTTCCTTGCTGACTACGTGCCCGGCTTCACGCAGCAGGATGGCGAGCACGTTGAACTCGGTACCGGTCAGCGTGACCGGTACGCCGCGCAGGCTGACGCTGCGCGAGGCCCCGCGCAGGCTCACGGGGCCGACGCTGAGATCGCTGAGTTTCGCGTCGCCTTCGCCGCGCGTGCGGCGCAGGATCGCGCGCAGGCGCGCGGCGATCTCGCGCGGATTGCATGGCTTCGGCACATAGTCGTCGGCGCCGAGTTCGAGGCCGAGGATGCGGTCGATGTCTTCACCGAGCGCGGTCAGCATCAGCACCGGCAGGTCGTTGTCGCGGCGCAATTCGCGCAGCAAATCGAGCCCCGAGCGCCGCGGCAGCATCACGTCGAGGATCAACGCGTCGTAGTCGCCTTCTACGGCCTGGCGGTAAGCCGCATCACCATCGTGCGCGACGTCCACCGCAAACCCTTCGCGACCAAGAAAATCGCGCAGCAACTGGCACAGCTCCTCGTCGTCGTCGGCCAGCAGAACTTTCGCTTCACTCATGCCGCGAGTGTACAAATGCCGTGGTGCCAATGTCGCGGTGTTTACACGGATTTACGAGGCCGGGTGAGTTACTCCTCAACCGTGACTGTGCGCAATGCCGCTGCACCGGCGCTGTCGCTCGCATGCGTGCTCGACAGCCGCTTCATCAGCGGCAGCAGCACGACCGCGAGCGCGATCCCGCCGATCGCAACGAAACCAAGCGTGTTAAACAGGTTCGTGTAGATCACTAGGCTTTGCGTCGGATCGGTAATGTTGTCGGGAATCGCGGCCTTGTTCGCAACCTTACTGCCAAGATATTGCGAAACACCGACGGCGACAAAATACGCGCCCATCATAAAGCCGCCCATGCGCGCCGGTACGTAGCGCGCGATCATCGCGAGACCGAGGCCGCTGACGAGCAACTCGCCGAGCGAATAGAAGCCGTAGCCCCAGATCATGTACCACGACGAGACCTTGCCGTTCGCTGCCGTGCCGCCGCTGATGCCGAAGATAAAGAAGCCGACCGCTACGACGACGAAGCCGAGGACGAATTTGGCCGCGACCGGCAGATCGCGGCCAGATTTGCCGAAATGCGTGTATAGCCACGCAAGTACTGGCGACAGCAGCATGATCCAGATCGGATTGAGTGCCTGGTACTGGCCGGGTGACCATGGCCACATGTCGATGCCGAGCAGTTTCCATTCGAGACTGACGTTGCGTAGTGCGAACAGCGTCAGCGAAGTGGACATCTGCGAGTAGAAGATGAAGAACAGGATCGTCTGGATGGTCAGGATCAGCGCGGCGATCAGGCCGGCGCGTTCGCTGCGTTCGCCAACCACGATCATGTACAGGAAAATCAAGAGAACCGTGACGCCGGCAAGGATGACCGCAATCTCACGCGCTTCGGAATACTGCACGATGAACGTTGCCACGAACACACAGATGAGGCCAGCGCCGAGCACCATGCCGAGCCGATCCCAGCGCACGGGTTTCTCATCCGGCGGCGAGCCGATGTGGCTGAGCGTGCGCAGCATCAGGGCGTAGTTGATCAGGCCGAGCACGAGTCCGGCAAAGCAGAAGGCGAAACCCGCATGCCAACCGTAGTGATCCTTGATCCAGGGCGTCATCAGCTGGGATACGGTGGAGCCAACGTTTACGGCCATGTAGTACATGGTGAACGCGCTGTCGATCTTGGCATCGTTGCCTTCGTAAATGCGCCGCACCATGTTTGCCGCATTGGCCTTGAACAGACCGTTGCCGACCACGATCACGCCCATCGAGACGTAAAGGAAATACAGATTTCCCGACGGCAGTGAGAGCATCGCGTAGCCGAGGGCGAGAATGGCCGCGCCGATCGGCATCGTGCGACGGGTACCGAGGACGTTGTCTCCGATCCAGCCGCCGATCGCCGGCGCCGCGTAGACCAGCGCCGTGAATGCGCCCCACACCAGGTTTGCCTCGGTATCGCGGAAGCCGACCTTCTCGACCATGTACAGCACGAGGATCGCGGCCATGCCGTAATAGCCGAAGCGCTCCCACAGTTCGATCATCCAGATCGTGACGAAGGCGCGCGTTTGGGAAGGGGTGTTTGCCATGGTGGTCATGAGCATGTTCGTGCAAAAAAAGAGAGACGAAGCCTAGCGCAACCCGCGCGGGATTGCGTGTGCGCTTGCGGAAAAACGCGCCAGGAGGTGGTCAATCGAACGGAAGCAGCCGCGCACCGCTCAGGGCGAACGGAATCCGGATTTACGCGGTGAGGCAGGCTTCAGCCAACGTCCAAAGACAAGTGCAGCAATCAGCGTAATCAGTGCCGCCAGCGCAATACCACCGAGCACGTCGGACAGGAAATGGTAGTTCTCGTCGACGCGCGCGAAGGCGATGAATACCGGAACGATCAAAAGTGGAATCCTGAACTTCGGGTACATATACGCGAGCGGCAGAAACAGGCCCCAGAAGAACGCGTTATGCCCGGACGGGAACGAATTGCCGCCGGCGAACCAGATGTGGCTCCAGTCATTGCGCTCGATCAGCTGGTGCGGACGCAAGCGGCCGAAGAAATCCTTGATCCACCACGCCGCCTCGATCGTGGTGATTTGCACCACGCCGGCAAACATGAGGGCACGCCCGTGGAAGCTCGTGCGGCGCGCCAGCGCCAGCGCGAGTCCGAGTGCGACGAAGAGCGCGCCGAGCATGAGCTGCCCAAAAGCCACATGATTGCCGAGCAGTGCCACGCCGCGGCCGGTGAAGATGTCGAAAAACTCGCGCAAACGCACGACGACGTCGGCGCGCTCGATGCCGGAGTTGTGCACACCCAGCGCAATCATGCGGTCGAATGCAAAGATGCTGATCAGCGCCAGTACGGCGCAGATCGCGAACGTCAGAACCAGGGCTTTCTTGCTCATGCGCGTGGATTACAGATTTGGAAGAAACAGGAGCAGCGCGCCACCGAGCACGACGCGGTAGTTCGCGAACGCGGTGTAGCGATGCGTCTGGATGTAGCGCAACAGCCATTTGACCGCGACGAATGCCGTGACCGTAGCGGCGACGAAACCGAGCCCGAGCGCGCCCCAGTCTTCATGGACTTCGCCGTGCTTGAACTGCTTGAGAAGCTCATAGCCGCTGGCGGCGAACATGGTCGGAATGCCGACCAGGAACGCGAACTCGGTTGCGGCGGCGCGATTGCTGGTGCCGGCGAGCATCGCGACGAAGATCGTCGCGGCCGAGCGTGACGTGCCCGGAAACACCGCCGCGACGACTTGCGCGAGTCCGACCAGGATCGCCACGAGCCAGCTCACCTGCGTGCTGTCGGCGCGTTTCGCCGCGAGCCATTCCGCGCCGATCATCCAGACGCCGCCGAGCAGCAGCGCCCAGGCGACCGGCGTCACGCGCTCGGGCAGCTTGAAACCGAGCTTGGTCACGATGAAGCCGAGCGCGGCGGTGATCGCGAACGCCAGGCTGAGCTTCAGTGAGTAGTCGCGGTTCTCGCGCTGGGCCAGGCCCGTGGCGAGCTTCCACAGGCGTTCGCGATAGATGAATGTGACGGCCAGGATTGCGCCGGCCTGGATCACGACGTTGAACGTGTCGGAACGCAGCCCGAGCCAGTGCTCGGCGATCAGCAGATGGCCAGTGCTGGAAATCGGCAGGAATTCGGTGATGCCTTCGATGATGCCGAGCAGGATCACGCCAAACAGATTGCTCATGAGAGTTCGACGAGTAGGGGAACCTCTGAATAAGCTGCTGCGCTCGACATCTTCGCTCGCGACGCTTATTCAGACGTTCCTGAGGTGGTAAAAACGCGATTGTGGCATGATACGCGGCCTTTGCAGCCACGAGTTCTCGCCGCAACATGCCGATTTCCGAGCTTTTGCCACCGCGCTCCGGCGCGGACATTGCCGCATAAGGCGCTCGAGGGGAGGGCGACATGCCAAGCACCGAGCCGCGCGGCCCGAAGCAGATTTATCGGGCGCTGAAGTGGTCGCTCGCCGGCTTGAAAGCGGCGTGGACGTTCGAAGCGTCATTCCGGCTCGAAGTATACTTGTCGGTGATTTTCTTCCCGCTCGGGCTGTGGCTCGGCCGCGGCGGTGTGGAAAAAGCGCTGCTGGTCGGCAGTCTTCTGCTGGTGCTCTCCGCGGAAATTCTCAACTCGGCGATCGAAGTGGTCGTCGACAAGACCACACCGGAGTTTCACGAACTCGCCGGCCGCGCCAAAGACATGGGTTCGGCCGCGGTGTTCGTGCTGATGGTCAACGTGATTGTTTGCTGGACGCTGGTGCTATGGCCGCACAACTGAGTTTTCCCATGCGCGGAACCAGCTGACGTGCACTTCTCATCCGAGTGGGTGATCGCGCTGTTGACGTTGTCGACGCTGGAGATCGTGCTCGGCGTCGACAATCTCGTGTTCATCGCGATTGCGGTCGGGCGCCTGCCGCATGCGCAGCGCCCGCGCGCGCGCCGGCTGGGTTTGGCGCTCGCCTGCATAACGCGCATCGGCCTGCTGCTCGTGCTCGCGCACCTGGCCGGAATGGACGACACGCACATGCGTCTGTTCACTTTGTTCCAGAAACCGATCTCGGTGCGCGACCTGATCATGATTGGGGGTGGCGTGTTCCTGATCGTCA
>Ga0163163_10000101_pt1 | contig 90856 bp, 58 predicted proteins | sample S65metaG_FD_119766 | JGI IMG/M metagenome (GOLD analysis project Ga0163163, IMG submission 119766) | Switchgrass rhizosphere microbial communities from Kellogg Biological Station, Michigan, USA - S6-5 metaG | ecosystem: Host-associated > Plants > Roots > Rhizosphere > Soil | place: USA...
CTGCTCAATCTCAGCAAGCTCAACAGCATTGCGATCACCACTGTCTCGGTGGGCGACACCAAGCAAGTGGCGAAGGAGATCACCGATCTTTTGCGCCGGCGCCATCATATCACCGCGGCCATGGCCGACGACTTCGCCGTCACCACAGTAGCCCAGCAAGTGCTGGGCAAGGGGCTGCCGCCCGAGCTGGCGCGTGCCGTGACCGGCAACCTGGCCAGCGTCGACCAGCTTACGGTCGAGCAGCTCTCGGTCTCGCTCAGCCGCACCAACTGGATCATGCTGGCGTTGCTCAGCGGCGTCGCCATGGTGTCGCTGCTGGTGGGTGGCATCGGCGTCATGAATCTTCTACTGCTGTCCGTCAGTCAGCGCACACGTGAAGTGGGCTTGCGGATTGCGCTGGGCGCACGCCGCGCCGACATCGCCATCCAGTTCGTGATGGAAGCCGTGCTGCTCAGTGTGATTGGCGGGCTTCTGGGCATTGTCTGCGGCGTGGCCGCATCGGGTAGCCTGGAACGCTTTTTCCACTGGTCGGCGGTGGTTTCCCCCAGCGCCGCCGCGCTGGCCGTGCTGGTGGCGGCGCTGCTGGGCATCACCTTCGGGGCCTGGCCGGCGCGGCGCGCGGCTTCGCTCGATCCCATCGAGGCGCTTCGACATGAATAGATGTAAAGTCATCCTGCTTGCGCTGTTCGCGGCTCTCGCCGCGCCGGCCGCCTGGGCCCATAACGGCGTGGATGACGAGCCGCATCATGGCGGCGTGGTACGGCCCTATAAGGCCCTGCATTTCGAAGCCGTGGTGCTGCCGGCGGGCGGCATACAGATTTATTTCTCCGACGCCATGGGCGAGCCGCTGCCGGCATCCGCCGTGTCGCAGGTCGCGGCGGAGATCGAGCATCCCGGCGGCAAGACCGATGCGGTGGATATGGATATCGACCCCACTGGCGTGTTCTGGGCCGGCAAGAGCGCCCCGCTCAGCGATGCCAAGGCGGTGCTGCGCATCGGGTTCAGTTTCCACAGCGCCTCCGCCACGGTCGAGGTGCCGGGCGCGGCGCTGATCGCGGCAGCAAAAAAGGGACCTCCCAGGAAAGTCGCGGACAAGCCTCATGACCACTAACCTGCGCATGGCGTTAAGGTCGCTGACCCAGAATAAGTTACAGGCGCTGCTCACCCTGTTGGGCATGAGCGTGGGTATCGCCATGGTGGTGATCGTTTCGGGCCTGGGGCGCGGCGCCCAGCTCAAGATCGAATCCCAGATCGAAGCCGCAGGCCCCACCCGCATCAGCATCCATGCCGGTAATTTCACGCCTTCGGCCATCGACAGTGGCGGCCAGCAGGACAGCAGCGGCGGCGAACCCTCGGAAGGCAGCTATGCCTCCGGGCTGAATACGGGCGGCGACATGGCCGATGCATCGGGTGACGCCGCGGTGGCGGATGCGCGCCGCCGCATCACGGCCGTCCGGCGCACACGGTATCGCTCGCCGCCCACACCGCTGGGCCCGGCGGAGATGGCCTTGCTGCGCGAGCAGGCCGATGGCGTGCGCGCCGTGGCGGGAAGCGTGGAAGGCAATGTCAGCCTGGATGGGGGCGCCGGTCTACCGGTTTACGTAGCGCGCTTCAGCGGCTTCGAGCCGGCCTGGCCGGATATGACGGACTGGAAGCTGGAAGAGGGCCGCTGGATCAGTGCCGCGGAACATGCCGGAAATGCGCCGGTCATGCTGGTGACGCGCCAGGCGGCGAGCCAGATCTGGCCGAAACTGAATTCACCCCTGGGGCAGACCGTGGCGGCGGGCGGGCGCAAGATCGCGGTGGTCGGCGTGATCGAGGCCGGTGGGCAGACCGGGACCGACACGGTGGTGCCCACCGTCTATGTGCCGGTTGGTTTGGCCCAGACGCTGCTGCATCGGAACAGCTATGACGCGATCACGGTTCGCACCACGTCTGTCGGCGTTACCGCATCGGTGGCCAAGGATATCCGCGCCAAGCTGCGCGGCCTGCATCACCTGCCGCAGGACATGGTGGACGATTTCAAGGTCGAGACTCAGAGCGTCGCGGCGATGCCCGGCATGGGCTCAGATCCACGCCTGGCGCGGGCGGTGCATTCCAACACCGCCGGTTTCGAACAGGCCTCGTGGGAACAGATGGCCAAAAGCCTGCGCCAGGCGGGCCGCACCTTTACCCTGCTGCTGGCGGGCGCCGCCGCTGTGTCGCTGCTGGTGGGCGGTATCGGCATCATGAACATCATGCTGGTCTCGGTCAGCGCCCGCACCCGGGAAATCGGATTGCGCATGGCACTGGGTGCGCGCCCCTGTGACGTGCTGTTGCAGTTCCTGGTCGAGGCGGTTGCCTTGGCCGCGTTGGGCGGGCTGGTGGGTCTGCTATTGGGCATGGCGGGGCTCCTGGTCACGCAATATGGCCTGCATTGGGCCGCCGCTGCCTCGCCCGCCATGCTGGCAGTAGCGCTGGCGATGGCGGCGATCACCGGCGTGGTGTTCGGTTTCGTGCCCGCCCGCCGCGCCGCTTTCCTCGATCCCGTCATTGCCTTGCGTTCGGAGTAGCCATGTTTGCGCTGATGCCCGTCAATATCCGGCTTGCGGTCCGCTCGCTTAGCCGCAACCGCCTGCGCACCTTGCTGACCATGCTGGGCATCATCATCGGCGTGGCGGCGGTGCTCACCATGGTGGCGCTGGGCACGGGCGCTCGCGCCTCTGTCGAAGGCGAGGTGCGCTCCGCCGGAACGCGGCTGGTCTTCGTTCATGCCGGCAATTACACGCGCGGCGGCGAAGGCGTGGGTATCGCTTCAGGGTTGGGCGCGGCCGAGACCCTGACCCCTGCCGATGCCCAGGCCATCCGCGCCAATGTCGCGGGCGTTGCCCAGGTAAGCCCCGCCATCTCGCTGCGGGCCAGCATCGCCGCCGGAGCGGCGCACATGTTCACCCAGATATTGGGCGTGTCGCCGGATTATGCGGGCGCCTATTCTTGGGAGGTGCGGCCGGGCCGCATGTTCGCCGATGGCTCGCAGGAGGCGGTGATCGGCCGTGGGTTGGCGGATTCGCTGTTCGGCGCCGGCCGCGATCCCACCGGCAAGAGCGTGGCGCTGCGCGGCGTCAGCTACACCATCGTGGGTGTGACCGCCGACGAGTCGGAAGGCCACAAGGACATGCTGTTCGTGCCCTGGCAGACTTTGCAAGCGAGCCTGGGCATCCAGCATCTCAACAGCATCACCGTCGCGGCCGAGAAGGCCGGCGATGCGTCACGCATCGCCCAAGATGTGAAGCAGCTTCTGCGCAAGCGCCATCGTCTTGCCGGTGCGGGTGCGACCCAGGGCTATCTCAGCCGCCAGGGCGGCGGCGCGGGCACTCCTGACGACTTCACGGTGGAAACCCAGGCGGCGAAGGCACTGACCCAGGGCCTCTATACGCCCGCCGCCGCCTTCGCCTTGGCCAACCTGCCCAAGCTTGACGAAGTGACTTTGCAGGAAATGGCCGACACCTTGGACCGCGCCAGCGACACCATGACCGCGCTGCTGGCCAGTATCGCCGGCGTGTCGCTGATCGTGGGCGGCATCGGCATCATGAACATCATGCTGGTCTCGGTCACCGAACGCACCCGCGAGATCGGTCTCAGGGTAGCCACCGGCGCCCGCTCCAGCGACGTGGCGCTCCAGTTTCTCACCGAGGCCGTCACCTTGAGTATATTGGGCGGATTGATCGGTCTGGTGTTGGGACTGGTAGCCTCACGCCTGGTGGGATGGATGCTGGATTGGCCGGTAAGCGTCTCCTTCGGTGCCATTGCGCTCGCCATCGGCATCGCGGCGGCGGTGGGGCTGGTGTTTGGCTCCTATCCGGCGCGGCGGGCTTCGCTGCTCGATCCCATCGATGCGTTGCGCACGGAATAGATGAAACGGCTCGCGGCCGGGGCGCTGATCCTGCTGGGGCTTTTCAGCCCACCGGCGCCGGCTACATCCGATCCGCTGCCCGCTCCGCTGGAAGGCCAGGCCCGCCGCTTTGTGATGCTGACAACCGCGCTGGGACACCTGCGCCCCGCCGAGATCGACGCCTATTGGGGGCCGGCGGATCTTGATCTTCGCAAAAAGGGCGGGACGGCGTCGCTGGCCACATTGCGCCATGGCCTTGTCCAATTGCGCGACGATGTGGCGCGCGATGCATCCTCGGTACGCCGCGACAGGCTGGCGGAGCGATTGGATCATCTGATCGCGCTGCTGGACGTGATCGAAAGGCCGCGGTCGCTGAGCTTCGACCAGCAGGCGCACCGGGTCTATGGCTTGGTGGCGCCGCCGCCGGGCATATCCGGCCAGACGCGGACCTTGGCGAAGCTGGACCGGTTGCTGCCGGGACACGGTGATCTGACCTCGCGGCTGGCGGCTTGGCGTGCGCGCTTTGTGATACCGGAACAACGGCGCAAGGCGGTGTTCCTGCGGGCGCTGGCGGAATGCCGCGTCCGGACTCTTGCGCGCTGGCCGCTGCCGCCTGATGAGAAATTGGATGTGGTCTGGACCACCGAGGTACCGGCCGCCTGGCATCGCTACAGGGGCCATCACCACAGCCTGCTTCAGGTCAATCCGGCGGCCATTGCGGACCCAGGGTCGGCGTTGGATGTCGCTTGTCACGAAGGATATCCGGGTCATCACGTCCAGTTTTTGGCGATGGATGCGTCAGCGGGGCCGCGCGGTCTGGCTGTGGAAGACACGGTAGTGATTCTGCGCTCGCCCGATCAGGTGTTGCGGGAAGGGGCGGCCAATTATGGAGTCGATCTGGCTTTTCCCGATTCGGCCCGGTTGGCTTTTACGCGCGATGTCCTGTTTCCGCTGGCAGGCTTCGACCGCCACCAGGCGGCCTCGTTTCTTCAGGTGCATGGCGCGGTCGGCGAATTGGCGAGGTCGGTGTTGCCCATCTTGCGGGACTATTATGATGGCCGGACCGCTTCCGGCGATGCCATGGCGCGGTTGATCTTGGAGGCGCAGGTCTCAAGTCCCGAAGCGCTGTTGGAATATACCCGCGACACGGGCGCCTATGTATCCGGTTACACCGTCGCCCGGGATGTGGTGGCCGCCTGCATCAACGCCCGGACAGGCCAGGGCTTGGACCGCTGGCAGGCATTGCGCGAAGTCGTGGCCGCTCCGGATATCGCCATTCTTGATGTGTCCGACCACTCCTGCGCAACACCGCACGCGCTGCAGGTTCGCAATGACTGAGCCGCCGATGTATCGCCCGGTCACCGCGCAGCATTTTGAACAAGCCGTCCGGGAATCCTTTGCTTTTTGAAACGGGAGCGGTAATTGCCAGCGGAAATTGCCCGAAACCGGTTCCACACTTCTGTTAGCTTTTTTGCGCGCGATGGGGGCTTGAAAATGCGGCGACTTGCCAAATTTCTTCTGGGGGCATCGATCCTGGCTGTCCTCGCCGCTGACATGGCGGCGGCGCAAAGCGGGCCGGCCGGCTATGACATCCTGATCAGGAATGCCCGTATCCTGGACGGTACCGGCAGCCCGGCCGTTGCGGGCACCATCGCCATCAAGGACGGTCATATAGCGGCCATCGGCAAGCCGTCCGGCCCGCTCTCCCAGGCAACCGCAAAGACGGTGATCGACGCCAAGGGGCTGGTCGCCGCGCCGGGCTTCATCGACCTGCACACCCATTCCGACCTGCCCCTGATTGCCGACGGCAATGCCGAAAGCATGGTGCGAGACGGCGTCACCACCAATGTGGTTGGCGAAGCCTCCAGCGTGGCGCCGCGGGACGGGCTGCCGGTGGAAGGTAATGGCCCAGTCAAGCAGGATTGGACCAACCTCACCGGCTATTTCGATCGCCTGAAAGAGAAGGGCATTTCCATCAACATCATCTCCCATATCGCCGAAGGCCAGTTGCGCCGGGTGGTGATGGGCTATTCCGACGCCGCGCCTACGCCAGAGCAGATGGCGCAGATGGAAGCCTTGATGGCGCGGTCCATGCAGGAAGGCGCCTGGGGGCTGGTGACGCTGTATGATTCCGGCGGCCCGGTATATCCCGAGGAAGCCATCGCCCTGGCGAAAGTGGCCGCACGTTATGGCGGCAACTATACCAGCCATATCGGCGGCGAGGGCTATCAGGAAGAAAAGGAATTGAAATTCGCATTCCGTGTGGGACGCGAGGCGCATATCCCCGTCCACATCTTCCATCTCTATGCCAGCGGCAAGCCGGTCTGGGGCGAGATGGCGCGATATCTCAGCCTGATCGAGCAGGCGCGTGCCGAAGGTCTTGATGTCACCGCCAACCAGTATGCCTATACCGCCAAGACCCATCCCTGGGCGCTATTTTTCCCGGCCTGGGTCCGCTCCGGCGGGCCGAAAGCCTTCGGCGACCGGCTGCAGGACCCGGCGGTGCGCGAGCGCCTCAAACACGACAAGGATTTCATCGATTGGTCCACCGAGCATGGCGGCTGGGAGGGTATTGTCGTCGCCAAGGTGAACAAACCGGAAAACCAGAAATATCTGGGCAAGACGGTGATCGAGGTGGCCAAGATGATGGGCGATCCCGATCCCGCCGACGCGGCGTTGACCTTGCAGGCCGACGAACGCGGCCAGGTCAGCGGCATCTATTTCGCCCTTTCGGACGACAATGTGAAAATGGTGATGAAAAAGCCCTGGGTTGCGGTCGCCAGCGACGGCGCGGCGATCAACCTGGATGCGCCGCCCATTCCCCATCCCCGCAGCTATTCCAACAACGCGCAAGTGCTGGGCCATTATGTGCGCGAGGAACACACTATCAGCCTGGCTGAGGCGGTGCGCAAGATGACCGGCCTACCGGCGCAGATTCTGGGACTGAAGGATCGCGGCCTCTTGAAGACCGGCTACTGGGCGGATGTGACCCTGTTCGATCCCAAGACGGTGGGACCCACCAACAGCTATGAAAAGCCGAAATCATATCCGGCCGGCATTCCCTATGTGATGGTCAACGGTGTGCTGGTAATCGACCATGGCGAACATACCGGGGCGCGTCCCGGCACACCGCTTTACGGCAAGGGCTATCAAGGAAAAAGTTGAGCGGCGGTGCGCCGCAGATTTTGCCGATCGAAAGCCTTCCTGATTTCTGGAGTGTTCTATGAATGCGCGTGAGGAGTATCTGCGCCGGGCGGTGCTGGCTGAAGAAACGATTGCGGCAACCAGGGATCCCTTGGCGAAGAATACCTTGCGTGAAATCGCCCGCGGTTATCGGCACCTGGCGGCCTATGCGGCTGGCGGTCAATATCCTGTTATAAAAAAGCGATGAGCGGCGGGCCGACCGGCGACCACTGCGTCAGCGCGGTTTAAGTATCCGCACGATCAGGAGCCAGCCAATGATGCCCATCAGGCCGGCTGCACCCATCCAGGCGCCCGGTATCGCCCGGTCGCCGGTGACATGGATCAGCCAGGTGCTGATGGCGGGCGTGAAGCCACCCAACAGAGCTGTGGCCAAGCTGTAGGCGATGGAGAAGCCGGAGGCGCGCACTTCACCGGGAACGACCTCCGTAAGGTAAGGCACCATGGCGCCGTTGTAGCTGCCATACAGGGCGGAAAGCCAAAGCCCGGCAATCAGCAGGCGCAGGAAGCTGGGCGCGGCGACCAGCCAGAGCATCACCGGATAGGCGGTGACCAGCGTCAAGACGGCCGCCACCACCAATGGAATCCGGCGACCGATGCGGTCCGAAAGGGCGCCGGCCACGAACAGCCAGCAGAAGTTGGAGATTCCGATGGCGAGCATCACCAGGAAACTGTCTTGCGCGGAGAGATGCAATTCGACCTTGCCGAAAGTCGGTGTATAGGCGGTCAGCAGATAGAAGCTGACGGTCGTCATCGCCACCATCAGCATTCCGGCCAGGATCACCGGCCAGCTCGCCGCCATGCGACGCAGCAGCTCATGTATCTCCAGGCGGCGCGGCTGGCTGAGAAAGGCTTCGCTTTCCGTCATGTGGCGCCGGAAGACATACAACAGCGGCACCAGGGCGCAGCCCAATAGCAGCGGTACGCGCCAGCCCCAATCGTTCATCGCTTGCTGCGAAAGCAGGTGATTGAGCGCCAGCCCGAGCAGGGCCGCCGTGACCACCGCCACCTGCTGGCTGGCGGACTGCCAGGCGACAAAGACGCCTTTGCGCCCCGGCGGCGCGATCTCAGACAAGTAAACCGAGACGGTGCCCAGTTCTGCCCCGGCCGAGAAGCCCTGCACGAGGCGTCCCAGCACGACCAGGATGGGCGCGAGCAGGCCGATGCTGGCGTAAGAAGGCGTGCAGGCCAAGGTGACCGTCCCCACCGCCATCAGCGACAAGGTAAGTAAGAGGCCCTTTTTACGGCCGTGATGGTCGGTATAGGCGCCCAGCGCGATGGCGCCGAACGGGCGCATCAGGAACCCGGCGCCGAAGCTCATCAAAGTGAGCATCAGGGAGAGGAATTCGCTCCCCGCCGGGAAGAAGACATGCGCGATGTTGGTGGCGTAGTAGCCGAACACCATGAAGTCGTACATCTCCAGGAAATTCCCGCTGGCGACGCGGGCGATATCGGCGGCGTGACCGGTTTTCTCTGTCATGGCTTGGGCTGGTGGAGATGGCGCGCGGGCACGTTGCCGGAGGAATTTCTGCTAACTATCTGAATTATAATAGGATTTAGAACGAGCATCGCGAGGCGGCGTGTTGATGCATTTCACCGGCAGCAGTATATCTTCCAGCCATAGCAATTGAGCCGGAGCATCTCGCGATGAAGACAACCGCTCTTGTTGGTATTTCCGTTCTTGCTGTTTCGCTCATCCCACTCTCTTTGCAGGCCAAAGCCGATACCGATGCTTGTGCATTGCTGACGGCAGCGCAAGTCGGCGCCGCTGCCGGCTTCCCGGTTTCGGAGGGCAAGCATGTCACGCCGACATTCGTGAAGACCTGTACCTGGACGGGAACGGGCGGTGGTGGCGCGCAGGCCATTACCCTGAACCTTCAAACGGGCGCATTCTTCGACGGTGCCAAGAAGCAGGCAAGCATGATGGCCGCGGCGGGAGCGACGGTGAAGCCTGCCGGCGTGGGCGACGACAGTTATTACCTGGTCGAGGGGACCCAAGTCGCGCTCTGGGTAAAGAAGGGCGGCAATGCGTTCAAAGTCGCGATCTATGAAAAGATCCCGGTCGATAAGAAGGAAGGCATAGAACTGGCGCTCGCCAAAGGCGTGGTGCCGAAGCTCTGATTCACAAGGCCGGGGCTGGACGGCCGGAAGCCCAGGATGCACTCTGGAACCGGTCAGGGGTTTGCGAGCGGGGTGCGAGCCATGGATCGCCGGCATCTTTTGAAGGCATCGCTGGGCCTTGCCGGGTTGGGGGCAACGGTGCGGGCATCCGCGGCGCAGACCGCCCCGCTGATGGACCGGCCGCCCAAGCTGATACCGATCCGCGCCCATACCGACCGGATCTATGACATCAAATGCTGCCTGCGCCCGTTCCGCACCAAGGGCTTCAATCTGGGTGTGGAGCAGGTTGGCGACGCCACCGTGATCCACAATTATGGCCATTACGGCAGCGGCTGGTGCCTATCCTGGGGCTCGGCCGAGATGCAAGTGCAGAAAGCCCTGTCGCTGAGCCCCAAAAAGATCGCGGTGATCGGCAGCGGCATCATCGGCCTGACCTCGGCCCTGGTGGCGCTGCGGGCGGGTCTGGAGGTCACCATCTATACCCGCGAGCTGTTGCCGCGCACGCGGTCCTATCGCGCCAATGGCGTGTGGGGGCCGGGCACGGTGGCGCTGGCCGCTGACGCCCAGCCCAATCTGGGCGAGATCTGGGAAAAGATGGTCCGCACCTCGTGGAAATATTTCCGCCCCTATATGGGCATGGCGGGCAACCCCATCGCCTGGGTCGATCATTACACCTTGTCGGACACGCCGTTCGATGCGCCGCCACCGCCTTTGCCACCGATGGCCAATGGCGAGGAGCGCCCGGTTTTCTACGACATGGGCAACCGCGCCGCGGACATCGACTCCAAACCGCAAATCCTGACGCCGGACATCAATCCCTTCCCGGTGCCCTATGCCACCCGGGCCACCAAGATGTTCTGGAATTTCAGCGAGTATGGCCATCTGCTGAACAGCGAATTCTACGAACGCGGCGGCAAGATCGTCATCCGCGATTTTCACTCCCCGGCCGAACTGGCGCACCTGCCTGAGAAAGTGATCATCAACTGTCCCGGCTTTGCGGCGCATGACTGGTGGAAGGACAAGGCGATGGTGCCGGTGCGCGGCCAGACCGAATGGCTGATCCCCCAGCCGGAAGTCACTTACGGCCTGACCTATCGCAATGTCGAAACCCGCTCCAAAAGCGACGGGGTGATGGTGATCGCCATCGGTCCGGGCCAGTTCGCCAAAAGCTGGAAGAACAGCAACGAAATCCCGGACCGCGCCGAAGCCGAGGGCGCCGTGCGGGTGATCGAGGAACTGTTTTCGCGCTTTTCCGCCCGCCCGGCCTGAGGGCCGCCCGCGTCAGAGAAATTTCTCCGGGTGGCGCAGGGCGATGTAGGAGCGGTCGAGGTCCGACACCCGCGCACAGCCCAGAAGTTTCAGGGTACGGACCAGGTCGTTGCGCAAGATGCCGATCGCCTTGTCGATGCCGGGCTCGCCGCCCGCGGCCAGGCCGTAAGCATAGGCGCGGCCGCAGATCACCGCCTTGGCGCCCAGGCACAGCGCCTTCACGATGTCAGAGCCGCGGCGGATGCCGCTGTCCAGCCAGATTTCGGCTTGGGTGCCGACCGCAGCGGCAATTGCGGGAAGGGCGCGTATGGACGCGTCAACACTGTCCAATTGGCGGCCGCCATGATTGGAAACCACAATGGCCGCGGCGCCTTCGTCGACAGAGCGGTGGGCATCTTCCACCGTCATCACGCCCTTGACCACGATCGGCCCGCGCCATTGCGCCCGGATCCAGGGAAAATCCTCCCACGACACCGCCGAACCGCTGTGGCTGGAATTGACCTGGGCCAGCGGCATGCCGCCGCGTCCGGGGATGATAACATTGGGAAGATGGGTCATGCCGCCGTCGATCACATGGCCCGCCAGCCAGCCCGGATGCATCAAGACATCGGGCAGGTAGGGAAGCTTGGCGAACGGGTTCTTGCCGATCAGTTGGGCTGCGCCGTTGCGGAAATCCTTTTCGCGGTTTCCCGCCAGCGGCGTGTCGATGGTGATGACCAGCGCCTTGTAGCCGGCGGTCTGGGCACGGGCGATGGCCGCCTCGCCGGCGCCGCGGCCGCCGATCAGGTACAGCTGATAGAACAGCGGGCCCGAGGCCACGGCTTTGACGTCTTCCAGGGCATAGCCCGAAACGGTGGAAAGGATATAGGCGGTTCCGGCACGGCCCGCGGCGCGCGCTGCGCCCAGCTCGCCGTGCGGGTGCATCAGCCGGGAATAACCGACCGGCGCCAGCATGAAGGGCAAGTCCAGGCCGATACCCAGCACGCTTGTGCCCAGATCGCACTTCGGAATCGCCACGGCATGGCGGGGCTTGAACACGATATCCTGGAAGGCGGCGCGGTTATCGCGCAGGGTGATCTCGTCATCCGGCCCGCCGTCCAGATAGTCGAACACCGCGCGGGGCAGGCGCCTGCGAGCCCCCTCGCGCAGGTCTGCGATATTGACGACGTGTGAAAGCCCCATGCCGGTCTGCCCACCGATTCTTGTTTGTCTCTATATGGCATGGCGTAGAAGCGAGGAACAGGTATCGTGTCGCCGGATTCTTCGCTACGACCCTGGGCATTGATATGACTTTGGATACTTTCCAGCTCTATCGGGCGGATCAGTTGCCCGAAGGGTTCAAATACCCGGAGCGGCTCAAGCGCATGTCAGAATTGGGCGGTTATCCGCCCATCGCTCCTTGGTGGTTCGTAGACGCTGATTCAAAAGCCGGCCGACTATTTTACAGCATCCGCGAGCACGATGGGCGTAATTTGGTGCCCTTTGCGAAGGTCGATGACGGCCGCGGCGACATCGCGTGCTTTGATGGCGACGATCATAGCGGGAATCCGGCTGTGTTGATGCTCGTGTTAGATGGATCTGGTCGAGCATATTCCTTCAAGGATTTTGATGATTGGATGAACGCCGCTCTCTCTGATTCAAAAACTCCAAGAATTCGGTGATACGATACCTATTCCCTACGTCAGGGATTGCATGCTGTATCGTTCACGTCTTCTCAGGGAAGGATGTAGAGGGGCAGCAGATAACTTTCGCCGGCTCGGCATTTCCTCGTGAGTTCCAAAGGTCGAGTCTTTGCTTAAAAAGCGATCAGAAAATCCGGGAACAAGGAAACTGACTTTTGCTCAGTTGTAGATGTCGGCAACATAATAAAAATCGCTAAACCAAACTCGAAGTCTTCCGATCAGGCACTGACGGCACATGCGTGCGGCCGTCTTTCTCTCTTGGGGGCACTTCGATGGTGGCGATTGTTTCGGCTGGCGGCTTGGGCTTGGACCGGAGTTCCGCATTGGTCCTGGGGTCCCGGGGGGTGATCGGACAGGCCGGCCAGGGGCGGGCAAATGACAATGTTTATGTCAATGCCGCGACAGGCAATCTGCTGATACAGAACACCGACGAGACATTGTTCGGCATTGGCGCGCAGGCCGATTTGGCCGGCAGGACTTACAACAGTCTGGGCGTTTTCTCGGACGGTTACGGGGCCGCGAATGGATCCTGGGCGGCCAGCGGATCCCGCACCGTCAACGGACTGACCGGAACTCTCAATTCGGCGGGCAGCACCGTGACCCGCACCGATTCCGACGGCTCGAACGTCACCTTCACCTGGAACAGTCTTGCCAATGCCTATACGGCCAAAGAGGGGAGCGGCGCGCTCGACACGCTGACCTATTCCTCGGTGGATTCCACCTGGATATGGACCAATGGAACCACGCGCTACACCGAAATCTATGACTCCACGCATGGCGGCCGCATCGTCACAGGCACGGACGCAAACGCCAATGTGACGTCTTACAGCTATAACGCGAACGGCTTCCTGGCGACGGTGACCACGGCCGATGGCGAGCATACCGACCTGGTCTATGACACCAACAACCTGCTGACCCAGATCGTCACGACCTATAAGGACGCTTCCGGAAATTATACCACCCTCACGCGCGTGCGATATGGCTATGATTCCAGCAACCGGCTGGCCACGGTCACTGTCGATCTCAGTCCCTCGGACAATTCTATCGCCGATGGCAAAACCTATGTCACGACGTACGGCTATGACGCAGCCAGCAACCGCGTATCGAGCGTCACCCAGTCGGACGGTTCCCAACTCCAGATCGGTTATACCCTTGTCGGCTCGGCTTACCGCGTTTCCACGCTGACCCAGACCGCGGCAACCGGCGTCACCCGCATAACGACCTTGAGCTACAATACCACCACCCGCACCACGACGGTCACGGACCCCGCGGGCAAGGTCACCACGCTTGTCTATGACACCAGCGGCCAACTTACGCAGCTTACCGCGCCCCCGGCGGTCACGGGGGGCGCTTCCCAAGTCTATCAGTATACCTACGATGCCAACGGTGACGTTCTCACGGCGAACCTGGGCCCCAGCAATACGATCACCTACACCTACGATTCAAACGGGAATCTCCTGTCGCAGCTCGACTCGGCCGGCAACACCGTTACGCGTACCTTCGGCGCCAACAACCAACTTCTGACAGAAACGCACTATCTGACTCCCGATCCCGACGGCACCGGCTCGCTGCAGCCCGCCGCACCGGTCACCACCCGTTATGCTTATGACGCGGACAACAATCTCAGCTACATCGTCAGTGCCGAAGGCGATGTGACACAGTATCTGTATAACGCGCTGGGCCAGCGTGTCAGTGAAATCACCTTCACTGCGGACCGGTATGACGTTTCAGCCCTGTCGTCCACCACCGCCATTTCCAAGTCCACACTGGACAGCTGGGTTGGTGACGCGGGGCGGGCGGATCCCAGCACGCGGCAAAGAACCGACACGACCTACGATTTTCGAGGCAATGTCAGCACCGTCACCAGCTATGGGAAGGTGTTGAGCACCGGCCTGGGCGACACCACGGCCACGACCGAGATAACCAAGGTCACATATATCTATGACCAGGCCGGCCGGCTGCTTTCCCGCCAGCCGGTCAGTTCCACCACGGCAGAAACATATCTCTATGACGGGCTCGGGCGCATCGTCAGCAACACCGATTTCGACGGCAATACCACTTCCATTCAGTTCAATGACGCCAGCAGCACGACGGTCATCACTTTGGCCAACGGCCTGACCCAGACGTCCACCTATGATCTGGCCGGCGAACTGATCGGCTATGCTGAGTCCGCGAGTGATGTCGCGACCGCATCCACCACTTATAAATACGACAATCTTGGGCGCTTGCGGATTTCGATCGATCCCACGGGCCTGAAGACCTACTATCTCTATGACAATGTCGGCCGTAAAGTCGCCGATATCCTGGCCGACGGCACGATCACCGAATACGGTTACAATGCCAACGATCGCCTGATCTTCACCGAGGTATATGCCAACAAACTGACTTCGGGACAGCTTGCATCCCTGGTCGATGCGAATGGCAATCCCAGCACAAGCGTCACCTTGGCGTCTGTGCGGCCCAGCTCGAACGCAGCCGATCGCTGGACCTGGTCGGTTTACGACAATGCACAAAGGCTTATCGAGACGATCGACGCGGCAGGGGCGGCGACCGTCTATGCCTACGACGGCGCTTCCCGGTTGGTTTCGACGACCGCCTACGCCAATCTGATTGGGGCCTCGACCGTCACAGGCTTCAAGGCGACGCCGCCGTCTACGTTGGTGCTGCCGACAACGGATGCCAACAATGACCGGCTGACGCGGAACTTTTACGATGGTGATGGCCGCCTGGTTGGGAGCCTGGACGCCGAAGGCTATCTGAGCCAGATTTTCTATGACGCCGCCGGCCAGAAAATGCATACGGTCAAATATGCCACGGCGGCAACCGCCGGCCTGCGTGCATCGGGGACGCTGGCGCAGTTGCTCACCAGCGTGGGAACATCGGCCGGCGATGTTCATGGCTGGTTTATCTACGACCAACGTGGGTTCCTGCGCGCGACGATCGACGGGGAGGGCGACCTTACCCGCTACCACTATACGGCCCTGGGCGACGTCGATCAGCTGATCTCCGGCCAAATCGTCGATCCCACGGCTCTGCTCGTAACGCCGCCGACGCTTGCCAATCTGCCAAATCCGTCCGTGGGCGTTATCCTCGATTCGATCACCTACACGCGGAACGGCTATGGCCAGATCCTGACGGCTACTCGCGCTCTCACCAGCGGGACCGAGACAGACGCATACGTCTACGACAGTCAGCACCGGCTGGTCAGCATGACAACCGCATCCAGCACAGCGAATGCGCGAACCACGACGTACCGATACGATTCACGCGGACGGCTCATCGGAAAACTGTCGGGTGTGGGCAGTGCTGCGCTTGCCGCTCTAGGCGGCTCTCCCACCATTTCGCAAGTGAACGCAGTCTATGCCAGCTATGGCACGACTTACGCCTATGACACCGCGGATCGCCTGATCGCGATGACACAGCCGGATGGTTCCACCGCTGCTGGAAACCAGACGCTCCATTTCTACGACGTCGATGGCCAATTGACGTATCAGGTCAATGCGCTGGGTGAGGTCACGCAATACGGCTATGACACCTTTGGCGGGCGTTCCGATGTGACGGTCTACGGAAACCGGCTGTCGGCCGCGACGGTGGCCAGTCTCGCGAGCGGGCAATCCTCCACCGGCGGTCAGATAACCGCGGCCCTGACGGCGGCGGTTACGGCGATCGCGAGTTCACCAATCGATAGCCACAGCCACACCAATTACAATGTGACGGGCACGGTTTTGAGCACGGTCGATGCTCTCAACGCCACCACCAGCTATGGATACAATGCTTTCCGGGATTTGATCAGCATAACGGACCCGCTCAATATCGTCACCACCCGCAGCTACGACCGGCGTGGCCTGATGCTGAGCACGGCCCTCGATTCGACGGGGCTCAATCTCATCACCGCCTACAAATACGATGCCTTCGGTGAGAAGGTCCAAACCACCGACCCCTTGGGCAATATTACATCGGCGGCCTACGACCGCGCCGGCCGGCTAGCGAGCTCCATGGATGCTCTCAGCAAGGTGACCGCCTTCACCTATGATGGTCGCGGCAATCTTCTGTCTACCACGGACCGCACCGGCAAAACGACCAGCTACACCTACGATGCGTTTGAACGGACGATAACATCGACCGATCCCAACAGCGTCACGACATCGACTCAAATCAACGCCGAAGGACAGACGGTCAAGATCATCGATGGGGCCAGCAACCAGACCACCTATGTCTATGATGCGGATGGAAATCTGCTCTCCGTCACCGACCCCCTCGGCCATTCTGTCCAGAACCAGTACGACAATGCCGGACGTCTGTCGGCGGTGACGGACAAGGCGGGCGCGGTGACCCGTTACGCCTACGATGCGGTGAACAGGCTGATCTTTACCGTCGACGCGATGGGAGATGTCGCCGCCTCGACCTACGATACCAGCGGACGAGTGATCGCCACGCGCAGCTATGTCACGCAGATTCCGGCGGCGACACTGGCCACGCTTCCCTTGGCTATCACAGCAGCCACCGTCACCAGCTATGTCGGGACGTCCGCGAACGACGAGGTTACAAGCTTCGTCTATGACGTCGATGGCCGGCTGCGCTACACCGTGGATGCCAATGGCCGGCCCACGGAATATATCTACGATGCCGATGGGCAGTTGCTCCACAAAACCGAATATGCGGGCAATATCGCTTCCGGCGCATATACGCTGGCTTATGTCCAGACCCAGATCAGTGCCAACAATCTTGGCGCCAACGCGGCGGTCCGAACGACCCGCTATGTCTATGACAAGGCCGGTCGGGAAGCTTTCTGCATCGATGCACAAGGCGCGGTAACCGCTTATGCCTATGATGCTGCCGGAAATATGGTCAAGAAGACCGAGTACGCAACCATCTATACGACCAGCGGCGACCAGAGCCTTTCGACAATGCAGTCATGGGCTTCGGGTCATATCACCGGCAACGATCGCATCAGCCGAAGCGTATTCGATGCCAATGGGCAGGTGGTATACGGCGTCGATGCCGAAAGCTATCTGACGGAGTATCGCTACGATGCCGAAGGCCGCGTCACGGCGGAAATCCGGTTCGCCGACCGCTATACCGTCTCCGACGGAGCGACCTTGGCAAGCGTTGCCGCGCTCGCGCCGGCGGTGCTGGCGACAACCGTCAGCTTGGGCGCCCTGCCTGCCACCGCAGCGGCGACCGCATACACATATGATGCGGACGGTCAGCTCACCGATACAGTCGATCCGCTCGGTATCGTCACCCACCTGGTACGGGACGCCCTGGGGCGAGTTACGGATTCCACCGTCGCCTACGGAACCGCCGACGCCGCTACCACGCACACCGTCTACGACAGCGCCGGACGCATCACCAGCCAGACGACTGCCTATGGTACGTCGGCCGCCGCCACAACCAGCTATACCTATGATGGTGCCGGGCGCACCCTGACGGTGACGGATGGTGATGGTTACGTCACCACCCGTACCTACGACGCGATGGGGCGCGTCCTGACTGTGAGCGTGCCTCTCAGCTCGACCGCCGCGGCCCTTACGACCAACCAGTATGACGCCTTCGGCAATCTGGTCGCGGTAACGGACCCGCGGGGAAATACGGGATATTTCTATTATGGCGCCCTCAATCGCCTAAAGCTTCAGGTCGATCCCGAGGGCTTCGCTACAGCCACGAACTATTCGATCGGCGACCAGGTCACGTCCGTCACGCGCTACGCAACACGCACTTCGGGCGCGGCGATAGGCACCCCTCCCACGATTACGCCAAGCACCGCCGACGCCACCACTACGATTGTCCGCGACAAGCTCGATCGCGTCACCGCCACGACCGACGCGGTGAACGTCAGCGAGAGCTATGTACTGAATGCGTTCGGCGACCGCATCACTGTGACCAACAAACTGGGCGGTATCACCACCAACATTTACGACAAGCGCGGGCAGCTGCTGTCCGAAGTCTTGCCGATCAAATCCACGCGGGCCGATGGTACCGTTCAGGCAAACAGCGTCACCAACACCTATGTCTACGATGCACGCGGCAACCGCACCCGTATGGTTGAAGCATCTGGCCTCACGGAACAGCGGACGACGAATTACGTCTATGACAAGGCTGACCGGCTGATCCAGACGATCGGCGACACCGTACAGACCGTCGGCATCGATCTCGCCACCACGACAGGTATCAGTCCGACCCAGACAAATGTTTACGACAATCGCGGCAACCTTATCGAAAGCGATGATGCGGGTGGGGCGCGGACCCTTTTCTACTATGACCAGTCCAATCACAGAATCGCCCAGGTCGACGCCTTGGGTGTGTTGACACAATGGACCTATGACGCCAATGGCAACGTACTTACCCAGGCGGTCTATGGCGATTTCATGACTCTGCCGGTAACACCCGGAGGCACTCCGCCGGCGCCTTTGAATGCGAGCAATTACCGGCGGACTTCGTACGCCTATGATCGCAACAACCGGCTGGTTTCGACAACGATCAGCGGCATACTCATCGGCTCGTACAACGGGTCGGCCTATCAGACCTCAACGAGCGATCTCACGAGCCAAACGATTTATGATGCGTCGGGCAATGTCGTTCAAACCGTAGATGGCAACGGGAATTCGACCTATTTCTACTACGATAAACTGGGCCACAAAACCGGACAGGTCGATCCGCTCGGTTACCTGACCACTTACGCCCTTGACCAGGATGGCAACGTAACAACGGAGACGCGATACGCCACCGCACTGGCCGCCGGATTCTCCGCCAGCGTTCTGCCCACAGGCACGGTCAGCGCCGACGACCGCGTCACGGTCTTTACCTATGACAAAAACGGCCGCCGCCTGACGGAAAGCCGGCTCAATGTCACAAGTTACACCGTCGACAGCAACGGTGCTCTCAGTTCCGGCACGACGGCCGCTGCCACCATCACCTACACCTACAATGGCCTGGGCGAAATCACCTCCAAGACCGAGGCGACCGGGGATCAGACAAACTACGTCTATGACGGCATGGGTCGGCAAACCAGCGTTACGAAGCCGCTGTTCAGCGATTACACTGGGGCTGTCGTCCAGCCGCAGACCCTCAGCTACTATGATGGCCTTGGCAATCTCACCCGCACCACCGTCGGCAATGTCGGCGCGGCGGTCTCGGCGGATCATGTAACCATCTATACCTATGGCGCAGGCGGCCGGCTGGCTTCCATGACCGACGCTTCCGGTTTTGTGCGCAATTACGGCTATGATGCCGACGGCCGCGTCGTCAAAGAGAGCTACAGTCGCGTCAAATCCGACGGAACGAGCGTCACCGAAGCGAATGCTTACCGGTATGACGCCCTCGGGCGTACCGTTTTCCAATCCACGGCAAGCCTGGGCGGCAGCACCTGGACGTTTGGGGATCAGACCCAGACCCAATATGACGCCTATGGAGAAGTCATCGCAAAGGGCGTCAATGGCGGCTGGCAGGAGAGCTATGCTTATGACGCCGCGGGCCGGGTTTCCCGCAACAATGCGGGCGACGGCACGACCAAGTTTTTTCTCTATGACGGCGCGGGGAATCAAACCCTGGAGATATCTTCGGCGGGCACGGACCTGTCCGGCTATTCAATGGCGAGCGCAATCGCGCTGCTGACCAACAACGGCGCCAACGCCATTGGAGGCGCCTTGGTTGCGGGTGTTAACGCAACCATCAATGTCTATGACGCGCGGGGCCAGCAGACCGAAACCCGCGAACCGTTCCGCGAGCTGAACGAAAGCACATCCAATCCGGGCACCAACGATACGGCCCTGGTCGATCATCAGAAATCGTACAATGCGTTCGGCGAAGTCGCATCCCAAACCGATGCGCGCGGAAACCAGACGACCTACAGCTACAACACGATGGGCAAGCTGGTTTCCACGGTGCTGCCCGCCGTCAGCGTCACCGACGAGACCGGGGCGATCAGCACGGTTCATCCCACTGTCACCAACTATTATGACATCTCAGGCCGTCTGCTCGGGATGCGGGATGCCAATGGCAATCTCGACACGCGGCAGGTTCTTGCCGGCACCGGCTATGGCGGCGCCGACCCGCTCGTTACGGCGCAGTATCACCCGGACGGCGGGCGGGAGCAGACGCTCTATGACGTATTCGGCGATTCCCGTTTCTATGTGACCCCGATGGGCGGCGTCGAGACCCGGCTCTATGACGCCATGGACCGCCTGATCAGTGTCACCCATCCCACCTATGCGAGCAGCATCAGGCTCACCGGCACTTCGGGTGCGGACAAATTCGACACGGTGGGAGCCGGGTACGAGCAAGGCAACGGCGGGGCGGACACCTTCGTCTATGCCCCAGGCCGCGGTTTTCTCGAAATAAGCGAGGACAATAACTTTTCCGCGAGCACCGCCGTGCTTCAGATCGGGCCGGGGCTGACGGCCTCGCAGATTACCGTCACCAGTGACAGCGGCGGCAATCTTTACCTGAGCGACGGGATCAACGGCGACCAGATCAAACTCGACAATCAACTGAATGCCGGTCATTGGGATCCCAACGAGTTCGGTGTGGTCGCGGTGACCTTTGCGGATGGCACCAGCCTCACCCGCCAGCAACTGGTGGACCTCGCGACCACCGGCACGGCAGCCAACACCAGTCTTTACGGCACGGTCGGAAACAATGTCTTCGACAGCAAGGGGCTTGCCTATTATGCCCAGGGCCGCCAGGGCACTGACACGTTCATCTTCAAGAGCGGTTATGGTCCTCTAGAAATCAATGTCGACAACCTGCTCTCAGGGCCGAGTACCTCGGTGATTCAGATGGGGCCGGGAATCACGGCTTCACAGATCAGCGTCACCAGCGACACCTCCGGCAATATGTATCTGACCGATGGCGTTTTGGGTGACCAGATCAAACTCGATGGTCAACTGAACTATGGCAGTTGGGATCCCAATGAATATGGCATCGCCACGATAAATTTCGCAGATGGCACAAGTCTCACACGCCAGCAGCTGGCGGACATGGCGGCCACCGGCACGGCGGCGAATACCAGCCTTTATGGATCGGCCGCAGCCAATACTTTCGACAGCAACGGGTTTGCCCATTATATCCAGAGCCGCGGGGGCGCCGACACCTTCATATACAAATCCGGCTACGGTCCGCTTGAGATCAACGAGGACAGCGGAACGGGCACGGCGGTGGCGGTGCTTCAGATGGGCCCCGGCATTACCGCTTCGCAGATCGGCGTCACCAGCGACGGCAATGGTCACCTGTATATGACCACGGGGGTGGCCGGCGACCTGATCAAGCTCGATTTCATGCTCAACTCGAACGCCACCGGCGTGGCCGCGGTGAATTTTTCCGACGGTACCAGCCTCACCCGCCAGCAGGTGATCGCCATGGCAACCGTCGGAACGGCTGCAAATGTCAGCCTCTACGGATCGAGCGGCGCTGACGTCATCGACAGCGCGGGGCATGCGACCTATGCGCAGGGCAATGGCGGCGCGGACACGTTCATCTACAATACCGGTTACGGCCCGCTTGAGATTTATGCCTATACCGGGGGCGTCGCGAGCACGTCCGTGCTGCAGATGGGGGCGGGTATCACCGCTTCGCAACTCATTGTCACCAGCGACAGCAACGGCCATCTGTACCTGAGAACCGGAGGTAACGGTGACCAGATCCAGATCGACTACGCGCTCAACTCGAATGCCTATGGCGTGGCCTCGGTGAGCTTCTCCAACGGCACCAGCTTCACGCGCCAGCAACTGATCACCATGGCGACCACAGGCACAGCGGCCAATCGAATTCTGGATGGCACCACCGGTGCAGACACATTCGATAGTGGAGGCTTTGCCACCTATGCGCGGGGCAATGGCGGTGCTGATACCTTCATCTACAACTCCGGTTACGGCCCGCTGGAAATTTATGAATATACTGGTGGCGCGGCGAGCACAGCCATACTCCAGATGGGACCTGGACTCACGGCCTCGCAGATGAGCGTCACCAAGGACGGCGCAAATAATCTATATCTGGCCGATGGTGTGACGGGCGACCAGATCAAAATCGACTACGCTCTCATCTCAACCGCTTATGGCGTGGCGTCGGTAAATTTCTCCGACGGCACCAGCCTGACACGCCAGCAGTTGATCAATATGGCAACCACGGGCGGTTCGTCTATCGCCCAAATCGCGGGCACGTCCGGTGCCGACACGCTCGATTCTCATGGGCGCGCGACATACGTAGCAGGAAATGGCGGCTCGGATACCTTCGTCTACAATTTGGGCTACGGCCAGATCGAAATCTATGAAAACAGCACCACGGCCGTTTTGCAGATGGGCATTGGAATCACGATCTCGCAGCTTATCGTCACGGGCGATCCTTCAGGTGACATATATTTGACCAACGGCGTGACGGGCGATCAGATAAAGCTCGATTACGAGACCCTCACAAATTACGGCGTGTCCACCGTGAACTTCTCCGATGGCACCAGCCTCACGCGCCAGCAACTTATCAACATGGCGACTACGGGCACGGCGGGAAATCGCCGCCTTTACGGCTCGGGTGGCGCGGACACATTCGATAGCGGCGGCTTTGCCAACTACGCCCGGGGCGCGGGCGGCACAGACACCTTTGTTTATAACGCCGGTTACGGCCAGTTGGAAATCGATGAGGGCGGCAGCACCACATCCATCCTGCAGATGGGGGCGGGTATCACGGCTTCGCAAATCGTCGTTACGAGCGACAGTTCGGGCGATCTGTTTCTGAGCGATGGTGTAAGCGGAGACCGGATCAAACTCGATTTCGAGACCTCCACGAACTGGGGTGTGGCGACGGTGACTTTCACCAGCGGCGCCACCCTGACGCGCCAGCAGCTGATCAACATGGCGACCACAGGCACGGCGGCGAACCGCAGCCTCAACGGCTCGAATGGCGCCGACACCTTCGACAGCGGAGGTTTTGCCACCTACGCGCGCGGCAATGGTGGCGCCGACACCTTTATCTACAACCAGGGTTACGGTCAGCTCGAGATAGATGAATCGTCCAACGCAGCGGTGCTTCAATTCGGCACCGGCATCAGTGCGTCCCAGATCAGCGTCACCAGCAGCACGAACGATCTGTTCCTGACCGATGGCGTAACCGGCGATCGGATCAAGATCGATTGGGGCCTGATTACGAACAATGGCATAACCACCGTGAACTTTGCCGACGGGACAAGCTGGACGCGCCAGCAGTTGATTGCCAAGGCGGCCATCGGCACATCGGCAAACCGCAGCCTGAACGGGACCGGCGCAGCGGAGGTGTTCGATAGCGGCGGATTTGCCAAGTACGCACAGGGAGACGGCGGGGCTGACACCTTCGTTTACAACCCGGGTTACGGCCAGCTCGAAATCAACGAAGACAATGGCGGCACCAGCACGGCGATCCTGCAGATGGGCACCGGCCTAACCGCAGCCCAGATGACTGCCACCAGCGATGGAACCAACATCTATCTGACCGACGGTATCCTGGGCGACCGGATCAAGCTCGATTACGCGATCAGCGGCGCCAGGTACGGCGTCGCGTCGGTGAATTTTGCCGACGGCACCACGATATCGCGCGATCAGTTGGTGGCGATGGCGAATGCCAATGTCGCCATGACGGACAACTACAGTTATGACGGGCTGGGCGAGCGGCTGAAGCACTGGAACAACCAGCTCGGCTCGGGCGTGACGGAAAACACCGACTATGACGGTCAGGGGCGGATCGTCCGCCAGAAGGATTTCGGCGGTTATATCACCACCTACAGCTATAGCTTCAATGGGTCGACGGCGACCACCGGGTTGGGGACGTTCGGTGCCTGGACACAGACTACCACCAACACCGCCGGCCTCACCGCTACCAAGCAGATGGATTATTTCGGCCGTGTCGTTGGCGGCACCGATTTCGGCGGCCACACCGTCAACCTGACCTTTGACGGCGCCGGCCGGCTGGTCCAGCAGACCAACAATGCCGGGCAGAACCTGCAATACACCTATTTCAACACCGGGCTGCTTGCCAGCTCCAGCGATTATGTCGCCAGCTCCCAGCAATTCCCACGCAACATGGTGTCCACCTACGGCTATGACGTCGACGGCAACCGGCTGTCGGAGAGCTATACCGGCACCTACACCGTCTACGACTATGCGCTGGGCCTCTATCAGGTGACGACCTCGTTCGAGAATGCCGTGGTCACCTATGACGCGCTCAACCGCATGATCACCTTCCAAGACAGCGGCCAGGACAGCGCGCACCCGGTCAATATCGCGTACGAGTATGACGCCGACGGCAATGTCCGGCGCGTGCTCTCGACCTACAAGGACCTGGTGACCAACAGCAACACGGTCCAGGACTATTGGTACCGCTATGACAGCGTGAACCGGTTTGTGACCACGGAAGGCCAGCTGCTAGATTCCAGCGGCCATGCCACGACAACCCGCGGTGCCGCCGGCAACCATATCGCCCGCGGTGCCACCGGCACCGAAATCACCTATGACGCGGCGGGCAATCGCGCCACCGCGACGTCGGCCAGCGATAGCGAATCCTACAAATACACCGCCAACGGCTATCTCTCGGCGGTCTATATCGACGGCGTGCTGCGCGCCCAGGATGTGCGCGACGGCATGGGCCGGGTGATCTCGCACAATGAGTACGGAACCAACGGCAAGATCGTCTATAGCCGGATCGACACTTATGACGCCAAGTCCCAGGTGCTGACCGAGCAGACCTCCACGGTCCAGTCCGACGGCTCGACCATGGTCGCCAACACCACCTATGACTACAAGGCCGATGTCGGCGGCGGCAATTACACCGGCGCCTACCAGGGCGGGGTCGTCACCCACAGCCGTACCACCAACACCCGCATCACATCCGGCGGCTCCAGCAGCCAGCCGACCACCGATACCGTCAACAGCTATGTCTGGTGGGAGCAGGCCGAGCAGAGCGTCATCACCTACAAGCCCGATATCACCCAAAGCACCACCAACACTTCCACCTTTGCCTATGACGCCAGCGGCCACCTGACCACGGTGAACATCCAGGATGGCCGCCCGCGGACGGTGAGTTACGTCACAGACGCGGCGGGGCAGATCCTGTCGCGGGTGGAAGCCAGTTCCGCTTCCAGCAATCCGGCTGAATATTATTACGACTTTGACGGCATGCGGGTGGGCGATATCGGCAACAATGGTCCCAGCCAGACCAACTATGCCGCGGCCATTTCGGCGCGTTCCCAGGCCGGCTCGACCGGTCCCTTCGCCAACGGTTCGGCAGTGTCGTTTGCCGATTTCGACCAGAGCTATGACGCGATCACTCCGTCCTCGCCGGCTGAGGCGGGGGTCAGCCAGACCTATACCGCCCAGGCGGGCGACACCTTGCAATCGATTGCTTCAGCGGCCTGGGGGGATTCCAACCTCTGGTACCTGATCGCCGAGGCCAACGGCATGTTCGGCGCGGTCTCGCTGCAGGCGGGACAGACCCTGATCATCCCGACCAAGGTCAGCAATTACCACAACGATGCCTCGACCTTCCGGGTCTATGACCCCAACAAGGCGATGGGCAATGTCCAGCCCACCGTCCCGCATAGCCATCACGGTGGCTGCGGGTTGTTGGGCACCATCCTTCTGGCGGTGGTGGCGGTGGTGGTGGCTTACTTCACGGCCGGCGCGCTGTTGGGCCCCATGAGTTCGGTCGCCGCCAGCATGGGCTTCTCCGGCACGGTGGCGGGCGCCACCGCGACGACGGCGACGGTGACGACCGGCGTGCTGGTGGGCAGCGACGCCGCCATTGCGGGCGCCGTGATGGCGGGTGCGGTTGCCGGTGCGGCGGCCAGCGTCGTCAGCCAGGGCGTGGGCTTGGCCACCGGCATCCAGACCAAGTTCAGTTGGGGCGCGGTCGGCATGGCGGCCATCGCCGGCGGTGTCGGCGGCGGCTTGGGCGCCAATGGAATCGATGCCTTTGGCGGCTTCAGTGGCAGCAGTTTCGTCGACGGTGCGCTGAGCGGCGCCGTCGGCAACAGCCTGACCCAGGGCATCGCCATGGCGGCGGGCCTGCAGAAGCACTTCGACTGGACCGGCGTGGCCGCGGCGGCGGTGGGGGGCGGCGCCATGGGTGCCGTGAACGCCAACCTGCAGGTCAATCCTGGCGGCGCGACCGCCAGCGCCGCAGGTCAGGCCGTGGTGGCGGGCATGGCGGGCGGCATTGCCAATGCCGCCGCCCGCAGCCTGATCGACGGCACGGACTTTGGCGACAACATCATCGCAGCCCTGCCGGATGTGATCGCGCAGACGCTGGGGAGTGTGCTGGCGGGTGCGGCTAAGTCGGCAGACGATACAGACGATTTTGATAAGCGCTGGTCTGACTATGCAGCGGGCGTCGATAGCGAAATCAGTAATAGTGCGGGCGGCACACTCAATCCGAATGATATCCAAGCGTCCTCTATCGACCGGGTCTCTGACGAATTGTCTTCGGAGAGCGCCGGAACTACCATGGAGTCGGGTAGTAGAGGGATTGCTGATGACACCAAGCTGCCGAGCGGATTTTTCCGTATAGGTCGGTCTGCATCGTGGGATAAATCGGATTATTTGGCCAGCATCGATGCTGTAGGAAATGGCCCTTTAATCACTCATCATGGACCGCCTATTTCCTTCTATTCACCCAACGGTGATTACGCTTTGCGTTGGCGCCCCGATAGCGGAGCGATGTATGCCGAAATCTACGATGTTAACGCAGGAGAGACCGTAGATTTTGCTCCTATAACGCCGGGTACCGTTACTCAATTGCCTAACGGTGCAGTGTTCTCGGTGGGTTATCCCCAGTCCGAGACGCCGTTGTTAGACATGGTTTCCGATAACTTCCCCATGGAAAGAATGGCGGCGGACAACTATGCCGCCGGCAATTACGGTACGGCGGCAGGATATGGTCTTGGAAGCATAGCGGTCGATTACGCCGGAGCTAAGGTCCTGGCGGTGGGCGCAAAGGTAGCGGCACCGCTGTTCAAGGCGGTCGCGGCGCCAGTTGGGCGATTTATTTCAAGAAAAGCAGAAAGCACCGGACCTCGAATGATCGGATCGTATGTGCCATCGCCCGGACTCACGTTTGGAACGACGCGATTTGGCAACGAGGCGCACGTCGAAGCGGCCCGCATTTTGCAGGAGAAGCATCCCAATGTTTCCTTTGACTTCAAAGTGCTTCCGGGGCAGCGTGGAATTGATGTGAGGGTGATCGATCCAGAAGATGTACCAGAGGTCGGCTTCCAATTTGGTGAGATTAAGCCATTGTCGGAATCTGGCGAACGAACGTTGTTGCGCCAGATTCCAGGGTGGGGCTTGAAGCCAGAGCAGGTTCAGCCGATAACTTACGGCGCAACTGGTAATGTCTATTATGGTTTCAGGTAATGCTGGATTATAGCAGATTTAATGATCTTTTCCGGGGGCATCACTATCGCGAGGCCACCTATGAGGCCCGGCGGTTGCGGATGATTGATCCCAAAGACGCCGGACCTGTAGGATGTTTGGCAAAAGCACTGTTAGCTATCGGCGATTATAGCGAGGCGCTACCGCTATTTGATCTGGTGGATGTGTCCGAGCGATCAGATACGAGAGTTTCCGGTCAGTCCGGTCGACGTATTTGGATATCCTGCATTCATTGGATGATTGGCGAGAAAAATAGGGCGATCCATCTGATGACCGAGATGGTGGACGGCATCATCGATGGCTCAATTGAATTCGGAGATGCTGCTGGCGGCGTTCAGCAGGGGCTGCTTCTTTATTACATGGGGATATCCGCGGCAGATGAAGGAGCTACTTCCAAAGCGCTTAGTTATCTTCGTACCCGAGTTAATCGTTTTTCTATCAAGTTGTTTCCTGGCCCTGTGGCCCGCTATTATTTGGAGGAGATGGATTTTTCTGGCGTGCTCGCTGCCGCAACCAAAGGAAAGGCGCGAGATGTTCTAGAAGCCATTGAGGTTGCCCGAGGTGACCTTCTAAGCCGTCGTTGGGTCAGCGTTGCGCTATTCCATGACGGAGTGATCGGACGCGCGCGGGGCGATGAGGTTCATTGTCGGAAGCGTATGCGCGAATGCTTTTCTCTTGAAAATCCATTGCTTGAGCCCGAGTGGTATCTAGCTCGGAATGAGGTAGAGCGATCTGAGGAAGAATTGGGGTTAGGATAGATTTTGAGGGCAGTTGACATGGTGACTCTCGACTTAGCTTAGGGGGTTCCACCAACCAGCCGACAACGGATACCGCCAACAGCTATGTCTGGTGGGACCAGGCCGAGCAGAGCGTCATCACCTACAAGCCCGATATCACCCAGAGCACCACCAACACGTCCACCTTCGCCTATGACGCCAGCGGCCATCTGACCACGGTGACCATCCAGGACGGCCGCCCGCGAACGGTGAGTTACGTCACCGACGCGTCGGGCAAGATCCTGTCGCGGGTGGAAGCCAGTTCGGCCTCCAGCAACCCGGCTGAGTATTATTACGACTTCAACGGCATGCGCGTGGGCGACATCGGCAACAATGGGCCCAGCCAGACCAACTATGCCGCGGCCATTTCCGCACGTTCGCAGGCGGCCCAGACCGGGCCCTTCGCCAACGGCTCAGCGCAGTCCTTTGCCGATTTCGACCAGAGCTATGACGCGATCAACCCGTCGTCGGCCGCCGAGGCGGGGGTCAGCGGGACCTATATCGCCCAGGCCGGCGACACCCTGCAATCGATCGCCCTGGCGGCCTGGGGGGATTCCAACCTCTGGTACCTGATCGCCGAGGCCAACGGCCTGTTCGGCGCGGTTTCGCTGCAGGCTGGCCAGAACATCACCATCCCGACCAAGGTCAGCAACTATCACAATGATGCCTCGACCTTCCGGGTCTATGACCCCAACAAGGCGCTGGGCAATGTCCAGCCCACCGTTCCACGCAGCCATCACAGCGGCTGCGGGCTGCTGGGCCAGATCCTGCTGCTGGTTGTGGCCGTAGCGGTTGCGGCCTTCACAGAAGGTGCGCTGCTTGGCGCGGCAACCTCGATCCTACCCGGCATTGGAGGAACGATCTTAGGCGAAGCCGCGGTCGCCGCTACGGCCAGCATCGTCAGCCAGGGCGTGGGCCTGGCCACCGGCATCCAGACCAAGTTCAGTTGGAGCGCGGTCGGCGAGGCGGCGCTTACTGCAGGTGTTAGTGCCGGCGTGGGCGCGAGTGGTATCGTTGGCTTCAGTGGCTTTACCGGCAGCAGCTTTGTCAGTGGCGCGCTCAACAGCGTCGTCACCCGCACCCTGACCCAGGGGATCGAGGTGGCGGCGGGCCTGCAGAAGCACTTCGACTGGACGGCGGTGGCCGCGGCGGCGGTGGGCGGCGGCGTCGGGAGCGCTGTGGGTGCCAACCTGCCGATCGATCTCGGCAGCTATACGGCTAGCGTCGCCGGCACGGCGGCGGTCGCGGGCATGGCAGGCGGTATCGCCAATGCTGCCACCCGCAGCCTGATCGACGGCACCGACTTCGGCGACAATATCATCGCCGCCCTGCCGGACGTGATTGCGCAGACGGTGGGGAGTGTGCTGGCGGGGGCAGCAAGAGACGCCTCACTATCTGAACAATATAAACGATTCGCCGGGCTGAACCCCGACGACATCATGACTCAACAGGTGGATGATCTTGCCAGCCGCTCCAGCGATCCGGCGGCTGTCTGGAGAGAGGTCTATTCCAACGACAGTCTGTACAATACGCTCTACGGAAACGCTCAACTGTTGGCGGCAGGCGGCAAAGCCGGCTTATCGGAAGATACCGTAGCCTCGCTAATTCATAGCCAACTCTCCCCCGGTACAGACGACGGAAGCGCGGGCACGGCCGATGTCAAAGGCGTTGAACACGTGAGAGTGGAAGGCAGTCCAACATTCGGACAGACTGCTGCGAATGTCCTCACCTCGGCCCAGAGTTACTATAACAACGCTACGGAAGACTTTCGGGAGTTGGCCAGCGACGTCATGACCTTGGTGCGTGGCGGACCCGCTGGCCTGATCGGAAGTTATGCGTTCAACTATGTCCTCAGCCAGACGAAGGCGGGTCAGCTCATAGCAGATTCGGAAAGGACGGTAGGGGCGGCGGCGCTGTCGGTCTTGGACGATACATCCACTAGCGCCGAATTGCTCGATGTCAGAACGGATCTAGTGGGCAACGCCCATCAGGCGGACTTGCTTGCCGAAGCTGGTACGACCATTCTTGGTATTGGTGGGGCTATTAAGGGGTTGGGGGCAGTTAAGGCTGCAGGTGGATTATTTGTACGCCTCGAGGCTTATAATTCGGGTAGCGGGCATCACGTACCCGCGAAGCGCGCGTTTGAAGGTGCCCCAGGCTATGATCCAAAAAAAGCCCTGGCAATACCTAAAGATGAGTTAAAGCGACTTGGGATTTCCCATGGTGTGGTTACAGGCGCACAACAAACACTCTATAGGGCTTTTGCTAAATCTGGCGAGACGCTAACGTGGGACGTGGTCCAGAGAGTTGAAACGCAGGCTCTTGTCCGCGGCGGTCTAGCGCCGAATCTTGCGAAATCAGCTGTAAAGGAAGCACTCGAATCAATGAAGGCGAGCGGTGTCTCCGGGCCCATTAGAATTCCATGGGGTGACTAACATGCAAAATCCAAGAATTACAGAGTTTGCTAAGACTTTAATTGAGGTGGTGCGCGATTCCGCGATCCAGGGTTGCGATATGAATATACGACAGGACACGACCTACCCGGCCGCGCTTCGCTGGAAGGCAGCGCTTAACAATGCTCCCAAGGAGGTTGTCTCGGTTATTGTTCCCGACTGTGTGGATGAAACGATTTATCGACTTCTCAGTGCAATCGATGATGGATCATTGCCAATTTCGATCCGTACTGCGGAAGGCGAGTTAATTGATCTTCATCAAATAGGAAAGGGTGAGTTGGCTGGTTGGTATCTCGGAAGCGGCGGGTGGCGTGCGGTATACTCAGAGGAGCGTTTCGCTGACGATTTCTCTGATCTTACGAAGACTTGAGAAAGCATCTTGTTTCTCAAGTGCGGCGTTGATCCTAAAGGTGCTGAATAGAAGAGTGAGAATTGGGGTCAGAGTGGATTTGTTCTGACCCTATTGCAATGATGGCGCCGGACACGCGTGGCTGTACGGACGATGGCGCGAATGGGGCGATATTTCGTGGCGGATCAGCCGCTGCATGTGATCCAGCGCGGCAATAATCGCCAAGCTATTTTCTTCGACGATGAAGAATTGGGGTCGGAGTGGATTTATTCTGACCCTGTTGCCATGATGGCGCCGGACACGCGGGGCTGTACGGGCGATGGCGCGAATGGGGCGGTATTTCGTGGCGGATCAGCCGCTGCATGTGATCCAGCGCGGCAATAATCGCCAAGCCATTTTCTTCAACGATCAGGATTATGGACTTTACCACGAATGGCTCTCCTTTGCCGCTCGCGAGCAGGGCTGCGCCATTCACGCTTATGTCCTGATGACAAACCATGTTCATCTGCTTGTGACACCGTCCAATAAGGACAGTCTGCCGCGGATGATGCAGTCGCTGGGGCGCCGCTATGTGCGCATGGTCAACGCACGCTATCGGCGGACCGGCACGCTGTGGGAGGGGCGTTACAAGGCCGCGCCGCTAGACAGCGATGCCTATTTCTTTGCCTGCTGCCGTTATATCGAATTGAATCCAGTGCGCGCCAAAATGGTGAAAGATCCGGGCGATTATCCATTCTCCAGCTATCGGGTGAACGCCCTAGGTGAAGTGGATGCATTGGTCAACACGCATGCGCTTTTTGCGCGATTGGGGCGTGACGCGCCAGCGCGGCAAGAGGCTTACCGGGCGTTGTTTCGAGAAAAGCTGGACGCGCAATTTATCGATGACCTGCGCGCGGCAACCAACGGTGGCTGGGTGTTGGGAGATGAGAGGTTCAAAGGGGAGATCGCAGATGCCACAAAACGCCGAACAGAGCCTTTGCCAAAAGGACGACCAGTCAAATCCCGTCGCGACAAACGGCAGTTAAATCTACTCTGACCCCAATTCTTCCCGTTCGCATCGCGACCGAGGGTGAGGCCGCATTAGAGACAGGCTCACATCCTCTTTTGAATGACATAAGGACAGCTGGTGGAACGCTTCCAATCCAAAGAGGGCAAGTGGGAATGCTCGATATCGCAGCGGCTTCAAAAGCTGGTGGAAGAGAGATCGCCCTGTTCCGGGACCGGGCTACTGGGCAATTGTTCCTACGAGAGGGGCTTCCTACAACTACTGAAATACCTGTAGACTCGAGGTTGATCCTGCATTCGCAGCCAGGAAGTACGCCGATGTCGGTTCGCCCAAGCGACCTGGATCGAATCGCGCTGGGGAGGTTAAATCAAAGTTCTTCAGTTATCATAAACAGCGAAGGCACGTATATTACTAGGTTTAGGGCAAATCCTGCCGGTGATGGTTACGTGTATCCTATCAGAAAGTAGCACTATGCCCCTGGACTCATTTAAACTGCGTGTCAACGGCGACGGATCGTTCGTTTTCGCTGCCGCTAAACAGCCTGAAAGACTGGAAGAAATATCGGCTGTAATAATTAAGGCTGGTGGCAATCCAATTGGCCCGGGTGCTTGGTCGTTCGAGGGAGAGGCTGGAACGCTGACTGGGATCACGAAGCTTTTCGTGCGCCTTGAAAAGGACGAGTGTCTTTATGTGCTTCGGTTGGACGCAGGGGCATTGAGTTATGGCATAATTACAGAGGCCAACACGGAGGGCGGTATCGTAGTAGGCCCGTAGAAGAAACATAAGAATTGGGGTCAGAGTGGATTTATTCTGACCCTGTTGCCACGATAGCGCAGGATACGCGGGGCGGTGCGGCGCGAATGGGCGCGGGCTTCCCGTTCAAGGCCGCCGCCCGATGGTCACGAACAACCCGCCCTCGCGCCCCAGGCTTGTCATCCAGCCGATCTGGGACAGCCAGGCCTCGACCGGCCAGTAATCGTCATCGGGCGTGAACAGATCGTGGGTCTCGTCGCCCAGTTTCAGGCTGGGATAGGTCCGCAAGTATTCGATACCGTTTTTGGCGAACCAGCCGCGTACCTCCGTAGCCGTGTGGCGGTGCTCTTCCGGATGGCGATACTGGTCGCGGACCCAGGCCTCGCGCCGGGCGGGCTCGCTCTTACGGTCCCGCAACACCGGATCGAACGGAATCCAGCGATAGCCGGAAAGCCGCGCCACCATCCGCCGCAGCTGCAGCGGCACGCGCGCAAAGGCATTGTAGAGCCCGACCACGATCATCCCGCCGGGACGCAGCAACGGCAGGATGGACTCGAACGCGCCCCGCGAATCGCTTGTATGGTGCAGGACGCCGGAGGTGTAGATCACATCGAAAGCCCCCGCCTGCAGTCCCGGGCGATGCAGGTCGGTTTCCACAAACTGCACACCCGTCACCCCGAATTGCCGGGCCGCTGCCGCCCCCAGCCGCAAGGATGCGCGGGTGACATCGGCGCCGACCACCACGCGGTCGGCGCTTGCCAGATAAAGGCTCATCTGCCCGGTGCCGCATCCGATCTCCAGGATGCGCGCATCCGCCGGGATCGCCGCATCCAGCAGGCGGGCAAATTCGCTGCGTTCCGCGCGCGCCCGCAAGGCCTGCAGACTGTCGCGCGGCCGGTAGCCGGGAAACGGCGCCTGTTCATAGAAGGCGCGTACCGTGTCGGTGCATCCGTCGCCGGGCAGGCGCAGGTCCGGGATATCGTCTTCGGCGGTATATTGCAGGCCGCAGGCCGTGCATTGCCATTCCCGGTCGAGCGCCCCGCGGCAGGCGGGACAGGCCAGCAGGTCCCGGAAGGCCGGCATCCTAAAAGATGGAATAGATGAACGGCGCCAGCGCTTCGACGCTGGCCCCCAGCGCTAGCAACAGGCCGGTCATGCACAGAAAGACGGCCAGCGGCAGCAGCCAGCGCTTGGAGGAATCGCTGCGCCACATGCCCAGCGCCAGGTCGCTGATCGAGCCCGCTGCGCTGCCCATGACGATAATCCCGCGTTCCACCTTGCCTCGTTTCCTGATCATGCGGCTTTCTCCAAGGTTCGTTTTGTCACCCGTGTTTGCCCCGCCACCAGCACGTCGATGCCGCTGCGGCGGAAGGTGAGGTAGCCCTCGACCGAGCGATTGACGATCGGCTCGCCCGCCAGGTTGAACGAGGTGTTGAGCAGAATCGGAATGCCGCTCAGCCGCTCATAGGCTTTCAGCAGCGCGTGCAGCCGTGGCGCCATGCCGGGCTCCAGCGCCTGCACCCGTGCCGTGCCGTCGACATGGGTGATGGCCGCCAGCTTTTCGCGCCATTCGGCCCGCACCGGGAAAACACCCGACATGAACCGGGCCAGCCGTGCGCCACCGGGCGGCAATTCAAAATAACGCTCGGCATCTTCGGCGGGCACCACGGGAGCGAAGGGACGAAACTCCTCGCGATGCTTGATGTCGCGGTTCAGGCGATCGCGCATCTCCACGATATGGGGGGCAGCCAGGATGCTGCGATGACCCAGCGCGCGGGGTCCCAGTTCCAGCGCCCCATCCATCCAACCGACGATGCAACCGTGGGCCAGGTCCGACGCCACGCGCGCGATCAGGTCGGGATCGTCAAGCTCCTCGACCGGCAGACGGTCTTCCCGCGCCAGCCCGGCCAGCGCGCCTGTTTCCACCGCCGGTCCCCAGAAGGGGTGATCCGGAAATTCCCGGTCCGGATTGCCGAAATGAATGCGGTCGGCATACAGCGCCGCGCCCATGGCGCAACCGGCATCGCCGGGCGCGGGCGGGACGAACACCCGCTCAAAACCGGATTCCTGCAAAATCCGGTGATTGGCCACGCCATTGAGCGCCACGCCGCCGCCCAGGCAAAGATCGGGCAGGCCTGTCTTTTGATGCAGAGATTTCGCGGTCTCCACCAATATGTCTTCCAGGACAAGCTGAACACTGGCGGCGATGTCGGCAAAGCGCCGGCCCTCACCAGTTTCCAGGTCGATGGGATCGAACGGATCGCGCGGCGGCCCGAACAGATCGACGAACTTGTTGGAAAAAGACCGTTTCGCGGTGGTGTGAAAATCGAAATAGTCGAGGTCCAGGCGGAAAGCGCCGTCGGGTGTGCGTTTCACGATTCTGCGGACCGCATCCGCCATCACCGGCCGGCCATAGCTGGCCAGGCCCATCACCTTGTACTCGCCCTCATTCACCGGAAAACCCAGATAGGCGGTGAAGGTGGAATAAAGCATCCCCAAGGAATGGGGAAAGCGGATCTCCCGCATCAAGGTGATTTGGGTTCGGTCCGGCCCGCGTGTGCCGCGCCCGACCGTGACCGTCGCCCATTCGCCCACGCCATCGGCGGTGAGTATCGCCGCATCCCGCACTGGCGCGGTGAGGAAGGAGGCTGCGGCATGGGAGCGATGATGATCGGTGAACAGTACCTTGCGCCGCGGCACACCCAACTGGGACGAGATGATGCCGCGCACCCAAAGCTTCTCGCCCAGGGTGCTTTTCATGGCATGGGGAAAGGAACGCCAGGAATGGGGAAAGGCACGCAAGGCGCAGGTCAGTATCCGGTCGAATTTGAGCATGGGGCGTTCGTAGAACACCACCGCATCCAACTCCTCCGGTTCCAGGCCGCCCTGTTCCAGGCACCATTCGATTGCGGCCATGGGAAAAGCCGCATCATTCTTGCGCCGCGACAGCCGTTCCTCCTGGACCGCGGCCACCGGCATGCCGTCGACCAGCAAGGCTGCGGCGGCGTCGTGATAGTGCGCGGATACACCGAGGATTTTCATCTCAGTACTGGCTTTCCAACGGGCGTTCCCGTTCCGGTGGAATGGCGATCCAGCCTTGCGGCTCACGCCGCGCCGCGCGTTTGGCCAGAAGGGCAAAAGGCGCGAGCAGGATGAAATATTGCAGAGTCAGGATGACGCTTCCCATGACCCCAGCGATGGCCGACATGACGCGCAGATAGGCCTTCCACAGCCGGCCCAACCGTGCCTTCCACAAGAACAGGCCGTGGTGTTTCGGCGCCACACGGGTGAGCTGGGCAAGGGTATAATTCATGTGAAACGTCTCATCCTTCAGCACTTCCTGGAAAACCGCACTGGTCAGCGGATCGTCCTTCAAGGCATCGACATAGGCCGCGAAATGCCCGGCGGCGGTTTTTTCCGACAGATGCAGAAAGGCGAGCAGGCTGGCATCGGACTCGGAATTGACGCGTAAATCGTCCAGCCCCCGTTCGCCCGGCGATACCCAGTTCAGTTGGAGCGGGCTTGCTGTGCGATCCGAAAGAGAGCGCAACAGGGTCAAGCCGCGCGTGCGGAACAGAGTGGCATGATGGTCTTCGTCCGCGGCGTGAATCGTGAACAGGCGGCGCAGGGTCGGGTCTTGCGTCAATTCCGCCGCGCGCACCAGATCGCGGCCGCCATCCGCTTCGGTTTCCGCGAAGCTGAACAGCTTGCGCGCGCAACGCTGCGGGTCCTGCCAGATCCAGCGATGCAAGAACGGGAACATCGCCTGTATCTCCAGTCCGTCTATTGGACAACAATGTTTCCATGCATGCCCATCATCTTGTGCATGAAGTGGGTGCATTCCACCGGGAATGTTCCGGCTTGGCTGGGTGTAACCGTGATGTCGATTGACTGGCCGCTCTCCAGGGAGACAAGTCCCTTCTCAACCTTGGCCTGATCGTCGGCAGCGACTAGCGAGGCGGCAAAGAACTCCGGCGCGCTGAAATTGTGATCCTTGGAGCCGCTGTTGATGAAATGGATTTGATAGGTGATGCCGGCCTTCAAGGTCAGCGCCGCCGGCGCGAAGGCGTAATTGGTCAAGGTGATGCTGATCGGCGTGACGGTTTGCGCCAGCGCCGGGCTTATCGGGGTCAGGGGCACGGCCAGCAGGACAAGGACGCTTCCGAATTTGCTCACGGGATTGCTCCATTGGGGACGTTTTCCGGCACCGGCGCGGCAGCGGCCCGGCAGCGGGATGGCTGCGGGATGGCTGCAAAGGAAAGCCATATCGGCAGGTTGGCCATTTGGGCTCTGCTTCGTTCTGGTGTTCAGACGAAGCGGTGGGGCCGGTTATTCCCGCAAAGGCCCAAAATTGTCGCTTCTAGAAGGTGCGCTCTAGGTTCAGCATCACAAAGTCGCGATCCGCTAGGGGTTGGTGGGCCGGGGCGCCGATAAAGCCGACATAGGCGATTCCCGCCTTCCAGGCCGAGAGATAGGTTCCCGAAACGCCGATGCGAAAGTCGCCTGTGCCGCTGTCCTGGGCATAATAGGTGAAGCTGCGCCCCGCCAGGTTGAGGCCGAGCTCAGCCACGCCGGTCACGTCCAGATTGGGGAATACCTGGAAATAGTGCGGCTCCAGCCTTGCGCGCGCTTTCAGTCCGAAACGCGAAAGATATGGTTCCACCGCCGGCAAGGTGGTGGAATTCAGGATATTGTCGCCGGCGATTTCGAGCGCGGCGTCGGCCTTGTCCCACAGCGCTGTTTCGGCAAGCCCCGTGGTAAAAGAAACTTGGCTGTGCAGGGTATCGCCCCGGGAATAATAGGGCACCGTGGTCGGAGCGGCGTATTGCGGTATCCGCGGATCGTAGCTGACAAGCGGCATATTCTCACGGGCCGAAAATTCGCCGGCGATGATATTGCCGGCCCATTCGGTGCTGAAGCTGGCGCCGTACAGGTTGATGCCGATGGGATAGAACAGCCGGTAATAGCCGACCGCGCCGTTCTGGCCCATCAGCGTTGGATCCGGCGCCAGCGCGGCGATGGGGTCTTTGGCGCGAAACCGAAGGGCGTAGAATCCCAGATCCATGTCCGCGATGCTGGCGCGCAGGGTAAGGCCGTATTGGCCGCTTGCCGGACCGCGATCGTTACTGCGAACCAGGTAGCGGTCCGGCGTGAGAAAAAGCCTGGTGGCACCCGTTCCGATATAGTCCACATAGCTGAGAAAACTGCCGTCTCCGGGTTGGCGGGAAGCGCGCCATTCAAACTGGTCGTAGACAGACAGCGAAAGCCACGACAGCGGCTGAAGCGTCAGGTTCGCCTGCGTCACCGGCAGGAACATATTGCCGGAATAGCCGTTCTGGTCTGTCATCAGCTTCAGATAGTCCGCCGGGGCCATGGCGGCAGCGATGGAATTGGGATCGAAGAAGCGGCTTTCTCCACCCACCAAGGTCTGGCGGCCCACCCGCACGGACACCGGCACTTCGCCCAAGGTGAAATTGCCATAGGCAAAAGCATCGTCGAGTTCTGCATGCTGGCCGTGCAAGCTCTTCACCGCCGGGGCGAATTGCCCGGGTGCCGCCGCGGCATTGTCGGTTGCCGGAGATCTGTTGTCGGTGTGGGCCTGATATACCGTGTCGTACCAGGCCGCGGCGCTGGCATGGATGCCGAAGTCGCCGGCCGCGATATCAAGCTCGGACAGCAAGTCGAACCGGTCGGAAACCAGCCCGGGCGCGAAATTGCGGTCGCCGTCATCGCCGTTGATATAGCTCACCAGTTCGGCGCTGCGGGGAAAGGGGCGCAAGGCAGCGCTGTAGCGCAAGGTATTGTCCCAGCGGATTTCCAGTCCGTCCACGGAGTAAATCTCCGCCGCGCGGGTGGGCCCGGCAAAGGCCAGGAAAACCAGAGTCCAGAGTGGCGCGTACCTGAGGGAGGGATAGGCCATGCCGATCTTTTTGCCGTGCTTGCCGCGCCGCAATAGGCTATAGCACAGGTCGGCCGCCCTTAAATAAGGGCATAATCTCTGCACGAGCGATGCGCCCCCCCGTTGCACTGTATCTCTGTGTCCTGATGATCGCCGCCGGAGGCCCGAGTTCGGCGTTGGTCTCGGGTCAGGAGGCCGCGGAATTGAAATCCCGCCTGACGCCGGTCGGCGCCGAACGGGCGGGCAATGCCGATGGCACTATTCCCGCCTGGACGGGCGGCGCCACATCGGCGCCGGGCTATGTCTCCGGGGCGCCACGCCCCGATCCGTTTGCGGCCGACAAGCCGCTCTTCTCCATCACGGCGCGGAATTTCCACGAGTATGAAGACAGACTGCCGGAAGGCGCCAAGGCCCTGTTCGCGAAATATCCCGGCTACCGGATGGATATCTATCCGGCGCATCGCAGCGCGGCTGCGCCCGACTGGGTCTATGAGAATATCTTTCGCAATGCCACACGCGCCCACGCTGCGCCGGAAGGAATAGCCTATGGCGTGGAAGGTGCGGTGGGAGGAATTCCCTTCCCGATTCCGCGCAACGGGTTCGAGGCGATGTGGAATCATCTGCTTGCCTTTTGGGGCACGGCGCGCGAATTGACCGTCAGCACCTATATCGTGCCGTCGGGCGGTGCGGTGGAGAAGGCCAGCACCTACAAGGAGACCGCGGATTTTCCCTATTATTATCCCGGCGCGACGGTGGAATCCCTTGGCGATTATTATTTCAAGACCTTGCACCTGGCCGTGGCGCCGGCGGCGCGGGCCGGCGAGGCCTATCTGAACTGGCAGCCGATCAATATCCGGCGCAAACCTTTCGCGGCCTGGCGGCTTTTGCCGGGCGAACACCGGGTGCGCAAGGCGCCCGGCATTTCCTATGACGTGCCCGACGCCGATGCGGCGGGTTTTGTCAGTCTCGACGAATATTACATCTTCTTTGGCGGACTGGATCGCTACAACTTCAAGCTCCTGGGCAAGAAGGAGATGTATGTTCCCTACAACAATAACCGGCTCTATGGCCGCCCGGTGAACGAAATATTGGGCCGCGATCATGCCAACCCCGAAAGCCTGCGTTATGAGCTGCACCGGGTCTGGGTGGTGGATGGCACCTTGGCCCCGGGCGCGCACGACATCGTCGCGCACCGGCGGCTGTATCTGGATGAAGACAGTTGGATGGCGGTCTACAGCGATTCCTGGGACGAGGCGGGGCGGCTGTGGAAATTCGGGCAGGCGACCATGTATCTGATGCCGGATGTGCCGGCGATCATCGTAGGCAGCCAGTTCGTCTATGATCTGCAGTTGGGCGGCTATGCTTTCGGCTTCGCCTTCAACGGTGAATCTTCGGCCTATAAGGTCACCGCGCCCCATCCCGCGGCGCTGTTCACGCCCGACTCGCTGGCGGCCCGGTCCGTGCGCTGAGCGCGTCACGCTAGGTGGTGAGACCGGCATAGCTGAGCGTCGCCAGCCGTTGCATGACGGCAGCGGAAATATCGCCCGCCATGACGGTGGTGATCTGGTCGTCCTGCCAGATGCAGACGCGAAGGCCGCGTCGCTCGAACTGGTCGAAACGCACCGAACCGTCGGACCTGCGTATATAGAGTGTGAACAACTGGTCCTGGGGGCCCCGGTAGAGAATTTCGGCCGCCTTGTCATAGAGGCGCAGCCCGCGGAACCTGTAGCCCATCCGGTTGAGGTCGGGAACGTGCACATTGAAGGCAACGGTCTGGCGAAGCGCCGTGTCATAGTGGCCCGCCTTCAAACCATCGCTGGTCACGATATGGGGCTCGCCCGCAGGCGTACCCGCGCGCGCGTCCAGCGCCACTTCAACCACGTCCCCCCGGGTGGCGGGTGTATGGTACCGCCAGGCCAGCGGGCCGATTGTCACCACCAGAAGGGCGGCGGCGATGGCGTAGGCCTGCCGCCAGCGCCGTTCGGGGCGCGCCGGAGCGTGCAAGCGCGCGATCCATTCGGGCGGCAGCGGTTGTTCTGCCAGTGGCGCATATACGGCCTTGAACATCGCCTTGTCGGCTTGAAACCCCGCCGCGCGTTCCGCCAGTTCAGGGTCCTCCGCCAGCGCCTTGCGCACCGCAAGCGCGCGTTCTTCCCCAAGCGCGCCGTCGATATAGGCGTGCAGGTCTTCGTTGCTGATCTGGTTGGGGTTACTCACGGGCTTCTTTTCCGGTCGGGGAGGGGAATGATCTCCGCAGTGTCGTGTTGCATCAATTCTCGCAGCCGTTCTCGGGCCCGGGCCAGACGCGACATCACGGTCCCCAAGGGGATTTCCAATTCATCGGCGATTTCGCGGTAACTCAATTCTTCCACGCTCACCAGCAACAGGATCTGCCGGTGTTCGGCGCTCAGACGATTGACGGCATGGATGAATTCCCGCATCGCGCTGTTGTCCGGAGCGGGCGTGCTCAATTCCACATGGTCCGCCAGGTCGGCAATGTCCTGCTCGCGGCCGCGCCGCTTGCCCCGCCGCATCTCGTCTATATAGAGATGGTACAGGATACGCCGCAACCAGCCTGCCAGCCGCTCAAGCTCGCGTAACTGGGCCTTTTGATTCAACGCCCGTTCGATGCAGTCCTGCACCAGATCGTCCGCCAGCGCCGGGGTGCCCGTTAGCGCCACGGCGTAGCGCCGCAGACCGGGAAGCTGCGCCACCAGCGCGTCGGTGAAGTCAGACGCGCGGATCACAGCGGGTTGGGCGCGAAAATCGAATTCATTGCGGCAGACAACCAACCCTGTTTGATGAAGCGGATTTGCTTCCTCGTGCTTGAAGACTCGGGATTGCGCCCAATGCATTTCCGAAATTGCCAATTTGGGATGACTTTAGCCTGTTTCAGCCCCCATGGCCTTTAGACGTTGCAGGTGCCGATTTTATTCCTTGGCCGAACGGGCGCATCTCCTGCTCTCCTGGAAGTATTTGTAAAGACAGCAAAATCCGGCAAATGGCCACCAACCAATGACGGCGGCATCTTATTTGAAGCTATCGATCTGATGCGCTCCCCTTTGCGCCGCCTCCGGATTCGACGGCCTCCCAGGGCGCGCGGCCCTCAAGCGCCTTGTTGAAAACGATTCCCATCAGCCGGGAATAAAGCGGCAGATCGCAGCGTCTAATCCCTGAAACAAATCGACAGGTAACCATGTCGTCGGCAAACCGACCTGGCACATCCGGGATGATCCGAACAGCGTCGACCGCGATCCGCGTCCTGGGCCTTTCGAACAGAACGAACAGTCGCCGCAAATCCTCTCGCGGTTACTGCTCTAAGGCGGGCGGGAATCAACCCCAGCCCCTCGCGCTCCCGTCCGCCTTTCTTTTCCACTTCCGCCACTGTTGCGGAATATCCGTTCCATCATGAGATAGCCGATATGCCCGAAGCCTTCATCAACCGCATCGCCACCGCCAATCCGCGCCATGGCGTGCATGATGTTTTCATCCGCTTCGGCCAGTTGATGCTGAAGGACGGCTATCGCTGTGTGGCCCTGGTTGCCGAGACCATGATGTTCCATATGGGGGCGTGACGTGTCCGCCAGAATCCTGACTTCCGAGATATTGGATGTCCTCGGGCCCGGCGATCCGCGCGCTATCAGCGCCCGCCGCGACCTGGTGCGGATCAATGCGGCCATGCGCCAAAGCGCGATCATGGCCGACGCCCTGGCTACCGTTCCGGCGCCCAGACTGCTGGCCGACCTTGGCGGAGGCGACGGGCGGTTTTTGCTGGGCGTGGCCCGGCGGCTGGCAAAGCGTTGGCCAGGGGTTCGCGCCGTGATCCTGGACCAGCATGATTTCGTCAGCCGCGAGACACGCGCCGGATTTTCCGCCCTGGGCTGGCAGTGCGAGGTTCTGCGCGGCGATATTTTCGCGCTGCTGCCAAGGATAGAACCCGACATCGTCACCGCCAATCTGTTCCTGCATCATTTGGAGGAACGCGCCTTGGCGCGATTGCTCGCCGGCGTGGCGGCTCGCGCCACCGCCTTTGTGGCTTGCGAACCGCGGCGGGGACGCTTTGCCTTGCCGGGCCCGCGGCTGCTGGGTGTGCTTGGCAACAGTAACGTGATCCGCCATGACGCGGTGGTCAGCGTGCGCGCCGGTTTTCATGGCAGCGACTTGTCGGCCCTATGGCCGCAGGACGGGCGCTGGAGCCTCCATGAAAATTCCGCCCTGCCTTTCACCCATGTCTTCAGAGCCCGGCGCTGTGACTTGCTGGCCGTCTAGCGCATGCCGCTGATCCGGTTGGCATTTTCGTAGTCGTAGCCTCGCATTGCCACCGCCACCGTCCTCTGGCTCAATGGCTTGCAAATCATGGGGAGGGGGCACCTATGAATCGGAATCGCTGGATTTGCCTGATCGCCGTCGTTGTTGCGGCCCTGGGTCAAAACCGTCTGCCCGCATTTGCCGCTCCGGGCGATCATTTCAATATCCAACCGGCTGATCTGCCTCCGCCCAACACAACCCTTCCCCTGGGAATCACGCCGAGCTTCGATTCGCCACCGCCGGGATCGGTGCCCCAGGTTCCCGCCGGCTTCGCGATCTCGCAATTCGCCTCCCGCGCCGGATATATCCGTTCCTTGGCCGTGGCACCCAATGGCGATGTGTTCGTGGTGCGGCCGCAAGGAGATGTGCTGCGTTTTCGCGATGCGCGTGGCGCAGGCGCTGCGGACCAGGCCGAGCCATTCACGTCAGGATTCAAGAATCCGCACGGCATCGCCATTCGCGACGGCCAGCTCTATATCAGTGACGTGAACGCGGTCTGGAGCGCCCCTTATCTCGATCGCCAAACCATTGCCTTTTCGGATTTCAAGCGCGTCACGGCCGCGCCGGATCTGCGCCCGGAAGGCATACATCCCACACGCGACATCGCCTTCGATCGGGCCGGCAAGCTTTATCTGGCATTCGGCGCCCGCGATGACGTGAGTGAAGCGCCGGCGCCCGATGCAACCATCCAGCTTGTGGCTGCGGACGGTACCATGTCCGCCTTCGCCACCGGCCTGCGCAATATCGAAGGCATTGCTTTCTATCCCGGTACCGACGACCTCTGGATCACCGTCAACGAGCGCGACACTTTGGGCGCGCGCGTGCCCGCGGATTTCCTGGCCCGTGCCAAGGCCGGTGATTTTTTCGGCTGGCCTTATGCCTATGACGGCCCCAACCCCGATCCCGTCTATGGCCCAAAACGCCCGGACATGGTGGCGAAAAGCAAAACGCCCGAGGTGCTGTTCGGTGCGCATTCCGCTCCGCTCGGGCTGGTGTTCTACACCGGCAGCCAATTCCCAGCCGAATATCGCAACGATGCCTTTGTGGCCATTCACGGCTCCGGGCCTGCCGACAAGCCCGACGGCTACAAGGTCGTTCGCGTGCGGTTCAAGGATGGCAAGCCCATCGGCGGCTATGAGGATTTTGTGACCGGCTTTTTCAGCGCCAATGGTGAGAAAGTATCGATGTGGGGCTCGCCGTCCCAGCTTGCCGTGGCGACGGATGGCAGCCTTCTTTTTGTGGACGACAAGAACAATTGCGTCTGGCGGGTGACCTACAAGGGCAACTGATCCGCGCCGGGCGAAACTCCCCGCGGTCGGGCCTCAGGAGATGTCATACTGCTTCTTGAGGAACTTGCCCACCCAGCTCTGGATGCGCACATACATCTTGTTCTCGAACGGGGCATTGCCGCCCGTGAAGGTGCGAGTGCGATGGTAGGTTTGCGCCACATGGGCGGGATTGCGGTTGTAACCCGCCGCCAGAAAGTCGGCCAATTGCTGGCTCGAATTGGTGATCTTCGCCAGGTAACTCTGGGGCAGGTGGGTCAATTCCAGATCCAGCAGCAGCACCGACGCCAGCACCGCATTGCGCAAGTCGGTCATGCCCAGTTCGAAATTCGGCTCCAGCAGCGCCTTGGGATAGTTGGCGCGGACCATCTGGTAGCTGTCTTCGATGAACTGGGCCAGGCCGCGCGCCCCCGCGCTGGACTTGGAATAGGCATAGGCGCGGCTTTTGTTGGCGGCGATGGTGATCAGCACCTCATGGATGCATTGCTCGATGCCCACATATTTCATGTGGAGGGGATCGACATGTTCGGTGATCATCAGCCGGACCACCATGCCGGTGGGAATGCGTTCCGCCACGGTGACGGAAGGCGCCACGCGAGAGCGCACGTCATGGTCGTTGATCCGGTCGTACGCCAGACGCTGCAGGTGGCGCAGATAGTCCATCCCGGCCGTACGCATCTTCAGGGTGTCGAGCTCCGGCGAATAAGACGTGTAGGCGGCTTCCTGATAGCTGCCCTTCACGCGGACCGGGCGGCGCTGGGCAAAGACGATATAGCCTTCGGGCTTGGTGACGCGGAAGCGCGTGTTGATGAAGTTGTCGACCGCCCAGGTGATGGTGAATCCTTGGTCGTTCTTGCCGGTCTCGTCCATACGCACCGCGGTGAGGGGGCCGGTCTTCTGGCCCACCACCAGCACCCACACGAAATGGGAAAGGTTCCCGCTCGCGTCGATCTGCATATCGTCCTTCAGCACCGGCTGCTTGGCAGCCAGGGCCTGGGCCTCGTCGATGCGGTCCTGGTAATCGAAGTCGGGCGCGTCGTTGGGCGCCTTGGTCACGATGGCCAGCGAAGGTGTCGGCGCCCCGCGCTTGCGTTTGACCGCTGCTTTCTTGCGCGCGACCTTCTTGTTCATTGCGGCGACGGTCTTTTTGGCCGTCGCCTCCACCGCGGGTTTTGCACGATCGACCGCGGCATAGGCGTGCGTGGAACTTATGCCGGCAGCAAGCAGGTAGGCAGCCGACGCAACAAACAGCCCTATGATCCGTCGCGACATTCCCAGCCGCCCGCCTTCCTTCGACGCGCCATACTACAGCTTGGCGGTTAAAGGTCTATTCTCAATCAGGACGCCCGTTTTCCGCGAAAAAGTTCCCTGACGGCTGAGCCCCGACAGCTAGTTCCCAGGCGGCTGGTCGGTCTGGAAATAATGGACCTGGCCTTCTTTGCTGCGCGGGGTGATCGCCATGCGGATGCTTCTGCCGGTGTTGGGACAGCTGGTGGCGCGGTGCCAGCGTTCCTCGTTGGCATTGATCAGGTCGCCATATTCGCCATGGACGACGCCGATGCCGGAAATCAGCGCGCAGACATTGCCCCAGACGTTGAGCCAGACCTCCTGCATGTTCTCGTGGAAATGGCCCCAGCTGGTGTCGGGCGGAAGCTGGGTAAGGGGCGGGCCGATGTTGAGGTTGGACGAGGTGTGGCCGTCATAGAGGAAACGCTCGCCCTTGCGGTCGGAGGCGCCATATTCATCGACATTGAAGAACGGCATGTTGAAAGAGTCATAGCCGCCGGTCGAGGTGATCTTGGCCTTGACATATTTATAGCCGGGCATGGGCGAAGGCGTTTCATTTTCCGGATAGGACGGTGCCTGGCCAGCCGGTGTGGTGCGGTAATAGATCACCGGTTCGCTGCCGACAGTCTCCAGGCAATAGGACAGGCGCGGCGCCACATTGAAGACCCACCCCTTGGGCAGGACCTTGGGCTCCTGGCCGTCGATGGTGACCTTGAGCTGGCCGCTATAGACCCAGCCCCAGGCCCGGTCGTCGGCCCAGAACATGCACTTGGACTTGTCGCCCGGCGCCATCTGGACATAACGGCCATCGAAATCCCGGCTCAGGAGCACTTTCTGTTCCCAGCGCGGCTGGCCCTTGTGCGACTTCAGCACGTCGGCGATATGCCAGATCGGCTTGTTGATCTTGCCGTAGCCCGTTTCCGGATTTTTCTGCGCCGCCCAGACAATCCGGGGTGGGCCATTCTCACCGGCGGGCTGGGACCACCAATTGGACGGTGCTTTGGCCGCCTGGTCTTGCGCCAAAGCAGGTACGGCGCTCAGCGCGATTACCGCTGCAATAAGTGCCGATTTTGATGGTTCCACACACGCCTCCCCTGGCTTTTTCCCGACGGTAGGCCGGTTGGCGCCTGCCTACAAGTACGCGGGACTCGGGACATGTGAGGAACTGCCGTGCCGCTGCCGCGGCCTGAACAAGAGCCCTTAAAACAGGCTCCTTTTCTCGCGCACGATTTCCAGGATGAAATCGATCACCGCCCGGACATTGGGCAAATCCTGGGTGTCGGGATGGGCAGAAAGCCAATAGGTCCGTGTCTCTTCGACCTGGTCGGGCAGCAGGCGGATGAGGTTCGGGTCCTGGGCCGCCTGATAGAGCGGGATGATGCCTACGCCCATTCCCGACACCAGCGCCGCATATTGCGCCAGGATGTTGGTGGCGCGAAAACCGGCCCGCGAATTGGCGACGATGCGCTTCATGTAGCGCTGCTCTTCGATGTCGACAAAGTCGTCGACGTACCAGACGACATCACGCTCCTTCAGATCCTCGATGCTGCTGATTTGCCCATACTCACGCAGGTAGCTGGGTGAAGCGAACAGGCCGAGACGGTAATCCGTCAATTTCTGCACGATCACCCGGCCCTGCGAAGGATATTGCAGCGAGATGGTGATGTCGGCATCCCGCTTGAGCAGGCTTATGGTGCGCGCTTCCGACACCAGCTCCAGGCTGAGTTCGGGATGGCGGCGCCTGAGCTCGGCGATCTTGGGACAGATCAGCCAGGCGCCCACACCTTCACGCGTCGCCAGCCGGACCTTTCCCGAAACCGTGCCGTCGGCGGAATAGACCCGTTGCTCCGCCGCCAGGGCCTCGATCTCGATCCGCTGGGCATGTTCCAGGAAATTCTGCCCGGCCGGCGTAAGCGTCACGCCCGATGGTGTGCGATTGACCAGCCGGGTGTGAAGCGATGTCTCCAATCCGGTCAACCGCCGCGCCACGGTGGTGTGATTGAGGCCCAAATGATGGGCTGCCGATGCCAGCCCGCCTTGCCGTGCGACCGCCAGGAAAATGCGGATATCGTCCCAGTTCTCCACTTGTGCTCCACCAAGCTTCGTCTGACATTGCATTCTGTATGCAGCGCGAATTGCGGGTGCGCGCTTCCCCTCCCGCAAATACCACTATTTGCGTTTTTGCACATCCCATTCGCGCATTTCCGCCTTCATTGGGAATCTCAGGGGATTACGGTCGACTGGAAGCGCTGCCAAAAGGCAGGGCACAAGCCGGACAATCGGCACAAAGCCACGCCGGCGGGCCTTCGTTATGTCCACCGGATCAACGCGGCCTGTTTTTACAGAGGGGGAACAGAAATGCGGAAATCACACATTGCCTTATTGATGCTGGGCGTCAGCGCCGTGGCGCTGGACATGCCGGCTTATGCGCAGGACACGGGCACGGAGACCGTGACCGTCACCGGCAGCCGCGTCGCCCGCCAGGGTTTCGAGACGCCCACGCCGACCACCTCGATCGGCAGTGTCGAACTGGAGCAGAAGGCCTCGCTGACCGTTACCGACATCATTGCCGAGATTCCGTCCCTGGCGCCGAACCAGAACAACAACAATTCCCAGAATGTCGGCGTCAGCACGTTCAATCTGCGCAGTATCGGTTCCTCCCGAACCCTGGTGCTGATCGACGGCATGCGGGTTGCGGACACCAACCCCACTGGCGGTGGCTTCAGCGTCAATGTGATTCCCGCCCAGCTGATCAACCATATCGACCTTGTCACGGGCGGCGCCTCCGCTGCCTATGGCTCGGACGGCATCACCGGTGTCGTCAACGTATCGCTTACACCCAAGATGGAGGGTGGCAAGATCGACCTGCAGGCCACCGGCTCAAATTATGGTGACGACCATGCGCTGTCGGGGAGCTTCACATACGGCCATGGCTTTGCCGGCAACAAGGGCCAGATCGTGTTCGCGGCCGCCTACTACAACCAGCCCCACATCATCTACGAAGCGCGGCGTCCCTGGGGACGGCAGGCCTGGACCCAGTTCACCAACACCAAGGCGGCTGTCGCGGCCGGCGCCCCGACCTATACCATCGGACCGGGCGGCACCTTGGCGATCGTGACATCTGGCGGTGTGATGCAAGTCACGCAAAAAAATGGCTCACCTACCCAATATTATCAATTTCTGTCAGGCGGTGTTTTGGCGCCTTTCAACCAGGGCACGCTCTGCGGCGCCACCAACTATTGCCAGAATGGCGACGGTGTTCAGACCGTCACGCAGCCAGCCGCTTCACCGGGCGGCGTATTGCTGCCGAAATCCGAGCGCTACAATCTTTACACCCATCTCAGCTACGATCTGACACCGTCGATCCAGCTCTTCGGTTCGGTGCTGTTTTCTTCGGATACCGAAATCGGCACCAATGTTCCCAATTACAATAACGGCGATCTGAAGATCAACACGGACAATTATTACCTGGTCAATTCTCCCAACTGGAATCCCACTTCTCCCACAGCCCTCAATATCAGGAACCTTCTCGTAGCGGGCAATGGCGGCACGCTTCCCGCCAGCTTCAATTACGGCCGCGAGAATTTCGAAGACGGTTCAACCGTCAACAATAATCTCACCACCTATATGCGCTACAATGCCGGGGCGCAGGGCACGCTATCCTGGCTCGGTGGTTGGGGCTGGGATATGCATGTGACCTACACGCAAGCGGTCTATTACAACCAGGCCTTCAACAACCGCATCCAGACCAACTTCTTCAATGCGGTCGATGCGGTGGCGAACCCCGCCGCGGGTGGTGTGGCCGGCGTGCCGGTAGGGCAGCCGGTTTGCCGCTCGACCCTGTCCGCCCCGACCAACGGCTGTGTGCCGATCAATGTGTTCGGTCCGGGCACGATCAGTGCCACGGGACTGGCCTATTACAGAGGCACCTCCTATGTGCGGGACGGCGACAACCAGTTCAATTTTGGCGGCAACTTGCGCGGCGATCTGTTCAGCACCTGGGCAGGGCCGATTTCCGCGGCCATCGGCGGCGAATACCGCCGGGATTCCATCAACCAGACCTCCGATGACGTTTCCCACGTTCTTGGCTGGCGCCAGGCAAGCGCGCAGCCCTTCTACGGCGCCAACGAGGTCCGCGAAGGCTATGTGGAGTTCGTGACACCCCTGACCATTCCCAATATGCCGTTGATGCAGAAGCTGGAGGTCGACACCGCGGGCCGTATCGCCGACTATGACAGCAGCGGCGCGGCCTTTGTGTGGAAGGCGGGGCTAAACTGGACCCTGATTGACGACATCCGCTACCGCATGACCTTTTCGCGCGACTTCCGGGCGCCAAGCGTCAACGATCTCTACAGCACGCCGCTGATTTCCAACGGCACGGTGATCCGCGACAGTGTGCCGACCATCAACGGCGCCGCCAATCCGAACTTTCAGGGCAGCCCCACCGTCCAGACCCTGTCGGGCGGCAATCCCAAGCTGAAACCGGAAACCGCCAACACCTTTACCGCGGGCGTGGTGCTGTCGCCGCGGTTTTTGCCCGGCTTCACCACCTCGATCGACTACTACAAAATCGATATGGGCAACGCGCTCACCACCTTCACGCCCCAGAATGTGGTGGACAATTGCGCCGCGGGCAGTGCGGTATTCTGCTCCGGCATTACCCGCAACGCCGCGAACGTCATCACGGTGGTGCAGTCCTCACAGTTCAACGCCCAGACCTTGAAGGTCAGCGGCGTCGATTTCGAGGCTAGCTATGTCTTCTCGCTGCACGATGTCTGGGACGAGCTGGAAGGCTCGCTCGCAATCGGCGGTCTTGCCTCCTATGCCGAGCATATCACCACCACGGCCAACAACGTCACCCAGGAAAATGCGGGCTATCTGACTGGCGGCAACTCGCTGCCGAACTGGCGCACCGTGACGTCCCTGGTTTACACCGAAGGGCCGCTCACCATGCGCCTGTTGTGGGCCTATACCGGGGCAGGCCGCTATTCGCCCCTCCTCAAGGGGCCGGCGGACATCTACCCGTACCATTTTGACGGCAGGTCGGTGTTCGACCTTTCCACCCAGTATCAGGTAACGGACGAGTTGCAGGTTTATGCCAAGATCAACAACCTGTTGAACACGGATCCGCCGATGATCGCCAACAACGCGACCTTGAAGGCGCTGGGGGACAGCTCATCGCTTTATCCGGAATACGATCTGGGCCGCGTGTTCGGCATCGGCGTGCGCTACACTTGGCAATAGACAAACTGTTTGAGGGGGCGGCCGCGACACGATGAAAAATCGGCGCGGCCGGCCATTTCCTTGCAGCCGGCCTGAGAAAGACAACAGAGCAAACATCACAGGGAACACATGAAAACCACCAGGCGCGAATTTGTGGTTTTGAGCGCCGCCGCCGCCGCATCCGCAGCCGGCCCATCGCAAGTCGCCGCCGCCGCCGCGGAGCCCTGGTATCGCCGGGTCAAGCGCTGGGGCCAGATCAACATCACCGAAGACGACGGCAATATGGATGTCGACTTCTGGCGCCGGTACCTGAAGGACACCGACACCCAGGGCACGATTATCAATTCCGGCGGGGTGGTGAACTATTACGATTCCAAGATCCCGGGTTCCCATAAGGGACTCACCTTGGGCAATCGCGACCTGCTGGGTGAACTGGTCAAGGCCTGCCGTGAAGACGGCATCGTCTACATCGCGCGCATGACCAATGCGCCGACCGAGGAAACCATCAAGATGCATCCGGAATGGATGTGCCAGGACGTGAATGGCAAGCGCACCAACCGCGCCTGCATGAATGGCGGCTATCTCTATGAGTGGGTGCCGGCCCAGATGAAGGAGATCGTCGCCCGCTACAAGCCGGCAGGCTTTGCCGTGAATGGCGGTGGCGGTCTCAACTATCAGCTCTGTTATTGCCAGGTCTGCACCAAGCTGTTCAAGGACAAGACCGGCCACGATCTGCCCAAAGCCGTGAACTGGCAGGATCCGGTCTATCGCGACTGGGTGAAATGGAACGCCGACCAGGTGATTGCCCTGTGGGATTTCCAGAACAAGGTCACCCGCACGGCCGGGGGTCCCGATTGCTATTGGGTCGGCATGACGCGCGGCGTGGTCACCGAGCGCAACATGCTGCGCATCCTGGAGCGTTCGCCGGTGTCTTTCCAGGATCACCAGAACCGTTCCGACGCCAGCGGCTTCCAGCAATTCACCGAGGACGGCAAGCTCACCCATGGCGTCATGGGCTGGGACAAGATCGTTACCGCTTCGCAAGCGCTTTATGGCCCGCGCATGACCACCAAGGCGCCGCCGGAAAGCCAGATGTGGATGTATGAGGGCATCGCGGGCTCGATCTCGCCCTGGTGGCACACCATCAGCGCCCATCACCACGACAAACGCCGGTATGAAACCGCGCTGCCGGTATTCAAATGGCACGCAGAGAACGAACAATATCTCTATGACCGGACGCCGGTCGCAACCATTGGCATCGTATATTCGGAAGACAACAACGTCTTTTATGGCCGCGATGATGTTTCCGCCAATGTGGAGGCGCCTTGGCGCGGCTGGATCAACACCTTCACCCGCTATCGTGTCCCCTTCATTGTCATCAACGCCGACCATATCGAGCGCGATGCGTCGAAGGTGACCACCCTGGTGCTGCCGAACCTCGCCGCCATGACGGATGCGCAGGTGGCGGCGGTGAAGCGCTTCGTCGCCAATGGCGGCAATCTGGTCGCGACCGGCGATACCAGCCTGCATGACCAGCTTGGCGATGTGCGTCCGGACTATGCCCTGGCCGACCTGTTCGGCGCCCATTGGGTTTCGGGCTCGCGGCCCAACACCGGCTATCGGGCTCCGATCAATGGCCGCTCGAATCCGTTCGACCTGGATCCGGGCCTGGGCTTCGGCACGGCGGGCGAAGGCGAACGCCCGCTCGGCATCAATACCTATGTGCGTTTGACACCTGAGCTGCGCGCCAATGTGGCCTACAGCCCGCATCCCAAGGGCGATGAGCCGCCGGTGGCGCCGGGTGTTGTGCGCCACCCCATATTCAAGGGCTTCGACAAGACCGATGCGATTTATTTCGGCGGCGTTGTCCCCAAGCTCAACACCGATGCGGGCACTGAGGTGCTGTTGACCTTCATTCCGGTGGCGCCCGTCCTGCAGGCCGAAAATGCCTGGTGGCGTACGCCCAAGACCGACATCCAGGCCCTGATGGTACGGACCCTGCCGAACGGTGCGCGCGTGGTATTCATTCCCGCCGATTTCGACCGGCAATATGCCAATGGCAACAATCCCGACCATGGCATCCTGCTTTCCAACGCGGTGCGTTGGGCGGCCAAGAGCGACTTGCCGCTGGCCGTGGAAGGCCCCGGCTATATGGACTGCAATCTCTACCGGCAGACTGGCCGGTATTCTGGCCGCATGGTGCTGCATGTCGCCAACCTGACCTACGCGACCTTCCGCGCGCCGCTGGACGAATTTGTTCCGGTCGGCCCGTTCAAGGTCCGGGTCAAGCTGGACAAGGGCGTATCGGGCCAGAATGTGAAACTGCTGGTCGCCGGCCAGCCTGCCCAGGTCAGCGTGTCGAACGGCTGGGCGGAATTCGTAATTCCCTCGGTCGCCAGCCATGAAGTCGTGGCCATCGCCTGACGCAAGCATGTCTTGCTCCCCTGGCGGACGTGCACGGTGGCCTCCATTCCTCACGGGGTGGAGGCCATCTTCTTTTCTTCTAGGATGACAAAACGCAGTTCCGGCAAAGGCGGACCAGGCGATGATCGAAAGTGCCGGCATTCTGCTGTTCCGGCGCAAATCGGGGCTGGAAATATTCCTGATCCATATGGGTGGCCCCTTATGGGCGCGGCGGGACGAGGGGGCCTGGTCCCTTCCCAAAGGCATGATCGGCAGAAGCGAAGACCCACTTCAGGCTGCCAGGCGGGAATTCCAAGAAGAGACGGGATTCAGGCTGGATGGGGCGTTCGAGCCTCTGGGCACCTTCCGGCAGAACAGCGGCAAGAACCTCACGGTCTGGGCGCTGGAGGGCGATTGTGACCCTGACAAGCTGGTGAGCAATCATTTTTCCATGATCTGGCCGCCCCATTCCGGCCGGAGGCGGGAATTCCCCGAAGCGGACCGAGGCGGCTGGTTCGGCCGGACCGCGGCGTCTGAAAAGATCGTCAAAGGCCAGCAAAAGATATTGGACAAGTTCTTCGCCCTTCAGGCAAAGCAGAGGCCCGAATAGAAGGCCGGAGCGTAGCTTGTCCGATAATCTCTTTACCCGCTTTGCGGCCGCAGCCGGCGATCCCGGCAAAAGCTTTCTCAAGCAGCCGGGCGCGGCATCCATAAGCTACGGCGAAACCTTCGCATCCGCCGCCCAGTTTGCCCATGTCCTGGCCGTACATGGCGTCAAGCCGGGCGACCGCGTGGCGGTGCAGGCGGAAAAAAGTCCCGCCTGCCTGTTTCTTTATCTGGCCTGCCTCAGGGCGGGCGCTGTCTATCTGCCCTTGAATACCGGCTACACGCCCCATGAACTTGCCTATTTCGTGCAGGACGCGGCGCCGCGCCTGTTTGTCTGTGCGGAAAAGAACCGGCAGAAAATCGCAGCGGCTTTCCCCGGTTTTAATTTGCTCACACTCGGCGATGATGGACAAAGCGGCACATTGATTGCGGAAGCACGGGGTGCCTCCAAGGATTTCACCGGCGCCCAGGTCGGGATGAATGATCTGGCTTCTATCCTTTACACGTCCGGCACCACAGGCCGCTCGAAGGGCGCCATGCTCACCCACGGCAATCTTCATTCCAATGCAGAAGCCCTGCAGCAGACCTGGGCCTTCACGGGCGAAGATATCTTGCTGCATGCCCTGCCGGTCTTTCACATCCACGGCCTCTTCGTCGCCACCAATGTCGCCCTGCTGTCGAACGCCAGCCTGCTGTTCCTGCCCAAGTTCGAACCCGATGCGGTGTTCCAGGTCCTGCCGGATGCCACGGTGATGATGGGCGTGCCCACCTACTATACGCGCCTGCTCAAGGACACGCGCCTCGACCGGAAGACAACGTCACATATGCGGCTGTTCATTTCCGGCTCAGCGCCGCTTTTGCCGGAAACCCATCGCGAATGGGAACGGCGAACGGGGCACGCAATCCTGGAACGCTATGGCATGACCGAGACCAACATGAATGCCTCCAATCCCTATCGCGGCGCGCGGATTGCCGGGTCGGTCGGCCTGGCCTTGCCGGGTGTAGAGATCCGCATCGCCGGCAGTGACGGGCAGGCGATGCCGCGCGGCGAGATCGGCATGATCGAAGTCCGCGGTCCCAATGTGTTCAAGGGCTATTGGAACATGCCGGAGAAGACCGCGGCCGAATTCCGCAAGGACGGCTTCTTCATCACCGGCGATTTGGGCACCCAAGACAAGGACGGATACCTGCGCATTGTGGGCCGGGGGAAGGATCTGATCATCACCGGCGGGTTGAATGTCTATCCGCGCGAGATCGAAAGCCTGCTGGATGAAATTCCAGGCGTGGAGGAATCCGCCGTGGTGGGCCTGCCGCACGAAGATTTCGGCGAAGGCGTCACCGCCTTTCTGGTGGCCAAGAATGGCGCGATGCTGCATGAAGAACAGGTTCTGCAATGTCTGCGTGACAGGCTGGCACGCTTCAAGCTGCCCAAGCGCGTGATCGTCGTGGAAGAACTTCCCCGTAACACCATGGGCAAGGTGCAGAAGAGCGCGCTGCGGGACACCTATGCGGAGCTTTATCGTTAGGGCAGGGGCTTGCCCTTGGTTTCCAACGCGAAGGGTATCACCGCCAATCCCAGCACGAACGGTATCGCCGTCAGGGCGATGACATAGCCCAGAGAGCCGCTCCATTGGATCAGTCCGGCGATGGCGAAATTGGCGCCAGCCCCCAGGAAGCGGCCGAAGGAGGTGCAAAAGGCAAAGGCCGTTGCCCGCATTGCCGTGCCATATTGCTCGGGCAGCCACAGGCTGAACATGGCGAAATTGCCGCCTGCGAAGCCCAAGAAGAACAAGATCACCAGAAACGGCTTCAGGCCATCGGGCAGGTAATAGGCCCAGCCAAAGGCCAGGGCGATTGTGACCGCCATGCCGCAGAAATAAACCGCCAACGTTTTCTTGCGTCCTATGCGTTCGGCCAGGACCGGCGCCAGCAGGCAGCCCAGAATGGTGCCGACGGACAGAATGGCCGTGCCAAGTGAGGCGATCTTGGTGGACTCGACGGCGGTATAGCCGGCTTTCCGTGCCAGGGTGATCAGCGCCGTGGGTTCATAGACCGCGCCCGCCCACAACCCGATGATGGCAATCGACACCAGCACGGTGTTGACGATGGTGCGCCGCAGATAGGGCGCGGAAAAGATCGTGGCCAGCGGGCTTGCCGTCCTTTCCGTCCGGCTTTCACCCCGGCGCTCAGCCCAGCGGGACGGCTCGCGCACCCGCATCAGGGTAAACAAGGTGACGATAACGGGCGCGGCACCGCACAGGAACATGGCGCGCCAGCCGAACTCCGCCCCGATGGTGTAATTCAGCGCTGCCGCCAGGAAGAAGCCGGCATAGTAGCCGGTCTGCAGATAGCCGGCGCCCTGCTTGCGGCGGTCCTCCGGCCAGGCTTCGGCCACATAGGTGCCGGCCATGGCCCATTCCCCACCGATCCCGATCCCCGCCAGGAAACGGAATAGTCCCAATTCCCATACCGTATGGGCAAAAGCGGCGGCGCCGGTGAAAACCGAAAACACCAGGATCGTGGCCGCCAGGCAGCGGGCTCGCCCGAAGCGATCCGCCAACGGCCCCCATAGGAAGGACAAGCCCCAGCCAAGCAGGAAGAGCGCGAACAGGATCGAGCCCAGGAAGGCGACATTGGCCGGTGTCGCCTCTATCCCCGAATTGGGCAAAAGCTCCCGCAAGGCCGGCGCCAGCACCAGCGCATAGATAAAGGAATCCATGCCATCCAAGGTCCAGCCGAACCAGGATGCCCAAAAACCCAGAATCTGCTGGCGATTAAGCCGCGTCGCCATGCCCACCCCGATTTGTCCGAGTGGGGAAAACTATACCGGTTCCGGGCTTGGCGGTTGGTCCCCGGAAAATATTCATGGGGGATTTTCGCCCCCGTCCCGTCCCATGATACGAAGGGCCTTATAAGGCCCGCATATAACAAACAAGAAGCCGGCGGCGGCTTCGCCGGGGATGACAGGGGCGTTTCAGGGGGCATGGCTCAAGACGCAATCGACGACTGGTTCATGCAGGAAGTCCTGCCCCTGGAGCCCATGCTCACCCGCTTTCTGCAGCGCAACTGGCGCAACGAGGCGGAAATCAGCGACCTGCGCCAGGAAGCCTATGCGCGTATCTATGAAGCGGCGCGGCGCGAAAAGCCGGGGCTGATCAAGCCGTTTCTGTTCCAGGTGGCGCGCAATCTGATGATCGACCGGCTGCGCAAGCAGAGCGTGGTCTCGCTGGAGACCATGGCGGATTTCGATTGGTTGAACGTCTCAGATGACAAGCCTTCGTCTGAAGCCCATGTCGCAGCCCGCCAGGAGCTGCGGCTGCTGCAGGAGGCGCTGGATGGGCTGCCGCCACGTTGCCGGCAGGTGGTGTTGTTGCGGAAGATCGAAGGACTTTCGCAAAAAGAGGTTGCGGCGCAGATGGGTATCACCACCGAAACGGTTGAGAACCAGGTGGCCAAGGGCATGCGCCTTCTCGCCCAGGCGCTGGGCGGCCGCCGTGGCGCGGTGGCCACGCAAAGCCGGCGTTACAATTTCCTCAGGCGGTCGCGCGATGCCGGCTGAAGAAATCGAAAAGCTTGCCGCCGCCTGGCTGGCGCGTGAGGATCGCGGCCTCACGGCGGAAGAGACCGCCGCCCTCGATTTGTGGCTGGAGTCCTCCAGCCTGCACAAAGTGGCCTATCTGCGGCTGAAGGGGACGTGGCGGCGCGCCGATAGGCTGGCGGCGCTCAAGCGGCCCGCGGCGCGGGAAACAGATGAGAGCCATCTCTTCGGACGCGGCCTCTTCGCCATTGCCGCCACCTTGCTGGTTCTTCTGGCAGGCGGCTGGTTCTGGTGGCACATGCCCAAAGCGCAATCCTATGCCACCGCGGTGGGACAGAAGCAGGAATTGCGCCTGGCGGATGGCACGCGCCTGGAGTTGAACACCAATACTCGCGTCCATGCCACTGTGACCGCCAGCCGCCGCATCGTGACCTTGGATGCGGGCGAGGCCTATTTCGACGTCGTACATGACGCCAACAGGCCTTTCGTGGTCTATGCCGGAAACCGCCGCATCACCGATCTTGGCACCAAATTCTCGGTGTTCCGCAACGGCGACGATGTGCGGGTGACGGTGCGCGAAGGCCGGGTGAAGGTGGAAATCCTGGGCCAGGGATCGGCCGCTGTGCCGGTTGTGGCGGATGGCGGCCATGAAGTTGTGACCAAGGGCAATGAAACCCTGATCCTGGCCAAGCCGGATACCGAGATCGCCAATGATCTCAGCTGGCGCAACGGCATACTGGTTTTCCGTGACCAACCCTTGGCCGAAGCGGCGGAGCAGTTCAACCGCTACAATGCCCGGCAGATTGTGGTGGAGGGCAATGCGCGCAGGATCCGCATCGGCGGCAGCTTCCGGGCGGACAATGTGGACGTTTTCGTTCTGTTGTTGCACCGCGGCTTTGGACTGTCCGTCAATGACCAGGGAGACCGGATTACCGTCTCTCGCTAGCGGGGAAACGCCTTGTTGACCGCCCAACAATATAAGAACAGGGAAGCGGGGGGGCATTTTGAGAAAGTTGCGGGCCCCGAAAGCGTTCCTTTCCGGTGTGGCAGCGCTTTTCCTGTCGGCTGGTGCCGCCCTGGCCCAGCAAATTTCGATTCCCGCCCAGGATCTGCACGGGGCCCTGGATGAGTATATCCGCCAATCCGGCGTCCAGCTCATTTACAACGTGGATGACATTAAAGGTCTGACCAGCCGTGAAGTGCACGGCGCCGCAGCGGACGCGGCGCTGGACCGGATTTTAGAAGGCACTGGCATAGCGGCCAACCGCGACAAGTCGGGCGCCGTCATCATTTCACGCCGCACCGCTCGCCGTGCCGAAACAGTGCCCGAGGCTCAAACCTTGGAATCGGTGATCGTCACCGGCACACGGATTCTCGACAACCAGCAATTTTCTCCGCCCGTTACCGCCATCACCATCCACGAATTGTCTCAGCTGACGCCGTCGAACCTTCCTGACGGCCTCAACAAGCTGCCGATCTTCGCGCCGGCCCAGACCAGCAACAGTGCCGTCAGCGGCGCCAATGGCCGCGGCTTCAGGCCCAGCGGCAACTTCCTGGATCTGCGCGGACTGGGTCCCAACCGGACCCTGATCCTGGAAGATGGATTGCGCGTGCCGGCGACCTTTTTCGACGGTACGGTGGATGCCAATACCCTGCCGCAGCTCTTGGTGCAGCGGATCGAAATCGTCACAGGGGGCGCTTCTGCCGTCTATGGCTCCGATGCCGTGACCGGCGTGGTCAACTTCATTCTCGACCGGCATTTCGATGGGCTCAAAGCCGTCATACAGGGCGGCATCTCGCAATATGATGATGCCAAATCCTTCCGTATCGGCATCGCAGGCGGACAGGATGTTCTTGGCCACGGCCATTTGATCTGGAGCCTGGAATATTACGATCGCGACGCCGTCACCGACCAGGCGGCGCGCCCGCTCGGCAATCTGGCGCCTGCGATTGTCGGCAGCGGCACCGCCACGAATCCGTTTCAACTGGTCACGGGCATCCGCAAGAGTGACGCCAGTTTCGGCGGATTGGCCACTTCGGGACCTTTTGCGGGAATGCAGTTCCTGGATGGGGGGACGCTTGCGCCGTTCAATGCGGGGATCGCTACTCCCACGGGCGGTGCGTCCATCGGCGGCGATGGCGGAGTGGTGCACAATGAATATCTGTTGCCGGTGATCAACACCTTCCAGGCATTCGGGCGCCTGGACTATGAGCTCGGATCGAGCATCCAGGCACATGTCCAGGCCAGCTATGCCAGTTCGCGCACCTTTGAAGCCAACCAGATCGTCTTCAACACGCCATCCGCCTATCCGCTCACCATCTATAGCGGCAATGCCTTCCTCAGCCCTGCGCAACAAGCGGCGTTGACGGCGACCGGCACGGGCTCTTTCACCTTCAACCGCTTCGATGACGACCTGTCGCGGCGCCTGGGCCTCAAATACCAGACCAGCGCGGGGACTGTGTCGGCGGGACTGACGGGCATGCTTGCCGGCTATCGATGGAACGCCTCCTATACCCATGGCGAGACACGCACACGGTTGACGACCGTGAACAATGTCGATGCGCAGCGGCTCTATGCGGCCGTGGATGCGATGCGCGACCCGGCCGGCGGCAATATCGTCTGCCGCGTGACTGTGACCGCGCCCGGCGCCTATCCGGGCTGCGTGCCGCTGAACCTGTTCGGTCCGCATGCGCCCGCGGAATCGGCACTGGATTATGTCGAAGGAACCACCGCCTGGACCGCGCACAACACGCTGGAGGACCTGACCGCCAACATCACCGGAACTTTGCTGGAGGGATGGGCGGGGCCGGTAAAGGCGGCGGCCGGGCTGGAATACCAGCTGCAAGGGCTGTCGCTCACCACGACGGTGCCCGACAGCAGTTTCAATTCACAATATCTGCGGGTGGGCGGGCCCAGCGGAGCCAGCGTCCCCGTCAGCAATCTGAGATGGATGAAAGAAACCCAGTCGGCGGCGCAAGGCGATGGCTCGGTCTATGAAGGCGATGTCGAGATCGACATTCCCCTGCTGGCTGAATTGCCGGGGATTCAGCTTCTCTCCTTCGACGGGGCCTATCGCTACACCCACTATTCCACTGCCGGATCGGCCAACACCTGGAAGGCGGCGCTGGACTGGCAGGTTTTTGACGAAGTGCGCCTGCGCGGTTCCTTTTCGCGCGATATCCGTGCGCCCACTCTGTTCGATCTTTTCCAAGGGCCGCTGACCTCCAGTCAGGGAATCAGCGACTCCCTCACTAACACTTCCGGCAATGTGAACACCACCCAGGCCGGCAATCCCGCGCTCAAGCCGGAAGTGGCGCACAATGCCAGCGCCGGTCTGGTCTACAGTCCCGCCTGGCTGCGGGACTTCAGCCTGTCGTTGGACTATTTCCATATCGCCATCGACAATGCCATCGGCACGGTGTCGGGCTCCAATTCCGTTACCCAGAACATCTGCCTGACGTCGGGCGGCACCTCGCCTCTGTGCGATCTGATCGTGCGGCCGATCTCCTACAACGACACGTCACCGGCTAATTTCCCCGTCCAGTTTTTCCAGCTCAAGGAGAATATCGCCAAGACCTATACCGAAGGCTTCGACCTGCAGGCCAACTACCAGACCGAATTGGAGTGGGACGATCCGTCATGGAATGGGCCATTGCATCTTGGTTTGTTCTGGACGCATCAGCCGGTGCTGGATACCCAGACCCTGCCGAGCACCTTGATCACCAATGCCGCGGGCACGGCTCAGACGCCGGTTGATCGCTTGACCTTCACAGCCGGTTACAGAATCGGCGGCCTCTCGCTCGATTTCCTGGAACGCTATCAGTCGGCCTATCGCCAGAACGTCAATCCCACCCTGGTGTTCAAGGTGCCCGATGTGCGGGCCTATTATCAGACCGACCTGGACATCTCATTTGATTTCACGAGCGAGGACCGAAAGCTGAGCGGCTTCCTCAACATCAGCAATCTGTTCAACACCCAGGGCGGGATCTATCAAATCCCGTCCTATACCGGCAGCCCGGGCCTCAATTATCCCGTCGGCCCTGGTGCGGATGTGATCGGCCGCTATTTCACCCTGGGGCTTCGTCTGAATCCGGATTGAAATCCGTCAGCTCCACCAAGGTTCACCCGGCGCGGCGTTGGCTTTCAGATAGGCTTCGTCAATCTCCACGCCCAGGCCGGGAAGCGTAGACACTTTCATTTTCCCCTGGCTTACCTTCACCGGGTTTGACCCGCCCAGATTCAACCCTGGCGCTGTGCGCGCCATTTCGATGCGCGGGCAGTTGAAAGTCGCGGCTGCCACCTGCTGGGACGCCATGTTGAGCAACAGGCCGCTGACATTGTGCAAGGCGATGGGGGTGCGGTAGTGGGCGGCCAGGTCGGCAATCATGCGGGCGCCGCTGATGCCGCCGGAATTGATGATGTCCGGCTGGAAGATATTGACCGCCTGGTTCTGCAGGAAGGGCACCGCCCATTCGGCCAGTTCCATATTCTCGCCCGTCATGATGGAAAGCTTGGTCGCGCGTCTCAATGCCAGCCAGCCTTCCGACCATTCCGGCTGAATGGGATCTTCGAAATACAAAGGCCGGATGGGCTCGACCGCCTGGGCGATCCCGATGGCGCTGGGGACGTCATACTCGCAATGATTGTGGACGATGATGTCGATGTCGTCCCCGATCGATTCGCGCGCCATGGCATAGGCGGTGGCGAATTTACGGAAGTCTTGCGGCCCCAGGCTGGTCGTATATTGCTGCATGGGAATCTGCAGCACATTGTGGGTGTCGACCTTGAAGGTGCGGATGCCATAGGGGTTGTTCTTTAGCTCCTGGCCGCGGTCCTGCCATTGCGCTTTGTCGAGGAAATTGCCCTGCGGACAGTGCGAATAGACCTCCACCTCGTCGCGGAAATTGCCGCCCAGAAGCTTGGACACCGGCATTTTCAGCAATTTGCCCGCCAGGTCCCATAGGGCCATGTCGATGCCACTGAGGGTGCGCATGGCGCGCCCGCGCTGTTCATAGGCATAGAACATATTGTGGAAGTGCACGCTGATAGCCAAAGGGTCCTTGCCGATCAGGCCGAGATGGGGCAGGCGCCCGCCGCCATTATAAGCCGCGATCACGGCCCGGGCGGTGTTGCCGTCGGCGCCGGATTCGCCATAGCCGCTTATGCCGGCATCGGTATCGATCCGAATCAGGGTCTGCCCGCTCTTCATCCGCAACGCCTTGATCGCGGTGATCCTGGCCATGCCCTTGGCCGGCTGGGCCAGTGCCTTCAGGGGCGCAAACAGCCGCGCGGTTCCCAAGGTCAATGCGGCGGCAAGGAGGTCACGGCGCCTCATGGTCTGGTCCTTTCTGGAATCGGGTAACCCGCCGACATCTTCGGACGGTCTTCAATTTTGTCATTTTTGTCGCAAAAACATGTGTGGGATTTTGCGCCCCGGCCCGTCTTAGCCCCTCAGACAACAAAAATTCCAGGGGGAAAGCATGACGGGCAAAAGCTGCATCAGGACGATTCTGGCCTCCACCGTGAGCTTTATTGCGCTTGCGAACGCGGCCTCCGCGCAGCCCGCGGCGAGCACTGAATCCGTCACCGTTACCGGTTCGCGCATCACCAACGGAGCGTCGATGCCGACCCCGGTGACCGTGCTTTCCGTCGACCAATTAAATGCTGCGACGCCCACCAGCATCCCGGAAGCGCTCGCCACCTTGCCGATGTTCGCCCCCACCTTGGGCACCACCTCGCATACCGAGCCAAACGGACGCGGTTTCGGCACCCCGACCAACAACCTGAACATACACGGCCTCAATGCGATCCGCACTTTGGTTCTGATGGACGGCAACCGCGTGCCTGGCACCTTCTACGACACCACGGTCAATGTCGACATGCTGCCGCAGATGCTGGTCCAGCGCGTCGATGTGGTGACGGGCGGCGCCAGCGCGGTTTACGGCTCGGACGCCGTTGCCGGCGTGGTGAACTATGTCCTCGACCACAAGTTCATGGGCTTCAAGGGCCAGATGCAGGTCGGCACGTCTACCTATGGCGACGCCGACACCGCCCGCATCGGCTTCGCGGCGGGTTTCAATGTGCTCGACAAGGGCCATTTCGAGGTCAGCGCGGAATATTTCAATCGCGACTCCGTTAATGATGCGTCCGCGCGCCCTTATGGCGATCCGGCGCATAGCTGCCAGACAACGGGCTCCTTCTCGTCGTCGACAAATCCTCAAGTGCTGTCCTGCAATATCCGTCAGGCCAATGTTTCTCCCTTCGGCCTTATTGCGAGCGGTCCGTTGAAAGGGTTGCAGTTTTCCGCCGACGGCAAAGCCATCATCGCGTTCAATCCCGGCACCCCGACGGGCACCGGTAACGCCAATGTCGGCGGCGATGGCGGCGTCCTGCACAACCAGACATTGATTTCTGCGGACCATAACGGCCAGGTTTATGGACGGTTCGATTACGACCTGACCAGCGATCTGAGCTTCTATGCCGATGCGCGTTATGGGTCGTCTTACACCTCCGGCGCAAGCCAAGGTTACACCAATACCGACGCGTCTTATCCGATCTGGCTCTATAGCGGCAATCCGTTCTTCACCCCGGCCCAGCAGGCAGCGCTGTTCCCGGCCGGTACCACCGCCGTCGATATCGCGCGCTTCAACAACGATCTGGGGCGCCAGCTCAATGTCAAGCAGGCGACCAACACCGAAGCCGTGTCGGCCGGGCTCAAGGGCGCGACCTTCGGCGACTTCACATGGGACATGCATTACACCCATGGCCAGAACGCTGTGACCCTGACCACGATCAACAACATGAATGCCGGCCGGTTCTATGCCGCCATCGATGCGGTGGTGGATCCCGCGACGGGCAACACCGTTTGCCGCACCAGCATCACCGCGCCGGGCGCCTTTCCCGGATGCCAGCCGCTCAATATTCTGGGCCAGAACAATTCGACCACCGCCGCCCAGCAGTATGTCTTCGGCAACACGTCCTGGCAGGCGAAGAACAAGATGGACGATTTCACCGCCAACCTGACCGGAACACTGTTCGAAGGCTGGGCGGGCCCGATCAAGACCGCGGTCGGCATGGAATACCGGCACCAGGCCCTCAAGGTGACCACCTCCGAGCCGAATGGCGTCGCTTTCAATCCGCAGGGTCTTCGTCTGGCGCCGGACAATACATATCCTTCGGCTGCTTCCTGTGCGGCAGCCTACACAGTCAATTGTGGCAATCCTGCCGCCGGCGACCAGTTTGGCAGTTTCCCCTCAAGCAATCTCGCCTGGTTCAAGGAAGTTCAATCGGGCGCGGTAGGAGGAGAAGATATCACCGAGGGCGATATCGAGTTGGAGATCCCGCTGCTGAAGGGCTTGCCGTTCGCCGAACTGGTCTCATTGAACGGCGCCTACCGCTACACCGCCTATTCGACCAACGGTCTCGTCGGTCAGGGGACGGTGTCGTCCACTTTCTCGGCCAACACCTACAAGCTTGGCCTGGAATGGTCGGTGAACGACGATGTGCGCTTCCGCGCCTCGACATCGCGCGACATGCGCGCACCGACCTTGTGGGATCTTTATCAGCAGCGGGTGATCACGGCTTCGGGCATCACCGATAGCGTTTTCTGTGACCCCGCCGCGCCCGCCGGGGCCAACTGCGTAGGTACCAACCTGAACGGCCCCGTCAACACCGTCGGTGGCGGCAACCCCAACCTCAAGCCCGAAACGTCCAACAACAATACGCTGGGCGTGGTCTTCACACCGAGCTTTATTCCGGGCCTGACGGCGTCGGTCGACTATTACCATGTGAAGATCGGCAACGCGATCAGCACGATCAACGGCAACAGCAATGCCGCCTCCCAGCTCTGCCTGGAATCGAACCTGACATCGCCCTATTGCAACCTCATCACACGGCCACTGGGCTATACCAATCAAACGGCCGCCAATTTCCCGACCCAGATCATCAACCTCAATCAAAACGTCGCGATGAACTCGCGCGGCGGCTTTGACACGGAAATCGACTATGTGTCCGATCTGAGCTCATGGAGCGATATGAACGGCTTCCTCAATTTCCGCCTGTTCTGGAATCATCAGGAGGTTGCCGGGACTATCAGCGTGGCCGGCGTGCCCGGCGTGCAGTATGTGAACAACGCCAATAGCACCGGCAACAACAGCCCTCCCAGGGACAGGGCCAATATCAGCCTCGGATACGCCACCGAAGGGTTCAGTGCGACGGTCACCGAGCAATTTATCGCGCAGCAGAACTGGTTCGCCACCACGAACCCGCCGACCGCCAGGTTTATCAAGGATGGACCGATTCCGGCCTATTTCCTGACCGGACTGGCCGTGACCTACGATCTCAAGGTCGAGCAGCAGCCGATCACGACCTTTCTCAATATCAACAATCTGTTCGACAATCACGGTCCCATCACCGGTGGATTCCAGGGCAGCCCCGGCTTCCTTTATCCGACGCCGACTTACGCAGACATCATCGGGCGTTACTTCACCGTCGGGGTCCGCTTCAACCTGTAAATTGCAATCCAGCCGCCATCGATCCTGCGATGGCGGCTGGACCGTCAAAAACCAATTCAAGGAGCGTGACGAATGCGGCTGCTGTCTTCCTTTCTCGTTTTGGCTTTATCGACTTCGGCTGCGCTGGCCGGTGATGCGAGCCGGCTTGCGCCGGGCATTCCCGCCGGCGTGAAACACGCACAGGAGAGCAGCACGGTCCTGTATGGCGTGCTCGGAGCGGCCGCTCTTGCGGGCTTCCTCGTTGCCCTGACCAGCGGCAGCAACAGCGGTCCGGCGGTGTCAGCTCCGACCACAACGTCGATTGCTTCGACGTCCTAAACCTTGACTGAGCAGGTTCCGTAGCCCCTCAGGTGTTTTCCCCCTTGAGATAGGCAATCCTGCTATCTTCCGGGTGCGATACCAAAGTATCGCACCCGACTTTTTTCTTTGATTGCCCCTTCAGGCGGATTCCACGATCGCGCAGATTTGGCGATTGGCCTCCCGGCCATCGAACCGCTGGCGGATCGCGTCGCAGCTCTCGCGAATTTTTTGAGAGTGAATAAGCTGTTCCAGCCGTTCCGCGATTTCTCCCTGCTGATAGCGCCGGCCGGCCCCCAGGGCTTCGATCCGTGCCGCATTGTCGGGCTGGTCGAAAAATAGCGGGTTGATCAATTGCGGGATTCCGGCCCGCAAGCCCTGGGCGCAGGTTCCGATACCGCCGTGATGGACCAGCGCGGCCCCGTGCGGGGCCAGCCGCTGCAGGGAGATGAATTTGAAATGCCGGATGGTCGGCGGCAGCTTTGCCGGAACCTGGTCGCTGTAAGGCGTCAGAAAGATGCCGCGCAGGCCCAGATGCTCGCAGGCGGCCAGGGCTTCGCGAAAAAAACTTTCGGCGCGGCGCATGAAGCTGCCGGGCGTGAAGATTACCGGCGCATCGCCAGTGGCAAGAAAAGTTTCCAGCTCCGGCGGCAGGGGTGGCACAAGCGCATCGTCCAGCATGGGAAAATCCGTCAGGGTCACATCGTCCGGCGGGGAGCCGAACCAGGACGGATAAAAACCGATCTTCCGGCCGCTTCCTTCCGCATCTTCAATCAGGGCTTGCGGCGAGAGATAGACTGTATAGAGCGGCATGCCGAACTGGCGTTGCGCCAGGGCCGCCCCGAAGGCGTTCCAGGACGCAATCACTTGGCATGGCCCGCTTTGCAGGTGATGGGCGATGAAACTGCGCGTGGGATCGACCGCGGGAAGAAAGACCTCCTCCCGGACTTTCCGCCAGGCGGCTTGCGGATCGCGCGCGAGTGTCTCGTCCAACGCCTGGGCGGGGCGATCGGAAATGATCCCGAACTCAAAGCCGCTGCCCCGGACCAGGGCGGCGTAACCGGCATTGGAAGCCAGAACCACCTGATGGCCGCGTTGCCGCAAGGTGTCGGCCACCGCCAAGAAAGGCATCAGATCGCCGATCGAGCCCAGGGTCACCAGAAGGAATTTCATGGACCCTTATATCGCCGCGCTGTTGCGGCACGCCAGATGTGGCGAACGCCGGGCCCCGCGATATCAGACCATGGCCGGCGCCAGCGCGATCATCGCCAGGATGGCCGGCACGGCGTAGACGTATTTGCGGTGGTTGAGCAGCGAGACCACCGTCACGAACAGGATCATGGCGCCCAAGATTCCGCCCCAGATACGGGTTTGGGGCACGGCCAGGAACAAGGTGGTCAGCGCCTGCGCCAGGCCAACCACATAGTAGAAGCCGCGCGGAAAGGACCATCGCTGATAGGCCCGCCGCACAAATCCCGGCGCCGCCAGGTTGAGAATGGCTGCGGCGCCGAACAGCGTGGCAAGAACCTGGGCGAAGAGACCCGCGACTTCAGACATGATGATGGACCTTCTCGGTACGGGTGACGCGCTTTTCCAGAGCGCGCAGCAGGACGTAGAAGACGGGCGTCAGGAACAGGCCGAAGAAGGTCACGCCCAGCATGCCGAAGAAGACGGCGATGCCCATGGCGTGACGCATCTCCGCGCCCGCGCCCGAGGACAGCACCAACGGCACCACGCCCATGATGAACGCGAAGCTGGTCATCAGGATGGGACGCAGCCGCAGGCGCGCGGCATGGATGGCGGCCTTGACGGTTTCCTCGCCGCCAATTTCCAGCTCGCGAGCAAATTCCACGATCAGGATGGCGTTCTTGCAGGCCAGCCCGATCAGCACGAACAGGCCGATCTGGGTGAAGATATTGTTGTCGCCACCGGTCAGCCACACGCCGGTGATGGCGCTGAACAGGCACATGGGCACGATCAGGATGATTGCCAGCGGTAGAAACAGGCTTTCATATTGGGCGGCCAGCACCAGGAAGACCAGGAGCACGCAGAGCGGAAAGACCAGCAAGGCGGTGTCGCCCGCCAGGATCTGCTGATAGGTCAGGTCGGTCCATTCATAGCGCATGCCCTTGGGCAAGGTTTCGTCCAGGATCTTGGTGATCGCCGCCTGGGCCTGGCCGCTGGAATAGCCGGGCGCGGCCCCGCCATTGAGGTCTGCGGCGCGGAAGCCGTTATAGCGCATGGCAGTGTCGGGGCCGGTGGTTTCGCTGACATTCACCAGCGAGCCCAGCGGCACCATATCGCCGGCATTGTTGCGCACCTTGAGCTGCGAAATGTCGTTGGGCGATGAACGGTACGGGGTATCCGCCTGGGCGATCACCTCATAGGTGCGGCCGAAGCGGTTGAAGTCGTTGATATAGACCGACCCCAGATAGGTCTGCATGGTGCTGAACACATCCTGCACGTCCACGCCCAGTTGCTGTGCCTTGGTGCGGTCCAGGTGCGCGAACAGTTGCGGCACACCGATGGAGAAGTTGGAGAAGACGCCCTGCAGAGCGGGGTCCTTGGCCGCCTTCATCTGGATTTCCTGCATCACCTTGGCCAGCGCGGCATCGCCCTGATCGGTTCGGTCCTCGACCTGAAGCTTGAAGCCGCCGATGGTGCCCAATCCCTGCACCGGCGGGGGCGGGAAGATGGCGATGATCGCGTCCTTCTGCTGCGCGTATTTGGCTTGCAGCTTCTGGGCGATCGCCATACCGGACAAGTCCGAAGAGGTGCGCTGGTCGAAGGGTTTCAGACCGACAAAGACGATGCCGGCTGAGGGGCTGTTGATGAAGCCGTTGATCGATAGCCCGGGGAAGGAGATGGCGTTCTCCACCCCAGGTTCTTTCAGGGCGATCTCCGACATGTCCCGGATCACCTTCTCGGTGCGGTCCAGGGTGGCGCCTTGCGGCAATTGCGCGAAGCTCACCAGATACTGCTTGTCCTGGATGGGGACGAAGCCAGGCGGCACCAGCCGGAACATGAAAAAGGTGGCAGCCAGCAACGCGCCATAGACCAGGACGGCACCGGACTTGCGGCTCAGGATTCCGCCGACGCCCTTGCCATAATCTTCCGACCCACGATGGAAGACACGATTGAAGAGGCCGAACACACCGCCGAACAGCTTGTCCATGACGCGGGTCAGCCGGTCCTTGGGCGCGTGATGGCCTTTGAGCAGCAGCGCGGAGAGGGCCGGCGATAGGGTCAAGGAGTTGAAAGCCGAAATGATGGTCGAGAAGGCGATGGTCAGGGCGAACTGGCGATAGAACTCACCCGTCAATCCGCTGATGAAGGCGATGGGCACGAACACCGCGCACAACACCAGGGCAATGGCGATGATGGGGCCCGTCACTTCCGACATGGCCTTCAGGGTGGCGTCGCGCGGCGAAAGGCCGGCCTCGATATTGCGCTCGACATTCTCAACCACCACGATGGCGTCGTCCACCACGATGCCGATGGCCAGCACCAGGCCGAACAACGACAGATTGTTTATGGAAAAGCCAAACAGATGCATGGCGGCAAAGGTGCCGATGATGGAGACCGGCACGGCGAGTAAGGGAATGATGGAAGCGCGCCAGGTCTGCAGGAACAGGATCACCACCAGCACCACCAGCAGCACCGCTTCCAGCAGGGTGTGCACCACCGCCTTGATGGAATCGCGCACGAACACGGTGGGGTCATAGACGATGGAATAGTCCAGTCCTTCCGGGAAATTCTTCTTCAGCTCCTCCATGGTGGCGCGGACATTGTCGCTGATCTGGATGGCGTTGGAGCCCGGCGCCTGGAAGATCGGGATCGCCACCGCATCGCCGTTATTGAGCAGCGAGCGCAAGCCATATTGCGAGGCCTGGATTTCCACCCGCGCCACATCGCCCAGCCGCGTCACCACCCCGCCGTCATTCTTGATCACGATCTGGCGGAATTGTTCCGGATCACTGAGACGGCCTTCGACATTGATGGGAAGCTGCAACTGACTCTGGGTGCCATAGGGCGGGCCATTGATGACGCCGGCCGCGACCTGGACATTCTGCCTGCGCACGGCATTGACCACGTCATTGGCGGTCAGGCCCAGTTCGGCGATGCGTTGCGGATTGAGCCATAGCCGCATGGCGTAATCGCCGCTGCCGAACAGCTGCACGCTGCCCACGCCTTCGATCTTGGCCAACTGGTCTTTGACGTTGAGCACTGCGTAATTGCGCAAGTACAGCATGTCATAGCGGTGGCTGGGCGATTTGAGATGCACCACCATGGTCAGGTCGGGCGACGATTTGACGGTGGTGACGCCCAGGGCGCGCGTGACGTCGGGCAGACGGGGCAAGGCCTGGTTGACCCGGTTCTGCACCAGTTGGGTGGCGAGGTCCGGATCGGTCCCCAGCTTGAAGGTGACGGTCAAAGTCAGCGTGCCGTCGCTGGCGGCCGAGGAGCCCATATAGAGCATATTCTCGGTGCCGTTGATCTGCTCTTCCAGCGGCGTCGCCACGGTCTGGGCGATGGTCTGGGGATTGGCGCCGGGGAACTGCGCCGTCACCACCACCGACGGCGGCACGACCTCGGGATATTCCGAGATCGGCAGCCGGGTCATGGCGATCAGGCCGGACAGGAAAATGATGACCGAGATTACCCCGGCGAAGATCGGCCGGTCGATGAAGAATTTGGACAGGTTCACGTCAGTACCCCTCTAGGTCCTGCTTGGCGTCCGTTCAGTTGGACGCCGTCTTGACCGGTTGCGGCGCCACCACCGCGCCGGGCGCCAGCTTCTGCAAGCCGTCCAGGATCACGCGGTCGCCGGACTTGAGACCGGAAGCCACCACGCGCTGGCCATTGACGGCGGAGCCCAAGGTCACTTCGCGATATTCCGCCTTGTTGTCCGCGCCGACGACAAAGACAAAACGCTTGCTCTGATCGTTGCCGACCGCGGTTTCCGGCACCAGCAGGCTGTTGTTCAAGGTCGAACCGCCCATCTTGACCGACACGAACATGCCGGGCACCAGCGAATTGTCTTCATTGGCGAAGCGGGCGCGGGCGCGGATGGTACCCGAGCCGGTGTTGATGCGGTTGTCGAAGCTTTCGATGCTGCCCTGATAGGCGCGCGCTTCCGCATCGCCCTGGACCGTCAAGGTAACGGGAATGGCCTGCTCGCGGACCGCCGCGTGGCTGCGCGCGATCTTGAGATAGGACTGTTCGTCGACTTCGAAATCGGCATAGACGCCGTTGTTGGAAACGATGGAGGCCAGCAGTTGCGGCGCCGCAGTGGCCGAGCCGACCAGGTTGCCCACCGTGATTTCGGCGCGGCTGATGCGGCCCGAAATCGGCGCCTTGATGAAGGCATGGTCGACATCGACCTGGGCGGCGGCCAGCGCGGCTTGCGCCGACTTCACCGCGGCCTGCGCCACGCCGTCGGCATTGACGCGCTGGTCATAGGATTCCTGCGCCAGTGCCTGGGCCTTGATCAGCCTTTCGCCACGATCCCGTTCGGTTTGGGCTAGCCGTGCATTGTTCACGGCGCTGGCCAGGTCACCGGCCGCCTTGGCCGCTGCCGCCTGGTAGGGGCGGGGATCGATGACAAACAGAATGTCGCCGGCCTTCACCTGCTGGCCGTCCTGAAAGCGGATTTCGGTGATGCGTCCGGCAACCTGGGGCCGGATCTCGGCATAGTCCACGGCATTGATGCGGCCGGAAAATTCCGCAAAGGGTTCCACGGTCTGAGGCTTGAGATCCTTTACCGACACAGGAACCGCCGATGCCGCCGCTACCGGCGCGGGCTTGGCGTTGGCGTGATAGAAGGCGTACCCGCCCCCCATCATCAGCAGCAGGGCAGCGCCAATAGCCTGGCGGCGCAGCCTTTTAGCCGGCCAATTGGCCTGCTGGCGGACGAAATTCTGGGCTTGGGCGAGATCGATGTGCGTCATGGGATGGTCCCCGGATATCTGTAACGAGCGGTACAGATATGCCCCTGGACTTCCCTGGTCAAGGGAATTATATACCGATCCATACAAAAAAAGGAAACCCCAAAAGGAACCTGAAGGTGCGGACCGGCCGGCCTCGTTGTTTTTGCAAGGAAGAAGCCCTCGACAAGGCGATGAATGTCTTTTGGCGCCAGGGTTATGAGGGGGCTTCGCTTTCCGATCTGACCAAGGCGATGGGGATCAATTCTCCCAGCCTTTATGCCTGCTTCGGCAGCAAGGAAGGCCTCTTCAAGGCGGTGCTGGAACGCTACGACCTGCGTCGCGAAACCTTCATGAAAGAAGTGCTAGCCGCACCCACGCCCGCGGCGGTGGCCGAGGCATATCTTATGGGTGTGGCGGCCTTCACCTCCGACACCAGCGGACGCAACCCGCCGGGCTGCCTGATGGTGCAGGGCGGACTCGCCACCGGCGACAATGTGATCCCCGAAACCCTGGCCCGCCATCGCGCGGAAAAGGAAGTCATGCTGCGGACCCGCTTCGAGCAGGCCCGCAAAAACGGCGATCTTCCCAAGACCAGCGATCCGGCCGCCCTGGCGCGCTATCTGATGGTGATGGCCAACGGCATCTGTGTGCAGGCGGCCGCCGGCGCGACCTTGAAGGAGTTGCGCGAAGTCGCCGCCATCGCGTTGACCAACTGGCCGGCCATGATCGCAAGCGGCGCGAAAAAGTCCCGCACCAAGGAACCGGCCTGAGTTTTTGCGGCGACGCCGTTAGATGCCGGTTTGGTCAGCGCGCCGGCTTCGCCAGCCGCGCGACATTTTCCACCGTCACCGGCGCAGCATAGTTGTTGCCGAAATGGGTTCGGATATAGCCCGTGACATTGGCGATCTGGGCGGGGACCAAGATATCGGCCAATGAAGGCATGGCGCCGCGGCCTCTCAGAATCAAGCTGATCGGATAGCCCGCGGTGGCAAGCTTGGCATTGCCGGCCAGCGCCGGAATGGTGGCGGCGCCGCTGCCCCCTTTGGCGTCCGCCATGTGACAGGCCTGACAGACCTGGACATACACCTGCTCGCCGGTGACGGGAGTGGCGGCCTTTATGGTGGCGCTTCCGGCGCCGTCGCCGCCACCGCTGGGCGCCTGTGCCAGAGCAGGCGTTGCAGCCAGCGCCAAGACGATGGTCAGTGCCCGTCGCCTCATGGGATCAGGCCTCCAGCGCACGCTTGTGCAGGCGGGTGATGGCATCGAGCGACGACAGCAGCGCGCCTTCCATCCAGCAGCCGACATAAGACGCGTGTTCGCCCGCCAGCACGATGCGGTCATCCACCGCCACCAGGGTCTGGTAATGCTGCTTGCGGGTTTCTTCATTCCAGCGCGCACAGCAGCCAAGCGTCCAGGGTACGCGACTCCATGCGACAGAGGCGCCGGTCTGGAATTCCGCGGCGTAGACGCCGGGATGAAACACCGAGCCTTGCGTCAGTGCCGCCTTGATGCGCTGTTCCGGCGTCATGCCGGCCAGTCGATAGGCCCCGGCGCCGCTGGCAAAAGCCCCCAACAACACGCCGGGACCGTCCTCGAACAAATGGTAGTTGGGGTATGAGATCAGCGAGATGTCCTGGCTGGTGAAGCTGTGCCCGCCATAGATGTAATCGTCGGTTTCCCAGAAGCGCCGCGCCATCTGAAGCCCGATCTTCACCGAATTGCTGTAGGGCACCGCAGCCACCGCGGCTCGCTTGGCGGGCGCCATGTTGTTCGATATCTGGTTGAGCACTCCCAGCGGAATCGCGCAGACGCAGAAATCCGCCTTGGCTTCGTTCACTTGGCCGGTACCGGTGTCCATATAAGACACGCTCACGCCGGTTTTATCCTGGTTGATGCGGGTCACCTTGGCATTGAAGGTGATCAATTGCTGCACCTGGCGGGCAAAGGCCCGGCCGATCATGCCCATGCCGCCCACCGGCTGGAACATGGTGGTCTGCATTTCGTGATTCATGAAGAAGGCCATGTTCTTCCAGACTTGCGAGTTGAGAACGTCATGGAAGGAGAAGAGCTGCGATGGGATCGGCTCGCCATCGACACCGCCGCCTGGCGGGCGCTCATAGCCGCGATGTTCGGAAGTGAGCAGATTGGCCCTGTAGCGCATGTCCTTGTCCAACATGCCCCAGCCGCGCAAGGCTTCGAGCAGCTTTTCGCGGTCGTCGGTGGTGAGTTCGCTGTCCAGCGCCTTCTGGTCGACGGCCTTGGCCAGCAGTTCAGCGACATTGCCTTCGAAATCGGCCGCCGCCTCGCGATAGCGTACGGGCTTGCCGCCAAAGGCATCGGCGGAATGCACAAAGCAATTGTGGTTGAACTGGATGAAGGGCTCGAGCTGCACGCCGAACGTCTTGCAATAATGCAGCAGGGTGCGGTGGTGATAGGGAATGCGCCAAGGGCCGGGATTCAAATAGTGACCGGACGCGAACTGGACCTTCTGGGTCGCGCCGCCCAGCTCGGTGTAAGTGTCGCCGCCATAGAGCGACCAGTTCCGCCCGCCGGCGCGGTTCTGATATTCCAGGATGCGAACCTTGTAGCCCGCCTTGTTCAATTCATAGGCCGCCACCATGCCGGCAAGGCCCGCGCCCAGCACCAGCACCGATGCGCCGGGACGCGCACCCGAAAGATTGGGCGGACCTTTATACTGGGTCTCCATGGCATGACCCATGGTGGTCATGGCCTGATAGAGCGCGGCCGTGCCGCCCACCATGCCGATCGCCGTGAGCAGTTGCCGGCGGGTCGTTGCAGATTTTTCCATCGCTGTTTCGCTGTGCAGAGACGAGCCTTGCGCAGAGGTTTTTCCCGTTCCCGCTGCATCGCAACAAGATTCTGATCGTGTGCCGCTACTTTCTTTTGTGCTGCACATCAGACGCGCGCTCTGCCGGAGAATTCACCGGCAAATGCGTAAATAGCGGGCAGGCAAAAAACAGTTCAGCGCCCGAACGAGGTGTCCGGGCGCTGCTGACAGGACAGATTCGGTGGAGAATTATTCCGCTGCTTCGGCAAGCTCCGGTGCCGCCTGCAGAACGTCCTGGCCCACATGGGCTTCGAACTTGCGGAAGTTCTCGCGGAACATGGAGACCAGCTTGCGGGCCTGGGCGTCGTAAGCCGCCTTGTCGGCCCAGGTATCGCGCGGATTGAGGATGGCGGCATCCACGCCCGGCACCTTCACCGGCACACGAAATTTGAAATGCGGGTCGATGCGCATTTCGACATCGGCAAGGCTGCCGTCCAGCGCGGCATTGAGCAGGGCGCGCGTCGCCTTGATCGGCATGCGCGAGCCGGTACCGAAAGCGCCGCCGGTCCAGCCTGTATTCACCAGCCAGCAATCGGCCTCGTGCTGGGCAATCAACTGGCGCAGCAGGTTGCCATATTCCGACGGATGGCGCGGCATGAAAGGCGCGCCGAAGCAGGTGGAGAAAGTGGGCTGCGGTTCTTTCCCCAATCCCTTCTCGGTTCCGGCGACCTTGGCGGTGAAGCCGGAAAGGAAGTGATACATGGCCTGGCCCGGCGTCAGCCGCGCGATGGGCGGCAGGACGCCAAAGGCATCCGCCGTCAGCATGATCACATTCTTGGGATGGCCGGCGCGGCCGGTGGGCGACGCATTGGGAATGTAATTGATGGGATAGGCGGCGCGGGTGTTCTCCGCATATCTGGCGTCATCGAGGTCGAGGGCGCGGGTCGCCTCGTCCATCACCACATTTTCCAGCACGGTGCCGAAACGTTCAGTGGTGGAGAAAATCTCCGGCTCCGCTTCGCGCGACAGCTTGATCACCTTGGCATAGCAGCCGCCTTCGATGTTGAAGATGCCGTTCTCGCTCCAGCCATGCTCGTCGTCGCCGATCAGGGTGCGCGACGCATCGGCGGAAAGCGTGGTCTTGCCGGTGCCCGACAGGCCGAAGAAGATCGCGGACTTGCCGTCGGCGCCGACATTGGCGGAGCAGTGCATGCTCATCACCCGCTTGGCCGGCAGAAGATAGTTCATGATAGTGAAGACCGACTTCTTCATCTCGCCGGCATAAGAGGTGCCGCCGATCAGCACGATCTTGCGGGTGAAGTTCACCGCGATCACGGTCTGGCTGGCGCAGCCATGACGCTTGGGATCGGCGGCGAAGCTGGGCAGGTCGATGATGGTGAATTCCGGATCGAAGGCTTTCAGCTCTTCCGCCGTGGGACGGATCAGCAGCTGATGCACGAACAGCGAATGCCAGGCATATTCGGTGACCACCCGCACGCTGATACGGTGGGTCAGGTCGGCACCGCCGAACAGGTCCTTGGCGAAAAGTTCGCGGCCGTGCGTATGGGCCAGCATGTCTGTATACAGCGCATCGAAATGCGCTTCGCTCATCGGCTTGTTGTTGTCCCACCACACCTGGTTTTCGGTGTGGGCATCGCGCACCACGAACTTGTCGGAAGCCGAGCGGCCGGTATGCACGCCCGTTCGCACCACCAGCGGGCCATCGGCCGCGAGAGCGCCCTCACCACGCCGGATCGCCTCTTCATAAAGGGCGGGGACCGTCAGATTCCAATTGACGGCTTTCAGATTGCGAAAACCGTGACGGCCGAGGCCATGCGCGGTGTCAGTCATGAAATGCTCCTAAAGCTAAGTGCGAAGAAAAGTCCCAGATAAAGTCCCAGGCAAAATCGGTCAAAGGATGGCGGTCTTCTATTGCAAAGCCATGCTGCGGAATCAATGCGACAGGAACACAGCAATTTTAACTCAGACAGAGTTCCCACCACTTTAACAGATAGTGTTTCCTAGTCCCGGCGCCTGCATACAGCGAGCCAATTTCGCTGCTATCCTTAACCTTTCGCAGTTGCGAAGGGTCGAACGGCCAGGGTTAGCAACTCTTAACAAGAGGCATGGCCGATTTGCCGGCTGCTCCTGACAAATCATTTGATTTGGGCGTGCTGCTCAGAGGAGCGGAAAACGAAAGACGGTGGTCGCGCGGAAGGTCTCGCCGGGCCTGAGCAGGGTTGAGGGAAAGTCGGGATGATTGGGACTGTCGGGGAAATGCTGGGTCTCCAGCGCCAGGCCGTCGCGCCTTTGAATCTCCATCCCTTGCGCATTGAATTGGCCGGGCCTCACATTGTTGGCCGAATAGACCTGCATCCCCGGCTCGGTGGTGAGGAGTTCGAGCCGGATGCCGTTTTGCGGATCGCTGAGCCGCGCCGCCCAGTCCGATGTGCCCGTCCCGGATTTGTTCAGCACAAAATTGTGGTCCAGGCCTCCCGCCAGCGCCATTTGAGGTTCGCTGCTGTCCACCTGCCCGCCGATGGTCTGCGGCTCTCGGAAATCGAAGCCTGTACCGGCCACAGGCGCAATCTCGCCGGTAGGGATCTGCTGTGCATCGGTCATCGTCATGGCGTCGGCGTTCAATTGCAGTTGATGTCTCAGAACCGAGCCGCCGCCCGCCAGGTTGAAATAGATGTGGTTGGTAAGATTGATCACGGTCGCGGCATCCGTGGTCGCGGCATAATCCAGGCGTAGCGCGTCATCGCTCGCGGTATAGGTGACATCGGCGATCACCGTGCCGGGAAAGCCCTGGTCGCCATCCGGGCTGACCAACCGCAAACGCAGCGCCATGTCATCGGCTTCGGCGACCTCCCATAACCGGGAGCCCCAGGAGCCGCCCCGTCCGCCATGCAAGGTGATTCCGTTGCTGTCTTGGTTTAGGGGGTAATGCCGGCCATCCACCGTGACTCCGCTTTTCAGCCGGTTGGCATAGCGGCCGATCAGGCAATTCCACCAGCCGCTGGCCTCATAGGCAGCCAGGTCGGCCAGGCCCAACACCACATTGCGCATCCGGCCCTGGGCATCCGGTACCATGATGGCGGTGATGGTGCCGCCCATATCCAGGATCGTGGCACGCAATCGGTCGCCGCCAATGGTACAGGCATGGACTTGTTGTCCGTCGGCCTTGACGCCGAATGGTAACTTTACCATCCTGAAAAACCCCGAAAACTCTGCCAAAAAGCGATAGGCCGGCGGTGGCGGGAAAGTCAATCTGCGCAAACGGCAAGGGCCATGCTAAGGACAGAGAGGGGAGGGACCGTGGCCAGGAAAAGCAGCCGCCGCAGCGGCAGTGTCGTTACCATTCATGATGTGGCGCGTCATGCCGGCGTCTCGCCCATGACGGTGTCGCGTGTGATCAATTCCGAGACCAATGTGCGCGAGGAAACCCGCGCCAAGGTCGCCGCCTCGATCAAGGCGCTGCGTTTTTCGCCCAATCTGGCCGCCCGCAACCTGGCCAGCGCGGGCTCCATCCATATCGGCCTGCTGCACGCCAGTTCGACCGCAGCCTATCTCAGCGAGTTGCTTTTGGGCGTGCTGGAACAGTCCAGCCTTTCGAGCTGCCAGCTGGTATTGGAGCAATGCGAAAATTTGGAAAGCGAGCGCAAGGCAGTGCAGCGGCTGATCGCGGGCGGCGTGGACGGCGTAATCCTGCCGGCGCCGCTGTGCGATTCCGAGGAAGCTTTGAAAACCGTGGCGACCGCGGGAATTCCGGCCGTGCTGGTGACCTCAGGCCGTCCCGCGCCGGGCTTTTCCGCCGTTTCCATCAATGATTTCGAGGCGGCACGGGAGATGACGCGCCATCTTCTCGGCCTGGGCCATCGCCGCATCGGCTTCATCAACGGTCATCCCGGCCACACCGCCAGTGGCCAGCGTTTCCGCGGCTATATGGAAGGCATGACCGAAGCCGGTGTGGAGGTCAGCGCCGATCAGGTGGCGCAGGGCTTCTTCACCTATCGTTCCGGATTGGATGCGGCGGAACGGCTGTTGAGCAACGGCTTCAATCCCACAGCCATTTTTGCCTGCAATGACGACATGGCGGCCGCCACCATGGCGATCGCCCATCGTAAGGGGCTGGATGTCCCTAGCGATATCGCCATTGCCGGTTTTGACGATACGCCGCTGGCCACCATGATCTGGCCGGAGCTGACCACCGTGCGCCGTCCGATCGCCGACATGGCGCGTGAAGCGGTCCGGCTCCTGATCGAACAGGTGCGCGCCAAGCGCTCCGGTGGCGCTGCGCCAGTCGAACATAAGTTGCTGGAATTCACCCTGGTCAAACGCGAATCCTCGGGCCATGCGCCCAAGCGTAAGACAAAACACTGATGTCGAAGAAACGGATACGGAATGCCTAAGAAAAGCGCCCGCCGCAGAGGCAAGGTCATCACCATTCATGATGTGGCGCTCCATGCCGGGGTTTCGCCCATGACCGTGTCGCGCGTCATCAACGGCGAAAGCAATGTGCGCGAAGAGACCAGGATGCGGGTCGCGGCTTCGGTGGCGGCGTTGCGCTATCTTCCCAACCAGGCGGCGCGCAGCCTGGCCAGCGCCGACGCCATCCACATTGGGATTCTCTATGCCAATCCCAGCGCCAACTATCTCAGCGAGTTCCTGCTGGGAAGCCTGGAACAATCCAGTATCAGCGGCTGCCAGCTCGTGATCGAGAAGTGCGAAGGGGCGGAGAGCGAGGCCGAGGCCATCGAGCGGCTGGTCAAAGGCGGCATCGACGGCGTGATCCTGCCGGCGCCGCTTTGCGATTCCGAAGAATCTCTCAAAACGGTCCGCCAGACCGGCCTGTCAGTCGTGCTGGTGGCATCGGGCCGTCCGGCGGCGGACCTTTCCGCCATCAGCATCAACAATTTCGAGGCCTCGCGGGCCATGACCCGCTATCTGCTGGAGCTTGGTCATCGCCGCATCGGCTTTATCAACGGCCATCCCAACCAGACCGCCACTGGCCAGCGCTTCAAAGGCTATGTGGACGCCATGACCGAAGCAGGCCTTTCGGTGGATGCCGACCAGGTGGCGCAAGGCTATTTCACCTACCGGTCGGGCCTGGATGCGGCGGAAAAGCTGCTGGAAAGCTATGGTCCCACCGCCATCTTTGCCTCGAATGATGATATGGCCGCCGCCACGATGGCGGTGGCCCATCGCCGGGGGCTGGAGGTACCAGGCGATCTGGCAGTGGCCGGCTTCGACGACACGCCATTGGCAACCACGGTCTGGCCCCAGCTCACCACCGTGCGCCAGCCGATCGCCGATATGGCCAAGGAGGCTGTTCGGCTTCTGGTCGAGCAGATTCGCGGCCGGCGCACCGGGACAGAGCCGCAACTGGTGCACAAAATGCTCAAATTTACCCTGGTGAAGCGCGATTCCTCTGCTCCGCCGGGACCGGCGAGCGGCGAAAAACGCAGCGCCCGGCGCAAGAACTGAATACAGGTGCCTTGACAGGGCGGGATTGCTGCTATTGGTAGCGCAACCAAAAAAATCCGGGACGGGCGTTCCCCATGAAAGATGTTTCCCCGAGCGCGGTGCAGTCCGCCATCTATCCCAGCCTGGCGGGAAAGCGGGTGGTGATAACCGGCGGTGGCTCAGGCATCGGCGCGGCCCTGGTGGAAGCTTTTGCACGCCAGGGCGCTGAGACCATTTTCGTCGACATTCTGGAGGCGGAGAGCCGGGCGCTGGTGGAGCGGCTTGAGGGCACACCGATCAAGACTGTCTTTCACCGCGTGGACCTCACCGATCTGGCGGCGGTGGAGGCGGTCTTCCGGTCCCTGGGAAGCATCGATGTCCTGATCAACAATGCCGGCAATGACGATCGCCATGCGCTGGCCGATATCACGCCCGCCTATTGGGAAGACCGCATTGCGGTCAATTTGCGCCATATGCTGTTCACCGCCAAAGCGGTGGCGCCCGGCATGAGGGCGCGGGGTGGCGGCGCCATCATCAATTTCAGTTCGATCTCCTGGCATCTGGGCCTGGAAGGCCTGCTGCTCTACGAAACCGCCAAAGCCGGCATTGAAGGCATGACGCGGGCACTGGCGCGCGAACTGGGCCCCGGCAATATCCGCGTTACGGCGGTGGTCCCAGGTAACGTCAAGACGCCGCGCCAGATGAAATGGTACACGCCGGAAGGCGAGGCGGGGATCGTGGCGCAGCAATGTCTCAAGACTCGCATCCTGCCCCAGCATGTCGCGTCTTTGGTGCTGTTTCTGGCCTCCGATGATGGCCGCATGTGCACCGGTCACGAATACTGGATCGACGCGGGATGGGGCTGAAGCCCAACTGCGTGTGGCCGCTTGCCTGCGAGCTGGGCGAAGGGCCGGTGTGGTGGCGGGATGCGCTGTGGTTCACCGACATCAAGCAAAAGAAAGTGCACCGGTTCGATCCTGAAAGCGGGAAAGGCGACAGTTGGGCAGCGCCTTCGGAGGTCGGATTCCTGGTGCCGCTGGAAAGCGGTCAATTCCTCGCGGGCGCCAAGACAGGCCTGTACAGGTTTGATCCCGCCGTCGGCACCTTCTCCTTCCTGCGCGCGGTGGAGCCGAGACGTTCCTCCAACCGCTTGAATGACGGTGCCACGGATCCTAAGGGCCGGTTGTGGTTCGGCTCCATGGACGATACCGAGAAGCAGCCCAGCGGGATGCTTTATCGCCTTTATGGAGAGAGCCTGGCGCCGATGGATTCCGGCTATGTGATCACCAACGGACCGGCCTTCAGTCCCGACGGAAATATCCTCTACCATACCGATACGCTGGAAAAGCGCATCTACGCCTTCGATCTGCACGACGACGGTTCGCTGGCCAACAAACGGTTGTTCGTCACCATCGAGGATGGAGCGGGTTATCCGGATGGTCCTACGGTGGATAGCGAAGGTTGTCTGTGGACCGGCCTTTTCGGCGGCTGGAGCGCGCGACGCTACGGGCCGGACGGCCGCCTGCTCGAAAAGATTGCCTTTCCCGTCGCCAATATCACCAAACTGGCTTTCGGCGGCTCCGATCTGAGCACGGTGTATGCCACCACCGCCCGCAAAGGCCTTGAAGCGGGCGCCCTGGCACAACAGCCCCTGGCAGGGGGACTGTTCCGCTTCCGGGCCAAAGTTGCCGGCCAGCCGCAATTCTGCGCCTCAGTCTCGTTGGACTGAAAGCGCCGCGCCAAGGCGTGGCAGTTTCGCCACCATCGTCGAAATTTGATAGGCGCTAACGGTAGCGGTCCCAATCCTTGTCTTGACGGCCTGCTTTATCGGCGATATTTCTTGAAATAATGTGACCGCTACCATAAGCGGCCGGTGCCTGCGTGGGCCACCGGATCAAAAACTGCCGCAAGGCAAACGGGAGGGATATCGACATGCATCCGAGAGCCGGAATCCGCTTTGAGCGCAGCAAAGCCGTACTGATGGGCGGCAGCATGTTTGCGGCCATGATGGTGGGGGCTCCCTCGCTGGCACAGGCGCAGCCGGTCGCCGCCAACGGCGTGGAATCTGTGACCGTCACCGGCTATGCCGCGTCATTGCAGAAGGCGACGGATGCCAAGCGCGACTCGACGAACTTCACCGATACGGTGTTCGCCGAAGACATCGGCAAGTTTCCCGATACCAATATCGCGGAATCCCTCAACCGCATTCCCGGCGTCACCATCAGCCGCGAAATCGACGGTGAAGGTCTGAACGTTCAAATTCGCGGCCTGGGCACCAACTTCACCAAGGTCACACTGAATGGCGCCAATGTGGCGGTGGCTTCCACCGGCGCGGCCGACCAGTCCAATGCCAACCGCGAAGTCGACCTGAACATGTTCCCCACCGAACTGTTCACCCAGCTTTCGGTCAGCAAGTCGCCCACCGCCGACCTCCTGGAAGGCGGCGCGGCCGGTAACGTCAATTTGCGTAGCGCGCGTCCCTTCGACCAGGAAGGCTTTCGCGTCGTCTATAACGTGCAGGGCTCGCAATACAGCCAAGCCCCCAGCATGGGTTATCGCGGCTCGCTGATCCTGTCCGACACCTGGGGCGATTTCGGCGCCCTGATCGGGCTGGCGGGCGTCAGCAACAAGATCTTCACCACCGGCTGGGAAGACGGCAATGCCGGCTGGGGCAGCCCGGGCCCCTTGACCGGCGGCTCTTCCGGCGCGGCGTCTCCGCCCGCTGGCCAATTGGCGCAATGCTCATCCGGCGGCTGCGACACGCTGGGCGCAAACTTCTGGGCGATCCCGAACAATGTGCCCGCAGGCGTCACCACCGGCGGCCTGGTGCCGGGCCAAGCCATCGATCAGGCGCGGCTGCTGGCGCTCAATCCCGGCCTGACAATCCAGCAGGTTTCCAACATGCTGCTGCCGCGCCTGGGCCGCACCATGTACGAACGCGGCCATCGCGACCGCTACAATGGCGTGGCGAGTTTTGAATGGCGCCCAACCGACAGTCTGCATTTCTATCTCGACATGATCGGCGGCCGCACGTTCAATGACATGGACCGCAGCGACATAGACTGGGGCGTGCGCGGCGGCGCCGGTGCGCAGCCGCTGATCCCGGAGAATGTCACGCTTGATCCCGGCTCGCTCGCCTATGGCGGCAATCTGGGCGGCGTGGTGCAGTCGGGCACCTTCGCCAACTCCCAGTTCTTCCTGGAAGCGCGGCCCTATCATGAGAAGGCGGATTTCTTCAGCATCAATCCGGGCGGCAGCTGGCAGATCAACGATCTGATGCACCTGGATTTCCAGGCCAATGCCAGCCGCAGCCACTTCTTCCGCGACTCTCCCACCTATCTGTTCGTGACCTGTCCCAGTGCTGGCAATGGTACCAACGTACCGGGCTGCGCCGCGCCCACGGGCGGCGTGGTTGCCAACTTCAGCAATCCGGCCGGTGCGGCCTTCCCCACCATCACCAGCAATATCGACCTCAACAATCCGGCCAATTTCCAGTGGAACAACGGCCGCGTAAATCTGCAGAACGGCCGCCGCTACACCCAGACCGCGGGCGCGCATGCCGACTTCACATGGGGCGGCGACCGGATCGCGCTGCATGCTGGCGCGGCCTATGATGACACCTTCCGTGCCATCACCGGCATCGACGCTTCGCAGTTGTGGCAGAACGCCATCTGCGGCGACAATCCCAATGTGTTCCTCCCCGCGCCCAACACCCAGCCGGCCTGCCGCGGCCTGAACGTCGCGGGCAATATCGCCGCCGTAAACGCAGCTTCAGCGGGGCAATCGCCCGCCTATCCCGGTTATGGCACAGGTTACAGCGCGGGCTTCCCGGCACTGGCCTATGGCGGGTCGCTGGTGCCGCAGTCGGGGCTGGCCAGCTTCCTGGTGCCGGGCCCGACCGACTTCATCAGCGCCAACTACGCGGCGCTGGCAAAGGCCTCGAACTATGCGGCGATTGACGCGGCCGCCAGTGCGATCCCCAGCTCGCATGCCGGCGTGACCGAGAACTATCCGTTCGCCCAGGCGGCAACACCAGGCGGCAACTCGGGCACTCTCGAGGAGAAGATCTACGGTTTCTACCTCCAGGCGACCGGCAAGGAATCGATCAACGGTCACAATCTGCGCTACAATATCGGTCTGCGTTTTGTGGAAACCCACCAGTACGACACCGCACCGGTGACCGTGGTGGATCCGCGCAACGCGACCTTGGCGGACGGCGGCCAGTATCCCAACAAGTTCGTATTCGCCACCCAAGTCAAGGAATACAATTCCTTCCTGCCGTCCGTGAATGTCGTCTATGAAGTGTCGGACGATTTCCAGGTCCGCGGCGCGATCTCGCGCACCATGACCCGCGCCAATCCCAACGACATGATTTCGGGCGTCAATTTCTCCGATCTGACTGCGCAGTCGCTGGCCTTGGGCAACCCTGCGCTGAAGCCCTTCTACTCCAACAATATCGATATGGGCTTCGAACTCTATACCGGCGGCGCGGGCTATTTCGGCTTTACCGCCTTCCGCAAGGGCCTGGCCGGCTTCACCATCAACCAGGGCGTGACTCAGCCCTTCAGCTACCTTTCGCAGTTCGGCATCAACTACAATTCACTGAACAGCAACCAGCAGACGGCGCTGGCCGGACGCGGTTGCACCTCGGACGCCAACTGTCCGGCGTCGATCCTGGTTACACAGCCGATCAATGCGCCGGGTCTTTTGACCGTCAACGGCCTGGAGTTCGACTATGTCCAGCCTCTCGACTTCCTGCTGGACGATTGGGGACTGCACGGCTTTGGCTTCAATGGCAACCTGACCATCCTGGACCAGAAGAGTTCGGGCGCGGCCCCGGCCGTTGCCACGGGCGTGGCGCCGATGAGCTACAACGTCACCGGCTATTACGACAATGACGGGCTATCGGTGCGGCTGTCCTATGTGTTCAACGACAAGTCCTATGCCTCGCAGTCCAATACCCAGAGCCTGTGCTATCCGAGCATCTCGTCCCAACCGACCTGCCCGGGCGGTGCCTATCTGTTCACCCAGGCCTATGGCCAGGCGGATTTTTCATCCAGCCTGAGGTTGTCGCGGCTGTTCGGCGAACTGCCCACCGATCCGGAAGTGACCTTCGATGTGCAGAACCTGTTCCGGGGCAAGCTGCGCACCTTCGATCAGTTCGCCAATGCGACCCACAGCTATTACAACCAGGGTCAAGTCTTCCTGTTCGGCTTGAGAGGTAGTTGGTAGTTTAATGACCCCCATCTGTCGCAGCTCAGGTTTGCGTTCCGCAAACACTTCGCTGCGACACCTTCCCCCTTCCTGGCGCTTCGCGCCGAAAGGGGAAGGGATCTGGTGGGTGCTGCTCGTCGGGCCGCGGAATGCGGCCCTCGAATTTTAAGCGCGCAGAACTTTCCCCTAGATAGTCTCGCGCAAAACTAGGCGGCAGTCGCCAAGGCTGCCGCCTCTTTTTTTGACCCCCATCCGTCGCAACTCGAGTCGGCTCCGCCGACATCTCGTTGCGACACCTTCCCCTTCCTGGCGCTTCGCGTCGAAGGGAGCTGTCGAATGCTGCAGGTCGCTCGGCGGAGTGCCTCGTTCGAGATTCTTTAGCTATTCAAGATCAGGTCGCGCAGGCGCTGATCACTGCGGAAGATGTCCGGAAAAAGTACCGGGTTGTCCAGTGCGGCGGCTTTATCAGCGCCGGATTTCGCCCAGTCCGCAAACCAATCATTGGCGGGGTCGCGGGAAGGATGCGTCGCCATCAGATCCAGCCAGGCGCGCACGATGCGCGCCATGCGGGCAACGCCGGCGCCTGACCGGACATTGGCTTCCAGCAACGGAAACAGGCGTTGCGGCAGCTTGAGCGAACCATCCTCGGCGATCTGGCCCAGGCGGTGATCGATCATCGGATTGGCAAAGCGCGTCTTCACCGTGCGCCAATAGCCGGCCCCGTCCAGCGGCGCCAAAACGGGCGCGATCTCTTCCGCCACCAGGCCCTCCAGGAATTGCAGCAGTTGCGGATCGGCAATGGCCTGGCGCACATAACTATGTCCGCGCGACAGGCCCAGATAGGCCAGCGCCGAATGGGCGGCATTGAGGACATGCAGCTTCAGCCGCTGATAATCCGCGATATCCGGAACGATTTCGGCGCCCGCCGCGCCCCAGGCGGGGAGCGGCCCGGCAAAGCGATTTTCGATCACCCATTGGGAAAATTCCTCGCGCTGCACGCTCGCCCGGTCCTCTACGCCCAAAGCGGCCCGAACGCGGGCACGGTGGGCCGCATCGGAAGCCGGCACGATGCAATCCACCAAAGTCAGCGGAAATGTTGTGTTGGCGGCGATCCAGGACGGCAGACCGTGATATGCCCGCCCGGCGAAAGCCTTGACCGCCTGGCCGAGCTTCTCGCCATTGGCCCCGAGATTGTCGCAGGACAGGATGGTGAGCGGCCCGGCACCCGTCTTGCGCCGTTCGTCCAGCGCCAGCGCCAGCCAGCCGATGGCAGAGCGCGGACTTTGCGGCGCCGCCAGATCGGCAACAATGTCGGGATGGGCAAAGTCCAGCAACCCATCGATGCCAAGGCAATATCCTTTTTCCGACAAGGTCAGGGTGACGGCGTGGCTGGTGGGTGCGCTCAAGGCGTCAAGCAACGGCTTGCGATCGCGCGGCGCAAACAGGGCCTTGCGGATGACGCCCATCACGCGATAGCTGGCTGCGGCTCCCAGGCTTTCGACGGTATAAAGACAATCCTGCGCTGCAAGCGCATCGGGCACGTCAGGCTTTTGCAGCGACGCGCCGACGATTCCCCAGTTGCCGCCTTGCCTTGCGATGGCATCCTCGGTGAACACCGCCTGATGGGCGCGGTGAAAGGCGCCGATCCCCAGATGCACGATGCCGCATTTGAGATCGGCTGGATCGAAAGCGGGACGAAGCACATCCTGCGGAAGGCGGGTTAAAACCCGCGCATCGAGTCGTTCGCTCACAATTTGTAGACTTTTTTCGGCAGGTTGTAGGCCAGGTCCTTGGCGACTTCAGCAGCTTCCTCCACCGGCAGCCGGCCCTGGATCACCAGCTCCGAGAGATAAGTGCAGTCGATGCGCCGGGCCAGGTCGTGGCGGGCGGGAATGGAAAGAAAAGCGCGGGTGTCGTCGTTGAAGCCGGTGGTGTTGTAGAAGCCGGCGCTTTCCGTGGTCCAGCGTCGATAGCGCATCATGCCTTCCGGGGAATCATGGAACCACCAGGCGGGACCCAGCTTCAAGCAGGGATAATGGCCGGCCAGTGGCGCCAGCTCGCGCGCATAGGTGGTTTCGTCCAGGGTGAAGAGGATCAGGGTCAGGGCGCTGTTGTTGCCAAAGCGGTCCAGCAGAGGTTTGAGGGGACCCATGAAGGCGCCCGGCATCGGCATATCGCCGCCGATGTTGCGGCCGAAGCGGCGATAGATCAACTCGTTGTGATTGCGCCAGCAGCCGGGATGGATCTGCATCACCATGCCGTCTTCCACCGACATGCGCGCCATTTCGGTCAGCATCTGGGCGCGGAACAATTCGCGCTCATTGGGGTCGGCTTTGCCGGCGATCACCCGTTGGAACAGGGTTTCGGCTCCGGCGGGAGTGAGATCGGCGGTCTGGGCGGTGGCATGACCGTGATCGGTGGCGGTGGCGCCATGCGCACGGAAAAAAGCGCGGCGGTTCTCGATCGCCCGCAGATAGCCCTTCCAGCTTGTGGTGTCCTCACCGGACAATTCGCCGATCCGCTTCAGGGCTTCGGCGAACAATTCATGGTCGGGATCGGTGATCTCGTCGGGGCGGAAGGTGGTGATGACGCGCCCGTTCCAGCCCGACGCCGCGATCGCCTCGTGGTCCTTGAGCAGGTCCAGGGAATTTTCCGTGGTCGCAATCGCCTCGATATCGAAACGCGTGAACAGGGCGCGCGGGCGGAAGGCCGGCGTCGTCAGTTTTTCGTTTATCGTGTCGTAGTAATAGTCCGCCGTTTCCGGCCCGAACGGCCGGTCGAGACCAAATACCTCCAGGAAGGTGTGATCCAGCCAGGCCCGGCAGGGTGTGCCCCGGAAAATGTAATAATGTTCGGCGAGGCGTTTCCAGATCTTGCGCCGGTCGGTTTCCACCACTCCGCCGCTGCCATCCTGGGGCGCGATGCCGATGCTCTTGAGCGTCACTCCTACGCTGTAAAGCAGCCGAAGCAGATAATGGTCCGGCCACAACAGCAGGCTGACCGCATCTTCGAACGGCCTGTCATAGGCGAACCAGGCCGGATCGGTATGGCCGTGCGGGCTGATCAGCGGCAATTTCTCGATTGCGCCGAACAGCTCGGAAGCGACTTTGCGTTGGGCCGGATCGGCGGGAAAGAAGCGATTGGGATCAAGACGCGCGGACATGGAACTCAATTGTCAGAGGTGAAACCGGTGGCGGGGGCGTAGCGCGGCACGATCAGATGCACCACCAGCAACGCAAAGAGATAGGCAAGCGAGGCGAAGATGAAGATGGGCGTATAGGTGCCGATGGTCTGCAGCACATTGGAGGCATAAAGGCTCATCAGCATGCCGCCCAGCGCGCCGGAAAGACCGCCGAGCCCAACGATGGAGCCGGCGGCCCAGCGCGGAAAGAGATCGGACGGCAAGGCATAGAGGTTGGCGGAAAAGCCCTGATGGGCGGCACAGGCAAGCCCGATCACCGCCACCGCCAGCCAAAGATCGGAGGCATACATGGCGCCTGCCACCGGCACCGCGCAGACCGCACAGGCCAGCATCGCCAGCTTGCGGGCGCGGCCCACCGCGACACCGCGCTTGATCAAATGTGACGAGCGCCAGCCGCCCAACACTGAGCCAACGTCGGCCATCACATAAATGGCAACCAGCGGCGGGCCGTAATGCTTCAAGTCCACGCCATAGCGTTTGGAGAAGAAGTCCGGCAGCCAGAACAGGAAAGTCCACCAGACGGGATCGATCAGGAAGCGGCCCAGCATATAGGCCCAGGTCTGGCGGGTGGAAAGCAGCTTCGACCAGGCCACCGGGCGCTGGGCTTCCTGGGGATCGGATTCGATATAAGTCAGCTCTTGGCCGCTCAACGACTTCATTTCGCGCGGCCGGCGGTACCAGATCAGCCATACCGCCAGCCAGGCGAAGGTAAGAAGCCCGGTGAGGATGAAGGCCATCTGCCAGCCCCACAGGATGGTGATGATCGGCACGATGAAGGGCGCCAGAATGGCGCCGACATTGGAGCCGGCATTGAAAATACCGATGGCTAGGGCGCGCTCGCGCTTGGGAAACCATTCGGTCGTGGCCGCCAGGGTGCAGGGGAAAAGGCCCGACTCGCCGATACCCATCGGGATGCGCACCCAGGTGAAGCCGGCGGTCGAGGTCGCCAGGGCATGCGCCATGTGCGCGATACTCCAGATGGTGACCGCGATCGTGCCGCCCACCTTGGCGCCGTAGCGGTCAACCACCCGGCCGAACATCACATAACCCAGGCCGTAAGCCGCCTGAAACCAGAACGCCACCTGGCCGTACCCCGTCTCAGTCCAGCCATAGGTCTGCTGCAAGGTGGGTTTGAGGACGCTCAGGACCTGGCGGTCGGTATAGTTGAGCGCGACCACAGCAAACAGAAGCGCGCAGACCAGCCAGCGCACATATCCCACGCGGGCAACATAAGGCTCGGCCACGGTCATCGTGCTGTCTGCCATGCGCACCTCACCAGTTGGTCATGCTGCCGTCTTCCAGCCGGTTCACCGGCAGGTAGGCGCGCTTGTAGGGATATTGGGCGGCCAGTTTCTCGTCGATCTCTACGCCTAGGCCCGGCGTCTCGCCGGGATGCAGCGCGCCGTCACGATAATGGTAGCTGTGGGGAAAGACCTCATCGGTCTCCGGAGCATGATGCATCCATTCCTGGACCCCGAAATTGGGGATCGAAACGTCGAAATGCAGCGCCGCGCCCATGCAGACCGGCGACAGGTCGGTGGGGCCGTGGCAACCGGTGCGCACATTGTAGAGGTCGGCCAGGCCCGCGATACGGCGCAGATGGGTGATGCCGCCGGCATGGGTGATGGTGGCGCGGATATAGTCGATCAGTTGTTCTTCGATCAGTTGCTTGCAGTCCCAGATCGCATTGAAGACTTCGCCGACTGCCAGAGGCGTGGTGGTGTGCTGGCGGATCAGGCGGAAATTGGCCTGGTTTTCGGCCACCACCGTGTCCTCCAGCCAGAACAGGCGATAGGGTTCCAGGTCCTTGCCCAGCCGCGCGGCTTCGATCGGGGTCAGGCGGTGATGAACATCGTGCAGCAGATGTACGTCCCAGCCCAGCTTGTCACGCGCCGCCTTGAACAGGTCAGGCACCGAGCGCAGATATTTCTCGCTGGACCAGACATGCTCGGACGGGATGTCGGCATCGGCAGGCTCATAGGCTTTGTGATCTTTTGAAACCCCATAGACGGACTTCAGTCCGGGCAC